>LSQX01052135.1_pt1 | contig 67302 bp, 69 predicted proteins | sample 654561 | NCBI WGS metagenome assembly LSQX01 (sample SAMN04489861, study PRJNA283612) | anaerobic digester metagenome | isolation source: 4 biogas reactors fed with cattle manure at either 37C or 55C with and... | place: Denmark: Kongens Lyngby | collected 2014
AAGGCTACGCCTTCCAAAGAAGCGTCTATCTTCGCAAGTCAACGCCAACCTCTCGGTCAACGTCTCTTGCACTTGCTTTCTACCCTCGTACGCTGTTCAGTTGTCAAGGACCGGAACCGCCGCTGCTTGCTGTGTTAAGTGATCGCAGCGACTCTCGCATTTTAACACCACATCGATATGGCGTCAATAGCTGTTTTTCTACGTCAGTCATCCATTTCGCGGCAGCTTGTCCAACTACGTCTCTCAATCTTTCGTTTACGACATCGAACTCTGTCTATCGAACTAGATCAGCTGAGCAGCATAGAAGACCCGTTCGGCGCTGCTGTCTGCCGCAGCGAGACTGAGAGCCGTTAACGGACCCGCGATGTTGCCAAAACCTGCCCCTTGCAGGGCGTCGGTCACTTCCTCTGGGGTGAAGCTGTTCACCCTATGCATCTCTCTGTACCTGGCCCACAAGTGACCCCTATCCGTCTGCTGAGTTGTGCGGGTGAATAGATCCAGCTGAAAACGCCACAGCCCCGTTTGCAACTCGTGTACCTTGTTCCAGACTAACATGAAGTCGGAACCTGCAATGACACAGGGATTGAGGCCGATGGGAGAAGCCAAACCTTCTTCCGTGACGATATCAAATACGAGAACCCCACGGGGCACCAAAGATGAAGCGATCTTCTCCAGCGTGATGCCCAACTCCCTTACCGATCGCAGGTAGTTGAAGCTTCCGCACAAGGCCACGGTAAGATCAAAACGACACGACCCTAAATCGAGTCGCCGCATATCCTGACAAACGAGCATCGGTGCCGATTTCGGGTGTGACAAACGCTGCGCGGCGATCGCCAGCATCTCAACGGAACTGTCCACGCCGCTCACCCTATGCCCTCGCTCTGCCAACATGGCCATGGCTCGTCCCGTGCCGCACCCCAGATCCAGGACCTCAAGTCCTATCGGCTCCCTTCCGCTTAAGCGCCGATACATATCCAGAGCGGTACAAATCCCGCGCTCGCAATCATAGCCTGTGACAATCCGATCATAAAAGGGAGCCAACGCGGTATAAGGAGCACATGAATTCACGGCTTCGGCCACTCTCCAACGCGTCGTTGAGGAGCATCTCCCCACAACCGCTCCAACTGGTAATAATCCCTTTGTTCATCCAAGAAGATGTGAACCACTACGCTGCCGTAATCCAACAGAATCCATCCGGCGTCTTCCCATCCTTCCCGGCGCAGATACCTGATCTCGTCCTCTTCGAGATCATCGATAATCGCTTGGGCCACGGCTCGAACCTGCAGTGTAGTCTCACCGCCACTGGCAATGACGAAAAAATCGGTGATCACCGTAAGATCCCGCAGATCCAGCACCAATACATCCTTGGCCCGGTGCTCACTGGCCACGGCGGCCACTCTTTCGGCAAGGCGCTCCGCTGCTGTTTCCAGTGTGTCTACCTCCTTTATTGGCGAGTGCTTTCAGCAAAAACGATTTCACCGTCGCGACCGATGATCACTGCCACATCAGCCTCGCCCACACGGATATCATCGCGCATCTTAGCCACCTTGACACCCAACACTTTAGCTACAGCCTCTGCCGCCACGGATCTGACGTTCAAATTCGCCACATACGTTCGCTCCACATCGAGACGCCCGAAGCTGCTGACAAAGACAACCTCAAAGCCCTCGCGACGCAACCTCTCTGCGGCGCGATCCGCCACCTCATCGGCACCTGAAGCGTTGAACAGCGCTACGCGCACCGGTTGCATCTCTCCGGACGAAATCATCTCATCCAACACTTGCCGTGCCTTGTGCAAATCGGGGATCCAATAGCTGACCCCTTGCACCGTGCCGCCCACTCCCGGCAGGACATAGGTATGGAACGAATGAGTCTTGAGGCGCAAAGCGGCCACGACGAGGGATACCATTTGTTCCATCGGCATGTCAGTTTCAATTGCGGTTAACATATGGCGCAATAGCCTCGGCATACGCAACAGAGCTCGTGGCTTGGTGACCTCACGTGCTACAGCCCGTACAAATTGAAGCTGGCGCTCCACCCGGCCGTCGTACTGACCGCTGGCCGGATCTACTAATGAGATGTCACCCAACGCGTCGTGTCGAAATCGCACATAGCCCAAAGCGCGCCGACCGTCCAAACGCTGTGGTCCCGGCTGCAGATCGATAATCAGTTTCTGGGCTCGATCGACATAATACATGCGCTTGGGAACATCTATCGTCACGCCGCCAAGAGCATCCACGAGCTTTTCAAAGGCTGCAAAATCCAAAAGCACGTAGTAATCGATTCGGACATCCAATGTGTCGGCCACGGTCTGTTTTGCCAATTGAGGACCGCCTATGGCAAAAGCCGCGTTCACCTTGCCGTAGCCTTGTCGCCCCGCGATGCGAACCCTGGTATCGCGAGGGATGGACATGACCCCTACTGATCCTGACAAAGGATCAAAGCTGATCAACATTAGGGTGTCACTGCGTCCTACGTCCTCTTCACGTGTATCGGCGCCGATCAGCAACACGTTGATCCGGCGACGCTCAGGCGACAGGTGAGCCAGACTATCGCTGTGACGAAGACTTTGAAGGACCTTCACATAGGCCAGGCCAACACTCAGAACCACAACCGTAACAAAGACGGCAAGATAGATCATTACATGCCGATGTCGCACTGCGATCGTTTCCCCGCTCACCGACGTTAAGCGCCGTTCCTCGTCAAATTGCTCAGAAGGCACCATCATTCACAGCCTTCCCTTTTGAGACGCCGCAGAATCAGGTCGTTTCGCGTCTCGAGGGTGATCGGGTGCAGTAGCTGAGCGCGCTCCAGCACATAGGCTATCGTTTGATCCAGGGCTCGAAGCATGGCCTCATCCAGATCGACCAAGGCGGATTCCCTAACACGTTCAACTCCGGGAAAATCCCGACCGGGCTCTATATAATCGGCGACAAAGATCACCTTCTCCAACAGGGACATGCCGGGTCGACCGGTAGTATGAAAGCGAATGGCGTTCAAAACGGATTCACGATGCACGCCACATTCCCGGCGAGCCAATTCAGCGCCGAGCGGGGCGTGCAACAAGACGGGATTGTACAGTTCCATGTCAGAAATCACGATACCAAAGCCCTCTGCCAGTCTCAACTGGACTTGTCTGGACATATCCCTGGCACAATCATGTAATAAGGCAGCTACCTCGGCTTCTTCGGCTTTGACCCCGAAAGCATCCGCTATTTCACGAGCCGTCCGGACTACCCGAGATGTGTGCGCATACCGGGAGGGAGACAACCGCGCTTGTACCCAGCGTTGCAAAGATGCCACGTCATAGAGCACTGTGAGTCACCCGCTTCGCCCGACCCGGATACCGTACAACCCTTTTTGCAGGATATATTCGACAACAGGCGTCGGAACCAGATACTGTACGGACCTTCCCGCTCGGAGACGGTCCCGTATTTCAGTGGACGATACCGCTATTCCCGGGACATTCAGTATGTGAACATGGCACCGATAACGCTCGATCAGGAGACGAAGCCGATCATCCAAACGCTCAAGACTCCACCCCGGACGAGCAACTGCTACAAAATGAAACGAACGCAAAATCGTCTCCGGCTCTTTCCACGTGGGAAGCTCTAAGAACATGTCAGCCCCGGTTATAAAATACAGTTCAGTCTCCGGCATCCGCTCCTGTAATAGACGCAGCGTATCCACCGTATAACTAACATCAGGGCGGTCCAATTCTATACGGGAGACCTCAAACCGGGGGTTGTCCTGCGTGGCCAGGACAGTCATCGCCCAGCGGTGCTCGCCGTCCGTCATATCGTCGGCAGCCTTGTGCGGAGGATGTCCGCTGGGGACGAAGATAACCTTCATCAGCCCCAGAAGCTCTCGAGCCTCTTCGGCGGCCACAAGATGCCCGTAGTGAATCGGATCAAACGTACCGCCCAAAACGCCGATACGTTTACGTCCTGAATCGCTCAACATCACCTACCCCCGGACTACCCTCTGACCTGTCCGTCACCGAGCACGACGTACTTCCCAGTGGTCAGCTCCGGCAGAGCCATGGGACCCCGAGCGTGCAACTTCTGCGTGCTTATGCCGATCTCAGCCCCGAAACCCCACTCAAAACCGTCAGTAAAGCGAGTCGAGGCGTTCACATAGACGGCTGCCGAATCCACCTCATCAGCAAAACGGCGAGCCGCGTCGTAATCTTGGGTCACAATCGCATCAGAGTGATGTGAGCCGTAGCGCTCTATGTGCTCAATCGCCTCATCAAGGCTATCCACCACACGTATGGCCAGTATGAGGTCGAGGTACTCGGTTTGCCAATCTTCGTCTGTCGCTTCGGCGACACCCTCCACCAGGGCTCGTGTCCTGGGACATCCTCTCAGTTCAACCCCCGCTTCACGCAGGCTCGCGCATATAGTGGGTAGGAATTGCTCGGCCACCGATGAGTGAACAAGGAGAGTCTCTACGGCGTTGCAGACTCCGGGCCGCTGCAGTTTTGCATTCAACACAATCTTTGAGGCCTTAGCAAGATCAGCCATGGCGTCAACATAAATATGGCAATTGCCGATTCCGGTCTCGATTACGGGTACCGTGGAGTTTTCCACTACGGTGCTGATGAGTCCGGCTCCTCCTCGCGGAATGAGCACATCAACCAGACCCGTCATCCGCATCAGATGTCGTGCCGACTCCCGGGAGACAGAGTGAATCAGCTGAATGGCACCATGCGGACAACCTGCGGCCTCTCCGGCTTCAGTCAAAACATCGACCAAGGCCTTATTGGACTCAATGGCATCGGAGCTGCCTCGTAACACGGCCGCGTTTCCGGATTTTATACACAGACCGGTCACGTCTACCGTCACGTTGGGACGTCCCTCATAGATCACCGCCACGACGCCCAACGGCACCCGGATCTGAGCGATATCCAATCCGTTGGGCAATCTCCACTTGCGCAAGGCTACTCCCAGAGGATCAGGCAAATCAGCCACCTGAACGAGCCCCGTGGCCATATCACGCACGCGCTGTTCAGACAGCGAAAGGCGATCTACAAAAGCACTGGTCGCTCCCTTTTCCTTGGCCCTAGCCACGTCGAGACGATTCGCCTCCAAGATCTTGTCTGTGGCAGCCAGCAAAGCATCCGCTTGAGCCAACAAGATGTTGTTACGCTCTTTGGCCGAAAGGCGGGCTACTTGTTTACTTGCTTTTTTAGCCAGTTCCGCTTTGGTACGTACTTCTTCATATGATCGATCGTCAAGAGCCATCAATGATCACCTCTCCTCGCCTGCGCTTCTGAGACCAACTGCGCGCTCAAGATATCGACCGTCTGCCACCCGCTGAGATGACGAGATTGTCCCTATGGACTACTTCATCATAGTACTTTTCACCCAAAACCCGAGCTATTTCACTGGTCGGCAGTCCTTTGATGCGTTTAATCTCGTCCGAGGCGTAGTTGGTCAGCCCGCGCGCCACTTCTTCACCCTCGGGATCAACAATTCTGACCAAATCTCCCTCTTCAAAGAAGCCTTTGACATCAACAATCCCGATCGGCAGGAGGCTTTTACCGTGATCAATAAGCGCTTCGGCGGCGCCGGCGTCGATGACGAGATCACCCTGAGCGCGTTGATAAAAAGCAATCCAACGCTTTCTGCTTCCCAGCGTGCGACGGGAAGGCAAAAACAGTGTGCCTACATCTTCACCGTTCAAAACACGATTGATGATGTTTTCATGGGCTCCATGTGCCACGACCATAGCCACACCAGACAAAGTGGCAATGCGCGCCGCCTGAATCTTGGTAGCCATACCGCCGCTGCCCAACTTAGAACCCGGACCGCCGCCCAGCTCTTGAACCTCGGGCGTGATCTCAGCGATGATCGGGATACGTTCGGCCTCGGGGATGCGATGGGGATCGGCCGTATGCAGACCGTCGACATCAGAAAGCAGTATCAACAAGTCCGCCCCAACCAGGGCCGAGACAAGGCTGGACAGCGTGTCATTCTCTCCGAACTTGATCTCATCGACTGCCACCGTATCGTTCTCGTTCACAATGGGAATAACGCCGTAGTTGAGCAGCTGTGTGAGCGTGTGACGGGCGTTGAGATGACGTACCCGCTCCGTGACGTCTTCTCTCGTAAGCAAGACCTGAGCCACAATCTGAGAGTGTTTGCGAAACAGTCGCTCATAGCTCTCCATCAACAACCCTTGACCGACAGCCGCCACGGCCTGCTTTTCGGGAATCGTCTTCGGCCGTTCCGTCAGTCCCAGTCGACTCATACCCACTCCGATTGCCCCCGAAGTGACTACGATGACTTCCCGCCCGCTTTTTACAGCCTCGGCCATCTGATCCACTAGTTCTCCCAGGCGGTCCATGTCCAGCTCGCCATTGGGATGAGCAATGGTGCTTGTCCCGAGTTTTACGACAATCCGTTTGGCGTCACGGAGGCAGTCGCGATGCGTCGTCATGTGACGTAAACTCCCTCCCAATAATACTGCGCGATGCTTTGTGTGGGCACCCTACGTCGGCAATTCGATGCGCGGCTCTCGTGAACGTCTATAAAGAAGAAAGCTGCGCCCTACGAGCTGAACCAGTTCCGCGCCAAGACTCTCAGCCATTTGATTCGCTATCTGATCGGGTGGATGCGGGCAGGCTTTCAAGACACGAACCTTGATCAGTTCACGCGCTTCGATCGCTTCTTCCGCTTGTTTGAGGAGAGCATCGCCAAGGCTCCCTTTACCCACCTGCAAAATCACAGGGGCCCCATTTCCGAGACTTCGAAGATAGGCTCTCTGCTTGCTGGTTAGCACAGTCTGCGCCTCTCCATTCTTGAGTAGACTTCGTTGTAGCTCCTCAACATCCCTGCCATCACCGTGTTCTACTCCACAAACTCAAATTCCAAACCTTCAACCCACACGGTGTCGCCGTCTTGTACCCCGGCCTCACGCAGAGCTTCATGAATACCGATGTCTCCAAACAGTCTTTGCAGATAGCGTATTACCGCCTGATTGGATAGATCGAGTCGGGCCAAGAATCTGCGCAAGCCTTCACCTTCCACAACAAAGACATCTCCCTCGCGACGCACGCTGAACTCACGCAGCGGGGCCGACTCTTGCTTCTCCATCTTTTCAAAGATCTGCGCTTTGTCTTCCGGGTCTTGTTTTCGCTCTTCTTCGCGCACTGCCTGCAGGATGTCGAAGGCCTTGAACATCGGCTCTCGCAGGCCTTCGCCCGTCGCCGCACTGATGGCAAATACCTCCCTACCGTCGGCGTTCACTCGCTCGATCAGACGGGAGAGATTCTCCGCAGCCTGGGGTAAGTCCATCTTGTTGGCCAACACCAGTTGAGGTCGAGCGGCCAGCTCCGGGTTGAACAGCTCCAATTCGCGATTCGTGGCCTCGTAATCCGCCACCGGATCACGCCCGTCCACTCCCGCCGTATCGATGACGTGCATCAGCACACGAGTCCTCTCAATGTGTCGGAGGAAGTCATGCCCCAATCCACTGCCCCTATGGGCCCCTTCGATCAGACCGGGAATGTCCGCCATAACAAAGCTTTTTCCCGGCTCCAGCGATACCACACCCAGATTGGGCACCAAAGTCGTAAAAGGATAGCTGGCTATCTTCGGCCGAGCCGCTGAGACTGCGGCGATCACTGTCGATTTACCCGCATTCGGATATCCCACAAGGCCTACGTCGGCCAGCAATTTCAACTCCAAAAGGAGCTCTTTTTCTTCACCCTTCTCTCCCAACTCGGCAAACCGCGGTGCTTGTCGGGTAGGCCTGGCGAAGTGAACATTCCCTCGTCCGCCCCGGCCACCTTGGGCGACGACAAAGCGTTGATCCGGACTAACAAGATCGGCAAGCAACTCACCGGTCTTAGCGTCTCTCACTTGCGTTCCCGGTGGCACTGCTATAACAAGATCCTCTCCGGATTTGCCGTGTTTACGGGATCCCTGCCCGTGTTGGCCCCGGGGTGCGTTGAAGTGTCTGCGATGCTGAAGATCAATGAGGGTAGACAGGCCCGGGTCCACAACCAAGATCACACTGCCTCCATCGCCGCCGTCACCGCCGTCCGGGCCCCCGGCGGGTATGTACTTCTCCCTCCGGAAGCTGACCGCACCGTTGCCCCCGTCACCGCCCTTGACGAAAATGCGCGCTTGATCATAAAAATCGGCTCTCATATGCTCCCCCCCCTCTCATCGGCAATCGACTTTATCGGGTAGGAGGCGAGATCGCTCCCGCCGTCCTCCCACACCACCGGGCATACGGTTTTCGTACCACGGCGGTTCATGTAGCACTTTCGGAAGCGTCGATGTTGATCAAGCAGCGACACGAGTCCAAGTGCACAGAAGAAGGATTTCTTGAAGGCTTCGTTCATATGTGAGGCTCCTGCATCCCACTGGGGACCTCGTCCGTTTGTGGCGGACTTCCATGCTCGTTGCTCCGTCAGTCCGCGTTTCATCAGGTTACAAGCCCAAATGTAGGGGCGTTTCCATTCGCGCCGGATGAGACATCGCAGTCTTCGGCAAATCCGGTCGTCAAGCTCCTCGAAGACGTTCTTCACCTGCGCACGCCGGAAGCGGTTGCCCCAACCCTGTGTAGGTACGGAAGTAGCTCATCGACGGTCATACCGTCGCTTGCGGCTGCCCCTTATTGGCCCTGACGCGTTCGACCACCGCTTCCATCGGTCTCGACTCTTCCGGGCGGGAGGTCTCTTTCCTTGCCGTGACGTTTGGCGCGCCCTTCCCGTATCCTCGCAGATACCGTTCGCTATCTTCATCTTCCGAGCGAGCTTTTGGCATCTCAGCCATCTTGGTCTGCGCCTCCTCCGTCATCGAGACTCAAGACTCCCATCCGGCACTGCATGTTTCGGCCTTCGGCCAACTCGAGCGGCCTACTATGGCGTCTGCTGACTTCCTTCGATCCATCCCGCCGCCTCACGACGTAGTAGCACGTGGCAGATCGACAGACCTCCCGGGTAATGCACATCTACCTTCACGCTCATGCCCGCCGCATATACGACGGCGCTTTCCGTATGAGTATGGGGCTTTGCAGAGATATGCCTTCTCACCCAGCGCGGGCGCCTCCTATGCGATTCCTATTCGTCAGACTGACGCCTTGTCTCGGCTTCCTTCAGATTCCACTTCACGCCGGACACCCTTGCCGTCCGGCTGGCAGTTCCCCCATCGGGCCTTAAGGAGACTTCCTCTCCCAAGTAAACGCCCCGTGCCGGGCGCACATGCCAAACAGGGCCCGATGATACTATCACCGGGCCCTGCCACCTCTAATTCAAGAACTATAGCAACTAGTTGCTGGCCTGCAGCGAATAGACACTGACTCGGGTGCGCTTCTTGCCAACACGCTCAAAAGAGACCATGCCGTCAACCTTGGCAAACAACGTGTAGTCACGACCGACCCCCACGTTGACACCCGGGTGAATGCTTGTCCCGCGTTGGCGCACCAAGATACTACCCGCACTGACAAACTTGCCATCAGGTGTCTTGACGCCAAGCATCTTGGCATTGCTGTCACGGCCATTGCGAGAACTACCGACACCCTTTTTCTTCGCCATACTATTCGCCCCCTTCGGCTCCGCTGTCAGCCTCAACGATGCGCTCAATCTGCAAACGCGTATATGGCTGTCTGTGCCCCCAGCGCTTCCTCTGATTCTTCTTGGGCTTATACTTAAAACCTCTGATCTTGGGGCCCTTGATCTGGTCGATCACCGTGGCAACCACTTTGGCCCCCTCGACATACGGCCTACCCGTCTGCAATTGACCGTCGTTCGAGATCAAAAGCACACGATCGAGCTCAATCTGCTCACCGGAAGCACAGTCTAACTTCTCTACACTCACAACATCACCGACGGACACTCTCAATTGTTTGCCGCCGGTCTCAACAATCGCGTACATGCGGCACCTCCCCGCCAGGCTCGCCGGATAAGGTAGGCATAAAGCCATTTCATGGTACCGTCTCCGAGCGGCTTCAGTGCCGGACGTCCCGACCTCCGGCACTTACGATAAGGATGATATCACGGCCCATAAGCTGTGTCAAACAACCATTTTTTCTTTTGGGGACAGTTTTCACAGTGCCTGTCCGGCCACCACCCGGCCCTTCGCATAGGTCCGGTAAACTTTGGTGACCTCAACCATCAAGCGCTGTCCGACGCGATTGCCCGCTCCGTCGATATCTATTACATATCCTTCCAGACGTCCGATGCCATCCCGCGGGTTGCTCATGTGCGGTTCATCTACCGTCAACTCCAGCACCTGTCCTTCCTTGACAGGCATGGCCAATGCCCCCACATCCTCTTTGCTGCCCATCGCTGCAAACAGAATCTCCTCAACATGAAGATCCTGACGACCTCGCACATAGAGCGTCTTGCCGGTACTCTCCTCCAGCTGACGCAAATTGGCTCCGCCCGTGCCGATCAACAATCCGGCCACCGAAGGATGGACCTCAATCAAGAAAGCCTCAGCGGAATGTGTACGGCTCATACGTAAGATCTCCCGCTGGGCCCGCAAAGCGACAGTGGCCTCCGAAAGCACTCGCCCGGTTCCTTGACAGCAGGGGCACTCGCGATGCAAAAAATCGCCCAAGTCCTGCCTGACCTTCTTGCGCGTCATTTCTACAAGTCCCAAGCTGGTGAAGCCCAACACATGCGTCTTTGTCTTGTCCCGCTTGATCTCAGCTTCCAGACGCTCCAACACGCGACGCTCGTCTTCTTTGCTCTCCATGTCGATGAAATCCAAGATAATAATCCCGCCGATATCCCGAAGTCTCAGCTGTCGGGCGATTTCCGTCGCCGCTTCTAAATTGGTGTGTAAGACCGTATCGGCCAAGTTGGTAGTACCCACATACCGCCCGGTATTGACATCAATGCTCGTCAAAGCCTCGGTCCTGTCGATAACCAGATAACCGCCTGATTTGAGCCAAACCTTACGCTGCAAGACCGATTCAATTTGAGCTTCTGCCCCGTAGGACTCAAACAAGGGCATGCTCCCGTGGTACAAAAAGACACGTGATCTTAGATGGGGCGATATACTGCTCAACAACTCCAGGGTTCTGAGATACTCGGTCTTGTTGTCAATCACGAATTTGTCGACATCCGCATCAAAAATATCTCTTACGAGGCGGTAGATGAGATCGTGGTCTTTGTACAGTAACGCCGGCGGTGATCCCTTCTTGGCCTTCTGCTGAATAGTCGCCCAAACGCTCTCCAGAAAGCGACAGTCTTCCGCCAGGTCTTTTTCATCTTTACCTTCGGCAACGGTGCGCACAATCAAGCCCGTGCCTTTGGGCCTAATCTTTTTGGCCAGAGCTTTGAGCCGAGCCCGCTCCTGTTCGTCGACAATGCGTCTCGAAATGCCGATGTAATCCACGGTTGGCATATAAACAAGATATCGACCCGGAATGCTAACGTGAGTCACAACCCTGGCGCCTTTAGTGCCCATCGGCTCTTTGGTCACTTGGACCATGATGTGCTGACCGGACTTGAGCAAATCGGTGATGTTGCGAAAACTCGGCTTCTCCAGAGGCTCATCCATGTCGCGCTCGGCATTGCGGTAGGCTAGGGCATCATCGACGTACAAAAACGCATTCCGCTCCAAGCCGATGTCTACAAACGCCGCCTGCATACCGGGCAACACGTTTTCCACTCTGCCCTTGTAAATATTGCCCACTATCCGCTCGGAGTTCTCACGCTCGACGTAAAGCTCTACCAGCAGCCCATCCTCCAGCACTGCCGCACGAGTCTCTCCCAAACTGACATTGACGATAATCTCCTTCCTCATAGAATGGTCACTCCCAATCTCTGCGCCTCCTAGACTTCCGTATCCACGGCCCTCCGTCACGGCCGGAGGCATAAAAAGAAGCGAGGGAGATGCCAAGACTCCAAACCTGCCACAGGAGTCTCCCCGACCACCTTTTTACGATGTCTGGTTGTCCTTGTTCCGGTTATCGAGCAGCAGGTGAACGGGTGTATCTGATCCCTGCTCAAACAGCGTGTTAATGACATCCAATTCAGTCACAAGTCCCTCAATACCACCCTTTTCATCGACGATCCATATCAGATGGTATCGTTGAGGGATAAAAAGCCTCACGACATCCGCCACTCTGGCGTGTGTGGCCGCCACCAACTGTTCGGATGCCAGACAGCCACTGCGCATAAACTCATCCTGCTTGCGCGCCAGATACCTCAACAAGACATACATGGCGTTTGCCCGTTCGCGAGTGGCAGCTGAAAACAAGAAGACGCCCAGCACCGGTAGGGTGGCATTAAAATAACCGAAATAAACCCCCGCAAGGCCTGCGATCCCAAGCAGAACGGCCAAGAGCCGGCCCAGGCTGGCCGCTTTCTCAGTCGCTCTCCGAAATCCAAGACGCCCGACCAGATGCGCCCGATAGACACGTCCCCCGTCCAGCGGCAAAGCCGGCAAAGCGTTGAAGAGGGCCAACGTCGCATTGGTCTGAATAAAAAAGTCCAGCCACTGCTCCGGATACAGAGCGTAGGTTTTTGCCACCACGCCCAGACCGAGCATGAAAAGGTTCGTGATAGGACCGGCCATGGCGACACGTTTTTCGACGTACGGATCGACTTCCATCAGGCCGTCTATGCGAGCAACGCCTCCGAAGGGCAACAACTCCAACTCAATGACGCGCAATCCGTGGCTTCTTGCTACGGCCGCATGAGCCAACTCATGCACAACTACGATACCAAAGACAATCAGAGCCTCGGGGAGCAGTCCTATCAGGGCCAGTACGAACAATAGCAGCAAGAAGAGCCGGTCTAAAGTGATGCGCACTCCGAACAGGCGCTCGGTGCACATGACCACCTACGGTCGGGCACCGACACACGGTAGCCGCACATTGAGACCGCGCATCGGCGGGAGTGATATCCCCACGGCTCCGCTGTTGACCCCGAAAAGAACTGTCAATGGCAGAACCTCCCTCTCTGGCTGTGAACACCTCACACCTAGAATATATGGAGGGAAGCCGAGCGGTATGATGCGGGTCACATGCGTAGTCCGGGCTACGGATCAGGTGACGGACCGAGTAGCAGTCGAGGGCTTCATCCGCCGTATGGGGATGTTGGCCACCAAAGCTATGGCGTCGCTGTCTCTTTCCAAGTTCACTTCGAGCGCGTCCTCATCGATCTCAACATACTTGGACAATACCTCTATAAGATCAACTCGCAGCGTGTCTAACAGGTGAGGCGAGATGCTAGCGCGATCATGAACAAGGACCAGGCGCAACCGCTCCTTGGCTTGTTTGCCACTAGGTTCCTCCCTGCCAAACAACCTTGCAAGGAAATCCAGCATTTTTGTTCCCTCCGTTTGGGTTGGACTGCGCTAGTTCGCCTTCCTGCTGGGCATCAGGCGACGCAGCCGCTCCAAAAGACCCTCTTGCTGCAAGTTCATCGGAGGCACATCCTCCCCAAGAATCCGCCGCACGATGTTATCGTAGGCGATGGCCGCCCGCGACTTGCTATCCAAGATCACAGGCTCACCTTTGTTAGCCGCCACGATAATAGACGGGTCATCCGGAATGACGCCCAGCAACTCGATGGCCAGGATTTCAATGACATCCTTGATATCCATCATGTCTCCCCGTCGAACCATCTCGGGCCTAACACGATTGATGATCAGCTTAGGAGCATAGAGCTCATTAGCCTCTAACATACCCGTAATACGATCAGCATCGCGCACAGCAGAGACTTCCGGCGTAGTGACCACAATAGCCTCGTCCGCGCCGGCTATGGCATTGCGAAAACCCTGTTCTATGCCCGCCGGAGAGTCAACGATGACGAAGTCAAAATCCTGGGCCAACTCCAGACAAAGCTCTTTGAACTGCTCAGGCGCAATGGCATCTTTATCACGGGTCTGAGCCGCAGGCAAGAGAAACAGGTTATCCATGCGCTTGTCCCTGATAAGAGCACTGCGCAACTTGCATGTTCCTTCTATGACCTCGACAAGATCATAGACGATTCTGTTCTCCAATCCTATGATAACATCCAGGTTACGCAAGCCCACGTCCGCATCGACCATACAGACCCTATGGCCGGCGCGCGCCAGACCGGTACCGATATTGGCGGTCGCCGTCGTCTTGCCGACTCCACCCTTCCCGCTCGTAATAACGATCACTCGTCCCGTTTTATTCTGTCTGTCTTTTGGGACATCACTCGTGGCCACATCCTCGGTGACCTTGTTCTTGCCCGCATAGCTTTGTCCGCTGTTACTGTCGGTCAGACGCCCAGACACGCTAGGAACCTCCCTCGCGAAACTTGACCTCTCGCCTGAGGCCTAAGTGGAAAAGGCCTCAATGACAATCGATTCATCCCGGACACGCGCCACCTCCGGAACGGAAGGGTGCGCCTGATCATCGTCAGGTGCCCTGGAGATAAAACGAGCGATGCGTAACTGAGTAGGTTCCAACCTTAAGGCGGCCACAATCGCTCGTACGTCCCCTTTCGCTCCGGCATGCGCCATGCCTCGCAGAGCCCCAAAAACCACGATATCCCCGGTGCATACAATCACAGCACCCGGATTTACGTCACCAAGCACCACGACATTGCCGTCAAAATCGATGCGCTGTCCGGAACGCAAAGTCCGTTTATGCAACAGCGTACGATCGTTCTGCTCCGGCTGCTGTTCTTTCATCCCTTGATCTGCAGCGTGTCGGCGAACAGGAGGCCGTTCAGACACCTCGGTGTCGTCCAGGCGTATGCCGAACTCATTCAAAGTGGCCTCCAAGATCTCTCGTTGCCCGGGTGTCAGCGCTCGACTGCTGTCATCCACGCGCATTGATTCATTGCTGAAAAAGCCGCGGGCGGAAGACAGCTTTCGGCGCAACTCCGCGATTACATCGTTAAAATCGGCTCCATCCCTGATCACTATGGACACACCGTAGCGCCCCCCCTTGAGCACCACGCTCTCACGAGCAGTCACTGTGTCACCGTCCACTTCCTTAACGCTATCTTAGGCTCCGCCACATGTATGCTTCTTTTCTCCGACGCAAGTAACCTTCCCTTTATTACTCTGATGATTTAACCGCTCTTTCGGCCTTCATGTCGAAGTAGGCATCCATGATTTGCCTGGCAATGGGAGCGGCCGCCGACGCACCGCCTTCTCCGAACTCGACGAATACCACAACCACGATCTCCGGATCATCCGCTGGGGCAAAACCCGCAAACCAGGCATGCGCGGGTTGTCCGGCAGCGGTCTGAGCCGAACCCGTTTTTCCGGCCGGATCGTACGGCGCGGTGCGAAAAGCACTGGCTGCGGTGCCGTTGGGCCACTGAGTCACCGCTTTCAGACCTTCGACAACCGCCTCCCAGTTGGCGGCGTCAGTCTTCACCCTTCGAGCCAACTGCGGGGTGACATCCAACACCACCTGCCCCTCCGGCGTCATGACGCGTTTGACCAGATAAGGGCGGTAGATCTCTCCCCTATTGGCCAGACCCATGTAGGCCACCGCGATTTGCAGAGGAGTGGCGGTCACAAATCCTTGACCGATGGCGACATCCATCGTCTCTGCCTCATACCAAGGCTGACGGTAAGTCCTTCTTTTCCATTCCTTGTCCGGAATCAGTCCGCTTCGTTCAGTCGGAGAAATCCTCAAGCCCGTGGGTTGGCCGAAACCGAACGCCCGGGCCATGCGGGCTATGCCGTCGACACCGCCTGTAGCCGGACGAAGCGCGATATTCCAAAAAAAGTCGTTCGCCGAACGGGCCAATGCTCCCACTATGGTCACTCGTCCCGCTGGCTGTTGTCTGGGTCGAGCTCGCAAGGTCCAATCCATTTTCCCGTACTTGCCATATCCGGTGGCGTTGTACTCCTCATCCGGCTTCAAAGCACCGGTATCCAGCGCCGCCAATCCCGTGAACGGCTTAAACACCGATCCGGGCGGGTAATCTAACAAAGCCCTGTGCAGAAGCGGCCGATGCGGATTGGCCAAAATCTGCATGTAGTAACGGCTGCGCTCTCCACTCAGAAACATATTGGGATCATAGCCCGGATGGCTGACCAGGGCCAGTATTTCGCCCGTTCTCGGATCCAAAACCACAACGGCACCGGCACCGACCCGCGGCGCGCTCTTGTTCAGGAGATCCAACCGTTCGCGCATGGCCTTCTCTGTAGCCATCTGTAAGTCAAGATCTAGAGTTAGATACAGATCATGGCCCGGAACCGGATCGATTGTCGACAACTCCCGCAATGGCTTGCTCAAAGCGTTGACCTCGACGCGCCGCTGACCGTCGCCGCCGCGCAAAAACTCCTCATAGGCTTTTTCCAGCCCGGTCTTACCGATCAGATCGGTCGGTCTATAACCCTTCTTAAGATCCTCCTTGTCGACCGCCCCGAGATAGCCCAGGGTCTGGCTGGCCAAATCCTCGTAGATGTACTCCCGCGTCCACTCTTCCTCCACAAGCACACCGGGCAGGTCAATTCGTTGCTCCTCCAAAGCGATGACTACTTCCGGGCTTACATCACGTTTGAGTCGCACCGGTTCATAGGGATACGGACCGTTTTCCTCATCGAGAATGCGCTCTATTTCGTCCGCGGACATCCCTATCAGCCGACCCAGCAGGCTCAGAACCTCAGACTTGGAGTCGTCGGTCGGCAACCCCAAGGGCACGATGGACACGGTATACGAAAACCGATTACTGACGATCGGCCTTTCAAAGCGATCGAGAATCGTACCTCTCGGAGCGCGAATGGGAACCACCCGAATCCGGTTTCCATCGGCTAGTGCGGCGTACTGTTCGCCTTTTATCATCTGCAGATACCAAAGGCGGGTGACCAACAGACCAAACAAAAGAACAAGAACCGCACTCATTGTCTTGAGGCGTACCTTAAGCTCATCGTCGGACACTGTCCGTCACCCCCCTGTCCCGCTACTTATTCGCCGTCCGCCAGATAGGCATTCACTTTGTGGATCAGCACAAAGCATAATGCTGTTAACAATCCATTGTACCATAAGGACGGCAGTATAAGACGCGCCAGACTCTTCCCCAAGGGGATGACCACTCCGAAAGCCCTGGCTCCCAAAAGATAAAGCATTTGCTCCAAACAGATAAGCAGCGCCCCGGCGACGAACGGCACCAACAGATTCTCACTGAACAACCGTCTTGACAAAAGACCGCTCAAAAGCCCGACTATGCCATGGGTCAGCATTCCCAAGCCTATCAGACGTCCGGTGAGCATATCTGCCAACAGTCCGCCGATCAGACCGGCCATTGACCCAGTGAGCGGGCCTGACAACAAACCGAAGGCGATGGCCATGGCCGCAGGCAGATCCAGACGAAGCCAACGAGCCGCGGCCGCAACAAGCGTGGATTGCATGAGCACCGCAAACAACATGCCCCCGATGATCCACAGCTGTCTAACCGGCACGATCGATTCTCCTACTGCCATTCGGAACGCGACGACAAGACCGCCACCCACTCCAAACGGCCAAAGTCCACAACCGGTTTGAGTACTCCGTAGCTTGACAGACCGTAATTACCTTCGAAGATCTCTTCTACTACTCCGACGGTCAGACCCTTGGGGTAAATCTCGGACAATCCAGAGGTGACAATTAGATCGCCCGGACGAATGTCAATTTCGCGAGACAACGGTTTGACCAGGGCCCGACCTTCACCGGCTCCGCCCAAGCCCTCAACCAACACCACTTCACCTGTGCGATGAATGCGGGCTCCCAGAGCCGATCTTTGATCGAGGATCAAAAGCACCTCCGCGGTGCGATTGGTCACGGAACGAATGTGCCCGACTACCCCCTCGGGCGTTACCACGGCCATGCCCTTTTTCAGACCGTGCACGGCTCCTTTGCCGATGGTCAGAGTGTTAAACCAAGCGTTGGGCGCGCGGGCGATGACTTCGGCCACCACAACCTTAGTGCGAGTGTCGCGAACCAGCTGCAACATCTGCCGCAACCCTTCGTTTTCACGCTGCGCTTCCAACAGCGCCATGCGCTCCGCACGAAGTTGTTCTACTTCTTTTCGAAGCTCTTCATTTTCCCGCGCCAGATTGCCCAGGTTGACTACAAAGCTCAATCCGTCCGAGAATATCCGGTAAGCACGGCTGACCCCGCTTTGCAGCGGGGCCAACGCTTCACGTAGGGCCACCTCCGGCCAGCTCAGAGAATCTCGCTGACCGATCGTCAAAGAAATGACCCCAGCGATAATTAGCGAAACAAGAGCCAAAGCAGCCCAGCGCCACTGTTTGGGGCCCACCTGCCACACCTCATACCGCTACCGGGCATGTCGACGCGGGTTCAACAGGACTCGTTGCATAACATCGTAGTGTTCCAGCGCGATACCGGTCCCCAGGGCTACGGAACTGACCGGATCTTCCGCGATGTGCACCGGCATCCCCGTCTCTTCCCTCAGCAGACGATCCATACCCCGCAACAGTGCTCCGCCGCCGGCCAAAACGATACCGCGATCCATGATATCCGCGGCCAACTCAGGCGGGGTGCGCTCCAAAGTCATGCGCACCGCTTCGATGATCGCCGCAACAGGCTCCGCCAAGGCATCGCGAATCTCCTCGTCCGTCACGATGGCGGTCTTCGGCAAGCCCGTCACCAGATCGCGACCGCGAACCTCCATCGTGCGCCCTTCCACCTGTCCGTCCGCTGCCCCGATAGCAGTCTTAATCTCTTCAGCCGTGCGCTCACCGATCAGGAGATTATAGGCCCGCCGTACGTGCTGAACGATGGCTTCGTCCATCTCATCGCCGGCGACCCGAATGGAACGATGGGCCACGATACCTCCCAAGGATATCACTGCCACCTCGGTCGTACCGCCGCCTATATCCACGATCATATTGCCGGTAGGCTCTTGCACCGGCAGCCCGGCACCGATGGCGGCAGCCATAGGCTCCTCGATCAACCTGGCGTCTTTGGCACCTGCCGACAGCGTCGCATCAATAACGGCTCGCTTTTCAACTTCGGTGACTCCGGACGGCACTCCGACCAAAACACGAGGCCGAATAAGTCCTCTTCGCCGCACCGCCCTGTTCATGAAATAACGTAACATGCGTTCCGTGACGTCGAAATCCGCAATCACTCCGTCCTTTAAGGGACGCACGGCGATAATATTCCCCGGGGTCCGGCCGACCATCCTTTTGGCCTCTTCGCCCACGGCAAGCACTTCATTGGTCTGACTGGCCACGGCCACTACGGAAGGCTCGCAGACCACTACACCTCGTCCCTTAACGTAGACGAGGGTGTTGGCTGTACCTAGATCGATACCCATGTCCCGCGAGAACCGTTCGAGCAGTCCACTTATTGCACTCATTGCCACATCATAGCTCCTCGAAGCACCAAGGATGGTGCGCCCCCGCCGAATCCCACCTCCATTGCTCCGGGATGATCGGCGGCGATACATTTTAAAAACACTGACATTGCGTCGCGGGATGACAGGAGTGCACCGAAACACCCCGCCCACGCCTGCATGGCTGTCAAGACGCTACACACGGTACGACTGTCAAGGTCTCTCGAAGCCTCTGAGCGGTTCTTCACAGCAGACACTGCCCGGTGCCTCGATCCGAATCGTTTGATTACCTGCCGCAAAGCCCGGAGTCAGTGACACAACCCCTGGATGCCTATGTCATTCGCCCGTAACATAGTCTCCAAGCACTCAGGAGCGGGTGAGGTTCACGACTGTCGCCGCGAGTGGTCAAGACTGAAAGGGCGACGAAGTATGTGAAGATCGACCGACTCAAGCCTTCAACTCATAAAGCCGCGTTCTCGCATACTCACGTACCTATTATCGCCAATAATGACATGGTCCAACACCGTGATTCCCAATAGCTTTCCGGCTTCTTGCAGGCGACGGGTCAGACGCACGTCGTCTGCGCTGGGTTCCGGATCTCCGCTAGGGTGGTTATGCGCCAAGATCATGGCCGCGGCACTGCGCCGAACGCCTTCACGAAATAACTCTCGGGGATGAACCAAAGATGCGTTGAGATGTCCGATTGATATCGTCTTCGTCTCAATAACCCTATGTCTGGTATCCAACAGGAAGGCGACAAATTCCTCCCGGGGCAGGTCGCGCATTCTGGGCAGACTCAACGCCGCCACATCAGCGGCACTGCGAATCCGAGGACGCTCTTCGACACTGTTGATCACCAGTCGCCGGCCCAACTCCAAAGCGGCCAACAGCCGCGCTGCCTTGGCGGGACCCACACCTTTGACTTGCATGATCTCTTCTACACTGGCATCGGCAAGCTGACGGAGATCTCGCCAGCGCACAAGCAACTCGTCGGCCAAGGCCAGACTCGATCGCTTCGCGGTACCCGTGTTCAAGACCAGTGCCAAAAGCTCGCGGCTACTCAAAGCCTGCGGCCCATGCGTCAACAGACGTTCCCGCGGCCGTTCCGCTTTGGGCATACGCGCGATGGTGGTCTCCATGGACACGATCACCCTTCGTATACCCTCACGGACACGCCGGTGTTACGACAACAAGTCTATTCCGAACTCGGTCAACATCATTCCCAATTTAGCCAGCGGCAAACCGACCACGTTGAAATAGCAGCCCTCGATACGCGTCACGAACAGACTCGCCAGCCCCTGAATGCCGTAGGCTCCCGCCTTGTCGGCATATTCCCCGCTGGCGATATACGCCTCTATCTCGGAGCGACGCAAGGATTTGAACTCTACCATGGTCACCTCATGATCCACCAAGGTCTTCGGTGAGCCTTTTCTCGTGGCGATCGCCACTGCGGTCACAACCCGATGGCGCTTACCGCTGAGCGCAGCAAGCATACGCCGGGCATGGTCTGCATCCCGTGGTTTGCCTAACACCGTATCTTGGTGCACCACAATTGTATCCGCCGCTATGACGACGGCATCGGGCACCATCCGGGAAACCGAATCCGCCTTCGCATCGGCAAGCTTCCGCGCCAAATCCACCGGGTCACTGCTGGCGTATTCGTCTTCTGACACTTGCGGGAGTATCACTCGAATAGGTACGCCCAAAGATGTCAACAGTTCACGACGGCGAGGCGAGGCGGAGGCTAATACGATTTCTGTGTCTGTAGGTGCTTTCAATAGCTACCTCCTGACGTCCATACACGCCAATCTCGCCATTGGTCCGCATCAAGTGTATCACCCGCCCGAAAAGCGCGCAAGTTCCTTGTGCCGCTGGTACGAAAGCGTGAAGCACCTTTTGATCCCGTTACGTCAATGTTCACCCGCAGATATCGGTCCGAATCGCGAAAGAGTCGATACGCTTTAATCACAGCTTCTTTCCAGCGCAGACTGACAATCACATGGATCACGTCGTTGCCTATCGATTGACGGATGTCAGTTAACGATGGTACCGCGGCTCCTCTTGGATGGGAATGGTAGACGCCCACGAAGTCGAGTCCTTTTTCTTCCATGATCCGGAAGGCGTGCTGTTGGGCCACGCCTTCCACAACGTAATGGTTCTTGGGGTCTGAAGCCACATTGGGCATGGGCATGACCATCGTCACGCGTCTTCCTTTCCCCGCCAACAATCCACAAGCCTCGCGGGGAAGCTCCCTCCGGCAATGTGACACCAGCTCTTTCAACAGGTTGCGAGGTATAATGAGGTTTGACAAAGGGCAGCCATCCCCCCATCACCTTATCCGTCAGCACTCATGAGCACCTCGGCTACTTCAGGTCTGGTGATCTGCGGCGGCGGCATCAGGTTATCCCGAAGCATGGCGCGCACTTTGCTCCCGCTGAGACTCACATGATCAGCCGCCGAGTGAGGACAAGTCTTGGAGCTGCACATCTGATCACATCGGCGACAGAAGAAGGCATGCTCGAATGCTAGGATCTGAATGCCCAACTCAAGAGGATGGAATTGAGAGAAGATGTCTTGTGCCGCATAGGTGCCATAGTAGTCACCCACTCCCGCGTGATCTCTGCCGACGATGAAATGAGTGCAACCGTAGTTGCGCCGACAAATAGCATGAAAGACGGCTTCGCGCGGACCCGCATAGCGCATAGCGGCCGGGAAGGCGGCCAGTATGACCCTGTGGGCGGGGTAATAGTGAGTCAAGATGACCTCATAGCTTTTGAAGCGGACTGCGGCACTGACATCATCCGCTTTGGTCTCTCCGACGAGTGGATGTAGCAGCAATCCGTCCACGATTTCCAAAGCGCATTTTTGGATATACTCATGAGCCCTATGGATCGGATTGCGCGTCTGAAAGCCGACCACGCTTCGCCAACCCCGTGAATCAAACTCCGCTCGCAGTTGCTTAGGTGTCTTTTCATAGTCCGAAAAGGCAGAAACCGGACGTCGAAAGAGGGTTATCGGACCCCCGATGAGCATGTCGGGCTGTCCGAAAAGGCGCGCCACGCCCGGATGAGCCGTATCCGTCGTGCCGTATACAGCCAGGGCTTCGCGCTGCTTATCGTAAGAGAAGACATCTTCAATTCTCATGATGGCGATGGCGGTTTCGCCGCAGACGAGAGCCACCTCTTCGTCCGGGCGCAGACCTGCCGCTTCTTGCCGAGGTACGGGCAATGTGACAGGTAACCCCAACAGTTCGCCGCCCGGCAAGCGCATGTTGTCTACCACGGCTTCGTACTGCAGGCGATTCATGAAACCCCGCAGAGGGCTCAACACTCCTGTGGCGATCATTACCAAATCCGAGACGGCATATGGACTCAGCTCTATGCGGCGCAGAGTCTGTGCTTTCGCCGCCGCCTGAAAGGCTGCTTCACCGTGTAGCTCACAGTCAACCAAGTCTCCCCCGTTTGGAACGGCCAAAGTCACTGCCCCCACCCTCTCATAGGACTCTGGAAGCATACTACGGACATATGACGGCAATGGTGCATGGTCCAGAGGCTTGCAAGCTCGCTGCCGATGAGGATATAGTAAATTGCCAGTGATCCACCAATACAGATGGAGGTGCCGAGTTGTTCCGAGTCATCATCCTGGGTTCAGGCCCGGCAGGCCTTACAGCCGCTTTGTACACCGCTCGGGCAAATCTGGAACCGCTAGTCCTTGAAGGTCATCTGCCCGGTGGACAGCTAACTTTGACCACCACTATAGAGAACTTCCCCGGCTTTCCCGAAGGTGTTGAGGCCTGGAGTCTGATGGGAGCCATGAGGCAACAGGCAGTTCGTTACGGTGCCCTTTGCCGGCCCGAAAGCGCCGTACGCGTAGATCTGACGAAGCGTCCCTTCGAGATAGAGACGGAAAAAGACATCTACCGATCCCAGGCCCTGATCATCGCCACGGGAGCTACGGCCCGAATGCTTGGTCTGGACGCAGAGAAAGCCCTGCTGGGCAAGGGCGTATCCACTTGTGCGACATGCGACGGGGCTTTTTTCCGCGATAGGTCGGTGGTGGTTGTCGGCGGCGGTGACTCGGCCTTGGAGGAAGCGATGTTTTTGACTCGCTTCGCATCAAGCGTAACCGTCGTCCATCGCCGTGATCAACTGCGAGCCACCAAACTTCTGCAAGATCGAGCTTTTGCCAACGAAAAGATCCAATTCATATGGAACAGCGTAATCAAAGACATCCTCGATCCCGCACAAGGCAAGGTGAGCGGGGTCGTGCTGGAGGACGTGAAGACCCATAGGACACGTTACCTACCTTGCGACGGTGTCTTCATCGCCATCGGGCACACCCCCAACACTGAACTGTTCGCCGGTCAACTGGAGCTGCAAGACGGCTATATAGTCACCAAAGGCGGCACCGGAACAAGTGTACCGGGAGTATTCGCCGCAGGAGACGTACAAGACAGGATCTATCGCCAAGCGGTCACGGCCGCCGGTTCAGGGTGTATGGCCGCTTTGGATTGCGAAAAATGGCTGACGGAGGTCGGTTATCTATGAGTCAAAGGCGGCAGAGCCCGAACTCGGAGTCTGCCGCCTCGCATACGCGGTTCTGTTATGTACATCAGGCGTCGAGCAATCGCTTCACACGCTCAGCCAAGGCTGCATAGCTTTCCTGCATGATCGAATTGGGTACCAAAGCGGCCGGTATCCCCTCATCGCTCATCATCCGGGCTTCCAACGTCAACGGTATTTGCCCGAGAAGCTCAACCCCCAACTCCTCTGCCAAGGCCCGGCCTCCGCCCTCACCGAAGATGGCGCTTTGTTCACCGCAATGAGGACAGACAAAGACAGACATGTTCTCCACCACGCCCAAAAGACGTTGGTTCGTCTTGAGCGCCATCTGCCCGGCTCTGCTGGCCACTCCGGCAGCCACGGCCTGAGGAGTGGTCACAAGGATCAAGTTGCTTTTGGGCAACAGCCGCACAACATCCAAGGCTACATCACCGGTTCCGGGCGGCAAATCCAAAAGCAGATAATCCAGCTCTCCCCAGTCTACATCCGAAAGAAACTGTTCAAGAATCTTGCTCAACATCGGGCCACGCCATATGACAGGGGTGTTGCCTTCGACAAAATTGCCGACGGATATAACCCTCATGCCATGCGCCTCGACAGGCACGATCTTCTCATCGCGTATAACGGGAGTGACATGCTCGACACCCATCATACGTGGGATACTGAAGCCATAAACGTCACAGTCGATGATACCGACTTTGTGGCCGGCATTGTGCAGAGCGACCGCCAAATTGACTGTCACCGTTGACTTACCGACTCCGCCTTTGCCGCTGGCGATGGCCAAGATCTGTGTAGCGGAATCTTGTCCGATCACGGTTTTGCTCTTCGAGGCTTTGGACAGACGCTCACGCTGTTGCGGACTCATCTCACCGAAATGCACGCGTTTTTTACCGTCACTCACCGATTAACCTCCCTAATACCACGCAGTAATCTCTACCCCGGTATAGTAATGCTTCAAAATACTCTTAAAATCAGCTCCGTGCCGGGCATAGGCATCCGCTCCGTACTGTGACATTCCAACGCCATGGCCGTTGCCTTGTTGGATAAAATGCACTTCCGAACCGCTTTCGAATACATCAAACCAGACCGAACGAAGCTGCAAGAGCTCGCGCAGATCGCGGCCGGTGACGTATTTGTCGCCCACCCTAACAATCTTGACCCGTCCCGACGGATAGCGCTCCACAATCTCAATCGTCTTCGACCTATTTGTCGCCGCAGTGCCCGCTGACGTCGCCGTGACCGCCGGGACGGACTGCACCGATTTCACCTTTGCCAAAAGATCCGCTTGTGACACCACATGCCGCACATCGCGATAAGGTGAGTTGGCCTGCACGGGATCCTTTACACTCCGCAGATACGGCACCCGTTGGGACCAGTAGTTTTCGGAGTCCTCGGTGACACCTCCGCTGTCAGAGTGGAACACGGCCAGGATCGGACGACCGGCATAGGTCATGATGAGTCCCCGTGTTTCATCGACGGCACTGCATATCCGACGCCACCGCCAGTAAAACTCCAGAAAACCCCACTGCCGCCTCAATGCATCTTCGGAAACCCAGGCCTGGTCAATGCGATGATCGGTGCTCAGCACCGCTCCCGGGCGACCGGGTACGTTCGGCCTGTTGTTCATCGTATAGATGGCATACGTTCTGGCGGCCACTGCCTGAGCTTTCAGCGCCTCGATATGAAACCCAGCTGGCATCTCGGCGGCCACGACTCCGCGCAGGTATTCCTCAAGATCCATGACCTGAATCCTTTGGGCGTCTTCGCGCCAGACTGCCACCTGCAGACCCGGAGAGGATTGATCGACCGGGCCGCGAAACCATCCGGCAAAAAAATACAAAGCGGTCAGGGCCAAAAGCACGTTGAGCATCCCGCGGGTTGAGCCCGGTATCGAGGTGTTTGGGACTCCCCGACTCCACGCATCTGCGACATACATCCGCCATCGGCGCCGCCAAGCGGCCAAACGGATGGCAACGACCGGTCTGACACCGAAAAAGCCCCACTGTCGGAGCACGAAAAACCGGCCTCCTCCCAGAAGCGTTGTAGAGCCTCACAAGACACTCCACATACTATTCCGCTATGACTCACCTATATGAACCACATGTTGATTTCTAGCGCTGTGAACTCCGAGGAGGGATTACCTCCGGGGCAAGGCCGCGCTCGGCCAATGATTCCGCAAGGGCTTCAGCTCGCTCACGTTCTATAAACGCTCCGGCCTGCAGCCGATAGACACCGTCACTGACCACGAACGCTTCAGGCGCGTATTCACGAAGCTTTTGCAGCGCCGTCTCAGCTTCTTCACGCACGGCAAAACTGCCCACCCGTACGCGCCACAACTCCGGCTGCTGTTCGGGCTGAACATCCGCCGGAGTCGGCCGCGGCACCTCGGGTGGCTCTACTGCCGGCCGGGGCTCTGAGTCTGAAGGGACGCTCACGCTTTCGGTAACAGACGGAGGGGAAGGGGAAGACGACTGTTTCGCATCGACGGCATCCGTAACGGCGGTGGCCGATGTGACCGCCGTATCCGCCGTCGTCACTTCCCTCACCTCGGGTTTTGTCAGAGTGCGTACGGTCATTTGTCCTATTTTGTACCCGAGAAACGTCATCGAAACCGCCACCAACCCCAAGGTCAGTACGGCCGTCAAGGGACTGGTCTTTTTTCTCCTGCGCCGCCCCCGTGTTTTCCTTGCCAAGTCGATCAGCCTCCAGTGAACGCAAGCACCCTAAGAGCTTTGCATGAAGATTACCACGCCGACAAAGCAGACTCCTTTAGGGTGCCGCAGTCTTCACTCGCTCCCAGGCACCTCGCACTTCCCCTACCAGATAGAGCGATCCGCATACGCAGAGAACATCATCAGGTCCCGATTCCGCCAATGCCTGCTGCATTGCGGCCCACGCATCATCGATCGCCCTTACTGACTCAAGATGCAAGTGCAGACTCTCGGCAATCCGCCCCACATGCTGAGCCAGCTCCTTGGGCCTCAAAGGGGCGGTGCGACTTGAGGCTGGCGCTGTGCAATACACGGCGGCAGCCTGCGGCAGCAAAGCCGATAGGACCTCGTCGACCTGCTTGTCTCCCATCATGCCCAAGATCAAAGCCCTACGCCGGTCCGCAAACAGTTGTCCGAGAGCGTCGGCCAAGGCGCGCGCTCCTTGGGCGTTGTGAGCACCGTCAAGCAACACAAAAGGAGATTCGTGAATCAGCTCAAGACGCCCCGGCCAGCGCACGGATTTCAAGGCCGCCCGTACGTGATTCTCACGGACCGGAAAGCCCTGCTCGGCGAGCAACTGGCAGGCCACCGCGGCCAAAGCGGCGTTTGAGATCTGATAACGGCCCAACATCCCGACCTGAACATCGCTCCAGTGTTCTCCGCGGCTGTCGAGATGGAAGCGGCCGCCGGTGAGATCCCACCCGAGAGCGGTAAAACGACTGTCACACCGATCGCTCTCCGCGTCCTGCTTGTCACGGACCCAGATCAGCGGTGATCCTTGAGCCCGTGCTTTTTCGGCGATCACTCGGGCGGCTTCCTCTTCTTGAGCTGCCGCCACTACGGGACGGCCAGGCTTGATGATCCCGGCCTTTTCACCGGCAATCTCTGCAAGCGTATGACCCAGCCTGTCCATATGATCCATGGCAATGGGAGTGATCACACTCAAGCAGGGATCGACGACGTTCGTGGAATCCCAACTTCCCCCCATTCCGACTTCGACCACCGCGACATCTACACGCCGGCGGGCGAAATAGGAGAAAGCCAGGACCGTGGCCACCTCGAACTCCGTCGGATGATCGCTGAGACGGGCCGTCTCGGCGATGACAGGTCGCACCTCGTCGACCAAGGAAAGCAACTCATCATCGGCAATGGGACGGCCCTGAAGCATCATCCGTTCGTTGTAGCGCACAAGATGCGGCGAGGTAAACAGCCCGGTCACAAGCCCGGCCTCCTGAAGGGCCCCGGCGATAAACCGCGCCGTCGATCCTTTGCCATTGGTACCGGCGATGTGTACCACAGGATAACGGGTGTGAGGCTCATCCAGCATTGACAGCATAACCCGCATTCGATCAAGCGTGGGACGGATGCCGAATCTCGTCAGGCTTGTCAAAAAAGCGAGAGCTTCTTCCACGGCTGTCTTACTCTCCATGGACTTCCTCCCATCTTCCCCGCCGGGATCGATCAGCACAACTCAGCGATGGCCGCCTCCAGCTTCGCTTTGCGATCTTGCAGCTCGCTCAGTTGTCGGCGTGCTCCATCCACGACCGCTGCCGGTGCCTTGTTCACAAAGCCCGGGTTGTTCAAGCGAGCCTCCGTACGCCTGAGATGCTCATTCACCTCAGCGAGCTCTCTTTCGAGACGGGCGATCTCCTCTTCCAAGTCGACCAAACCGGCCAACGGCAAGAAGACCTCGACCCCGCCGGCCACCGCAGTCATAGCCTGATCCGGCTTAGGCGCATCGGCATCCCTAACGGTGAGCTCCGAAAGACGTGCCAGATTGATCAGTATCCGTTCGTTGGCCGACAAGACGGCCGCCTTTTTGTCATCGGCCAGGATGATCGCCGGAATGGCTCTGTCCAACGGTACCGTCTTTTCGGAACGTATATTGCGGATGGCCCGCACTATTTCCATCAGCATCTCCATCTGTTCTACCGCTTCGCCGTCTTCCCACTCGGGGACTTCAGTCGGCCACGTAGTCTCCATGATCGACTCACCTTCGTGAGGAAGATGCTGCCATATCTCCTCAGTGACGAAGGGCATGAAGGGATGGAGCAATTCCATGGTACGTAAAAGCACCTGGCATAGGACGTTTTGAGCTGCATAGCGACTTTCTTCTCCGTGTCTTCCGTACAAGCGCGGCTTTATGGCTTCGATGTACCAGTCGCACACTTCGCTCCACATGAAATCATACAAGGTCCGTGCCGCTTCGCCGAAATCATAGCGGGAGAGGTGACGACTCACTTCGCGAGCAGCGCTGTTCAAACGCGCCAAGATCCAGCGATCCTCAAGCTGAAGCGAAAGATCGGTCAATGGCTTATCGGCAGGCTGAAAACCCTGCATGTTCATCAGAGCAAAACGGGACGCGTTCCAGATCTTGTTCACGAAGTTGCGGCTGGCCTCGGTTCGCTTCGGATGATAGCGGGTGTCATTACCCGGAGCCACTCCGGTGAGCAGTGTGAAACGCAAAGCGTCGGCGCCGTACTCATCGATCACCTCAAGCGGATCCACGCCGTTGCCCAGTGACTTACTCATTTTACGTCCCAAGGCATCCCGCACCAGACCGTGGACCAGGACCTCGTGAAAAGGTTTCTGTCCCGTATGCTCCAAAGCGGAGAAGATCATGCGGGCCACCCAGAAATAGATGATGTCATAGGCTGTGACCAAGACCGTAGTCGGATAAAACTGAGCCAGATCATCCGTCTCATCCGGCCAACCCAAGGTGGAAAACGGCCAAAGAGCGGAGCTGAACCACGTATCGAGCACGTCAGGATCCTGCTCGATCCGACTGTCAGCACACTCGGGGCACCTATCGGGATCCTCCTTCGCGGCGAACTGCTTTCCGCAAGCCTGGCATGTCCAGACCGGGATCCGATGACCCCACCACAACTGACGTGATATACACCAGTCGCGGATGTTTTCCATCCATTGCAGATACTGCTTGGCAAAGCGCTCCGGAACAAAACGGATCTCGCCCCGCCTCACGGCCTCGATAGCGGGTTCGGCCAAGGGTTTCATCCGTACAAACCACTGTTTGGAGATCAGCGGTTCCACCACCGTACCGCAACGATAGCAATGACCCACGGCATGGCGATAATCATCGACCTTCTCCAGCAGGCCCTGCTCTTGCAGATCGGCTACAACCTGCTGGCGACACGCATAGCGGTCAAGGCCGGCGTAGGCTCCGGCCTCAGCGGTCATGCGACCGTCTTGACCGATCACCTGGATACGAAGCAACCCGTGTCGTTCTCCGATCTCGTAGTCATTCGGGTCGTGAGCCGGCGTCACCTTGACCGCGCCCGTGCCGAAGGAGGGATCCACATACTCATCGGCGACAAGCGGAATCTCGCGGTTCATCAAAGGAAGAATCACGTGTTCGCCGACCAGTGTCACGTAGCGTTCATCGTTCGGATGAACGGCTACCGCCGTGTCGCCGAGCATGGTCTCGGGGCGGGTAGTGGCCACCGTCACATACCCCTGACCTGAGACCAAGGGATAGCGAATATGCCACAGATGGCCGTCCACTTCCTCGTGCTCAACTTCCAGATCGGAAAGAGTCGTGTTGCACGCCGGACACCAATTGACGATATAGCTTCCTTGGTAGATGAGGCCCCGTTCGTACAGGCGGACAAACACCTCACGTACGGCTCTGGAGCAACCTTCATCCATCGTGAAACGCTCCCGTTGCCAGTCAAGGGCACAGCCCAAAGTCTTCAGTTGCTCCACGATGTTGGCGTGGTAATGCTCTTTCCACTGCCAGACACGCTCCAGGAAACGCTCGCGCCCCAAATCATGACGGGTTAGGTTCTCTTCTTTACGCAGATGCTCTTCCACCTTGATCTGTGTGGCTATACCCGCATGGTCCGTCCCCGGCAACCACAGGGCGTCATACCCCATCATCCGATGCCAACGCAACAAAACGTCCTGCAACGTGTTGTTGAGGGCATGCCCCATGTGCAACGAACCCGTGACGTTCGGAGGCGGAATGACCATACTGAATTTGGATCGTCCGGGTCGGGCCTCAGCATGGAAGTAACCCTTCTCCTCCCAAAACTGATACCATTTTCTTTCCACTGCCTTAGGATCATACACCTTAGGCAGCTCCTCAGCTGCAGTCGAGGAAAAGCTGCGTTGCGCCATCGGCGCCCCCTCCTTTGCGACATGCCTGATATCAGATACGAAAACAAAAACGCGCCCTCGTTTAAGGACGCGTGAATCCGCGCGGTACCACCTTAGTTCCTCTGACGTCCCTCGATGGGGCCAAAGGCACTTTTTGACACGCGATAACGGGCGTAACCCGGCCTACTCGGAAATAGACTGCTCCAGGGCGACCTTCACGACCTCTCCGGGCTGCCTCTCAGCCGTGAGCAACCTCTCTGTCTCGGAGTTGAGCCGCTACTCCTCCCCTTCATCACAGGCGTCTCGATCGATTTTATCACATAATACAATCCGTGCTTCAGGCTGTCAAGCGTTTACGCCGTCACCGATCGCCCCAGCAAAATCACCAGCAATACATAGCCTACCAGCCAGACGGCGGCCAATATGGCCCTCTGTCTGACAGGCAATCTCCGTCTCCGAGAGCGGGACATGTACGATGTTTCGACGTCCGTTTCGAGCCGCGGCCTCTGACAAAAACTCAACGCTCTGCCTTTTCCCAGTGCCCCAACAAAAAGCGCGCCTGAGACCGCTGTCGACAAGGCATGTGGCAAGAATTCGCCGTAAAGGATCCAGGCCCACAGGCTGCTTAACATGCGGGCAAGAGCATCCACGGCCACAACCTGACAAAAACGACGCCCTTCGGGAAGACGACGCCTTGATGAAGCCAAATACCAGCATCCAACATATTCGATGGTGAAAAACAACACCACTGACGGAGCCCACAAAAGGCGTCCGGCCCGCACGGCGCCGTGCTCAGGCTGCCATTCCGCCGCTCCCAGTGAACCAATGATCAATCCGACCGCCAGACCCGGAGCCAAGACGTCGAGCAAGGCCTCAAAGCGTATTCCGCGGCGCTCGGCATATGAGCGAGTGTAGAGCATGCCGGCTACAAAAGCCGGCACATAGCTCAATCCGCCGGCGGATATCCGCAGAATCTCGCTCGGATGCCTCAAGTAGTAACCGAGGTCAGGCAGGATGTAGCCCATCCTGCCTGTAACCAGACTTAACAGCATCAAACGTATGGCCAGCTCAACGATTAATTCGGTTTCCATCCGCCGCCGTCGCGCCTGCGCCGAGGACAAGCCGGTACCGATCAAGAAAGCCATTGCCAATGCGGTGCCGTACTTGAAGAAAGAAATTGGCCCTATACGCAACAGCTCACCGTGCATCTACTGACTCTACTCCAAACCCAATCGTTCGCGCAGCAATTGATTGACCCGCTTAGGATTGGCCTGGCCTCGAGTCGCTTTCATCACCTGACCGACCAAAAAGCCGACCGCGGTCACCTTACCGCCCTTTATGGTCTCCACCACGTCGGGATGCTCTTCGATAACCTGAGCAACCAGGTTGTCGAGTTGTTCGGTATCACTGATCTGCTCGAAGCCTTTTTCTGCCACGATCTCTTCGGGCGAACGACCGGTGTTGTACATGATCTCCAAGACCTCTTTGCCGTTGGCGGCGCTGATACGCTCCTGTTTGACCATGAGCAGTAGCCGGGCAAAGCCTTCGGGGGTAATAGGGGCCGAAAGCATAGCCTCGTCCGTATCCTCGCCCGATTCCTTGAGCAGGCGCAAAAGCTCGCCCATGATCCAGTTACTGACCATCTTGCTGTCTTTGCAGTGCGCCGCTGCCGCCTCATAGAAGTCCGCCACCGGACGGGAAGCTGTAAGGACGGCGGCATCATAGGCCGGCAGTCCGTATTGACTGACAAAACGAGCCTCACGCGCCTCAGGAAGCTCGGGCAGCTCCTGACACCATTTTTGGATTTGATCTTCATCCAGCACCAAAGGCAGGACGTCGGCATCCGGGAAGTAACGGTAATCGTCAGCGTGCTCTTTTTCGCGCTGGACATGCGTACGCCCGGTAGCGTCATTCCATCCGGCCGTCACCTTCACGGCCGGCATATCAGGGGTCCACACACCTTCCAGGTATTCCAAATACTGACGCTCTGCCTCGTAATTGATGGCTCTCTCCAGGGATCTGAAGGAGTTCAAGTTCTTGACCTCCACGATAGGCGTGCGGATCGATCGTCCCTGATCATGGATGTTCAGATTAATGTTGGCGTCACAACGCAGCGATCCTTCCTGCATCTTGCAGTCGGAGACCTCGATGTAGCGCAGAAGGGTTCGTAGACGCTCCATAAACAGCCGCGCTTCCTCACCTGAGCGCATATCAGGTTGGGTTACGATCTCAATGAGCGCCACTCCGCCGCGGTTGTAGTCGATCAGCGAATACTCCGAGTCCCGCAGACTCTCTCCGGAGTGGACGGATTTGCCCGCCTCCTCTTCAATGTGCACCTGCTTGATCCTCACGGTCTTTCGTTGGCCGTCGACCATGTATTCGACGGTGCCGTTCGTGCACAGCGGCCGGTAAAACTGAGACACCTGATAGGCCTTCGGAAGATCCGGGTAAAAATACTGTTTGCGATCGAAGCTACTGACCAAGGAGATATTGCATCCCAGAGCCAATCCGGCCTTGGCCGCATACTCGACAACCTTTTCATTGAGCACCGGCAATGTGCCGGGCAGACCCAAGCATATGGGACAGACCTGGGTGTTGGGGGTGGCGCCAAAAGCCGTGGAGCAACCACAGAAAACCTTGGACTCGGTCAAAAGCTCGGCGTGAACTTCAAGACCGACAATCACCTCATAAGATGCCTCACTCACGAGAGGACCTCCCTTCTGGGTATAGGGGCGCTACTCCCGCGGCTTGCTCATAGGTGTATGCCGCCGTCAGCAAGCGCTCTTCACGAAGAGGGGGAGCAATCAACTGCAACCCCACTGGCATACCCTCCACGGTGCCGCACGGAAGGCTTAGCGCCGGCAATCCGGCCAAGCTGGCTGCCAGTGTGCACCCGTGCTGACGATGCGTGTGATACAAATCATCCGTCCCGGGATCTTTACCGGCCAAGGTCGGTGCAGTCGGTGTCACAATCAGATCACAGCGCGAGAAGGCCTGGGAAAATGATTTCACGACCAGAGTCCGAACCTGAGCCGCTTTGAGATAGTAATCCTGGTACTGTCCGGCTGACAGGACATAGGTGCCCATGAGAATGGCTCGCTTGACCCCGGGTCCGAAGGCCTCTCCCCTAGTGTGGGCAAACATGGTGAAGCTGTCGGGAGCGTTTGCACTGCGGTGTCCGTAACGCACGCCGTCCAGGCGCGCTAAGTTGGAGCTGAGTTCAGCGGCCAAAATAACGCTGTAGGCGGCCAGAGCATCCTCACGAGGAAACAGCGATACTTCCTCTACCCGAGCGCCTTGGTCCTCAAACCGACGAGCCGCCTGAATCACGAGATCCGCGATCCGAGGATCGACACCGTCGGCCAGATACTCCCGCGGTAAGCCGACAACCATCCCTTGTACACCGGCCTCCAGAGCCTGCGTATAGTCAGGTGTCTCACCGCTGCGAGACGTGGGATCCATGGGATCCGCTCCGGCCAACAAGTTTAACATGAGCGCGCAGTCCCGTACATCTCGCGTCATGGGTCCTATTTGATCGAAAGAGGAGGCCGAAGCCACAAGCCCGTAGCGAGATACGAGCCCATATGTAGGCTTCAGTCCGACCAGTCCGCAAAGCGCGGCCGGATGACGCAAAGATCCGCCGGTATCACCCGCTATAGCTAGCACCGCCTCGCCGGCGGCCACCGCGGCGGCCGCTCCTCCGTGGGCCCCGCCGGGAAACAGCTCGTGATTCCAAGGATGCTTGGTCGGTCCCCAAGCCGAGCTGGCCGTGGAACAACCCCAGCCGAACTCATCCATGTTAGTCTTGCCCACGATGGGCAGCCCGGCTTGTCGGATTCGCTGCACGACGGTAGCCTCATATGGTGATATGAATCCCTCTAACATACGTGAGGCGCAGGTAGTCGGCAGTTTGAGGGTGCATATGTTATCGGCGACGGCGATCGGAATACCCGCCAAAGCGGGCAACGTTTCTCCGGACATGCGCCGCCGGTCAATCTCTTTGGCACAAGCCAGAGCATCTTCCTGATCCGTGGCCAGATAAGCATGGAGCGTCGGTTCTTCAGACGCGATACGAGATAAGACCGATTTTGCTATATCAACGGCACTTATCTCCCGCCGCGCCAACATCGCCTGTAAATCATGGGCCGGTCTATCACAGAGTTCCACACCGAATTCCCCCATCTCTAATCTTCCAGCATGCGCGGCACGCGGAAGAAATCTTCCTGCCTGTCAGGCGCGTGCATTAGAACCAGTTCCTGAGGCATCGACGGCTGACACCTATCCGGTCTCAACGTACTTCTGCCCTGCATGCCGTAAAACGTCGGCTCGACGTCCTGCGTAGGGCAAGCGGCCAGTCTTTGCTTTAACAGTGGAAGAGCCGCCATATCCCTCGTATACGCTTCGAGCTCAGCCTCAGTCAGGGCCAACCGCGCCATGCGCGCTGTCTGCTCCACTTGCTTCGACGTGATCTCCTGCATCTTTTTCGCCCCTTCGGGAATCGTCTTTTCCCACGACTTCAAGCGTTTTCCCCGCGCAACATATTCAAGAACGTCTCTTCGTCCAAAACGGGAATCCCAAGTTCCTGAGCCCGGGTTAGTTTTGAGCCGGGCGATGCGCCTGCCACCACGAAATCGACGTTCCTGCTGACACTGGAAGTCACAGTGCCGCCGTGTTGGCGTATCAGCTCTTCGACCTGTTTGCGTGACAGACTGCTCAAAGTTCCCGTCACTACCACTCGCTTGTCCGTCAGGACGCTGCCTTGAGTCTGTTCGGCCACGGCGCTCATGAGCACACCCTGCTCTGCCAGCTGCTCAATCATCTTTCGGTTCTCGTGACGGGCAAAGAATTCGACGATGCTCTGCGCCGTTCTGGGACCTATGTCCGGCAAGGCCTGCAGACTCTCTTCCGTAGCTGACAATAAGGCGTCCATATGCCCAAGATGAGCGGCCAAATCGCGAGCCGTGCCCTCTCCGACATGCCGTATCCCCAGTCCGTACAAAAGACGGGCCAAGCCCCGCTGACGGCTGGCGTCTATCGCCCGGACCAAATTCTTCGCCGATTTGGGACCCATCCGCTCCAACTGGGCCAGTTGTTCCCAGGTCAACGAGTACAGATCCCCCGGTCCCCGAGCCAGACCGCTTTTTACCAACTGTTCCGCCAAAGCCGGGCCTAATCCCTCTATGTCCATCGCATTTCGGGAGGCAAAATGGACCAGTCCTTCTACGGCTTGTGCCGGGCAGTTGCGGTTGACACAGCGCAAAGCGACTTCCTCGTCAAGATGTACAAGCTCCGATCCGCAATCAGGACAATGGGTAGGCATGCGATAGGGTTCACTGTCTGCAGGCCGCAGATCCAGGCGCACCGAGACGATCTCAGGAATGATGTCGCCGGCCTTTTGCACCACCACGGTATCACCGACGCGGACATCCTTTTCCCGCAGATAGGCCTCATTGTGCAGCGAGGCCCGCGACACGGTCGTTCCGGCCAATTGAACGGGTTCAAAGACGGCCAAAGGAGTGACCACTCCCGTGCGGCCTACGTTTACTTCGATTCTTTGCACCACACTGATCGCCTGCTGCGCCGGGAATTTAAAAGCCAACGCCCACCTTGGACTGCGAGCCGTACTTCCCAACCGCTCATGATAGCTCAGATCGTTTACCTTGATCACAACGCCGTCTATTTCAAAAGGCAAAGCGGAACGCTCATTTTGCCATCGGTCGCAATAGGCCAAGACCGCTTCGATGTCAGAACACAACTGCCAATGCTGCGTGGTGGGAAATCCCAGAGCGCGCAACAGTTCCATCACTTGGGCCTGAGTGGTCGGAACGGACCAGCCCTCGGGCAGCGTATCTTCCTCAAGAAAGGCTATGCTGTACAGCAAGATATCCAGGGGACGGGTTGCGGTCACTCGCGGATCGAGTTGGCGCAACGCTCCGGCCGATGCGTTTCTGGGATTGGCAAAGACCGCCTCGCCTGCTTCTTCCCGCCGGGCATTGAGCCTGGCGAAATCCTCTTTACGCATGAAGACTTCGCCTCTGACCTCACAACTCACGGGTGCCTGAAGGCGCAAAGGCAGACTGCGCACCGTGCGCAAATTACCGGTCACATCTTCACCCAACTCACCGTCGCCTCGAGTGGCCCCCTGCCTGAAAATCCCGCGCTCGTAACTTAGCGAGACCCCCAATCCGTCGATCTTCGGTTCCACAACATACTCGAGAGTCTCCGCATCTAACAAGCGCCGGATGCGGGCATCAAAGGCCTCTACCTCCTCCAGACTGAAGGCGTTATTCAACGAGAGCATCGGAGTGCGATGCTGAACGGTCGCAAAACCTTCCGCGGGTGCACCGCCTACACGCTGCGTCGGAGACTCAGGCGTGATCAGATGAGGGAACGCCTGCTCCAATTCCGCCAGACGCCTCATTAAGGCGTCATAGGCCTCATCCGTGATCTCCGGCCGGTTCAGCACGTAGTACAAGTGATCATGCCGTTCAATGGCTCGCCGCAATTGCTCAATCTCAAGGCGCGCTTCAGCTTCGTTCATGTTCGGCCCCCTATGCCCGATAAAAACCCGTGTTGGGATTCCACACCATACGTTGTTATCCTGCCACAGGCCAGTCCGAGAGTATCACCTGGGCTTCGATAGTATGACCCAGCCATGCTGCGCATAGGTTTGATACTGACTCTTTTTTCTGAAAAGAGGGCTGCATGCATGCCTTTTGCGCTCCGGCGTCTTTTGCTTATTGTAACCGCTTTGTGCCTTTGCGCCACGATCATCCGCTTGGCCGGCCGTGAACCTATCGGCATGGTCTGGCTACCGGTAGCACCGAGTCTCGGGGTGGCCTATGTGCCATCGGCCCACAACGGTCCGACCACCAGTGCCTGGGCGGCCATCGTCTATGAAAACACTACGAAGACCGTGCTCTATGCAAAAAACGAACACGCCATCCGAGCGCCGGCCAGTCTGACGAAGATCATGACCGCCCTGCTCGTGCTGGAAAACGGGCGCATGGACGACATAGTAACCGTCTCGCCGCAAGCGGCCCGAGTCTCAGGCTCTTCGGCTCATGTGCGTCCCGGTCAAAAAATTCCGCTCAAAGATCTGCTCTACGGCCTTCTTCTTCCTTCGGGCAATGATGCGGCCGTCGCGGCTGCAGAGCACATCGCCGGCTCTTTGCCGGCCTTCGTCGAAATGATGAATCGCCGCGCCGTTGAGCTGGGAGCCCGGCACACGCGTTTTGCCAACCCACACGGGCTGGACCATCCCGATCATTACTCTACGGCCTTCGATCTGGCGATGTTGTCCCGAGTGGCCTTGCTCTATCCGGCCTTTGCCGAGGCGGTGCAGACGCGCACCTACACCACAAGCGACAACAATACCTGGAGCAACACCAACAAACTGCTGTGGAGCTTTGAAGGTGCAGAGGGCATCAAGACCGGGACTACAGGTCAGGCGGGCAACTGTCTAGCCGCCGCCGCATCTCGGGAAGATATGCAGCTGATCGTCGTCGTCCTCCACAGTGCTAACCGTTGGAAAGACGCCACCCGCCTTTTGGATTACGCTTTTGAAAACTTCGCCGTAGTGACGGTGGCGGAAAAAGGGGTGCCTCTGGCTCAAGTTCAGTTAAGACGGGGCTCAAGGCCGCTGGTTTTGACTCCAGCCCATGACCTTCGCATCCTTGTGCGGCGACAAACGGCTGACGCGACTTTGAGCACGCACGTAGCTTTGGACAAGACCGTCCTACCCATCCGAGCCGGAAACAAAGTAGGGGTCTTCGAGGTATTTGCCGGCCAAAGCAAAGTGGCTGCCATACCCCTTGCGGCCCAAACGGACGTATCCCGTCTCAGCCTATGGCGCGCCCTTTGGCAGCGCTTTCGCTAGGTTCTGCGCAACGGCGCCAAGCTAGCCATCAATCGCTTTATGCCGGCGCCATCAAAGGCCACGGTGACCAGCCAATCGTTGTTGCTCGCCTCAAGCTGCACAACCACGCCTCGACCGAAATGCGGATGAACCACGCGATCTCCGACGGAAAAAGGCGGTGGCGATGATCCGGCCGACTTCTGGTTCAAAACACTGGAGCGCCCAAGCCCGGCCAGGCGTAACCGTTCGTGAGCGGCCTCAAGTTGCCGCTGTTGCTGCTCACCCAGATCGCAAATGAGCTCCTGCGGAATCTCCTTGACAAAAGGCGATACCGACATGGAGTTCGTCTGCCCGTACAGCATGCGTTGTTTGGCATGAGTGAGATAGAGCCGTTCCTGAGCCCGGGTCATTCCCACATAGGCCAACCGACGTTCTTCTTCCATCTCCCCCGGATCCATTAGGGCCCGGCCGTGAGGAAAGACTCCCTCCTCCATTCCCACCATGAAGACCACGGGAAACTCAAGGCCTTTTGCCGCATGAAGGGTCATCATGGTCACCGCGTCGCCTGTGGCCTCATAGGTATCGATGTCAGATATCAGGGCCACCTGTTCCAAGAAAGCGAGCAGGACATCTTGAGTTGAAACCTGTTCATCGCTGGCTGTCAGATCCATCTCCGCCTGCCTAGTCACGGACAAAAACTCCTCCAGGTTTTCGAGCCGTCCCTGCGCTTCCACCGTGCGTTCGGCACGGAGCTGCTGTATATAGCCGGTCTCCCACAATACGGATGACGTCAACTCGGTCAGGCTTTGCTCATCGACCAGCTGAAGCAGACGCTCCAAAAGCCGCCGGAGTTCCAACACTCTGTTCAGAGCCGTCCCGCTGAGACGATCGATATCCTGGGCTCTGGCCAAAGCCTCAAAAAGCGATATTCCCTCCCGCTCGGCAAAATCCTCGAGCCGAGCCTGTGTCATCTCGCCGATGCCCCGCTTGGGAACATTGATAATCCGGCGCAGGCTGAGATTGTCCGCCGGGTTGGCCAACACTCTGAGGTAGGCCAAGATGTCCTTGATTTCCTTGCGCTCATAGAAGCGCACTCCTGAAACGATGTGATAAGGGATATTGCGCCTTATGAATTCTTCTTCAAAGCTCCGGGACTGGGCATGGGTGCGATACAGGATGACCACGGAGCCAAGACCTCGGCCGTCGCGCTGTAAGCGCATGATCTCATCAGCCACGAAAGAAGCTTCCTCACGTCCGTCCTCCAGTTGCCTGACAAAGACCGGATCCCCTTGCGGATTGTCCGTATAAAGGTTTTTTTCCGGTCGATCCACGTTGTGGCTGATCACATGATTGGCAGCATCAAGGATGTTACGGGTGGAACGGTAGTTCTTCTCGAGCTTGACCACCTCCGCGTTCGGATAGTCCGAGGAAAAAGAAAGGATATTGCGGATATCCGCGCCGCGAAAGCGATATATCGACTGATCCGCATCGCCCACTACGCACAGATTTCCGTCCTCTCCGGCCAGGAGTCTGACCAGGCGGTATTGAGCATGATTGGTATCTTGATACTCATCCACAAGCAGATAACGCACCCGGTCTCTGTAAAAGCGCAATACATCCTCATGTCGCTCCAACAGATTGACCGTCTGCATGATAAGATCATCGAAATCCATGGTATCGTTGCTTTTGAGTCTTTCCTGGTACGTCGCATAGACTCGGGCCACGATCTTTTCCCGATAGTCCCAGGCTCGATCGGCATACTCTTGCGGATCGATCAACTCGTTTTTGGCGGCACTGATGGCGTTCAGTATCCCCCGGGGTTCAAACTTGTTGACGTCCATGTCCAGATCTTTAAGCGTCTCGCGCACCAAAGCGATCTGGTCAGCTGTATCTGCTATGCTGAAACGACCGGAGTAGCCCAGGATCTGAGCGTGCCGACGCAGGATCTGCACGCAAGCGGAATGGAAGGTACCCGCCCACACATGTTCAGCCTCGGATCCCACCAATTGCAGCAGCCGTTCTTTCATCTCGTTGGCCGCTTTATTGGTAAAGGTAACGGCCATGATATGCCAAGGCGGTACGTTCTTTTCCCGTAACAAGTAAGCTATGCGGTATGTCAACACCCTGGTCTTGCCGGTTCCGGCTCCGGCGATCACCAGTAAAGGGCCGTCACCATAGGTGACGGCCCGCATCTGTGCCTCGTTCAAATCCTGAAGCCACTGCACAGGCGACACTCCCTCTAACTTAGGACGCTATTACACCTCGGGCCGGTTCGGTCCCTGCCTCAGACTGCTCGCCGCCATCGCCGGTAGGCACGGCCTTGACCCGCGTAATACGCAGCCCATCGACCGCCACCACCTCGAATCGATGACCGTCGACAGCTACCGCGTCGCCAACCTGAGGACGATTGCCCAACAGGCTGAAGATGAGCCCGCCGACTGTATCAACACCTTCGAATTCCACATCGCCTTCCACTCCCAACACTTCAAAGGCTTCTTCGACTAGCATACCGGCATCCAGCTCAATACCGTCTTCCGTAGGCAAGACGGTCGCCGGCTCGATGTGGTCGAACTCATCTCGGAAATCTCCAAAGACCTCTTCCACGAGATCCTCCAACGTCACGACCCCTGAGAAGGCTCCGTATTCATCTAAGACCAAGGCCATTTGAGTGCCGGATGCTTGAAATCTCTGCTGCAGCTGGCTGAGCGGCAGCGTCTCAGGCACGATCAAAGGCTCGCGAGCGATCTCTTCCAGCGTCTTGCCTTCCCTGCTGAGGTGAGCCGTGAAGATGTCGCGCATATGCACCACGCCCACCACGTTGTCGCGTTCGTTGCGACACAAAGGATAGCGAGCAAAACCTTCTCTGAGCACGATCTCAATCGCTTCTTCCAGGCTCTGACTGGTAAAAAGGACGCGAACGTCGTTACGCGGCGTCATGATCTCCCTGGCTACCCTGTCAGTGTAATCCAGGATGTTTTCGACGAGTTCGGCTTGGTGATCTTCCAGTATGACCTCTTCTTGGCTCGATGAGACGATCATTCGAACGTCCTCTTCGTTGTCAGAAGCCATGCAGGACTCACTTATCGGCCGCAAGCCCAACATGCCGAGCAGACCGTCGGCGGAACGATGCAACAGCCAGCTCAATGGTGTAAAGATCATTAAGAAGGCATTGAGCGGCACCGCACACCACAGGGCTACGGCTTCCGCCTTTTGGATAGAGATCGCCCTGGGTACGAGGACACCGAGAACGGTGTGCAAAGAACCGACGATCAGAAAGCTCGCGAGGACTGACAACACTCGAGTCAAGGAAAGATTGACGCCTAACGAGGTGAGTGGAATAGCGAGTAGTCGAGCCAAAGCCGGGACAGTGATGACGCCCGCAGCAATGGAAGTAATGGCGATAGCTGATTGAGTAGCGGAAGTGACAACTCCTAGGCGTTCGGTGATACGCAACGCAGTCTCCGCACGGCGATTACCTGAACCGGCAAGTTCACGCAACTTACCCGGTTTTACCTTCGCCATGGCGAACTCTGAAGCAACAAAGAACGCATTGATAATGACAAAGCCTGCAGCAGCCATCAGCTGCCAGGTACTGCTAGCCTCGTCCATCTCAACTTCCCTTCTGTCAAATCATGTTTCCTACGGAACGACCAACCGTTGCCCGACTCTGATGAAGTCTGCGTTTCCATTGAGTTCGGGATTCAGATCAAGAAGAACCTCTATACTTGTGCCGAAACGAACGGCTATCCGGGAGAGAGTGTCACCTCGTCGTACCACATAGAAGTTCGTTGCTCTTTTTGCCGCAGCCATCAGCTCCGAGAAGTGTTCAAAACCGTAGTCCATTAATACTATAGCATCGTTCCAGCGCGCTTCGCTAGTGGGGCATCCCATGACCACACCGATCAGCTTGCGGTTGTCTTGCTCAGCCGCCACAGCTACGCAGTAACCGGCCGAGCTCGTGTATCCGGTCTTTAGCCCCACGGCTCCGTCATAGCGCCATAGGAACGAATTGATATTCGACACGGACCGCTCTCCTCCCTGCCAGGAGAGGTGCACCGCTTGCTGACAGGCCAGACGGACGATCTCCGGCACACGCAAGGCCTGACTGGACAAAACGGCCATGTCATAGGCGGTACTGTAGTGTTGCGGAGCATCCAGACCGTGAGCATTGACGAAATTGCTGTTTCGGGCTCCCAGCCTGCGGGCCGTAGCATTCATCAGGCGCGCAAAGGCTTTTTCCGAACCGGCTACGTGCTCGGCAATGGCCGTAGCAGCATCGTTGCTGCTGCTCATGATCGTCGCCGCCAAAAGATCGGACAAGCGGATGCGATCACCTGCACGCAAGCCCAGCTTCGTAGGAGGTTTGCTCGCCGCGTGCGCGCTGACTGCCGCCACCGAGTTCAAATCACCCTTTTCTACCGCCACCAATCCGGTGACAATCTTCGTCAGACTGGCCGGAGCCCGACGTTCGTGTGCGTTGAGACCCCACAGAACCAGACCGCTTTCTGCGTCCATAAGTACCGCGGCGGCCGCAGATAACTTAGGCGGCGGCGGAGTCTTCTCCTGAGAACGATCCGAAGCAGATACCGACACACCCGTTGACTTTTCAGCGCCGGCTCCCTGGGCGGGAGTCTCGCCGGGATTGGGCTTCGGCAGCGGTGGAGGCACGACACGAGTCAATGAGGCAGCGTGGCTCAGTTGCACCCAAAGAAGGCACAACAAGAAGACCACTGTCAACGGCCGAAGACGGCGGTACATGACCGTTACCGCTCCATACTCTCCGCGGCGGGGCTTTTGCTTTGTGCCCCTTGCTCTGAATATACTGTCCCCGGATCGAAAGTCTGCGGGGCCGTCTCATCTAAACGTATGCGTACTGCCTGCTCCTCGAGCTCCACCACATAGTGAAAACAGGAAATGTAGCCTTCGTGGCACGCGCCCGCACCCTGTTGCCGGACGCGCACGAGAAGCGTATCCCGGTCGCAGTCAGTCTGTATCTCCTCGATCTTTTGCACATGCCCTGACTGCTCCCCTTTGTGCCATAAGCGCCCCCGGCTGCGGCTGAAAAACCAGGTCTCCCCGCTTTCCAGACTGCGCTGAAGAGCCTCGCGATTCATATAAGCCAGCATCAGGACGCGCCCGGAGACGGCGTCTTGGACGATAGCCGGGATAAGTCCTTGATCGTCCCATTTTAGGTTGTCCATACCGACTTCCATGTCTATACGACCCCCTCAACTATACGGATTGCCTCTGACAAATCTATATGACCACTGTACAACGCCTTGCCTACGATTGCTCCCTTTACACCGGAGATCTTCTTGATCGCCAACAGATCGTCAACGGAAGCCACACCGCCGGCGGCGATGACTCCCAATCCGGCTACAGAGGCCACGCGAGCCAAGCTCTCAAGATTGGGTCCCCTGAGTGTTCCGTCGCGGGAAATATCAGTGAAGATGATATCCTGGACACCCACATCCCGCATTCGCTCGGCCAGATCGACCGCGTCCGTCTGCGTTCCTTCCACCCAACCACGCACCGCGACCAGACCGTCTTGAGCATCAATGCCGACCACAATCCGATCTCCGAACCGCTCAACGGCCTCCCGCACCAAGTCGGGATCCTCCACGGCGACGGTACCCAAAATGACCCGATCCACGCCCGCGGCCAGCACGGCACTCAATCCCTCCAGGCTGCGCAATCCCCCGCCCATCTGGACCGGAATGGCTATCGCTTTGACAATCTCTTCGACCACCGGCAAATTGCGCGGCATCCCTTCAAAAGCGCCGTCAAGATCCACGACGTGCAAGAGACTGGCGCCGGCTTTTTGCCAGCGCAAAGCCGTCTCCACCGGGTCATCGGCTACCACGCTCAACTCATCCGCTCGTCCTTGGACGAGACGGACGCATTTGCCGTCTTTGAGATCAATGGCCGGTATGACAATCATCTTCGCTGCCTCCTAGAGTACTCCCTTGGTCGAGGGGACATCACTTCGCTGCGGATCCCGAAAACAAGCTTCATGAAGAGAGCGCGCCAAGGCCTTAAAAGTGGCTTCGATGATATGATGTGCATTCTCGCCGCAACGGCAGGTAACATGAACGGTCAGCCCGGCGTTAGCCGTCAGGGCACGGAAAAACTCCTTAGTCAGACTGACATCGAAATCCCCGACCATGGTCTGCGGCCAGTGAAACGAATGCCAACCCAGGCAGGCCCGTCCGCTGAAATCAAGAGCCACCTCCACGAGGGCCTCATCCATGGGCACCACGGCAAGGCCGAAGCGACGTATACCTCTTTTGTCGCCACAGGCCTTGGCCAGTGCCTGGCCAAGACAGATACCCACGTCTTCTACGCTGTGATGTCCGTCCACATGCAGATCGCCTTGACAACTCACGTTCAGATCAAAGGAGGCATGTTTAGCCAACGCTTCAAGGCAATGGTCAAAAAAACCGATCCCAGTGGAGACATCCGCCTCGCCGGTTCCGTCCAGGGTTAACTCGACTACAATCTTCGTCTCGCGAGTCATCCGTTCAACGCGAGCCCGGCGCAAAGGAAGAAGATTCCTCGGCTCCTTCATGCAGCTTTTCCTCACTTTCTCGACCCGAAAATGCTCACAACAGCCGGCGCCGTACGGACGCGGCATGGGCTCCCAGGCCCTCGATATCAGCCAGGCGTACCGCCACGGGCCCCAACTGGGCCAGAGCAGCCTCGGTATAGGCAATGATATTGCTGCGCTTGACGAAGTCATCAACGCCCAAGGCCGACGCAAAGCGCGCCGTACCGTTCGTCGGCAAAATGTGATTGGGACCGGCGACGTAATCACCAATCGGTTCCGCCGAAGCAGCACCTAAGAATATCGCTCCCGCATGTCGCACTTGACTCAACAGAGCCCATGGATCAGCGACGAGCAACTCGACGTGTTCGGGAGCCACAACATTGACCAACTCACACGCCTCGGCCAGATCACGGCACAACACCGCACGCCCCCAACGGGCCAAAGACTCACGGGCCGTCATCTCACGAGCCAAGGTAGCGAGTTGGCGTTCAATCTCATCCAGCACGTTTTGCAGTAACGTCTTGGATGGTGTAACCAAAATAGCCGCAGCGGCCGGATCGTGTTCAGCCTGAGAGAGCAGATCGGCCGCGACCAGTTCCACGGGAGCCGTATCGTCGGCCACGATCATGATTTCACTGGGTCCGGCTAAGGAGTCTATACCGACGCGACCGAAAACCTGCCGCTTGGCCAAGGTCACGAAAATATTACCCGGACCCACGATTTTATCGACGCGCGGAATCGACTCCGTTCCGAAGGCCAGCGCGGCCACTGCCTGTGCTCCTCCCACTTTCAAGACACGATGAGCACCGGCTTCTTGCAGGGCCACCAGAATATGGCAGTCCACTTCCCCTTGTCGATTCGGCGGCGTGGCGGCGATGATCTCTTTTACACCGGCCACCCGCGCCGGGATAACGGACATCAAAGCCGAAGAGACCAGCGGAGCTCGGCCGCCCGGTACATAACAGCCGACTCGATCGATGGGCAGAATACGCTGGGCCAGCACCGCTCCGCCCGGACCGGCCATGAATGTGGAGTTGCGCAACTGCATGGTATGAAAGGCCGTAATCTGTTCGGCAGCGGCACGGATATCCGCTACCACCGTCGGATCGGCCTCTCGTTGAGCTTTGGCCATCTCCTCTTCGCTCACAAAGAGCGTCTCAGGCTGCAGCTTCACTGCATCAATACGCCACGAGTAGTCCAAGACGGCGGCATCACCCCGAGTGGCTACATCTTGGACGATCTCAGCCACGGCTTCGGCAGCGCTCAAAGGACGTCCGAATATCTCATGAAGACGGGCCGCCACCTGGGGTTCAAGGGTCACCTCGTCAATCTCAGGTCGCCGCAAGGTCTTGTGAATCTCAGCGATTTCCATCGCTCGAGTATCTAATACTTTCATGGCCGCAACCCCTTCTTAGAATCCTGGATTATCGACGGTTGTACTGCTAAGGCCTCGCTCATCGGTCAGCGTCATCTTGGTCCTGGTGCCCAACCATCCCAACAACAACTGAAGAAACGGGCCGTTGTCGAATCCGGAGTCTTCTTGACACAACGGAAAAACGAGGCCCGAACAGACGGCCAATTGACCCCGCCCCACGGTCTCCAAACCGCCCAGAGCAACTGTCCCGCCGTCCTTCGTCGTTTCCAAAAAGACGGTAACGGAAGCGTCAACGCCGGTCAGCGTCGCCGCCTCGGTCAGGTGTACAGGAGCAAGATCCTCCCGCCATCGCGGAGCCGGTATATATGCCACGGCTGTGGGCCAATGTTCATCCGCTTGAAGACGCAAACGAGCCCCTAGAAGCTCAAGCAGATGGTTGCCCTCGATCAGTCTCGACGACGAGACAGTGAGCAACAGACTGCCGCCGTGTTGTAGATACTCGGACCATGCGGCAATCTCCTCCACACATAAGGACGCACTGTCTTTCCGCAGCTCGATCCAAAGGACATCGATACCGACAATCAGCTCGCTAAACTGCATCCCCTTCACGAAGCGATACCCCGCATCGAACGGACCGCATAGAGCCGTAGGCGGAAAAAGCACCTCGCCGCTGCCCCTATCCAACATTCCGACCGTGATGTGTTCCGGGAAGAAGACATCCGATCCATCGGCGCCGATCCTGGCCGCTGGCAGACACACAAAGCAGAGAACGAGCACCAGCCGTCCCATACGCCGCAGCAATGACGGCACCTACTCCCACTCTATCGTAGCGGGCGGTTTTGAGCTGATGTCATACACCACGCGATTGACATGCCCGACCTCTCGCATAATCCTGGTGGCCATCCGATCCAGAAGCTCATAGGGCAGACGGCTCCATTCAGCCGTCATCGCGTCTTGCGACTGCACGGCGCGTATGGCGACGGCGTAACCGTAGGTGCGAGCGTCATCAGTCACCCCGACGCTGCGCGTATCGGTCACCACGGCAAAATACTGCCAGATATCGCGGCCCAGGCCTGCCTTTTCAATCTCTTCACACACGATGGCGTCAGCCTGACGCACTATCTCCAGACGCTCCTTGTCTATGGCCCCACAGATGCGAACGGCCAAGCCCGGTCCCGGAAACGGCTGACGCCAGACAATGGAAGGAGGCAACCCAAGGACTATACCTAGATCACGTACCTCGTCCTTGAAGAGCTGACGCAGTGGCTCAATCAGGTCCAATTGCATGTGCTCAGGAAGTCCGCCTACGTTGTGGTGGCTCTTTATCACCTGTTTGTCCGCCCCGACGCTCTCGATGACGTCCGGATACAAGGTCCCCTGGACGAGATAGCGCACCTCACCCAATTGGCGAGCCTCTTCTTCAAAGACCCGAATAAACTCTTCGCCGATCAGCTTGCGCTTCAACTCCGGATCCGCCACACCCTCAAGTTTGCTCAAAAAGCGTTCCGAGGCATCTACGCTGCGGAAGCACTTGCCCATACGGCTCGAGAAAAACTGACACACCCCTTCGGGTTCTCCGGCTCGCATGAAACCGGTATTGACGAAGACACAGGTCAGCTGTTCGCCAACGGCTCGTTCCACCAAAGCCGCAGCCACGGCGGAATCCACACCTCCTGACAAAGCCGCCAAGACCCTTTCTGAGCCGACTTGCTGACGGATCTCCTCGACAATCGACTCAACGAAGCTCTCCATAGTCCACGTAGCCCGACAGCCGCATATATCCAAAACGAAATTGCGCAGGACTTCCTGTCCGTGGGAAGTACCTTCGACCTCAGGATGAAAGTGAATCCCAAAAAGCCGGCGTTCGGGGTGGCGTATGGCTACGATACCCATGTCATCCGTTCGAGCAATCACATCAAAACCCGGCGGTACTTCCTTCACGTAGTCGCCGTGACGCATGCAGCCTATCATGGCCCCCCCGGCTTCCTCATCAATCGCTGCCAAAAGGTCAGTTCGATCAAGGATGTGCACACGGGCCCGCCCAAACTGATTCGGTTCACCGGGACTGACCTTGCCGCCCAGTGTCCGAGTCATCATGTGCATGCCGTAACCGATGGCGAGCACAGGTATGCCAGCGTGAAAAAGCCCCTCAGCGCAATTTGGTGCCCCTTCGCCAAAGATGCTCGCCGGTCCTCCGGAAAGAATAATGCCCTTGGGGCGACGTTCGAGTATCTTGGCCACAGGTGTCATGTACGGCCATATTTCGCTGTAAACTCGACACTCACGCACCTTGCGGGCCACAAGATGACTGTGATTGCCACCTAAGTCGATCACCGCCACCCAGTCGTGAAGCAGCGTTGGTGTAGCACCTTGTGACATGCGGATCCCTCCAAATGACGATCAGGCCATGTAGACTTCCGGTCTGAGCACGCCCACGTAAGGTAGATTACGGTACTTTTCCGCATAGTCGAGTCCATAACCTACAACGAAGTGATCGGGTATCTCAAAGCCTCTGTAGCGAACCGGCACCTCGACCTCGCGTCGCTCGGGTTTATCCAACAAAACACAGATGCTTAACGAAGCCGGATGGCGGGACTTGAGATTGGCCAGCAGATAAGACAGCGTCAGACCGCTATCAACGATGTCTTCTACAATGATGACATCCTTGTTCTCGATCGAGCTGTCAAGATCCTTGGTAATGCGTACAACTCCCGAACTGCTGGTTCCGGAACCATAGCTTGATATGGCCATGAAATCAAGGGATATAGGCAGATCTATGTGTCGACACAGATCTGCGGTAAAAAGCGCCGCCCCCTTTAAGATGCATACGAGAACCGGTTCCCGACCAGCGTAATCTTCGGTTATCTGCGCCCCCAGTTCCTTGACACGGCGAGCGACGGTCTCCTGGTCAAGTAGAATCTGTTGGACGTCTTCCAGCATCGGCACTGGCTTCACCCCATTGTGGCCAAATTCTTACCAGGACGTACTTCCACTTGATAAGTGAAGGCGGGAAACCTCTCAGAGGCTCCCGCCAGCCTGAATCCAGGTCAAACGCAGCCTGTTACATCATACCGCCCATTCCGCCCATGCCGTCCATACCGCCCGGCGGCATCGGCTGTTCTTCCTCGGGTTCCTCGGCGATCAGACACTCTGTGGTGAGAATCAATCCGGCGATGCTGGCCGCATTCTCAAGCGCCGAACGCGTTACCTTCGTCGGGTCGATGATACCGGCCTCAATCATATTGCGGTACTCGCCGATCAAAGCATCAAAGCCCACACCCGGCTCAGCTTCGCTGACCTTGTTGGCCACTACGGCCCCTTCGTAGCCGGCATTGGCAGCGATAACCCGGACCGGTTCAGCAAGGGCCCGACGAACGATCTGCACACCCGTGGCCTCGTCGCCGTCGACCTCGAGCTTGTCCAGCACTCCTTGAGATTGAATCAGCACGGTGCCTCCGCCGGGAACGATACCCTCTTCGACTGCGGCCCGTGTCGCCGACAGAGCGTCTTCCACGCGATGTTTCTTGTGCTTCAGCTCCGTCTCGGTCGCCGCACCGACACGAATCACGGCTACGCCGCCGGCCAGCTTCGCCAAGCGCTCCTGTAGCTTCTCGCGATCATAGTCGGAATCCGTCCGCTCGATCTCCAACCGGATCTGAGCAACGCGAGCATCGATGGCCTCCCGGGAGCCCCGTCCTTCCACGATCGTCGTCTCATCTTTGGTCATGCGCACCTGTCCGGCCTGTCCAAGCATGTCCAAAGTGACATTTTCGAGTCTCAGACCGGTCTCCTCGGAAATGACTCGACCGCCGGTCAGGATGGCCATGTCCTCAAGCATCGCCTTGCGACGATCGCCAAAGCCCGGCGCCTTGGCCGCGGCCACGGAGATGGTCTTGCGGATGTTGTTCACTACAAGCGTGGCCAGGGCTTCGCCTTCAATATCCTCAGCGATGATGACCAACGGACGCTGACGCTGAACGACCTTCTCCAGCACAGGGACGATGTCCGCCACGGCGCTGATCTTGCGATCAGTCAGCAGTATGTACGGTTCTTCCAGGATCGCCTCCATGCGCTCCGAGTCGGTCACGAAGTAGGGAGACAGATAACCCCGATCAAACTGCATCCCTTCGACCACATCGAGTTCCATGCCCGTAGTCTTCGACTCTTCTACGGTGATGACGCCCTCTTTGCCCACCTTCTCCATGGCTTGGGCGATCAGCTGACCGATGTCCGGATCACCGGCGGCGATGGAAGCCACTTGAGCGATAGCATCGCCGGTCTCAATCGGGCTGCTCGACTCTTTGAGATGCTCGACAACTGCCGCGACGGCCTTGTCAATACCGCGCCGCAGAATCACCGGGTTGGCGCCGGCCGCCACGTTCTTGAGCCCCTCGCCGATCAAGGCTTGGGCCAGTACCGTGGCCGTGGTCGTACCGTCACCCGCTACATCGTTTGTCTTTGTGGCCACTTCGCGTACCAGCTGCGCCCCCATGTTCTCAAAAGGCTCTTCCAAGTCGATCTCGCGAGCAATGCTCACGCCGTCGTTGGTGATGGTGGGCGAGCCCCACTTTCTCTCAAGAACGACATTGCGCCCTTTCGGACCGAGTGTCACTTTGACCGCGTCAGCCAGACGATTGACGCCGCACTCAAGCGATCTGCGAGCTGTTTCGTCAAACTGCAGAATCTTGCCCATTAACAGTTACACCGTCCTCTGTATGTAATGTGACACGCTACTGCGAGACAACCGCCAGTATCTCGTTTTCGTTCATGATCAGGTACTCTTTGCCATCGATCTTTACTTCCGAACCGGCATACTGGGCAAACAAAACAACATCGCCCACCTGGACGGACATGGGCACGCGCTCGCCGTTATTCGCCAGCCGGCCGCTACCAACAGCTACCACGCGCCCTTGTTGAGGCTTCTCTTTCGCCGTGTCAGGAAGAACGATGCCGCTGCTCGTGGTCTCTTCCGTCTCAATAGGTTCGACTAATACCCTGTCTGCAAGTGGTTTGACTTCCACGTCTTCCCCTCCTTAACGCTTTGAGCGTCTTGAAAAAGAGGATTTTGTTAGCACTCATTAAGAGCGAGTGCTAAGTCTATTCCCTATCATAGTTAACCTGACCGTCATTTGCAAGAGCAAACGGGCACGTCGGCGCTCGGCTCCGAACAACCGGGCGCCTTCGTGCCGCGTTACTTATAAGAGCACTATTCCAAGACGAGACGCTTGTCGCGCAACTGTGGAACCGAGTCGGTGCATGACAACTGCGCACAATAGGCGATGTCATCAGCGAAACCGAGTCTCAAAAGATTCGCACCGTGAGAGCTCGAATTGAGTACGCGCTGCGGATCTCGTCCCGCGGCGATCCACAGTTGCTCGGCAGCCAATGCTCCGTCTGAAGTCTCAACCGAACCTGACAGTTCTTGGCGCAACCGCCCTAAGATGGCCCCTGCACAACAAGCATCCTCCCAAGAAAAACGACGCCTTGTGCCGGCACAGGCCAAAAGCAACTTGGCCCCTTGGCGAAGCTTTTGCGCTCCCCAATCGACTGCCGCATCCAAGTTTATGAAAGCGGCCACGGCCACAGCAGCCGCGCTTGACGAGCGGTGCAGAGTGTAGGTGCCATTGGTAGTGGTGAGAATGACTGTCTTTCCGGCCACTTTGTCGGCCGTGTATTCCAGCGGCGAATTGCCCAACGCAAAACCGGGCAGAGCGATGCCCCCGCGTTCGCCGCCCAAAACGGCTCCCTCGCCGAGAGCCTTTGCCAGCGTACGAGCCTCCTCGACATCGGCCACCGTCACGACACTGCTTGCCCCCGCATCAAGGGCGGTAATGATGGTCGAAGTAGCTCGCAGGACATCAATGACGATCACTGCACAATCCTGCAATGCCTGATGCTCCCCGATCTCTGCAGGAACAAGGGTTACATCGATAAACAAGCGCCTACCTCCGATGGCCTGACTCATTCTCCGGATCTTTCAACTCGTACCTTGGCCCCCGAGCGCACCACAGAAAAAACGGTGGCATCCCCTTCGATCTTTCCAAAGACGTTGACCGCGCTTGCCGGACGAATCTCGTCGCCTTGACTGGCCGGAGTCGGTCCCCAGAAAATGCAGAACGCATGCCCGGGAGGCCAGTAAGCCAAATCACCTTCGTCGACAACTTCCTTAGGGTTCTCGGAGCCTAAGCGCACAGGGATGCCGAAGTAGATCTCATCTCCCCAGCGACTCCCCCGGGCCTCCAACGGCAATGCCTCCCATATGGCGTCGGCAGTCTTGCTGTCATTTAGCACTGCCTCGACGGAAACAGATCCTGCAGTGATGGTTATGCGGCGCTTCTCAGACATTTCCGCTCCCTCCAACAGCGAAACACCGGATGGTGCCGTTGCCGCCGCCGATTCCTCCGACGACCGGCGGCATGTGAATTAAGTTCCAGGGCGAAAGGCAGGGATGCATGGAACGCCCCTGCTCGTCTTCGCCGGATCGTCAGACTCTTCACGCCTTTCGGCGTTTGCATTCAACTCATCGTCGGGATCTCCGCACCCGAGACTCAAAACCTCGATCGAGTCCCGGGCGATCGACCCTCGCAGCCTATAAGCTGGCGAAGGTCGATCAAACCAAATACGCAACTCAGATGCGCATATCACCGAGCCGGGAAGCCAGGTAGTCCATATCCTTGCCGCGCGCTTGACGCAGATGACCCACGGCCTCATCGATCGACGCATAGTCGTGCACCAGCTTGCCCACTGCCTCGGCAACTGCCAACGGGTCATCCTTTCCGCAGTAGAGCACATTGCGTCCTACCATGACACCGCGCACGTTGGCCCCTTCTCCCATGCCCTCTTCGAAGGCCCGGAGGGTATGCAGCGGGTTGCCACGCGAGGCCCCGCCCAACATGAGGATGGGCAGCGTCGTAGATTTGACCACTCTGTGATACTCAGGCACATAGGGTACCTTGATCCACATATCCTGCGATGAGCCGCCGAGAGCCGAGGCGATACCAATTACCTGGATAAGCGCGTCGGCCTCCATGATCACCTGATAGCCGCCCTCGGTAGCAACCACAGGCAACGGCTCTACGAACGTCGGCAAACCATGGGCGCGGCATTCGGACACTGCCTTGGCGCAGTAGTCCATCGTGGCGATCGAGTAGCGGGAATACCGGCCGGTATCGATACGCAGCAGCATCTTGCCGCCGTCGCAACCCATCTCCACCAGATGCGCAGCCGTCATCGCCGTCATGCGATCGTCCATCTCGTAGTCGACGCCAGCCAAACCTGAGCGGTTCATTGAACCGATCATCAACTTGTTATCGAGAACCCCCGACGCTCCCTGCTCTTTAAGCAGATAGTCGATGAGCAAGACTTCCTCGAGAATGTCGGGAGTGGCCATCAGACCGTCGACACCTTCGGCAATCAACGTGCGGATGATGCGAGCTAGATAATCCATGCGATCGCCCATAGCCGTCGGATTGTCGCCGACATTGGTCACCCGCCGCGCCGGATGGTCAGCGGCCACGATGACCAGACGGCCGTCCGGAGCGAGGGTGTCACGCTTCTTTCTGGCCTGTACCGCGTCTTTGATGGCGTGGCGCTTACCCATGCGCACTTCGGTGATCAGATCAAAGAGCCTTTCGGTGAGAAAACGCCGGCTCTGATAATAGAATGAACCCAGGGCGTAGTTGACGTCGATTCTGCGGCGGACGATATCAAAGATGGCTTTGGTGCTTTGCACCACCATGTTTGGAATCTCGTCCCCGTAGGGCATGACCTCAAAGCCGATCCCGCCCTGATAGTCGATCTCCACAAGAGTCTTGACGAACTCGGCCAGCAGATCCTCATCGACCGCGCTGCCGGGATAGTCAAAGCGCGGATGTGAATCGCCGTAGAGAGGATCCTGCGGATCGGTCACGCAGCTGCCGATGTGCACGTGATTCAGATAAGGCGCCAACTCCCGCAGCACTGCCGGAGTCTCCGTGGCAAAAGAGTTGCCGCGCAGCAACGGCATGTGACTCAGATCGTAAAGCAGACCGAATTCCTTTCGACCGTAGTCGTCGCGCAAACGCCGCGCCAACTCAAAAGCCTCATCAGACGGACCGATGAACTGATTCTTGTGGTTGGGTTCCGGGGAGCGATCGAAGATCTCCAGAGTGATCAGCATCGGCTCGAAGTTGTTCTCCTTGGCGTATGTGGCGCTAAACTCACACAGTTCGTCAATGGAACGCAGCAGTTGACGAAACGCCGTTTCGCGCTTTCTCAAGCCTGACTCCGCTCCGGGGTCGCGTCCACTGACCATGCAAAACTGAGAAGCTCCCAGTTCATAGGCCTGGATAATGCAACGCTGCAGCCGCTCCACCGCCTGCTGCCTGCCCACTTCATCGATGCAGGAGATGTCCTCCCAAGGGATCAGTTCGTCTTCGTTGAGCAGCTGAACAGGCTGGGCGGAAAAGATCACGTTCTTTCCTGACGCCTTCAGCACATCGGCAACCTCAGCGCGCAACTTATTGTCCTTGATCCAAGTGATCTCAATACCCTGGAAGTAGGGATCGTCGAGAACTTCCTTTACTGTGCGCAACATATACGCAGGCACAGGCTCTCCCCGGGATACTGAACGCGTATTGCCGGGCCCGGGGTAGGCCATAGAATGCACGATACTGATGGGGTTTTTCTCCAGAGCCATAGCCATGTAATGAGGCCTCCTCAAGATTATGCTGCCGCTGTATACGGCCTATCCTTCAACAACTGAACGAATACGCCGCAGACCCTCTTCTATTTGCTGGCGCGAGGTGGCATATGAAAGACGGATATACTCTTGCGTTTCTCCTTCATTCCGCATACCGAATGAGCTACGGGGGAGCACCGCCACGTTTCCTTCGTACAACAGTCTCTGCTGCAATTCTCTTGACGAGCGCAAACCCAACCTCCGACAAGCACCGGTGACATTCGGAAACACGTAGAAGGCGCCACCCGGCAATAGACAGGTGATTCCTTCTATAGAGTTCAGCCCCTCGACAATGAGATCGCGACGGGCTTTGAATTCCGCCACCATACGATCCACAGCGTCTTGAGGACCGGTGAGCGCTTCGATGCCGGCCATCTGGACAAAAGTTGCCGTGCATGATTCCACGTTGGTCACCAAACGAGTCACGTCCGTGGCCAAGGACTTGGGCATGACGCCATATCCCAAGCGCCACCCGGTCATGGAATAAGTCTTAGAAAAGCCATCAAGAATTATTGTCCGATGCTCCATATCGGGAATGGATGAGATGCTGTATACATCTCCGTCAAAGACGATACGCGAGTATATCTCATCGGAAAGAACCCAACAATCATACCGCAAGGCTAACTCAGCGACGGCTTCCAAATCGCTCGGTTTTAAGATCCCTCCGGTCGGATTGTGTGGGGAGTTGAGGATGATCATCGATGTCTTAGGCCCGACTTTGGCCCTCAACTCGTCAACATCAAATGAAAAGCCTCGTTCTTCTCTGAGCGACAGCGGCACCGGCGTGGCCCCGACAAAGCGGATAACGGATTCGTAGATCGGATATCCCGGATTGGGATAGACTACTTCATCGCCGGGATTCACAGTAGCCAAGATGCTATGGAACATGATCGGTTTGCCGCCCGGAGTGACCACTACTTGCTCAGGATCAACCCTGATGTGGCGCGTCTGCGACACATAGTTGGCAATGGCCTCTCTTAAGGGCATGATGCCCGCGGAGGGACTGTAATGAGTATAATTGGTGCGGATGGCCTCAATACCGGCCTCTTTAATATTCTCGGGGGTATCGAAATCAGGCTCACCGATGGCAAAGCTCACAATCTCGCGTCCTTGCGCTTCGAGCCTTTGCACTTCCGCAAGCACTTCAAAGGCTGTCTCGGTCCCCAACAGGCTCATGCTGTGGGCACGGGATGGCATAGTCAGTTTCCTCCTCCTGCAGATCATGCACTGGCACTAACAGAAAGCAATTCCACATCTTTTCGCAAAGACCTTCCTGCAACGAGCCTTAACTGAGACGAAGGCTGGCGTCGGCGTTGAGAGAAAGAGAATCGACGGCCCCTCGTTGCCAACGGAAGTAGCCGGCGCTGGCCACCATGGCTGCGTTGTCGGTACAAAGATCGGCGGGGGGATAAAAGAAGCGGTAACCGGCTTTAGCGGCACTTTCCCCGAGACGCTGGCGAAGTCGTCTGTTGGCGGCCACCCCGCCCGATATGATGATCGTCGACACTCCTGACTGATCCGCCGCCCGCATGGTCTTGTCCACCAGCACATCGACAATGGCTTCCTGCAGACTGGCGGCAAAATCCTCCCTGGAAATCTCTTCTCCTCTCTGCTTAGCGTTGTGCCAGGCGTTAATGGCGGCTGTCTTCAACCCGCTGAAGCTGAAATCGAGTCCTTCGGTCAAGCCGCGCGGCAAAGCCACGGCTGCGGGATCACCGTGAGTCGACAACCTGTCGATCTCAGGTCCTGCCGGATAGGGAAGCCCCATCACCCGGCCCACCTTGTCAAAGGCCTCGCCGGCGGCATCGTCTCTGGTACGCCCCAAGATGGTGTATGTGCCGGGCTCGGGCATGTACAACAGATCGGTATGTCCACCGGAGACCGTCAGGCAAATCAAAGGCGGATGCAGATCGGGATGAGCAAGGAAATTGGCGTAAATATGAGCCTCAATATGATTGACACCCACCAGCGGCTTTCCGGTGACAAAGGCCAAAGCCTTGGCCGCGGACAGGCCGACCAACAGACTGCCTATCAATCCCGGTCCGCGCGTCACGGCAATGGCATCCAACTGCTCGGGCTGTACCCCGGCTTCTTGCAAGGCCGTGTCGATCACCGGCAAGATGAGCTCCACGTGCCGACGGCTGGCGATTTCAGGTACCACGCCGCCGTACCTGCGATGAAGGGGCACCTGAGAAGCGACAATGTTCGACAAGATGCGCCTACCGCCCTCGACCACGCTCGCCGCAGTCTCGTCACAACTTGACTCGATTCCTAAAACCAGCTCCTTCACGGGCTCTCCTCCGAACTCGATGTGAGCGCCTGTTGCCTGAGATCCTTCCACATGATCAAAGCGTCCTCGTTATTGTCCCGATAATAACCGCGCCGATAGCCCGCCCCGACGTAACCCAATTGGCGATACAGCGATTGAGCAATAGCATTTGATCTGCGTACCTCAAGAGTCATGCGCGAGATTCGCCTTTCGCGACACAACTGCTCTATGGCCATCATCAGCCTCCGGCCCAATCCCTGACGGCGATAATCCGGGTGCACGGCAATATTGGTGATGTGTCCCTCACCGGCGATCAACCAGACTCCCACGTAGCCCACGGCCTGCTCTCCGACTCTGGCCACAAGGTAAAAGGCGTAGTCGTTCTCCAGCAACTCCGAAAGAAAGGCGTTTTCGGACCAAGGTGTGGTGAAGGAGGCCTTCTCAATCCTGAGAATGTCAGGCAGATCTCGCAAACGCATCGGTTCAATGGTTATGGGCGGTGCGCTTTTTCCCACTTTCTTTCCGCCTCCGCTTTCCTCAGATAACTCGGCAACAGGGAAAAGGAGTCCGTGCTCACACCCTGACTGAAATACAGGCTCCCCAAAGAGGCCACACTCGCCGGTCGCACCGTCTCTGCCAAACGCGGCAAGCGCAGCCAACGCTCTCCAAGAGCAGACTCTATTACATCTGAAAAGACCGCTTGACCGTCGCCGACCACGGCTACGGACTCCTCACAGTCTGCGAGTCTAGCGAGCAATTGACTCATCGGAAGGTTTTGCGGCGGATGCAGGGCCACCGGAGGCGAGTCGGCCCCCGCCGCCACACGGTAGACAGCCCCATAGACATTGCTGCGACGAGCATTGAGCGCAGACACCACCAAGCCCGACAGTCCCGTCACCTGCCAGGCCAAGGCCTCAAGTGTATTGACCGCTACCGTGGGTTTTTTCCATCCGTACGCCAAGGCTTTAGCGGTGGTCACTCCAACTCTCAGCCCAGTGAACGATCCGGGCCCCACGGTCACAGCGATGGCGTCAAGTTGATCACCAGTGATGTCAGCCTCGCGCATCACCTGCTCGACGGCGGGCATCAGCCGTTCGGAATGCACGGTGCCCACATTGAACGAGCGCTCGCTGCGAACCACCCCGTCCACAAGCAGGGCCGCTCCGCCGCTCGCAGCGGAGGTATCCAGACCGAGTATTTTCACACCCAGCCCCCTTCATTCTCTGCTAAAGCACATCGTAGCCGTTCAAGCACCCGACGGACATCGCATCCCGCACCCGACAGGCGGATGCGGCGTTCATCCGACGCATCATCAACGCCGAAAAAACGAACCCACAGGGCTTGCTCGGGCATCATCTCCGCAAACTTATCTCCCCATTCGACAGCCGCCACACCATCCCCTTCGAACAGATACTCATCAAAACCGAGATCCAAGAGCTCATCGCTGCTGTCCAATCGATACAGATCAAAATGATAGAGGGGAACTCGACCCGAATAAACATGTAAGAGAGAAAAGCTGGGGCTGTGCACCTGGGAGGTGTCAGCCCCCAACCCTTGAGCGAGTCCCTTGACAAATACCGTCTTACCGGAGCCCAGGGGACCGCAAAGGACCACCACGTCCCCTTGATCGACCGCCTGGCCCAGAAGCACTCCGAGACGATGGGTATACAATGCGGAACCCGCCCGATACTCCAGTTCAGTCTTCACATCCGACCGCCTCCGCCAGGACCGCTTTCAACTCTTCCATCTCGAAGGGCTTGCAAAGATGGTGCACGGCACCCGCTTCCTTAGCCGCCGCCTCCAGTTCGGGCCAAGGAAAACTTGAGAACATCACGATCGCCGACGGACAGCCAAGCTCCTGCTTGAGCCGACGCGTCGCTCCGATGCCATCAAGACGAGGCATGCGAACATCCATAAGAATCACATCCGGCTTGAGAGCCATTGCCATTTCAACAGCCTGCAGACCGTCACCGGCTTCTCCGACCACCTGGAATTGCTCGCCGCACAGCGGCACTAGATCGCGCAGGACTTCGCGTACAGCCGGGTCATCATCTACGAGCAACACTGTGACCAAATAAATCCCCCTCTGAGGCATCGTCCATGGTGATCGAACGCGCCGTCGGCAGCAAGAAATCAGTTGTCCTGGCGCAAGGCGGACAAAGCCTCGGCCAACGCTTCCGGTACTATCGCTTCTATGTTACCCACCGGTGTCCCCGCTACTGTACGGACGCTGGGCCGATGCAGATCCGCCAGTGCTTTGGCTTCCTCCGCACTCAAGACTCCCAACCGGACCAAGATATCAACGCAAACTGGCGGTAGGGCCCGCGTTCCTCCGTCTTCCGCCTTCATGGCCAAGCCCAATCCCAGCTCAGGAAGGCCGACGGCCAGTACACCCTCGGCTCCGCCCTTACTGAACAGGCGCCCGCCGGTTGCCGCCATGATAGAAGTGTCAAAGCGTCCACTGCCAGCTACCATGTGGGGATGGTCGCGCATGGCCCGTGTTACCCGCTCGGCTGCCCGAGCGATCTCCGCAGGCAACGATGAGGGATCGGCCAGACGAGCGTACGCCGTGGCCATGGCACGGAGAGTCACCGCTGAAGTGTGCAGTCCGCAACCATCGACGCTTACGGGCATAACGGCGGCAGACACACCCGTCATCATCTCCAGAATCTGCATCACAGCCTGTCCGGTCGGATGCTCTAATTCCAGATAACCGTCTACGGGCCATCCGTGCAATTGAGCCAATGCCAAAATTCCCGCGTGCTTGCCGGAACAGTTGTTATGAATGGGACGGGGCAGTTCGCCGGCTCGCACAAGATCATTGGCCGCTTTTTCAGACGCCGGAGGGTGGGCGCCGCAACGCAGATACTCTTCGCTGAGGCCAATGCGCTCAAGTATGGATCGTACAGCCTGCACATGCACTGGCTCGCCCGAGTGAGAACCCGTCATGACTGCCAATTCGTCTTCTTGCAACCCAAAGCGCTCCATCCCGCCACCGGCAACCAGTGGCAACACCTGCAACGGCTTCGCCGCGGACCGCCAAAAGGTGATGCGATCCGGGTTACCTGCATAGGCCCTCACTCGACCCGAGGTGTCGCTCAGCACTACGCTAACCAAGTGCCTGCTCTCAACCACAGAGCCTCGAGTGACGTGAACCGCGACTTCACTCATTTCGGTCCCACCCCCGCTACCTGCACGGTGTGATCTTTTGCATCATTCGCTGGTCTTACCCGCCAAGCCTGCCTGGATAAAGGCCTCAAACAGTCTTCTTTGCAAAGGATGATGCCGCAGCATACCCTCAGGATGCCACTGAACACCCAACGCGAAGGTCGCTTCCACACCTTCAATGGCCTCTACGACACCGTCGGAGGCTTGGGCGACCACTCGCATGCCCGGTCCACAACTGCGAACGGCCTGATGGTGAAAGCTGTTGACACGAAGCTTCGTTTCGCCTAGAATCCCCGCCAAAAGGCTGTCAGGATCGATCTCTACATGATGCGAGGCGTGCCAGCGCGGAGCCTGTTGGCGGTGCTGAAGCACGAAGCCACCGCCCCACTGGCTTGGCAAGTCCTGGTACAGAGTGCCTCCGGCAGCCACGTTGAGCACCTGGCATCCGCGGCAAATGCCGAGAACGGGCTTGCCATGTTGCAGAGCATAGCGGGCTAGATAGAGATCAACCGCATCCACCTCAGGTTCTACACGGCCGTTGGCCGGACAAGGTTCTTCCCCATAGTGGGCAGGATCAACGTCGTTGCCGCCAGGCAATAGGATGGCATCAGCCATCTTGCAAAGAGTTGACAGGGTCTCCTCACCGGTCCTGGGCGGAACCACCATCACACTTCCTCCGGCGCCTTCCAATGCAGCGACATAACTCAGACCGCCCTGGAACATAGTTCCGCCGGAGTCAATACTACAAGACATGAGCACCAACGGCCGCATGCATTGCACCTCCTGATACAGCAAAACCGCAAACGAGACCCGCGGACTTGCGAGTCTCGTTTGCGCGTCAGGCACGACGTGATCAATGATCTACAACTCTATCAACCCGAGGCTGATCATCAGACCCTCGTTTACCCGTTCCATGCTCTCTTTGTCAAGATGAGCCAGTTTCTCTTTGAGCCTGCGTTTGTCAATGGTCCGCAACTGTTCGAGCAGAATCACTGAATCGCGCTCCAGACCATATTCATCTGCACAGATCTCAACATGAGTAGGCAGTTTCGCTTTCTTGATCCGGGATGTAATAGCAGCAACAATCGTAGTCGGACTGTGACGATTGCCTATGTCGTTTTGCAGCACCAATACAGGACGAGTGCCACCTTGCTCGGAGCCGATCACCGGATTGAGGTTGGCGTAGACGATATCTCCTCGCCGAACCTCCAACTCATCTATTCTCCCTCCGACAGAGCCTGTTCGTACTCGCTCCAAACGAAGTCACCCTCGGCTTCACTGGCGAGCTCCAGGTTCAAGGCTGCCATTTGCTGGTATCCCTCAATGAGCTGACGTCTCACAGCTCGCCTTCTACGCTCTTTCATATAATACTCCACGCTCTCGCAGATGAACTCATTCCGGTCCATTTTTGCGTCTTCGATCTCACGGGTCAAGCGCAGCAACAGTGTTTCGGGCAAGGATACAACAATCTGTCGGGACCTGGTCAACTGCCTGTCTCCTCTGCACATACTTCCAAGTCTGCGGACAAGCATCTACCCCAAGTTTACCTTTGTCTGCCAAGGCGTGTCAATCATTCGCATACCGGTCATCCGATCGCCTGCTTGAGTCTCGCAATAGCCTCAATCGGCGTCGGATCTATGCCGTACAACAACGCCAGATACGTGGCGACGAAGTCGCCGGGATAGACCAGTGACAAAAGCCGCGCCACGGGTGATACACCCTGAGCCCAAAACTCAGTGATGCCCTCAGCTTTTTGACCCATGATCCGTTTGGTGATATCAATGCGACGATTGTTACGCTCACCGTCATCAGTATCTCGCAAAAGAACTACGTGCAATCGTCGCAAGAGATCTTGCGGCTGCTCCCAACCGACCACTTCATTGTGAGTCAGTTCGGGGAAAGCGTTCCAGAAAGCGGCTGACTTGCTGTTTTCGTTGTACTGACACTTCCAACGATAGGCGGCGACGCTGCCGCGACCTTCCGTACCGAGCACCAAAGGTACGTGGCCCACCAGACGGACAGCTAGGCTTTTGGCCGGATTCTGTGAAGCCGGGTTTTTCCGTCCGTAGAGTGCGCACTGCGCCTCAAGCAGCTCTGTCGTCTCCGCCAAGGCCTCTGCTTGGGCCGGCAAAAACCCCAATCGTTCGCCAATCACCAGCAACGGCACAAACGTATAACCGATAGCCGTTCTCGGCGGCAGCCCAGTCCGAATGCGAATGACCGGGTAACCATCCTCAGCTGCCCGGGATGCCAGCTCGCCTCCGGTGGTTATGACCGCAATACGCGCTCGACGCTGCTTTGCGGCCGTGTAGGCAGCGAGAGTCTCCTCCGTGTTGCCCGAATAGCTCACCGCTACAACCAGGCTGTGTCTGTCAACCCAAGCCGGCAGGCGATCACTGCGGCAGGCGATCACTGGGATGTTGCTTTGTTCGTTGGCCACGGCCCGCAAAAAATCCGCACTTATTCCTGAACCGCCCATGCCCGCCACGACCACTTGCCGGATATCGCTCCAGCGCGACAAAGGCATGCTGCGCGCCATGCGCTCCGCCTCGCGACAATGCTGAGGCAGGGCTTCCACCAAACCGAGCATGTCGCTTGGATCAGCATTTTTCAACCATTCCCGGTCATCGAGCCTTCCGGTTGCAGGCATCGCCATCCCTCCCGGCTACCTCTACGACAGATCAAACAAAGCCATGCTTGCGGCACCTAGTACGCCGGCTTTGTTACCCAGTCCGGCCGGAACAACTTCCACAGTCTCGGCATTCGGTCCCATGGCTCTTTCCTTTATTGTGTCCCTCAATGGCCCAAGTATCATGTCACCGGCTTGGGCCACTCCGCCGCCTATGATGATCCTTTGCGGATTGAGCACATTGACCAGATTGGCCATGGCGGTACCCACATAGCGTCCCGTGTCGGCAAGAACACGCCGGGACAAGGAGCATCCGGCGACCGCGGCTCGATAGAGCGCGGCCGGAGTGATACGACTGATGTCACCGTCGATCTCCTTCATCAAAACAGGGGCCTGCTCGTTTTGGAGAGCCTGTCGCGCCCGTTCGATTATACCCTTGTTGCCGGCCAGGGCCTCCACACAGCCATAGTTTCCGCATCCGCACTGCGGACCGTTTTCGACGATCGTCTGATGTCCCACTTCTCCGGCATATCCATTTGGCCCTCGATACAGTCGTCCGTCGATGAAGATGCCCGATCCGATGCCTGTCCCCAACGTGACGAAGATGAAATTGTCACAATCGGCGGCCGCTCCGAAGTATCTCTCTCCGATGGCCGCGACACGTACATCGCCATCCATATAGAATCTGGTGTCTACGGCACTGCATACGCGATCACGAATCGGCATGTTTTCCCACTTCAAATTGGGAGAGGTCAGCACCACACCCCGCTCGCGATCATGCAGCCCTGGAATACCCATACCGATGCCGGCCAAGCTTGCCGGATCTACCGCCGCTTTATCCAGAAGACGTCGAATCGAAGCGATGATCCGTTCAACGACAGCCTCTGCACCCTGTTCAGCTAATGTCTCCGATTCATCCAAGAAGAGAATCTCACCTTGCCGATTCACCAAAGCCACACTAAACGTAGTGCCCCCTACATCGACTCCCACCGCCACTTGCTTTTCGCTCATCCACGACACCTCCCGGTCGCATTGTCGGCGCATGATAGTCAGAGAAAGAGCCGGGAACTTCCCGGCCCTGTCTTTTCTATGATAGAAGTGACTACATCGAAACCTAGGAGATCACCAGCTCCGTGTCCTTGTCGAAGAGGTGAATCTTCTTCATATCAAAGACCATCGGATGCTCCACACCGTCGGTGGCGGTGCTGGCGGGATCGACGCGAGCGATAAACTGCGCTTCGCCCTTCGAGAGATAGACAAGGGTCTCAGCACCCATAAGCTCGGTCACGTCGACCATGGCTATTACCGTGTTGCCCTCTGAACCCTGCTCCATCTTACCGTCGCCGATGTCCTCGGGTCGAATGCCAAGCACAATCTCCTTGTCGACGTAGGCACCCAGATTCTTGATCTGACGCGACTTCTCGGGATCCAGGGTCAACTGGAATGCGCCCGCGTCAAAGATGTAGTTGTCACCGCTTCTCTTCAGAACTCCTTCGATGAAGTTCATGGGCGGGCTGCCGNNATCCGGTCACCCATGGTCATGGCCTCGGTTTGGTCGTGGGTAACATAGATAATGGTGGTCTGGAGGCGATTGTGCAGCTTGCTGAGCTCAGCTCTCATCTGCACACGCAGCTTAGCGTCGAGGTTGGACAGCGGCTCGTCCATCAAGAACACCTGAGGTTCACGTACGATGGCTCGACCGACCGCGACACGCTGACGCTGACCACCTGAGAGAGCCTTCGGCTTACGATCGAGAAGGTTCTCGATACCCAGCATGCGGGCACCTTCTTTTACGCGCCGATCAATCTCAGCCTTGGGCACCTTGCGGAGCTTCAAACCGAAAGCCATGTTATTGTACACGTCCATGTGCGGGTACAGAGCGTAGTTCTGGAAGACCATGGCGATGTCTCTGTCTTTTGGAGGGACATCGTTTACCAGTCTGTCGCCGATGTAGATGTTGCCTTCAGTGACGTCTTCCAGACCGGCTACCATACGCAGGGTTGTAGACTTACCGCACCCTGACGGACCGACGAGGACCATGAACTCCTTGTCACGGATCTCGAGAGTAGCGTCGTTAACCGCTACTACGTTTCCGAAACGCTTGGTGACATGTTGCAAGATTACTTGTGCCACTACGTGGCCTCCTTTTTTACGACCTCTCTAAGAGGAGGTCGGACTCATCTCTGGTGCCCCCGGATATGAGTCCTACCGGGGCACTACTGCCAGGTGACTCAAAGAGTCTGCGGGCAGCTCGCCGTGGGCAGAATGCGTCTACCCACACCTTTCCTCTTACAATTCGTCAACGGGGAGCATATTCCTGCTATACAGCCAAAATCATAGGCTGAATCTCAGTTGCACGAGCTGCATCACTTCTTCGACGCGCGCCCCGCTGTATTCCTGCGCCATAAGTACCCCAACAGCCACGTTCAGCTTCACGTTTTCTGACAACTCACGCTCCAGACTCGGCCGCCATGCCCAATAGGAGGCTCGAGGGAATTCATCTTCATCGAACTCATGCTTCACTTCTTCTGCCACGATCAGCTCAGAGAGCAGGCGCCACCCCTGTTCAAAACGTTTAACATAAAGCGTCTCCAGCCGCAACCCGGTATGTGACTGGGCCGAAAGAACCCTACCCGTACTGAACAGCGGATATGACCAACTGAGACGGCCGTTCTTCGCTTCGGCAAGACGCAGACGCGCTCCAAAACCGCCGTTCTCACCGACCGGCCATCGTGCCTCAAGACTGACCTGCCACCGGGTCACTGAAGCATTGTTCCAGATCCAAGGATATCCGGATGGCGGATGGTCGCCCGATTCCAGTTGACACTGTACATGCACTCTCCAGGCCCGTCCTTTGGCCCGTTGCACCTGATGGAGAGTGTAGACGGATCCTATACCTGCGGCGGAAATACCGGGACGCCCGCCGATGGTTAGGGTCCAACTGTCCACCTGCGCTTTTTGCCGGTCGGACTCCTGGCGCCACATGACCCTGGCGCCCACCTTCCCGTTGGCCCGGGTCACGCTCAGTTGGGTAACATCCTTGGCTCCGGATTTTGTAAATCCGACATCTCTATGGGAATGGCGAAACTCCACGCGCCATCCGGGGGGCGAATAGCGCGCCTGCACACTCCGGGCCCAAGCGAGTTGTCCCTGCTCACCGGACTCCTCGTGAGGAACTGCCCCGGCCACAGCACCTTGCAGACGCCAAGTCCGGTTCTGATAAGTCCCGAAGATCACACCCCTCTCCAAACCCCTGTGCAATCCTGCATGAGCAGGATCGTCGTCAGGGCCTTCCTCTAAGTCGTCATCCGGAACCTCATCCCATTCCGATTCCTCCTCCGGTCAGGTGGGGGCAGTCCTGCTATCAGCAAGGCTCCAGCCTTAGTGTGAACTCCGGCCGCACCCTTACCCTCCCACTGCCAGCGTACACCCGTGCGTTCAGCTGTGTAGTCAAGCCCCCACGATCCATGCGTCATACGCAAACGCGGCCCGCCGTGCTCCACCCCAACCAGTGCCACCAGATTCTGATCATCCGCCCAACGTTGATTGCGATAGCCCCCGCCCCATACCTGGACAGAGGTATCGCCCACGGCAGCACTTGCCAAATAAGGGCCTAGACCTGCACTCTCCTCGCTCCACACCCCGTGGATCTCCAGTGTCCCGTCCCCCGAATGAGCACGCAAGACCAATTCGGGTTGCACAGCAATCATAAGAGACTGAATATGCTCCACATAAAGAACGATCTCACCGCGGGCCTCTAACCGGTCCGGGCTTTCCATGTCCACAGCGGCGGATACCCGAAAACCGACGCTCATCCATGAAAACAATCCACCAAAGACGATCCAGAGGATCCGGGGAAAGCTCCGCCGAAGCCCGGAGCATATTCCACTATCCATAATCCAGATACTCCTTTGCGTCAGTTCTACTATCTTTTCTTCGACGCACGTAGTCCGGTTCCTCTAAAGCCCGATGCGCATGTGTCCGACGCGAGGTCGGATACCTAAACGCGCTGAAAGGCGAGGACCATGACACTTAGGCCCCCTAGGAGCCTGTCTAAGTAATTGGACCAGACAGAGCTACGGTTTTTCGGAATCCGACA
>LSQX01371216.1_pt1 | contig 67295 bp, 48 predicted proteins | sample 654561 | NCBI WGS metagenome assembly LSQX01 (sample SAMN04489861, study PRJNA283612) | anaerobic digester metagenome | isolation source: 4 biogas reactors fed with cattle manure at either 37C or 55C with and... | place: Denmark: Kongens Lyngby | collected 2014
CCTTCCCCAATCACTGCGCTTAGAATGGGGACTCTTAAGGGGAACATATCACGCAAGTTTACCGCAATGGCTTCACCGATGTGTCTCTCCTCGGAGCTGATTCCTGGGAAAGCTCCTGCAGTATCAATGAGAGTAACAATGGGAAGAGAAAATTTGTCAGCCAACTTCATGAGACGGATAGCCTTGCGGTACCCCTCGGGATGAGCAGAACCAAAATTCCGAAAGATATTTTCTCGAGTATCGCGGCCTTTTTGGGTTCCGATGACTACGACGCTCTCGTCATCCAGTTTGGCAAACCCACCCACCATGGCGTGGTCATCACTAAACCTGCGGTCTCCATGCAGCTCGATAAAATTTGTGAAAATCCTTTTAATGTAGTCCAATGTATAAGGACGCAGGGGGTGACGTGCCACTTGGATGCGTTGCCAGGCTGTCAGCTTGCTATAGATATTTTTTTGAGTTTCTTGCAGCTGCTTCTCCAATTTGCGTATTTTAGCCTTGAAGGCTGAAGGTCTGGTTGAGCTTGATGCTTGCTCTTTCAGCTCGGTCAGCTTCTGTTGGAGTTCCAAAATAGGTTTTTCAAAATCGTGAGAGTGTTTCATACAGCTCACTCTCCATTCTAGAGTATAAAATGGATCAAATCAATGAAGAAGCTATCTGCGCTTTAAACAGAGGGAATGAAACTGGAATATAATGAAGTGATCATCTTAGGTTAAAAAATAATATTTTTTAAAAATCTAAAGAATAGGATGTGTTTTTGCTTTTTTCTATAAATTATCTCGTTTTGTCACAGAAGAAAAGTTGACGCATAGAGAGGGTTGGGGAGGAGAAAAGTTTACGAGCGTTTAACTAAGCTCATGTTCGCACTGGACGGCAGAAAGAAAATATGAAAAACTAGCTTTTTAGTGACTTGGCGCTGCGCCAGCAAGCGAACCTCCCTGTCTTGAGGGGATACTATGCCTCAGCGGTGCCAATGAGCTCTGAAAATATGCCAAAACACGATCATATCAAAAAGGTTCTCATTATTGGTTCGGGCCCTATCACCATCGGGCAAGCCTGTGAGTTTGATTACTCTGGAACACAAGCCTGCAAGGCTCTTCGGGAAATGGGGGTTACCATAGTTCTAGTCAATTCAAATCCGGCTACGATCATGACGGACCCCTCAATGGCTGATGTTACTTACATAGAGCCACTGAACGTGCCAACTCTCACTGAAATTATAGCAAAAGAGCGACCAGACGCCCTGCTGCCCAACCTTGGAGGACAGACAGCCCTAAATCTTAGTTCTCAGCTAGATAAGGCGGGTGTGCTTGAGAAATATGGTGTGAAGATCATAGGGGTGGAAGCTGAGGCAATAGAAAAAGGCGAAGACCGAACCATTTTCAAAGAGACCATGGAACGGCTTGGGATAGAGATGCCACGAAGCAAAACCGTACACTCTCTAGAGCAGGCTGAAAAAGTGGCCACAGAGCTGGGGTATCCAGTAGTGATCCGGCCGGCATATACCTTGGGAGGAACTGGTGGAGGGCTGGTCTACAACATTGAAGAACTCCGCACAGTTGCCAAAAGGGGGTTGGCGGCATCGATTGTTAACCAGGTGTTGATTGAAGAGTCTCTTTTGGGCTGGGAAGAGCTGGAAGTGGAAATTGTACGCGACTCAAAAGGCAAGCTTCTCACAATATGCATGATAGAAAATGTAGACCCGATGGGGGTGCATACTGGCGATAGTTTCTGTGTGGTGCCAATGCTGACGATTTCTCCAGCTATACAAACCAAACTTCAGGAATATGCGCACAAAATCATAGAAGAAATTAAGGTTATTGGCGGCACGAATGTGCAACTGGCGCATGATCCCGAAACGTCACGTGTCGTGATTATTGAAATTAACCCACGGACTTCAAGGTCATCGGCTTTGGCCTCAAAGGCGACTGGGTTTCCCATTGCACTGATTTCGGCCAAGCTTGCTGTAGGGCTGAACTTTTCAGATATTCCTTATCGGAATGGAAAAACTTTGGACCACTACGTTGCTCCAGATGACTACGTGGTAGTTAAGCTTGCCCGCTGGGCTTTTGAGAAGTTCAAAGGCTCGGAAGACAAACTGGGAACGCAGATGAAAGCAGTGGGAGAGGTAATGAGTATTGGCAAGAACTATAAAGAGGCTTTTCAGAAGGCGGTTCGTTCTCTGGAAAACGGCCTCTACGGTTTGGGGTTTGCCAGCAACTATAATCAATTACCTCTGACTGAGCTGCTTGCAAAACTGAGCACTCCAAGTAGTGAACGTCAGTGGATATTGTATGAGGCTTTACGTAAGGGAGCTACCGTTGGGCAGCTTCATCAATTAACAAAAATCAAAGCTTGGTTTATTGAGCAGATGAAGGAGCTGGTTATTTTCGAAGAGCAGCTCCTTCAATATAAGGGGGCGTTGCCGCCGGATGAAATGCTGATAAAAGCCAAGAAAGATGGATTCGCAGATAAATACCTGGCGCAGATACTGGGACTACGTGAAGAGCAGGTGCGCAAAAGGCGCATCGCTTTGGGCGTTAAGCAGACCTGGCACAAAGTTTATGTCAGCGGTGTGGAAAATGCCTCCTACTATTACTCAACCTACAATTCAGATGAATGCCAGCTGGAGAAAAGCGATCGTAAAAAGATTATGGTCCTGGGGGGGGGGCCAAACCGGATCGGGCAGGGAATTGAATTTGACTATTGTTGTGTCCATGCAGCTTTCAAGCTTCGCGAAATGGGCTATGAGACCATTATGGTCAACTGCAATCCAGAGACAGTCTCAACGGATTATGATACTTCGGACAGGCTTTATTTCGAGCCCCTAACGGTAGAAGATGTTTTGAGTATTTATGAGTCAGAAAAGCCTGAAGGGGTGATTGTTCAGTTTGGCGGGCAGACTCCGCTTAACTTGGCCAATCAGCTTGCTGCTGCCGGAGTAAAGATACTTGGCACTTCTCCTGACATGATTGATCTGGCTGAGGATAGAGATCGTTTTCGTCAAATGATGGACAACTTGGGGATTCCAATGCCTGCTTCTGGAATAGCCAGTAATCTTGAGGAAGCTAAAGAGGTTGCCAAGCGGATTGGTTACCCCTTAATGTTGCGCCCCAGCTATGTGCTGGGTGGTCGCGGCATGGAGATTGTATACGACCAGGAGGCTCTGGATCTATATGTAGCCAATGCGGTCGGGGTAACGCCTGATCGACCAATCCTAATCGATCGCTTCCTGGAAAATGCAATTGAAGCCGAAGCGGACTCGCTTGCCGATGGCACTGACGCCTTTGTCCCGGCAGTCATGGAACATATTGAACTGGCGGGCATCCACTCTGGAGACTCTGCCAGCGCCATTCCGCCTGTGACACTTTCAGAAAAGCATGTTCAGACCATTAAGGATTATTCCGTCCGAATTGGCGCCTCACTCAATGTTAAAGGGGTAATGAACATTCAGTATGCCATTGCTAACAACGTTGTCTATGTAATAGAGGCCAATCCGAGGGCTTCACGTACTGTGCCTCTTGTTTCCAAGGTTTGTAACGTACCTATGGCCAGTCTGGCAACTCAACTGATGCTGGGGGCCGAGCTGAAGGACTTGCAGCTCAAAGAGCGCACCATTCCTTATTACGGCGTCAAGGAAGCAGTAATCCCCTTTGCGATGTTCCCCGAGGTAGACCCGCTCTTGGGTCCGGAAATGCGCTCCACTGGCGAGGTGCTGGGCATGGCGCCCAGCTTTGGGCTGGCCTACTTCAAAGCAGAAGAGGCTGCCCAACCTGCTTTGCCACTGGAAGGGATCGTGTTTATTTCGGTAGCAGACAGAGATAAAGAAGGAATACTGCCCACTGCAAGGAAGTTCCAGGAAATTGGTTTCCAGATTAAAGCTACTGAAGGGACTTTTAAGTTTTTGCAGTCAAACGGAGTGAAGTGTTCTCTGACTCACAAAATTCACTCCCAGCAGCGACCCAACGTGGCAGATGAAGTAATGAGCAACCAAATACATCTGGTGATTAACACTCCTTTGGGTAAAAAGAGCCAGGATGATGATGGTGCGATACGTAGAATTGCCGTAAAGCTGAAGGTTCCATATATAACGACAGCGGCAGCGGCCTATGCATCCGTCCTTGGAATAGCCGCTATGAAGCAGGGCAAAGCTGTCATCAAGTCTATCCAGGAATATCATGCTGATATTATAGTCGCTGACTGATAATACTATTTAACAGCTTAGGCAGAGGGGGCGCTTTATCGAGTCGCCCCTTCTCAGCAATGTTTTAAAATTAAGAAATTGACCTCTGGCCCAGCTTTTTTATACTAAATTTCAGTATGTTTGGGTTTAAAAACCACCCCAGGGGGCTCCGTACACTCTTTTTTACTGAGATGTGGGAGCGTTTCAGTTTTTACGGGATGAGAGGGATTCTCATCCTGTTCCTTACCGCGCTTGTCCAAAATGGTGGTCTGGGCTTGAACGATAAAACAGCCGCTGCAATTTATGGGCTGTACACGGCCTCAATCTACCTGGCATCTCTGCCGGGAGGCTGGGTGGCCGACCGACTGATTGGTGCAAGGAATGCCGTTTTTTTGGGTGGCATCTTGATCGTCATTGGCCAGTTCACCTTAATTTTTCCATCAATTCAGACATTTTTTCTGGGACTGCTTTTTGTTGTTATGGGGACAGGGCTGCTTAAACCCAATATAAGCGTAATGGTTGGCCTGCTTTATCCCGAAGGTGGAGTGAAGCAGGACTCTGGATTTACCATCTTTTATATGGGGATAAATGTGGGTGCCGCTATTGGCTCCGTATTGGTGGGGTATTTGGGAGAAAATATCAATTGGCATTTAGGCTTTTCTGCTGCAGGCGTGGGGATGATTCTGGGATTGATTCAGTTTAAACTGACTGGCCACTACCTGGGTGATATTGGGAAGCTGGACAAAAAGAGTCAACCAGATCGTATTGATGAAAACAGGATGAGTAAAAAGCGCGACTGGAGCATTCTGGGTGTTGGGCTCTTCCTTTTATTTGCAGGAGTGTGTTTGCTCATGACAGGAGTTATCTCCCTAGAACCGGTCCTGTTGGCAGAAAAGGCTGCTCTTTTGATTTTGGGTTTGGCGCTGCTTTTCTTCTTGTATGCCTTTTTCCTGGCAGGACTTACGACAGTAGAGAAAAAACGTGTAGGGGTAATCGCTTTGCTTTTTGTAGCATCCGCCATGTTTTTTTCTGGCTTTGAGCAGGCAGGGTCTTCTTTGAATATTTTCGCTGAGCGCTATACCTGCCGCGATCTGAGCGGCTTAGCGGGAATTCTGCCAGCTACCTGGCTCAGTTATCTCAACCCAGTTCCTGCCAGTTGGTTTCAATCATTGAACCCCGTTTTTATAGTTGTCCTGGCGCCCATGGTCGCTTCAGCCTGGCCGGCTTTGGCCAAGTATAATTGCAACCCGCCACTTATCATCAAGTTCGCTATCGGTTTGCTTTTACTCGCTCTGGGCTTCCTAGTTATAGCGGCTGGTGCCAGAATGGTAGGTGATCAGGGGCAGGTATGGCCCACATGGCTTATTTCCACTTATCTGATACACACGCTGGGAGAGCTCTGCCTGAGCCCAGTAGGGTTAAGCACTGTTTCCAAGCTTTCTCCCAAAAAGCTGGTTGGGCAAATGATGGGCATCTGGTTTTTATCCAGCGCACTGGGCAATCTGATTGCAGGCTTGATTGCAGGCAATATCCATGAAGCAGAGGTGGCTCAACCTCCAGTGGCAATTGTCGAGTTTGTTGATGTGCAAACCTTGGAGCCGGCTGTGGACCGTGAAATTGTACTTGGAGGAGATGTGGCTGAAATGGAGCAAAGCAGGACTCTTCAAGAAGGAAGGGAAAGTCAGGGAATGTTAATTTCCAGGCAGTTTATGAGAATAGTCTGGTTTGCACTGGGAGTGGCCGGGCTACTTTTTATCCTTTCTGGAAGAGTTAGAAAAATAACAGAGGAAATTGAATAAATGGGGGTGTTAACTTATATACTGGCTGTATTGGTCGGGCTGATTGCTGGCACTACAAGTGGGCTTTTGGGAATTGGGGGAGGAGTTGTCCTAATCCCCTTAATGCTTACTTTTCTGAAGTTTGACTTCAGGCAAGCCGTGACAGCTTCTTTAATTGTGATCATTCCAACAGCTCTTTCTGGAGTTATCGGCCATATGAAAGCAGCTTCTATTACTCACTGGGGGATGATTATTTTGATAGTTGTTGGAGCGATTTTGGGAGCCCAACTGGGCGCCTATCTTTGCCACTGGCTAAGTATTGCTGTTTTAAAAAAGATATTTGGTCTGCTTTTGATTTTAGTCGCCATGAAGCTTATCTTGTAGAGAGCCATTATGATTGTTGGAATAGGTACAGATATCGTGGAGCTGAAGAGAATAGCGCGTCTCGTTGAAAAATATGGTGATACCTTTCTGAGGAAGATACTCTCTGCCGATGAAATCCAAAGCTGTAATCTTTCTGAGAACAGGATTCAAAGAATTGGTGCTCGCTTTGCGGCCAAAGAAGCTTTGGGAAAAGCTTTCGGGACAGGGATTTTTGGGGAAATAAATTTTCAGAATGTACAGCTGGCAACTAATGAAATGGGAGCTCCCTTTTTTATTTTACACGATGAGGCAGCTAAAATTCAAAAGGCACGCAAAATATCTCACATCCATGTTTCGCTTTCACATACAGACTCTTACGCCATCTCATTTGTTGTTTTAGAATCTTCTGCTATAATGCCCTAAAAAACTCAATAGAACGCCATGAAGAATATGCCACCTCCATCCAACGTAGCCATTTGCAGAGGCTGCTCGAACTACTCAAACCGCGATGAAGTAAAAGCATTGGTCCTTCAAGCAATTGAAACACTCGGTTTAGCCGAGCATTTTATCTTAGCTGGAGACCATATCGTGATTAAGCCAAATTGGGTTAAAGAGCATGATGAGCGATTTCCCCAACCAGGAAACTGGGAACATGTGATTGCGCATCCAGGCGTGATTGAGACGGTGGCCGGTTGGGCTGCATCTCGCCTCAACGGGGTGGGGAAAATCACTATTTGCGATGCCCCGCAAACGGACTCTTCTTTTGAGAAAATTCGGGAGTATTGCAAGCTTGATGAGATGCTGAAACGGCTTCAAGACGAGCATCCACAGATAACTTTTGCTCTTCTGGATTTGCGGCCAGAGGAGTGGCATGCTGTTGATGGGATTACTGTTTCTAAAAAAGAGCTCCCGGGTGATCCGCTGGGCTCTACTCATATTCACCTGGATCAGGCCAGTGAGTTTTATCAATACAAAGGCTTGGGGAAACTTTTTGGGGCTTCGGTTGATGTTGAAGAGACGAATCGAAAGCATGGGAAAGGAAATCATGAATATCTGCTTTGCCGGACGCCTATGGATGCGGATGTTTTTATTAATATCCCCAAACTGAAAACTCACAAAAAAGTGGGGGTCACATGTGCTCTCAAAAATTTGGTCGGTATCAACGCTAATAAAAACTGGCTGCCCCATCACACAGAAGGGACCCCAGATCAGGGTGGAGACCAGTTTCCGCTCAGCACCACCAAGGCAAAGCTGGAGCACTCCTGGATGGGGGCTGCAAAGCGCTGGATTAAGAAATATCCATTTCTGGCACGGTTTTTTGTCCCTTTGAAGCAGGCAGGGAGGCTTGTTTTTGGAGATACTCAAAAGGTTGTGCGCTCAGGCAATTGGCATGGTAATGATACATGTTGGCGGATGGTACTGGATCTTAATAAAAGTTTTTTTCACTTTAATGGAGCAGCAGAACCTCGCTCTAAGCCACTTCGTTACTTAGTGGTTGTTGATGGTATTGTAGGAGGGGAGGGTAATGGTCCGATGTCTCCAGATGCTGTACAGACTGGAGTTATCATAGCCGGAACGCATCCTTTGACAGTGGATTGTGCGGCTGCACGCTGCGTTGGCTTTGATTGGAATCGCATTCGTTTGCTTCGAAATGCTTTTCAAATAAAGCACTTAAATTTTGTGAATTTTAAGGAAGAAGATATGACTTGGCAATCCTCCGTAGCTGAGCAGCCACAACCTCTGAGAGAATTAGAACCGTTTTTTTACTACAAGGCACACTTTGGCTGGGTGGGGGCGATCGAACTGCCTCCGCCTCTTGGGACGGCTGCTCAACAGAAACCAGATAAATAAGGTTCAGGGTTCTTCTCTGGCTGCAAAATAGTTAAGCGCCGTTTTTTCTTTCTTTAGTATTCCAGGCTGTGCATAATCCTTTTATGAGGAATTTTGTCTTTGTTCTAGTTTGTATGCTCGCGGCCTTGACGAATAAGGCAATTGGAGAAACATGGCATTTTACTGCCAGTAGTCCCATTCCGGAAATAGAGTCCACTTCAGTCTTGGACTTGAAGGATACCGTTTCGCTTGAAGCTTGGATCAAGCCGGAAAGACAATCCCAGGGCGGAGGGCGAATCATTGATAAACTCGTAGCAGGCCAAAGTGTCGGCTACCTGCTTGATACATACCCGGGGAATTCGCTTCGAATGATCACGGCTCAGGGGACACTGGTTTATGATGCCAAGTTGCCAATTGGTCAATGGAGCCATGTAGCTGGGGTCTTCAGCGTTTCTGGTGGGGTTTTTAAACTTTACTTAAATGGAAAAGAAGTGGCTGATGCCTCTGCCAGCCAGATGAAGCCGTTGATACTCTCCAAGGTTCCTTTGCGCTTTGGAGCAGACAATGAAGGGCAAAATCGGTTTTTGGGAGAAATCGCCAAAGCTTCCGTTTATAGTGAGGTGTTAACTCCTGAGTATATCAAATCCGCAGCCGCTGAAAAAGATATGCTAAAGAGCGCCGATGTGGGCTGCATTGGTACTTGGGTATTATCTGAAATAGAGGGGAAAAAGCTTTTTGAAAACCTGGTTGCAAACGGTCCCAAAATTGATATTGAAACTCACTTTGCTTTTGCAGGAAAGGCTGAACCTCCTGTCGATCCACGAATGACCCTGTGGTACAGGCAGCCGGCAGCCGATTGGAATCAGGCTCTGCCCCTGGGTAATGGCCGTTTGGGTGCCATGGTTTTTGGCGGGGTAAGAAAAGACTTAATCCAGCTTAATGAAGATACTCTTTGGTCCGGAATGCCTCACAACTACAATAAGAAAAATGCCTACCAACATCTGGCCGAAATCCAAAAACTTCTTTTTGAAGAGAAAACGACTGAGGCAACAAGGTTGGCAGACCGTGAGTTTATGAGTGATCCCCTTTACCAGCAGGCATACCAACCGTTGGGTGATTTGCTGCTGAGCTTCCCAGATCATACAGATGTAAAAAATTACCGTCGAGAGCTTGATATTGAAAATGGTGTGGCTCGAGTGCAGTACACGGTAGCAGATGTCACTTATACGCGTGAGAGTTTTATTTCAGCGGTTGATCAGGTTTTGGTAGTCAGGGTGAGCGCAAGTAAGTCTGCCTCTCTCAGTATGGATGCAGGGCTTACCACTCCTCTCAAGCACAAGCTAATGTACGAGGGGGATAACCGCCTGTTAATGGCCGGCTATTGGGAAGGTGACGGAAAAGTTCGCGGAATACAAACAGACCTGAAAGGTCTGGGTCTGAAGTTTGAGGGATGTCTGGAAGCGCGCCTGCAGGGCGGTGAGCTGGAGTTCGGTGAAAACAAATTAAAGGTAAAAAATGCTGACAGTATCACGTTCCTGTTCGCAGCCGCGACCAGCTATGTCAATTTTTTGGATATCAGCATAGAGCCCAGTGCTCGTTGGCGCCCACAACTGAATGCTGCTGCCAAAAAGAATTATTCTGCCCTTTTGGCGGACCATAAAACCGACCATGCCGGCTATATGAACCGTGTGGTGCTTCACCTTGAAGGGAATAAGCCTGAAGCTACAACTACTGAGGCGCAAGAAAACAGCGGTCACTCGTATATTGCTCCGCAGGTTGCAATGAAACTGCCTACAGACCAGCGCCTGGAAGCCATTAAGAAAAGCCAGGGGGGACTGAATGACCCCCATTTTGCAGAGCTCTACACACAGTTTGGGCGCTATCTGCTGCTTGCTGCCAGCCGCCCTGGCACTCAAACCGCTAATCTTCAAGGAATTTGGAACAAAGATGTGGTCCCTGCCTGGGGGAGTAAGTACACCATTAATATTAATATAGAAATGAACTACTGGCCGGCCGAGGTGGGAAATCTTGCCGAGTGCCACTATCCTCTTTTTGACTTGCTTGATGACCTGCGAGTTACGGGCGCTGATACTGCGCGCCAGTATTACAATGCCCGCGGGTTTGTCGCCCATCACAACACCGATCTTTGGCGCGGGGCTGCGCCGGTTGATGGTGTCTGGGGTGTCTGGCCGATGTCTGCAGCCTGGATGGCTCGACATCCTTATGAGCATTATCTTTACAGTCTTGATACCGAGTTTCTAAGAACGCGCGCCTGGCCGATCATGAAGGAGGCAGCTCTCTTCATTCTGGACTTCCTGGTCCCCGCTCCGGAAGGCTCACCTGTTGCAGGCAGATTGGTAACCAACCCCAGTCATTCTCCGGAAAATACATTTATCCGTGCGGACGGAACTCGTGGGCAGTTTACTTATGCTGCCACAATGGACCTGATGATTATCCAGGACTTGTTTGAGAATTGCCTGGATGCCGCCAAGGTGTTGGATGTTGAAGAGGGTACTTTTGAAAAAGAGTTCGTCGCTGAGGTTGAAAAAGCCCTTGCGCAGTTGGCTCCGCTCCAGATTAGCCCCCGTGATGGTCGTCTACAGGAATGGGTCGAGGATTACAGAGATGCCGAGCCTGGTCATCGCCATATGTCCCATTTTTACGGATTGCACCCGGGTCATCAAATTACTCTCAGGGGAACGCCTGAGCTGGCAACAGCTTTAAGGAAAAGCCTGGACACTCGCTTGGAGAATGGAGGAGGAGGAACAGGCTGGAGCCGTGCCTGGGTTGTCAATTTTGCTGCCCGTTTTGAAGACTCGGACTTAGCCTGGAAGAACCTGCAGCAGCTCTTTAGCCGCTGTACACTGCCCAACATGTTTGATACTCACCCTCCTTTCCAGATTGACGGGAATTTTGGTGGATGTGCCGCTGTCATGGAGATGTTGCTTCAGAGCCATGCGGAAAGCCAAATCCATCTCCTGCCGGCTTTGCCAACGGCTTGGGGCTCTGGAGCTGTGGGTGGTCTTCGCGCTCGTGGTGGGTTTGAAGTGAGCCTTTCCTGGTCAAACGGTCAGTTAAGCGAAGTGAGTATCCTCTCTCTCGCAGGTCAGACCTGCCATTTGCGCTACCAAGACAAAGTAACCAGCTTCCCCACTGAGGCTGGGAACGTATATGTCCTGGATAGCGATTTGAATCTAAAAGAATGAGGAAAATCTCAATCATTTGCAATCCTGCAGCGGGAAGGCAAAAAGCATCCCTGCTGCAGGAGTACCTGAGTTCCTTTAGAGGCGAATATACTTTTCTAAAAACCGAGTATCCTTCCCATGCAATGGAGTTAGCAGCCCAGGCGGCCCAAAGCGAAGTGGACTGTGTCGTTGCCATGGGAGGCGATGGGACCATTTATGAAGTTGTGAATGGCCTGATGAAGTCTGGAGCAGAGAGGTTGCCTTCAATGGGGGTTATCCCTTCAGGCACAGCCAATGTGTTTGCCCTTGAGCATCGGCTGCCTCTGACATTGCAGGAAGCCTGGAATGCTGTCGAAGAAGGAAGAACTCGGCTGATTGATTTGATCGAAGTAAAGGAAAGTTTTGCTACAGGGGAGGATAAAGAAAGGATTCGTTATATTATTCAGTTGGCTGGGGCCGGGTTTGATGCAGAGAGCCTGAAGTTATTGAATTTTGGATTGAAGAAAAAAATTGGAAAACTTGCCTACTGGGTTGCTGCCTTTCAGGCCCTACTCAAAAAACGACCGAGTCTGGTTTGTGAGTGGGAGGGGAGGAGAGTATCTTGTGATTGCGCACTGATTGGCAATGGGCGCTATTACGGTGGCAGACATGTTCTTTTTCCCAATGCAAAAACAGATGATGGGCTTTTAGACGTAACCTTTTTCCCAAAGATAAATCCCTTCACTGCTTTCCAGCTTTTTTTGAAATTTTGTAGTGGGGCTAACCTTTGTCTCAAAGAAAACTACACCTTCCAGACTCAGCAGGTCAACCTACAGGGAGAAAATTGCAGTTTTCAACTGGAAGGTGACCTTGCAGGGAACTTGCCAGTGAGCTTCAGAGTTGCTCCGCAGAGGCTTCCCGTAATAGTGTCGGCCAGACCGGGAAAGGGCGAAAGAAAAACTGGCTAATATCTAATTTTGCGGTTCAGAAAAAAGATTTTTCAGTTCAGCGATTTTTGTACCCAGAACCCGTTGCAGTCCCAGCACATTTCCTTTTCCGTCGGGATGAACTCTGTTAGAGAGGAAAATATAGAAGGTGTTTTCTTTGGGTAATATCCACATGCTGGTTCCAGTGAAGCCAGTGTGACCAAAAGATTCGCCTGCAGGGAAGATGGTTCCACGCGGACTGCTGTAGCCAGTAGCAACATCCCAGCCAAGGCTGCGCTGCGCCTCTAAGCTCGGAGGGGATTGAGTGGTTGCCATCAGACGAATTGTTTCCGGTTTAAAAAGCTGTTGTTTCAAATTTTTTCCGTATCGCCCTTCATGCAGAAGCATGTTGCTGTAGAGGGCCAAATCGGCAACAGTGCTGAATACTCCGGCATGACCGGCAACACCATCCATAGTTCGAGCGGTAGGGTCATGGACAACTCCACGAAGCATCCTGTTTGCAGTGAGTTGAGTGGGGGCAATTCGGTCTAGTTTTTCAACAGAAGGATTATAGCAGGTATCAAGCATGCCCAGTGGCTTATAGATATTCTCCAGAGTGAACTCATCAATCCGCTTGCCACTGACTGTGCGAACAATTTCGCCCAGCAAGATGAAGTTAATATCACTATAAACAAACTGAGTGCCGGGCTCCTGCCTGGGCAGTTCCTTGCAGGCGGTGGCAACCCCGGCATCATAGCCACTCCAGCCCTGGTAGCCGATGCCAGGCCTTAGACCCGAGGTGTGTGTAAGCAGGTGGCGAACGGTGATCGCTTTTTGGGCGCTGTTTGTAAAAGCAGGCAGATATTGTGCTGCGGGTGCATCCACATCGATTAATCCTCTTTCTTGCAAAAGCATGATGGAGGGAGCGGTGGCGACAACTTTAGTAAGGGAGGCCAGATCATAAATCGTATCTTCCGCGTTGGGCTCGACGTCAGGCTGCAAGGCCTTGTTGGCAAAAACAACGACGCGGTCATAGAGATCGGCTTTTTTGGGGCGCTTTGTAAAATAGGGGGATTCTATATGAATCCGAAGAACTCCGCCGGGAATATCGTTGTTTTCGATACGCTCTTGAACAGATGTTTCAATCTCTGCTATTTTTTCTTTATCCCAATCCGGATGGAGTGTCGCCATTTTTTGGCTCCAACTGTCATCGCCCGTCTGACATCCTTGTGTTAGCAAGGCTAACAGAGCGGCTGCAAGTACGGCACTTAACGACCAATGTCTTGACATGAGCAAAGTTTGATATCCGAATGTCAGGCTGTCAATAGTGAATTTTCTTGCTAACAGGAAAAGTTTCTGAAAGCATATTGCCGTATTTTCTAAAAACAAAATATGAAAACGAAAGTAGCCGTTTCGGAAAGATTGGAGTCGTTGGATATACTTCGAGGGATTGATCTTTTTTTGTTAGTCTTTTTTCAACCCATTTTAGGGGATATTGTTCATGCACAACCTAAGGGCAGCTTTTTATATCTTGTTTGGGAAAAACTCTTTACTCATGTTGAGTGGGAGGGGCTGCGCCTTTGGGATATGGTCATGCCTTTGTTTCTTTTTATGGCAGGAGCTTCCATTCCGTTTGCTTTTGCCAAATACCTGAGAGGAGAAGTTTCGACGCAAAAGGTGGTTTGGCGAATAACCAGGAGAGTCGTGCTGCTTTTTGTTTTCGGCGCGATAGTCCAAGGTAATCTCCTGGATTTGAATTTAAATCGCTTTTCGTTTTACAGCAATACACTCCAATCAATCGCTTCGGGCTATTTTTTCGCTGTTTTAATTTATCTTTTCCTGGGAATTAGAGGAGTGTCAGTTGCCATTTTTGTTTTGCCTGCCCTTTATACCTTTGGGATGCTGGCTTATGGCAAAGGCTATGAACCGGATGTGAATTTGGCGATGGTGGTGGATCGTTTTCTAATGGGGCGCTTTATGCCGGGCGCAAGCATTAATGAGGCGGGCGTGGTTGAGTTTGCCGGATGGTATCAGTATACCTGGATTTATAGCACTCTTAATTTTACGACGACTGTTTTAACAGGCCTTTTAACAGGCTACCTTTTGAAAAACGGTTGGACGGCTTTGCAAAAGTTTTACCGTCTCCTATTGTTAGGTGGATTTTCCCTGCTTCTGGCATGGGCTATTACATTTTTTGAACCTGTCAATAAACACCTCTGGACAAGCAGCATGACTTTTCTCACCAGCGGAATATCCATTATTTTAATGGCCACCACATACTATCTTGTGGATGGAGTGAAGTGGCGTTTTGGACTCATGTGGCTTAAAATCTATGGAATGAACTCTATCTTGGCCTATATGCTTTATCACACGTTGGAGATTAGCTCATTGACACGCTATTGGCTCCATGGATTGAGGCAATATACCGGCGATTACTACCCGTTTTTCACCGAGTTTGCCAAGGTTATGTTAATCTTCGCCATACTGAGATATTGCTATAAGCGCTCCGTATTCCTACGCGTCTAGAGGGAACAGGGTTGATTAAAGTCCGGGTTACTCGTGTCTACTTTATCTGCAGCTTCACGGTTCCATTCGAGTTAGGCAGACCCAGGTAGAGGCGTTTTTTATCTGAATCGTAGTGCCAACCGGTTTGCCTTTTGATACTCTCTTTGACCATAGCCAGAACCTCTCCATCAACTGTGACGTATTCAGGCGGTTGCTCTATATTTGTGATCATGGCGTAAATGGTGCAACCGGCATAATATTTCAACATTAATTCGTATTGTTGATTCTCGTGTGAAGCATTCACTATTGTAGCGGCGGCACTCAAAACCTTGTAGTCGGATTGATGTTTGTTTAGAACGACGGAACGAATATCCGGATCAAATCCTTCGAGCGCCAGTTGGTTTACCAAAATATCCTCGGGATTGATAAAAGCGCCATTTCGTTTTTCAAAATTACTGATGCTATCAGGGTAGGTTCCTTTTAGCTTCTCATCAGTGCATTGCTGATGCGTGGCGCTTGAAAGAATATGGGCATGGATGCTTCGCCAGTCATTAGCGGTGAACTGAAGGATACCTTGGGGAAGCTGTGCTCCGTCAGCAGTTATTCTTTCCATTGCTTCGGCCAAGTGAATTAAATGGTAAGAATAAACCAGCCCATTCCACTGAACCGGCGTGGCCAACCAGGAGTGAGTGTAAAAAGTACTCCCGAAGACGGGAATTGTTGAGCCCAGCATCATCGGTTTGTTGGGCAGCGACCAAAGGTAGATAAAAGGGATGCCGCTTTCAGCCCATTTTACAGCGTGGGCGATATGGGAGAGCTCTCCAGTCAATCGCCAGGCGTCGATGCAGGCACCTATCGCGTAAGCTGCAGGGAGAATGTCGGGCTGGTATAGGGGGCACTCCCAGACCTGTCCGCCCCGCGGGACATTGAATTGGCCAATAAAGTCTAAAGCTTTTAACCCTGCTTCACGGCTTAAAGAGCTGCCGCTAACTCGTGCATGGCGCAGGAGTTTCATAGCATTGAAGGCCGTAGTCCCCATTGTTGCATCGCCGTTTTGCCCCAGTGTTTTTTGCCTGGGATCAGTGACCGTGAAAAGCCAGCTTCCATTGGGCTGCTGGGAGGCCATCAATCTCTGAATTTCTTCCTCCACTGCGTCCCAGGCCGCTTCCAGATAGCCATAGTGGAATGGAAACTCCCAAAGCATGATATGGCACAGAGCAGAGCTGGAAAGGCCTCTCCCAGTCTCATCCTTAGAGAGGACCCCTTCTACCATAGGCTCTATTCTTTCTTGAATTATCTGCGCAACCGTTCCTGTAAAGGGCTCGCCAAGAGGACGCTCTGGCTCCAAGGATGGATCACTTAGCACATCAGACCAGAGCAAAGCAGCCATGCCAGGCGCAGGACTGTATGGCCAATCAACGCAGTGTGCCCACTGGTTAGTTCCATCCCAGACGGTATCAAAACCGACTCGACACAATGCTCTTTCCTCAGCAGGTGAGCGGGGCCAGGGACTGACAGCGGGGAGGCCGTTGTTTTTATCCAAATAGTAGCGCACAGAACTCAAAACAGGACCATCAGTGAGGGCAAGCTGAGCATTCAGGCTATAGACTTTGCCGGGCTCCAGGCTCCAGGAATATGAAAAATCCTGATTTTCCAGTAGATAATCTGGGATAGAAGGAAGATAAAGAGCCAGACGATGATTGTTCATTCCTTCATCCAGGTTGGGAGAGGAAAAACGGGGAGTTGGCATACTGTGGACTCCATCCCATTTTTGAAAAATATCCCAATAGAGAGAAAGAGTCTTTTGCGGCTGATTGCCTATGGTCCAATAATCTTTGCTGGAGTCGGGGCAGAAGAAGCGCTCAGGATTAAGGACAGGTGGTTGGTTGGTCTGAGCCCAGGAGATAGCCATAAGAGGAATTGTGATTTTGCTTGAATCAGGTGAGCGTCGATCAGCGATTTTTGCCGAAAAATCGCGCGAAGAAGAAGATGCTTCAGCCCCATAGAGATATTCAAGGCCCGGGAAAAGCCCTGAAACCTTGCCGGCTCCGAAGGTTCCTTCTCCAACGTAAATGTTGGGCCCCAACAGAGAGTGGACAGAAGCAGAGCCTTCGGAGCTCCAGGTATAAGTAATGTCCAGCTCGGATTTATCGTTATTTAGTGTCACGTTGAGCCCAATATTCCAGAGTCTGTTCTGGGAATCTCGTAGCGGAGAAGAGAACTGCCAGGAGTTGGTATAGCGTTCCGAAGAGTCTGCATTACGCCCTCGAAACACCTGTGTGAATGAGGGCTCCCATGCTACAGGACCTTGCGGAGTATTGAGATTGACACGAATAAGTGGCTTCCAAAGGGCCACCTGCTCCCACCCCTCACCCTTACGACTATATATTCTGGCATAGTGGATACCTGTCTGGTAGCGGTAAAAAACAATCCTCATCTTTCCATTGTCCAGCCAGCGTGAACCTTGCGCTCCAACTGTGTCGCTCGAGATAATCTCTACAGAGGCGGTGCGGGTTAGCTCATTTGTTGCGCTGCTGGCATCGGTAGTTGAACCACGGAGGCTTAAGGCAGTACGGGGATCACTAACCAGAAGCGTGCCTGTAACAGAAGTTGGTCCCTCCATTGGGGGAGTGCTCCACATAATGTCGCCAATCCAGGAGCTGTCAGGTTTGAGTTCAGGAAGGGAGCTGGCCCCGATGGGTTTTTTGCTGGAATCGTATGCAACCACCTGTCCAGTCCCTTTAAGAAGTTTTCCTTTTCCTCTATTGGTTACCTTGAAACGCAAAGGCAGAATGGAATTGGGGGACACAATGGCTTGAGCGGGGGTGATGTAATCTAAAGAAAGGTTTGGCTCGCGATAACCGATGAGTCTGGAGCGAACAACGTTGGAAGGCTCAAAAAGGAGAGATGCTGAGGGTGTGTCAGCGAAGTCAAATTCCAGAATATCCCAGCGGTTACCAGGCTCTTTGTCTTCATCAGGAGTATAATCCCAAAGCTTAGTCTGCAATCCATCTTCAGAGGCTAATCTAACCGAAAGAGGTTGAGAACTCTCATGCTGAAAAGCAATGACCCCGGAGCTGAGAGGAATTTTGTTTGCTCGCATGGGGATAGAACCATTAAAAAGCAATATCTGCGGCTCTCCCCAACTGGCCCAATCATAGTTATTGCTTTGACCAGGCAGTGTAATAAAATCAATTTTGATTTTACGATTTTGAAAAGAGGTCAGGTCTATGCAATGAGGCATCCATTTGGATTGGGCGAGCTTTTGGTTTAAAATTGGCTGATTGTTGATTCGGATAAGGAACTGCACTCCATCGGCTGCTTCCTCCTCCCACGGAATATTATCGGCCAGACCGGTGTGCACCAGCAAAAAAAGTTTCTGTGTACCGGTAGTGCGAGGTAGCTCCAACTGGTAGGAGACAGTGGAGGGGTGTGTAGTACCCCCGACAGGATGCTGAAAAAGGGAAGGGCGGGTAGTGCCAGCGCAGGTGCTCTCTACCAAAGAGACGTCGATAATTGGCTTTGAGAGAGTCGCTGAGTTAAAACTCTCCAGAAAGTCTATTATGACCTTAACCTCTGCTCCCCCGTGAGCCAAAAGCAGAGAATTAAAAAAAAGAAAAACAAATAAAAAGACCCTTCTCGACAAGTAACATTTAAACCACCTCATAGCGGATCAACTCTAAGGAAAACGGACATTCTTGTCAAGGAGACTTTGGTTGAATGCCACCAGGTCTGCATACTTCACGGTGCCGCCAAAAATATCCAAAGCTGATCCTATCGTCAGATCCAGCTTGCCTTTGCTCATCCGGGTAACGAGCTCGAGATCTTTGAGAGAATTTCCCCCTCCTGCATAGGTGGTTGGAATTTGCACATATTCTCCAAGAAGTTGGACCAGCGGTATATCCACACCTTGACAAAGGCCCTCAACGTCAACCGCATGGATGAGAAACTCCGCACAATACTGACTAAGCAAACCCAATGTTTCTCGTGTGATTTTGAGTGCTGTGAATCTTTGCCACCGGTCCGTCACCACATAGTAATCTCCATCTTTGAAGCGACAGCTCAAGTCTAAGACAAGTCGTTTTTTGCCAACAGTCTGTACTAAGTTCTTGAGACGGTCCCAGTCCAGCATCCCATCTCGGAAAACATAGCTGGTGACAATAACATGACTGGCTCCGGCATCCAGCCATTCCAAAGCGTTTTCCTTATTAATTCCTCCACCAATGTGAAAACCTCCAGGGAAGGCTTCCAGGGCCTCACGGGCAGCTTCGTCATTACCTGGACCCAACTTGATGATATGTCCGCCTTTGAGGTTATCTTTTTGATAAAGCTTTGCATACCAAGAGGGTGAATGCTTTGCAACAAAGTTGGTTGTGAGTCCCTTGGCAGAATCAGTCAGCGTCCCACCAACAATCTGCTTTACCTGCCCTTCGTGTAAATCTATACAGGGTCTAAACATTTAATAAAAAAGGATTCAGGACTTGGAATTGGGTGAGCGGATAATGACAGTATCTTGCTGGCTGAGCTCTGGAACCGGGTGTGGGTAATCCAGGGTGTAGTGAAGACCGCGGCTCTCTGGGCGCAGTAATGCAGATACTATAATAATCCATGCTACCCGAGCTATATTGCGAAGCTCTAAAATTTCTTTGGTTACCTTGAAATCCCAATAGTATTCACGGATTTCTTCAATGATATTTTCAATCCTTGTTTTTGCACGCTGCAATCTTCTTGTGCTGCGGACAATACCAACATAATCCCACATTAATCTGCGGATTTCATCCCAGTTGTGATTAAGGACTACCAGCTCATCCGCATTTTGCGCATTGCCCGACTCCCAAGGCTGTATTTCATATTCCAACAGTGGTGCCTTTTCCAGGGAAGCACATTCGGCAGCACGGTGTGCCAGTACTACAGCCTCCAAAAGCGAATTACTGGCCAGGCGGTTTGCCCCGTGGAGCCCCGTACAGGCAACTTCACCAATAGCATAAAGCCCGGGGATAGAGGTTTTGCCGTTAATGTCTGTTTGAACCCCACCGCACTGATAGTGAGCAGCCGGCACTACTGGAACTGGCTCTTTAGTTAAATCTATGCCTCTTTTGAAGCAGTGCTGGTAGATATTGGGGAAGCGCTCCATGAGGAAACGTGCAGGCTTGTGGGTGATATCCAAAAAAACATGATCAGTGCCATTCTTTTTCATTTCGCTATCAATGGCGCGAGCAACGATATCACGGGGAGCCAGCGACAGGCGAGGATCGTATTGATCCATAAACTCTTGTCCATCCAGATTTTTCAGGGTAGCGCCCTCGCCTCGAACCGCCTCACTGATAAGGAAGGAGCCTCCATTAGGATCGTAAAAACAGGTTGGATGGAACTGAATAAACTCCATGTTAGACACTCTGGCCCCAGCTCGCCAGGCCATGGCCACGCCATCTCCAGTAGCGATATAGGGATTTGTCGTATAGAGATAGACTTTTCCACAGCCTCCGGTGGCAAGCACTATATACTTGCCTTGAAAGGTCTGCACCTCTTTGGTTTCGACATTCAGCGCATGGACTCCAACACACTGCTTTTGTCCCTCGCCATTATCTGAGAGAATCAGATCAATACCAAAGTAATGCTCAAAAAAAGTAATGTTTTTTTCTTTGGAAGCAGCGTCAAGAAGGGCTGACTCGACTTCACGGCCAGTAATATCGCCAGCATGTAAAACTCGTCTCTTGGAGTGCCCCCCTTCTCGCCCCAAATCAAGCTCTTTGCAGCCTTGTTGGTTGGGGATGCAGCGTTCAGTGAACTGGGTCCCGTATGCGATCAGGTCTGCAATTCTATCTGGCCCTTCGCTGATGATAGTCCGCACTACCTCTTCGTTGCAAAGACCGGCGCCTGCATTCAGTGTATCCTGAATGTGCATTTCAAAAGAATCTTCTTTTGATGTAACAGCCGCTATTCCTCCTTGAGCCTGGTTTGTATTGGACTCAGCGCGCTCTTTTTTTGTAATAATGGCGACGCTTCCTTTTTTTGCAGCTTTAAGGGCAAAAAAGGTTCCGGCTATACCACTGCCCAAGATGAGATAATCAAATTTTAACGGCTCAGGTTTCATTTATCTATAGGGTATCGTTATCAATCAACCGTGTTTTCCCAACAAAAACGGCCAGTGCCATTTGGACTCCCGGAGCAGCCTGGGAAACAGGAGAAAGCGTTTCTGGGTTAAAGAATTCAATATAGTCCATTTTGGTTTCTGGATTTTTTTCAATGAAAGTTTTTAACTCCGATTTTAATGTCTCTGTAGACAGAGGGCCTTTGGAGACCCTTTCCTTCATTTTTCTAATCGACTGGTAGAGGCAGAGGGCGCTTTTACGCTCCTCAGCAGAGAGATAGGCGTTACGGGAGCTCAAAGCAAGGCCGTCAGTTTCCCGGACAATGGGAGCCCTGATGATCTGTACCGGAAAGTTCAGATCCCTTACCATTCGCTGAATAACGGCAGCCTGTTGAAAGTCTTTATTTCCAAAGACGGCATAATCAGGCAGCACAATGTTAAAAAGCTTAGCAACTATCGTGGTTACGCCTTTAAAGTGGGTAGGGCGGGCCGTACCTTCCATGGATTGAGTCAATGCCTCTTCGACTGCATAGGTGCTATGTTTTAACTCTGGATGTGCAGATTTCTCTTCAAAGGGGTACATGAGAGAGTCGCTCGGAGTAAATACGGCATCAGCCCCTGCCTCCTGGCAAGCTCGCATATCCGCCTGTAAGTCGCGGGGATACTTTTCGAAATCCTCATTAGCTGAGAATTGAAGTGGATTTACATAGATACTCACAACCACCTTCCCGCTAAGCTGGACAGACTGGCAAGCGCATTTAATCAAGCTCAGATGTCCTGCATGCAGCGCACCCATAGTAGGTACCAGTGCAATAGTTCGACCCGACCGCTTCCAGCTCAGGGCCAAGCTCTGCATCTCTCTGATAGTTTCAATATGTTTCATAGTGCTAGCAGTAGTTTCAAATGGGAAATGGCTTTGGATGGGTCACTCCCCTCGGTTAACTTTGATTATACCTTAGAAGAGGGGAGAAAAACGATAAAAAATTGAGAGTTCTCGCCAAGCCGCTTTTGTGAGGCTCTTGGCCTTTATGCTTACAGAAAGTAAGTTTTAGCGATTCGGCAACTTCCGCATGTAGTCGTATCCGTAAATACCGCCGGCATGTCCATCACACCAGATAATTTGAAAAGCATAGCCACCTACAGGCACCATAGAACGAACTTGGAAAGAGTCCTCCGTATATGCAGGGCCAGAGGATTGAGTGCCTGCATTCTTTGCGCACCATGCACAGGGGCATTCTTTTCTTAGGAGTTTTAATGGTATGAACTGTTCAGTTCCATCATTCCAGAGGATGGCCAGTTCGCTACCGATCAAATCCATTTGTAAGGGGGCAATCACTCCGAGCTCCTTTCATTTTTAAAACTGGCCTTGTGCAGCGATTCTGCATCAGCTGGCATGGCGCGGCTGGAGGACTCCACAAATTCTATCATTTTTTGAGAGGCAGGCAGGTGGAAAAGCTGTTTAGCCTGATAGACTGCATCTTTTCGCTTGAGCTGAGTGCGAAAGAGAAAGTTATAAACTCGCTTTAGTTCAAGGCGTTCTTCAACGGAAAAGCCGGCCCTGCGCAGGCCCACAATATTTAAGCCAGCAATAAGATTTTTATCAAAAGCGATGGTGTAGGGCGGAACATCGCAACTCATGGCAGAGACTCCCTGAATCATAGCCAATTCACCGATGCGAACAAATTGATGAATGGCTGTATTGCCAGAAATAAAAGCCTGACTGCCAACAGTCACGTGACCTGCTATAAGAGCAGAGTTGGCCAGAATAACCTTGTCCCCAATAAAGGCATTGTGCCCCACATGGCTGGTTGCCATAAAAAAACACTCGCTTCCGACTACTGTGTCCTCTTCCTCCGTATTGGAGCAATGAATTGTAACCATTTCACGGAAGACATTGTTGCTTCCGATGCGGAGCTTGGTGAGAGCATTCTTGTACTTAAAATCTTGTGGTGGCGCCCCAATTACGCAGCCAACGCCGAAGAAGTTATTTTCTCCAGCAGACGTGTGTCCTGTCAGGTGAACATGGTGAAGTACTTCGCATCCGGCTCCCAGTTCTACATGTTCATCAATAATGGAATAAGCGCCAACCTGCACCGTGGGGTGAAGGCGCGCCCTGGGGTGAATAATAGCAGTGGGGTGAATCATGCTTCCGTCTCTCTGTCAAATAACGCTATTTAAAAGGATTTTTTTTGTCTCCATTAGCAGAAGTTGTAGTGTCATCAGGTAAATTTGAAAAAGGATTTTTCTTTTTACCACGCTTAGGGGGTACAGTTTGACCGTGAGCGTGAGAAGTGGAACTATTAGTAAAAGTGGGTTTTTGAGGCTCAGCCGCTGGGAGGAAAAAAGGTGTTGTAACGAGAAAAAACCATCCTGTTGCAAAGTGAATGGCCACAGCAATCAGCAATCCCTCCAGCTTATAGAGGTTGGCTTCATATCCAATCAGGGCCAATCCCAAGAGAAGAGCTCCTGGCATCTGAATGGCTCCTGCCAGGGAGTAACAGGCAGGCCAGTCATTTTTTCGCTTTAATATCCAGTTAATAAGCTTAAGGGGGAACATGTAGAGAAAGCTCAAAAACTGCCAGGAGAACATCTGGATAAACATCGCCATAAACCAGACCCAAAAGATAACCGGCCCCATCCAGGCCTGCCACCAGGGAATAGCTTGTTTGCGGTTAAGATAGAAGAGGTTTTTTCCATAAGGTATTTCCGAATAGTAGCCAAAACTGTGAATTTTTAAAAAATGTTCTGTAAGCTCAAGAGTGATGTCCGATTCTCGGCCAGCACGCCCCTCACCATCGGCATTGACTACCACAGCCAGCTTGGAAGATTGTGCCAACACCCCTTCTCTTTCATCCCACTGCAAACGGCCATCACTAATTTTAGCGGGAGACTCTGGCAATGCTTGAACAGCTGAAGTAAAAACAGGAAAGTAGGAGCCGCAAAAGAGCCAGACTGCGCAGAGGGCGCAAAAAAAAGCAATAACAGTTTCCACACTAAAGAGAAACACACGATCAGCATAGCCAAAGCGGGCAACTCCCTTCAAGGTGAAGGGGAGAAATGCTGGTATTTTCTTGTTTTGAAACTCTTTTTCTCTGTGCGACTCCATCGTGCCCTTCTATTGAAAGCGAAATTATCGCATTTTGTCAATCTTAGCCGTAACAGTCTCAGAGCCTGCAATAAGATACTGGCTGGACATCTGCAGAACAACAGGATTGTTAAACTTGCTTTTCGAGTCGATTAAGCAAACGGAGAAAGCCATCTAAAATCGTGAGTGGATGAGGTGGACACCCAGGGATATAGAGATCAACAGGGATAACAGTATCAACACCACGATTGACCTGTGAATGACTGGCAAAAGGTCCTCCGGATATTGCACAAACGCCAACTGCAATCACAATTTTGGGTTCTGAAACAGCAGCATATGTCTTCTTGAGAGCCAGGTCCATATTTTTAGAAACCGGGCCGGTGACCAAAAGACCATCCGCATGCCGCGGAGACGCTACATAACGTATGCCAAATCGGCTTAAATCCCAACCAATAGTACCCAGTACATTAATGTCGGCCTCACACGCACCGCAGCCTCCAGCGCTGACTTGCCGCAGCTTCAATGAACGACCGAACATTTTTAGCATTTTACCCTCCAAAGAGGCTGCCAAGCGTAATTCCTCTTTTCCAGGAGAGCTTAAGAGGAGGTCTTTGCGCTGGCGCGTAGCCATCCGATAATCACCGGTTCTAAGAATAGCTTGGGATGGACACGCTTTAACACACTCTGCACAGAACAGACACTTTCCAAGGTCCAGGACTGGCGCTGTGCCATTGGCTTGAGAAATGGCTTTGGAGGGACAGACTTGCGCACAGAGAGAGCATTCGTTTGGACACTTGGAGCTCTCAAGTCGCAATGCCCCACCGTGTCGATCGGGCAATGGAGGCGGGGCCTGACGGGGGTAATGAATGGTTTGGCAGCCCCGCTTAAGCCGACTTAAAATGGTATCACGTATAAACATAGAGTAGAAAACTAGAGGTCAAAGCCGCAGTAGCTCAGGTTAAAGCTTTTGTTGCAAATGGGAAAATCTGAAATGGCCTCATTGCGCATTGCCAGCGCCAGCCCCATCCAGTTGTGAAAGGAAGGATCGGTGATTTTATATCGGCGCAGTTGCCCAGTTGAGTTGGTTAGGGCAACATGGCAAATCTCTCCACGCCAACCCTCAGCCAAAGAGACAGCCAGTTTTTCGGGAGCCAGTGGAGGGAGCTCTTTTGTCGTCTCCGGTTCTGGCATAGCATTGAACTGTTCACGTAAAAACTCGCCTGAGTGTCGGATTTCAAGCCATCGAACTTTTGCGCGTGAGAACACATCGCCATCTGGCCAAACAGCAAGAGGCACCTGGGCAAAGCGATACCATCCTGTTGGGTGGTCAAACCGAACGTCGCGTACCAATCCAGATGCTCGAGCGGCTATACCTACCAGGCCAATCTCAGCGGCCAGTTGTGTTTCCAGAGTGCCTAAAAATTCATACCTTGCACGAGAGGAGGCGGAGTCCCAAAGCCAGTCAACCGCCTGTAAGACATGTTGTAATGTCGGCTCGAAGCGCTTACTTAAGAGTTCCAGGCGTTTGGGCTCGCACTCCACAGGGGAACACCCCGGACGAATAAGACCACGACCAAAGCGGTTTCCGCATAAAAGCGCGGTAAGGTTTAAGAAATCACCACGAACTTTTCCACATGCTGAAGAGGTAGGCAGAAAAGCGACGTCATCAGCTAGGGCTCCCAAGTCACCTGTATGGTTGGCCAGGCGTTCAAGCTCCAGTGCAACAGACCTTAGCCAGAGAGCGTGAAGAGGTGCTTGGACACCGGCTAAAGCTTCCAGTGCCTGTGCATAGGCGGTAGTGTGCCCAATGGTTGTATCACCAGCGATCGTTTCAATTTGATGAATACTCAAAGGGTGTGGCCCTCCCACTAAAGCTTCTTCGATTCCTCGATGTTGGTAGCCCAAAGCAATCTCCAAATGCAGAACATCCTCTCCATCGCACTGGAACCGGAAATGTCCCGGTTCTATCACTCCTGCATGGACGGGGCCCACGGAAACCTCATGGATTTCAGAGCCCTCTACCGCAAAGAATCCCTTCAGCTCTTCTTTTGGATTAATAGTGTCACGTACTGGTTTAAGCCAGGGATGGTCAAGAGGGAGTAAACCATGCTGCTCATATATTTCTCTTTCAAAAAGGTTTGCCTCAGGATACCTCGGGGTGAGCGAAGGGAAGGAGCCAGAAAAGGGCTGGCTGCGAGCCACACACAACAGGCTGCTTGAATCCCAAGCCAAGACAGCAACCAGTCTTTTTTCAGAGCCTTCTGAAAGTGCAAAAAAACTGGAGATGCGAGCACCCAGCTCCAGCTCTTCGCTTATATTTCGGATAAATTCCGAGAGAGACGCTTCAGGAATTTGATTCCAGTCCAGAGCTTCGCCATTCGCCAATAGAGCAAAAGAGTTTAATGTGTTCATAGGTTGGGGATGAGTTGTTGCACTGCTTCAGTCCAGATTTGCCGGAGAGGAGTCGGAATTGTGAGACCTAGAACCAGAACGGCTCCGATTAATACAAAGGGGGGAAGCAAGGTGCCCAAGCTTTCATACTGTTCTCTGTAAAGCTGGTTTGAATCTGTTTTTGGGCGACCATAAACAACAGAAAAAACAATGCGAGTAAGCCCAAAAAACGCCAGCATCAAAGCAATCAAAAAGAGAATGGCGACCCAGGGATAGCCGGAGGAGAAGGCGTTTTTAATAATCAAAAGTTCACTAAAAAACAGACCAAAAGGTGGACAGGCGCTAATGGCGAAAAGCCCCGCCATAAAAAGCATGGCTGAGTGTGGCATCAAAAGAAAAAGCCCCCTGGCGCCCGCGGTAGTACAATTGCCCGCTCCACGATGAAGATTTCCGGCACTGAGGAAAAATGCTCCCTTAGCCATGCAGTTATTCCAGAGATGAAAGAACGCAGCCCAGAGACCGGCAGCACCTAAAGAGGCGCCAATGCAAAGGATTCCCATCTGCTCAATACTGGAGTAGGCCAACATTCTCTTAAAGTTATTAGTAGAAAGTATAAAAAAGGCAGCCAAAACCATGGAAAGAAGGCCCAAAACCAGAAGAGTGCGATCAGCAATATCCCCAGCCCCGGCTGCAGCAATAACACTGCGAACCCTAAGCAGGGCGAGAAAGGCTACAGAGCTGACACCACCAGCAAGAAGGGCGCCTGCCAGACTGGGAACCTCACCATAGGCATCAGGCTTCCAGGTGTGCATGGGGACCAAGCCCATTTTGGTACCATAGCCCACCAGGATGAGTACCCAGGCAATCAGAACCCACGGCCGTGAGAGTGAGGAGGCTTGGGCGATTAAAGCTGTGAAGGTCAGGTCTCCCTGTCCGCCTCCATGCAAGGAAGCGTACCCCAGACAGAAAGAGCCTAAAAGCGAGAGGGCAATCCCTGTAGCGCTTACGAGTAAATACTTCCAGGTGGCCTCAATTGCTCTGGGCCTGTTGCTGAAATGGATTAACGGCACAAAACAGAGGGTGAGCCCTTCGGTGGCAATCCAGAGCAAACCAAGATGGCGGGACATGTGCGCTGCGCTGATCAAGCCCAGGCTGGCCAGGAGAACAGCAACAAAGACCCGGTTTCCCCGGTCTTTACGCGATTTTAAGTAAGGAATCCCATAAATGGAACAGACCAAAAAAAGCAGGGAAACCACCGGCAATATTGCGCGTGCCAGTGGGTCAAACCCCATCCAAGAATGGAAAAGAATATCAGGCGGGGCTATTAATAGCCAGCTAATCAGCAGGGTATGAATTGCTGCAACTACAGGAAAAAACCACGGACGAGTCCGTTCGTCCGGCCAAAGCGTGGCAAAGCAGGCTCCTGCAAGTGGGATTAGAACTAAAAACAATTCTCTCATTCTTTTAAAATATTTAGCTTTCGGGTATCCAGTGAGTCAAAAGTACGCTGAATGCGGTCCAATACGATCCCAGCGACAAACACTCCAACAATGAGGTCCAGCAAAATGCCGGCTTCAACCAGAAGAGGGATGGAGTGCACAAGAAGTAGACCAAATAGATAAATCCCGTTTTCCAGGATGAGATAGCCGCATATTTGAGCAATTGCTTTGGATCTGCCGACCAAAAGCAAGAAGCCGGCAATGATAGAAGCCAGCGAGCCACCTACCAGCAGGGAGCCGTGGTGCTCGGGCAACAAGGGCAGCCGTGAAGAAATCACAAAGGCAGCAACCATACCGGCAGCCCCCAGCAGCAGTGAGGGAACAAAACCGATCATGGGAGTTATGTCACGATCCACATTGGCGGCACGCGATGCCCATTGGAGAAGGGAGGGAATCAAGAGCCCCTTCATTAAGATGGTGACTAAGGTAAATGCCATAATTATAATGTGTAAGTCAGACTTAACCAGGAGCGGAACAAACCCCAGTATCACTCCCTGGAGCGCTACGACGCGTATAAGTGCCTGCAGTCGCCCAGTACCGAGGGCGACTAGATTAAGGCCAATAGCCAGGCCGATTAAAACATTTGAATAACTGGTCATTGTGCAAACCCTTTCCAGGTAGTTAAGAGAGCGAAAAAGCAGAAAAGAAACGCCGTGGTCAAAAAGAGAGGTATCTTCCGGAAGGCGTAGCGTGCCAGAAAAGATTCAATCACGCCGACGGAAATGCTAACCAAAGTAATCCCTGCAATCAAAGAAACTGTAGACATTAAAGGCGAAAGTTCTTCCAACGGTAAAATCATTTTTACCAGAAGGACAGAAAAAAGCAGGAGCTTCATGGCGGAGCCATGCAAAGCAGCCGCCAAAAGAGGGCCGCTATGGTCCAGTATCATGACTTCATGAATCATTGTGAGCTCCAGATGTGTATTGGGGTCATCCACAGGCACACGGCAGCTCTCTGCCAGGAGTGCAGCAAAGAGCCCGAGGGCTAAAAGCAATGTTCCGGCACCTGGGGTTGGTGTGAGCATGTAACCCAGAGTGAGGGTTGAGCTTTTCACGGCTAGAGTGAGAACAGCAGTGATTAAGGCTGCTTCGGTTAGAATAGCAAAAGAAACCTCACGCGCAGTCCCCATTCCTTCAAAGGCAGAACCGGTCTCAAGGGCAGCCCATGCCGTGCAGAAACGAGCCAGAGCCAGGAGATAGAGAAAAAGGATGACATCTCCATGAAAGCTCAGCCAGGAGTCAAAAGGCCCAAGAGGAACCAGCAGCGCAGCTGCCAGTACTGCAACCCAGGAGATGGCCGTTGCAGCAATGAATCCTGGGGAGGCCAGTTTGCTCAGTACAACACCACGCTCCCAGAGCTTGGCCAAGTCATAGTAAAGCTGCAAGACTCGGGGCCCTTTCCGACCAGCAACCCAGGCTTTGACCCTGTTGATAATCCCCGGTAAAAGAGGTGCCAATAGAAGCCAGACGATGAGGCTGACTGTCAGCTCCAAAACTAATGATAAAAAAGGGTATACTCCCAGTTGTTTTAAAAACTCAATAATAGAACTCATGATTTGCTGTCTGTCATACGAGGATAATCGGTTTGGCAGTGTGGATTTTGGGAGTCAAGTGCAGAAAAGGCTTCAATCCACTCTTCAGTTGAAGCTTCTTTTTCATCCAGCTGCGCTAAATGGCCTTGGGCAATCAAGCGGTTGAGCCGAGCCAGTATCCCCAAATGTGCCCTCGGGAAGGGAGGGACGAAAAAGATGAGGCGTTTTATCGGTTCATTATCCGGTGTGGCCTCACAAAAAGTGAAAGCCTCTTTCAGGAAAACTAAAGCTATAAAGCCTTTGTCGTGTCCCAGAGATATACGGGTGCTAAAGTGAGGTAAGGCAAACCCTTTGCCTACAGGGGCCCAGACAATCCCCTTTTCAGAATGGATGCGTTGTGTCAAAAGCCGTTGCTCATTGGAAGAAAGTTTTGGAAGTGAGAGAATAATTTTCTCAAAAACAGAAAGCACATCTTCTGCTGCAATATCTCGCCACACACCGCCGCGGGCCAAGAGAGGGGCTAATGCCAAAGTTTCGCCAAAAACGCCTTCTTCAGGGGCCAAGAACCCTGTGCGCGCTGTCAACCCATGGGAGCCGGCCCAATCAGCAACACGTGCGCGATCAAACAGAAGGCGTCCTCGGTCCATAACATACGGCAGGGCCTTGTGCTGAATCCACTCCTCAACTACTTTCTCTGAAACGCCGAAAGATTCGGCTACTTCTATTAAGTTTAGATACACGTCTTAAAAATCGGTTGTTAACATTTAGTTTTTCAGTTAGCTCCACCAAATCGTCATACAGGCAAGAGCTGCCAATCCCAGTAGGATGTACAAAATGTAGACGTGAGTCCGTCCATTCTGGAATTGTCGAACAATATTGGAAATCCAGAGAGTCCATTGAGCTGCGGGCTCAATAATTTTTTCCAAAACAGTCTCCGGAGTGTGTTTGTTCAGTTGAGCCTCTTGCGGGAAGATACCTTGAGGCGGTTCTTCATGCCGTTTGACCCGAAGTATCCAGTTAAACCATCCTGTTATGATGCCAGCAAAAGAGCCCGCTGTATATTGCATTCTGGCTGTAGGAGCAGCATACCCGCAATCCCAGGTTAACTGGCGCTGAGTTCCCTTTATGCGGGCTTGCCTGAAAAGGAGCAGAGTTCCCCCAATGGCTGCCAGAGCCAAAAGAATATGTGCCAGACTCAAAAACTTTAAAGAGATCGGCATGGGTGTTGGCCCCCAGGCTCCCTGCCAGGAGGCTGTGGCAGAAATAAGAAGTTTCCAAAACAGGAATGGGGCCAGACCGACAAGCACGCACCCTCCGGCCAAAATGAGCATGGGAATTCGCATCCAGAGCCCGCACTCCCTGGCATTGTCTGCAGCAGGCGTGCGTGGAGCACCTAAAAAAACCACACCGCACACCTTAACAAAGCATGCAAGCGCTAAAGCACCAGTGAGAGCCAAGAGTATGATGGCGGGAATGGCAATCAGCAGGGGGGAAGAGGGCTGAACGACAGATGTAAACATGCCAATATAAATCAGCCACTCACTGACAAAACCGTTTAAGGGTGGGAGTCCGGCAATAGCAACAGAACCCAAAGCGAACAAGCCGGCAGTCCAGGGCATTTTTTTCCATAGACCGCCCAAATCGCTCATCGTGCGTGTGCCTGTGGAATGAAGCACGGAGCCGGCGCCCAGAAAAAGAAGAGACTTAAACATGCCGTGGTTCCAAACGTGCAGCAGTGCTCCAGCCATTGCTAAAGCTCCCCAAGAGGGGTTGCCGTAGTTTAACGCAATCATGGCGAATCCAACTCCCAGAAGAATAATTCCTATGTTTTCAACACTGTGGTAAGCTAAAAGGCGCTTAAGATCATGTTGCCCCAAAGCAAAAACGACTCCCAAAACAGCACTGACTATGCCCAAAACAACTACAACCCATCCTGCACAGGCAGGTAAAGGCAACCAGCCACTGAAGCGGATAATGCCATAAATCCCCATTTTAATTGCAACTCCGGACATAAGAGCAGAGACGTGGCTCGGCGCGTTAGCGTGGGCCGAAGGCAGCCAAATATGAAGTGGAAAGATACCTGCCTTGATGCCAAAGCCCAGCAATGCCAGCCAGTAGAGTGATCCCAAGTCTGTGTGTTGTAACATTGGCCCGAGCTCCCAGCTCCCAGTCTTCTGGGCTAACAGTGCGAAAAAGGCAAACAAGACCAGTGAGCCTGCATGTGAAACTGCCAGGTAAAGCCAACCTGCACTTCGAACCTCTTTTTTTTGCGGGTTAAGTGTGATGAGGAAATAAGCGCTCAGTGCGAAAAGCTCCCAGCTGATCAGGAAGTGCAGCCCATTGGAAGAGCTCAATACTAAAACCATACAAAGAGAAACCAGGCTCCAGTACAGACGTCCCCATTTGGCTGAAACCGGATGCCTCTGGGGGGACCAGTACTCCCAGGCATAAACTGCTCCCAGGCCGCTCACCAACGAAAGGAGCGAGAGAAAGATGGAGCTCAGTCCATCCAAGCGCAGGTGTACAAATTCGCCCGCTACAGTGAAGCTGCTCTTCCACTCCCATTCTGCCCCAGTAAATAAAATTCCAATTGAAACTGCCAGGAAAAGTATGTTAGTGGCTAAATTGCTGTAGAGCCAGTTGCGGGGAGCTCTCATTGAGCAGATTAGTCCCCACAAGTGCAGCAGTGTAGCAGTTGCCAAGATTAAACCGATTGTCATAGAAAGCGTTATTAAAGGGTATTTAGCGAAGTAGCCCTGTAAACAAACGTGATTGCTTAGTTTTGTTTCTCGGACTTATGTGGTTATAAACACGGTAGATATAAATGAAAACAGCATCTCTACTCCAAAAATGAGCAAAAATATTTTTCATCTTTATAGTGTTTAAAAGAAAGTGCCAGTTTAGTTCCGTAGAATAAACTACCCTCCAAGAGTCTAACAGTTTTTAAACTTCATTCAAGAAGATTGTAGAAGAAGCTGTGTTGGCGGGATTTGTATCTAACATAACTCTCTTTAACTTGTATGGCCTGAGGATGTTAAATTGGGGCACCGTCTTTTAATAAGGCAAGTGGCTATTTTCTTTGACTGAAGAGACCTTGACAGATAGACTATATCCCATGAGAGTGCGCCTTTTATCTTGGTATTGGACAGGTTTGGCAGGGCTCCTGTTCATTTTTTTATCCAACTCCTTGGCAGCCGCTGATATCAAGACTTTTTCAAACCCAATCATACCTCCTTCTTCAGCAGACCCTTTCGTGGTTCAGCACGAAGGTTACTATTACCACATTCACAGGGTTGGTCCGGAAAGAGCTCCTGGAATTGCTATTCGTAAGACAGCAGACCTGACCCAACTGGGGACCACCAAACCCCAGTGGGTTTGGGCCGCACCGGCAACAGGTCCTTATAGCCGCGAAATATGGGCTCCTGAGCTGCACTTCTACAAAGGCAAATGGTATATTTATGTGGCCGCTGATGCCGGCAGGAACGAGGACCACCAAATGTGGGCCATTGAGTCTGAAGGCAGTGACCCGATGGGCCCTTATAACCAGACTCCTTATCATTTGGAAACAGAGGGCTGGGCCATAGATGGAACGTTATTACTAGACTCTGAGAAGCGGCCTTACTTTGTCTGGTCTGGCTGGCCTGGTAAAGTAGATGGAGTTCAGAATCTCTATATAGCCCCTATGGAGAGCCCTACGCAAATTGTGGCCGAAAGAACTCTTCTAAGTGAACCTGATCAGCCTTGGGAGCAACGTTCAGACCATTTGCGAGGTCTTCTGGAGGGGCCGCAGATTCTATATCACAAAGATAAAATATTCATTATTTACTCTGCCAGCGGCAGTTGGACACAACACTACTGTTTGGGGATGCTGGAGTATCTTGGCGGAGATATGTGTAAGCCCGAAAGCTGGAAGAAACATAAAGAAGCTCCTGTTTTTTCCGGTGAAGATAAGGTGTTTGGAGTGGGGCATTGCTCTTTTGTGAAATCGCCAGATGGTAAAGAAGATTGGCTTATCTACCACACCAAAAGTAAACGGGAACCGGGCTGGGGAGACCGTTGTGTGCAGATGCAGCCCTTTAGCTTTGACTCAAAAGGATTGCCTGTTTTTGGCAAGCCTGTTCAGCCTGGAGTGCCGATACCTGAACCAACTGGCACTGCTCCTGAGCCTGCGAGCGTTCGAGATAACTTCAGTGATACCTGGGTGGCAACTGACGGATTGGGGCGTTCTCTTCCTGCAGCCGAAGAGGTGGGATTGCCCAGAAAGGACAGAACTGTCGGCATGTTTTACTTTTTATGGATGGGAGCTCATGGCACTGAAGGACCCTTTGATGTAAGTAAAATTCTGGAGAAGTATCCTGAAGCGATTGATGATGAAAACCACCCATCCTGGGGACCGCTTCTGAAATTTCACCATTGGGGAGAGTCGTGGTTTGGCTATTACCTTTCGACTGATGAAGCAGTGTTCGAGAAACACGCGCGAATGCTTGCTGATATGGGAGTTGACGTTATTATTTTTGATGCCAGCAACCGGGCAACCTATCCAGACCAGTGCCAGGCACTTTGCAGAGCTTTCACTAAAGTTCGCAAGGCAGGCGGGAGTACTCCTCAAATAGCATTTCTTTGTCCCTTTGGCGACCCTGCCAGCACTGTTCAGAAACTATGGGATGAATTTTACAGCAAAAGCCTTTACTCAGAGTTGTGGTACCACTGGGATGGCAAACCACTTATTATGGCGGACCCTGCATTTTTAAACTTTGGAACCTCTTGGGATAGGCACGATAAGCCGGTTTTACTGGAAGAGGCCAGCTCGCTGGGACAGAGTTTTCATGCAGAAAGGCCGTGGCTGCGTGTTTCCGCCTCACTGCCAACCTGGCAAAGCACAAACTCTGCTCTAAGCATGAAGCTCTACAGGGATGGTCCAGAAGGTCCCGTATTAACTGAAAAGCGTCTTGTCCAAATTGTGGATAATGGATGGGTGGGTATTACCCTGAATGAGCCGCTTGATGCCGGAGAATATTATTTGGAAATTTCGTCTCCGGAAAACAAAGTGGGTTGGTGGAGCTCCAATGAAGGTCTTATCCCACAAGGCATAGCCTGGCAGAATGCACAGCCTGTTTCAGGTTCTCGAAGTCTGCTTCTTGTTTACGAGGATGATCATCATAGAGACTTGGCTGATTTTTTTACCTATCGCAAGCCGCAGCCCAGCTACTTTACAGGTCCCACAGAACCAAACCAATGGGGGTGGCTGGAGATATATCCCCAGCATGTTTTTTGTGATTCGGGGGAACTTCCTGAGCAAATGACTGTTGGTGTGGCGCAAAATGCCCTGGATGGCAAACTGAGTGTTTTAAGCAACCCCAAAGCTCATGGCCGTAGCTTCCATAATGGGCAGCAGCCACCGCCCGAAGAGCAGGATACCTCGGGCCACAATTACCAAGAGCAGTGGGAGAGGGCGCTGGAACTTAAGCCACCCTTTGTCTTTATTACGGGGTGGAACGAGTGGGTCATGATGCGTTTTAACAAGCAAAATTCACCTTTTTACGGAAGCTCAGAAGTGACCTTTGTTGACCAGTTCAATGCGGAGTACAGCCGCGATATAGAGCCAGCGGAGTGCCTCCATCAGGATAACTACTATTACCAGACGATAGCCAACATTCGCCGCTACAAAGGGGTGCGCCAGTTGCCGAAAGTGGTATCAGCTCCAATTACTCTGGATGGTGATTTTGCGGACTGGGCCTCAGTGGAACCAGAGTTCCGAGATGATATAGGCGATCCTGTTCGCCGCAATCATCTGGGCTGGGGGAGTGAAGGGACTTATCGAAATCTCACCGGTCGGCATGATATTATAAGCGCAAAAGTCAGTTTGGATGATCAGAAGCTTTCCTTTTACGTACGCACTCTCGAGCCTATGGGGAGGCCTTCGGAAAAACATTGGATGTTACTCTATTTGGATGTTGATGAAAATCCAGCTAATGGCTGGCTCGGTTATGACTTTGTGATCCGTAGCGCTGAAGAGGAGCCCGAGCGATTTGCGGTGCTCCAAAAGTATAGCGGAGAAAAAGGGAGCTATCACTGGACAACAAAAGCTAAAATTTCCAGAGTTATCAACGGAACCCAGATGGAGCTGAGTATTCCTTTAAACCTGTTGGGGCTGGATGAAAAAAGCCTGAAGCGAATTGACTTTAAGTGGGCTGACAACATTTTGGAGACGGGCCAGCCCAAAGATTTCACGGTAAATGGCGATGTTGCGCCAAATGATCGCTATAACTATCGAGCTCTGTTTAAATAATCGCCCAGGAGAGTTATGAAGCATTAGGCCCAGGAGAGAACAACTTTGCCTGACTGGCCACTCTCCATGGCTTCAAAGCCCTTTTCGAACTCTGTGTAGTGATAACGATGAGTAATGATTGGCTCTATGTTAAGTCCACTCTGGAGCATCACAGACATTTTGTACCAGGTTTCATACATTTCGCGCCCATAAATCCCTTTGATGGTGAGCATATTAAAAATGACTTTGTTCCAATCCATAGTGGAGGGACCCGGAGGAATACCCAGCATTGCAATTTTGCCACCGTGACACATATTGTCGAGCATATCCTGGAAAGCATGTGCGTTGCCGGACATTTCGAGTCCAACGTCAAAACCTTCTGTCATTCCCAGCTTCTTCTGTTGGTCCCTAATTGAGAATTTTTGGGTATTCAGAGCCACGTCAACACCCAGCTTTTTGGCCAGCTCCAGGCGGTGCTCATTTATATCGGTGATGACAACAAACCGTGCGCCGGCATGTTTGGCGACAGCTGCAGCCATAATCCCGATAGGACCCGCTCCGGTAACCAGCACATCTTCTCCCAATACGGGGAAGGAAAGAGCGGTATGCACTGCGTTGCCAAAGGGATCAAAAATACTCGCCACATCTTCATTAATTCCCTGATGGTGGAGCCAAACATTGGTCATTGGTAAAGAGAGATATTCAGCAAAAGCTCCATTACGGTTTACACCAATTCCCTTTGTGTCGGGGCAAAGGTGACGCCGACCAGCCATACAGTTGCGGCAGCGACCACAGACCACGTGTCCCTCTCCAGAGACGACATCCCCAACATGGAAATCATTAACATTGGAGCCCGTTTCAATAATCTCCCCCACAAATTCATGCCCTATCGTGAGCGGTACAGGCACTGTTTTTTGTGCCCACTCATCCCAGCGGTAAATATGCAGGTCCGTTCCGCAGATTCCTGTTTTATGGATTTTAATAAGGACGTCATTGATGCTGATTTTAGGTTCCGGAACGTCCTGCAGCCAGAGACCTCTTTCAGATTTTGCTTTTACAAGAGCCTTCATAACTCACCGACCAACTCCATTTTAAGGCAGTTTTTCCCTATTTGGAAGGGGAAAGTAACAAGGTTGAGGCCTACACAATTCGCTTTGATTTTGGATGTTTCGTTGACAGTGAGCTATGTTTTTGAGATATTTAAGCCATGCAGTTGGAGGATCATATTGGTGATGTTTTAAGAAAAATGCAGACTATCTTCCAGATAGATGCGCAAGAGATGATTGCAGCATCTGGATTGGAAAGAAGTGAGTGGAAAAACTGGATAAAAAACGGGATTCTTCGCGATGAATCAAAAGGTAAAGTGAAATGGTCTGAGCTGGGAAGTCTCATCGGAGTGGAAAGCCAGAGGTTGAAAGCAATCGCCGAGGGCTGGGAGCCGCCTGCAGTGGATTTTGAAAAGTGGCCAGGTCTCGCCAATATCCAAAACTATGAGGAAGAGAATTCATCTCAAAGTAGCGAGCCTGGCTATGTCAACAGCTACCTTCTATGGAGCGATGAAAAAAAGGAAGCGGTGCTTTTTGATCCCGGCTGGAAAGCAACGAAAATTCTGGCTTTTTTGGAGAGTAAAAATCTAAAGCTCTCCCAGATTTTCCTAACTCATTCGCACAGAGACCACATTCAGGCTAAAGCAGAACTTCAACAGCTCTTCCCTGAAGCATCTTTTTTTGACTACAACTTTTACAAGGACTTTGCATCCATACCAAAGCAAAGCTTTGGTCCGCTCAGCATTCAACCTTGCTTAGCTCCTGGTCATAGCGCTGACCATGTCGTGTATCGTGTGGATGGTTTCAAGGGGCATTCGAACATGGCGCTCATCGTAGGAGATTGTCTTTTTTCAGGCTCCCTGGGCTATCCTTTTCACAATCGAAACCAGCTTTTGGAAACGTTAAGAAAACAGGTTTTTTCTCTTCCTCCAGAGACTTTGCTTTGCCCGGGCCACGGTCCTTTGACAATCCTGCAAACAGAATTGGATCATAATCCCTTTGCCAGTCACAATTCCTTAAAAACAGATACTTAATATTATTAAAATAAAATTTATGAAATTAATCCATATAGACCTCCTGTTATTAGTTTTCTTTTTAAAATATTTTTCTTTTAATTCTCTAGCTCAGCAAAGTCACGCGCCTGTTCGTGTGGCTGTCATCACTGAAGAGCATTTTTCTGAGAAGGACGCTTTTACACAGATATTCGATAGTCTGGAGCATATCAGCTGGAAAGAATACAAAAATACAGATGCACAAAAACTCTTTACTCCTGAGCATTCTCAAAGCTTTGACGTCTTAGTTTTTTGTGCTTCACAGAGCGAAATAACAGATTCTCTCAAAAAGGATTTTCTGAATCTGGTGGAGGGGGGCAAACCTCTCCTTTTCCTTCATAGCGGTATCTGTTTTTATTCAGAGTGGCCTGAGTTCAGTCGCATTGCAGGCAGCCGATATTTCATCAAAGATGAAACAATAGACGCTGTAGCATACAAGCCCTCCGCCACTCAAAAAGAAATTGAAATACCTGTTCGTGTTGTAGATAAAGCTCACTTCATAGTGCAGGGAGTGGAGGATTTCGTTATTCATGACAAAGCATATACAGGGCTTTGGCAGTCAGATAAAGCGCACTGCCTGCTGGAGGCTAACTGTGAAGGCTCTCCCTCTAAACTCCTCTACACCCATCAACATGAGGGAACCCGTATTGTTACGCTTCTATCGGGGCACACTCCAGAAGCGATGAATGATTTAAATTACCGCAAGGTTTTGAACAGGTCACTTTTTTGGCTTGCCGGCAAAGAGAATTTATTTTCTAGCTCTCCGGGTATTGTCCTGGCTTATGTTACCTCCTGGAGCCGTATTATGCCTGATGTGGACAGTGTGACACATATCAACTACGCGTTTGGACACGTGAATAAAACTTTTAACGGAGTGCGAATTGATAACTCTGATCGCTTACGCGCTATTGTTGAGTTAAAAAAACAGAAACCGACCCTCAAAGTCATGCTTTCAATGGGAGGTTGGGGGAGTGGCAACTTCAGTGAAATGGCTGCTTCCAGTGAAAACCGTATTGCTTTTGCAGCTGATTGCCAACAGATTGTAGATACCTTTGCACTGGACGGAATCGACATGGACTGGGAGTATCCGACGAGCAAAGCAGCCAATATTTCTGCTTCTCCGGATGACACCAAGAACTTTACATTGCTGATGAAAGAAATCCGCAAAGCGATAGGCCCTGATAAACTCCTCACATTTGCCTCTCCTGCTGGAGCCGGTTATGTGGATTTTAAGGCTGTGGAGCCCCTTGTTGATTTTGTCAACGTGATGACCTACGACATGGGCAACCCTCCCAGACACCATGCTCCACTGTATCGCTCTGAGCACGTTGGCTGGATATCTGCGGAAGAGGGAGTTGACAAACATATAGAGTCAGGAATCCCAGCCCACAAACTGACACTTGGGATGCCTTTTTATGGAAGAGCTATCAGTGAAATTGGCGGATATGTCACTTATGAAAAAATCTTGCAACTGGGGGATGAATACAGCCGAAACTGGGATGACAAAGCAATGGTGCCTTATCTGGCGAACAAAGAAGGGAAGCTGGTTTGCACCTATGAGAACCCGCGCTCTATAGCCATCAAATGCGAGTATATCAAAAAACGCGGACTTTTTGGTGCCATGTACTGGGAGTACGGCGGCGATGATGAAAAGGGAAGCTTGCGCCGTGCGGTCTATCAGGGAATAAGGGGAACCCAGGAGAAATAACTGCTGCTTGGATACTTTCACAACCTCTCTTTATATTTTGCGGCTGGAGCTGAGTGCCGAAAAATTGTATTCTCCTGGTAGATATGCCTGACTTTCGATGGTATAAAGATCGCTTCAAAGCCATGAGCAGGGAGGAGCGAAAAGAGCGTGTTCGTCAGTTTTTTCGGCGCTGGAAAGACTGGTGGACACTGCCTGATTTTCGACAGCATTCAATGAGCATGGAGCCTCGAGAAAGGGCTTTTCCTGAAATCCCTCCGCGTGAAGAGGCTCCCGAAGAGCTTAAGAGTGCTTTACGCTTTGACTCTGACCGTATACTGGCCGGTTCAACGACTGTCTTTAAACAGATTTCTCTCAAGGTGAAGCGTCATCCTTCCTGGCAGAAAGATTATTTGGCTGGTGTAGACTTAGAGACGCTTAAGAGCTCCACTCATTTGAATCATCGCAAGTTGCCTGCAGGAGCGGATGTTAAACTGATATGGGAGCTGAGCCGCTGGGGACATTTAGTTCGCTTGGCGCAAGAGGCCTACATCTTGAATGATCGCTGGTCCATGAAGATTGCCATCCGCCAGGTATACCATTGGACGCGCCATAACTCCCTCATGAACGGCTATAACTGGATTAGCGCTTTGGAAGGAGGACTGCGACTGATCAATTATTGTTGGATAGATGCGCTCACCTTGGCTACAGCGGCAAATAAGCGTTTGGGCGATATCAGCGAGGAGGTCGCCGCTTCGCTCTCCAAGCTGAGGAGGCATGTCCTTCCGGCTCATGTTTGGTTTGTCTGGAGATACAAATCATTTGGCTCTTCTGCCAACAATCATCTGCTAGGAGAGCTGGCTGGGCTGATCTGTGCGCTCTCACGTTGGCCTCAGCTTGAAAAATGGGCGGCACCATTAGAGGAAATTCAATCGCTTTGGGAAAAGGAAGTTTTAAGGCAATTTGCATCTGATGGTGGAAACTGTGAGCAGGCCCTGAACTATCACCTTTTTTCTTTTGAACTCTGCTGGCAAAGTTATCTGGCATTGAAGCAGGCGGGCCGAAGCGTTAGCCCTGAGGTTTATGAGCGTTTGCAGCGCGCTGCTGATTTCTTCGTCATAGTCCAGACTCGTAAAGAACCGTGGGACTATGGAGATTCTGATGATGCTTATGTGACCCCATTTTGGGAGCGAGAAAACGAAATCGCTGAAGAGTGGGTAAAGTGGATGGAATCTCCCGAAAACTCTACTTGTATCAAGTTTTGGCTGGGAGAGCCGCCACCGATTGCTGCTGATGGTAAACCTTCTTGCAAAGAAATAGGTAACGGTTGGCTCTACTTTGAAGAGACAGGGATAGCGGCCTGCTGGCAAAAAATCTGGCTGGCGCGTTGGGATTTATCGCCATTGGGATACTTGGAAACCGCGGCTCACGGGCACTTGGATGCACTGCATTTTTCTCTCTGGTACAAAGAGATGGCTTTTATCATTGATCCAGGAACAGGCGCATATTATGGCGATTTAAGAGCAAGAGAATACCTCGCAAGCTGGCAGGCTCATAATGGCCCCCACTTGTTGGGCTACAATTATCCTGAAAGACGAGGTCCCTTTCTTTGGGGGCAAACCCATGAAAAACCTGTTTTCCAAAAGGAAACAGACCTTTGTGTGAAGGGGAGCCTGCAGTTGCCAGCGGGTACTGTTTCCCGCCAAACTACAATGGTTCCTGAAAAAAATGCCTGGCAAATAGAAGATTTTTTCGAGCCACTCGCTAACACGATTGATGCTCCTCTGGCAGTTTGCTGGCAGTTTGCTCCAGAGTGCAGAGTAGAGAAGCTGGGTGAGCGCTCTTTTAAGTTAATTCGCTCAGAGGGAGTGGTGCTTCTGTTTACAGTCGGGGAGAGTTGGAAAGAGGTGAATTTATTTATCCCAAAAAAGTATGAACATTTCCATTCTTCACCGGAGGAGCTCCATGGCCTTTGTTCTCCCTCTTTTCGCACGCTCCAGCGTGGCCCAAGAATTGAACTGCTGGGGGATTTAAACCTCAAACACTCTGTTTATATCCAGGGAGAATAGTTAAGTTTTATTTCCGGTTTATTGTGTATTTAGAGTTAGAATGCTTTCAGTTTCTAATATCAGCAAATCTTACGGTCCCATAACGCTTTTTAGTAATGTTAGTTTTAGCATTCTAAAGGGTGATCGAGTGGCCCTGGTAGGTGCAAATGGTGTCGGCAAATCGACTCTTTTCAACATTGTTCTGGGGCAGGAAGAAGCCGATGGAGGGGTTGTCTCTTTGAATCGCGGAACGACCCTGGGCTTCCTGCCACAAGAGCCTCCATCCGTGGGCAACCAGGCGATACTAAGCCTGGCTGTCGGTATCACAAGCGAACATACAAAGTTGCGGCAGGCAATGCTTGATTTAGAGACGGCTGGTCAAAGAGACTCGGCTGAATACTCCTCACTGGGCAGCCGCTATAAACAGCTTGGTGGGTATGAGCTGGAACCAAAGGCTCAGAAAATTTTGAAAGGTCTGGCTTTTCAAGAAGAAGATTTTAGAAGACCTGCTTCTGAAATGAGCGGTGGCTGGGTGATGCGCGCCTATATTGCCAGGCTTTTAGTGATGGCACCGGACCTTTTAATTCTGGATGAACCGACCAACCATTTGGACCTGGAGACTCTTCTCTGGTTCCAAAACTATCTTTTGGATTATCCAGGCGCCATTTTTCTAATTTCCCATGATCGTTCTTTTCTTAACACAGTCCTTGGGCAGGAAAAGAAGGGGCGGCTATTGGAAATTCGGCGCAAGCAACTGCACAGCTATAGAGGCAACTATGATGATTACTGTTTGCAGCGTACTGCCCGCTTGGAACAACAGTGGGCAGCTTACAGAAACCAACAGGAACAGATTGCTTTATTGCAGCGCTTTGTAGACCGTTTTGGCTCAAAAGCGACTAAAGCAACCCAGGCACAGAGCAAACTTAAGCAAATCGAGCGAATGGATAAGCTGGAGCCACCTGAAAGCGATGATGCCAAAATCCACATTCAGTTTCCTCAGCCTGAATCCAGCGGTCAGCGTGTGATTACTCTGAGCGATGTCCACCACTCTTATGGAGCTCTGGAGGTTTATCGAGAGGTTAATCTGGGAATAGAACGTGGAGAGCGCATTGTTTTTATTGGCCCCAATGGTGCCGGTAAATCGACTCTGCTAAAGCTGTTGGCCGGAGTTTTGCCCATCCAGCAGGGAGAGCGCACACTGGGGCTGCGCGCATCGGTTGGCTACTATAGCCAAAATAGAATTGATATGCTCACCCCTGAACATACCGTCCTGGAAGAAGCAATGGATATACCCTATCCGCCCCTGGAAGAGAGTGTGCGTACAATTTTAGGTTCGTTTTTGTTCCGTGGCGATGATGTCTTCAAAAAAGTCTCTGTTCTTTCGGGAGGAGAAAAATCTCGTCTTTCTTTAGTAAAGCTTTTGCTAAATCCGCCCAATCTGCTTTTGATGGATGAGCCGACAATCCATCTCGATATGGATAGCTGTGAAGTGCTGATGAGTGCTCTTGAGCAATATCAAGGAACCCTGGTTTTCATCAGTCATGATGTGACCTTCATCCGCAGACTCGCCAAAAAAGTTCTCCATATTCACTCCGGTCGGTTGACCCCATACTCTGGGGGCTATGATTATTATCTGAGAAAGAGTCAGGCCCCAGACGAACGAGATGGGCTTGTGATGGGGCAAAGCCTTACCAATGCACAGCCCACAAACTTGGAATTACGGAATGAAGAAGCATCCAGGCTTTCAGCGCGAGAGCTTAAACGACTCGAAATAGAGAAGAAGAGAGCTCTCTCCAATCTCAGAAGAGAGCTTAGAATGCAGGTTAACCGCCTGGAGCGAGAAATTAGCAGACTGGAAGCACACCAAATTGACCTGATTGCTCAACTGGAGGAGCCCTCGCTTTATGAAGACAGAGAGGCAGTAGAAGAGCTCAACCAACAGTTGATTTCAGCACAAAGAGAGTGTACCACTTTGAATCAGGAATGGGAAAAAGCTGCTACTGAACTGAGTGAATTAGAAGAACAGTAGCAGCTTTTGTAAGGAACGCTTTAGTTTTCGTTCTAGCCAACGGCAAGCGATGGCTTTCAGCTTATGCCCTATTTAATATCATAGCTGACGAGAGTGACGCTCAGAGGCGCCACTGTGAGCTTACCCGAAGGGGCAACCGGATTCGTTGTAATATCGATTGCACGAGGCTCTCCGGGATGATTATGGCTTCGACGTTCTGGACCTGTGATGACCCACTGCTGGGCATGATTCCCAAATGCAGCACCTTCTAATGTCAGAACCAAATCTTGTTTTTCAGAAGTAGGGTTCACCACGGAAAAGGTGAGGGCCCTCTGATCGCTCGTCAACGCCGCTGTTATATCCAGCGGCTCAGGGGCATTGCTGACGTTGACAGGTGTGATTCCATAGCGCTCACGGTAGAGCTTCAAGACCAAGCCGGTGGATTCAAACTCTGCATCGGTTTTGGTTGTTTTAATACAGCCGATCACATTAACAGTCTGTGCATAGTTTGCCATAACGTAAATATCACTGTTGCGGTAGAACTCGTGCAAAGCAGCTGCCGTACCCAGTCCATCATCCAGGAAGTAACGAGTTCCCAGTTCTCCAAAGACATTGGGACCATACCAATAGTTCCACTCATCCATGGCGATTCGGATGTTTTTTCCTTCAAGGGCTGGAAGTTCCTGACGCAGCTTACGGTGTTCTGCCGCTTTCCATCGAATTTCATTGGCAGGACGCGCTACATGCTTAGCAATATCTCGATTGTACTGCCAGTACATGTGTTCGCTTAGGTGGGTCATGTGGTCGCTGCAGTTTTCCAGTGTCTTTTTGCTCCAGCCCGAACTGAGGTCACCCACGGCAACATCGATAATACTGGGGTCTGCGCTACGCATGGCATCAACCACTTTCCTATGTTTTGCAAGATATTCTTCAACCGGCATGTGCCCAATCTGCCAGTTGCCATACATTTCATTGCCAATTGCCCACCACTTCACATCGTAAGGGAGGGGATTCCCATTTTCTGCGCGCAATTTGCCCATCGGAGTCGTGACCGAACCGTTCATGTACTCGACTTCGGCGGCACACTCTTCCGGTGTCCCTGCTCCCGTGTTGACGGCTATGTAGGGCTCGGTGTTGAGTTCGCGACAGAAGACCATGAATTCATCCAAGCCGACATCGTTGTGTTCGATCCCCGTCCAGGCAGGATTTTTTCTTGGTGGCCGGCGGTCGCGCTCGCCAATGCCGTCGCGCCAGTTGTAGCCTGATACAAAGTTACCCCCTGGCCAGCGATAAACGGGCGAATTGAGTTCTTTGAGCAGAGCCATTGTATCTGCTCTAAAACCGTAAATATTATCCGAGGGCATCAAGGAAACGGTACCTATCTTTACGGCGCCGCTACCTGAAGCAATAATCTCGAGCCTGGCATTGTCAGTAGAGTTGCCAGCGGTAAAATCGAAATAGTATTTTTCGAACTCATTGCTCAGTTGGTCAAATTTTTTCATGGCAAACTGTGTCCCTCCAGCGCCCCAGATGAGGCGGACGGAAACAGTGGCATCAGATGAACCGGAAAGGATGACTCTGCCTGTATATTGTTTTCCTTTTACTACAGCCAACCGCTCCTGGTAAATGCCGCCCATGCCTTTATCTCCCAAGTTTAGTGTGGGTGTATGTTCTCCAACATAGGGATTATCTTTGCTCATACTGAAGAGTTGCTTGTTCCCCAATATCATCCAGGGCGAGCGGCGCAAGAGTTCAATAGGGTAGCCCGCACCGGTATAGGAGTCTTCTCCAATCCTGAAGAAATCCCAAGCTGGAGTTTCTCCGGTTACTGGATAAAAGAACTTGCGGTCCTGGAGCATCTCTGCCCAGATACCCCCGTAAATACACTCACCCAAGTGCTCGATAAACTGTCCATAAATATAAGGTGATATAGGTTCAGCAGTTTGCTTGATGTTAACAACAACCGGGCTTGGGTCTTCCTGACTCAAAGCTGGGGTTGAAAAGAAAGTGGCTGCTAAGAACGAGGTAGCCAGCGATATATAAAATGACTGTTTCATAATGATCTCAGTTGGGATTAGGCTAGCAAACTACTGGCAAGGGTGCAAGCTGAAAAGTGGAAAACTGAATTTAGTTTTTAAAAAGCCTGCTAACAGCATCAACGGGGATTAAAAGGAAAAATGATAATGCAATTATGAGTCACTCTATCATTGTCTATGAACCAGAGTGGCGGGAGCGACGGGACTCGAACCCGCAACCTCTGCCGTGACAGGGCAGCGCTCTAACCAATTGAGCTACGCCCCCGCAACGCAGCAGAGGATGCCAAAAAAGCGCTTAGGGGTCAACCTATTTTCAGCTTTTTATGAAAAAAGTTCCAATGTAACGGTTTTCTATTAGAATTTGAGGGGTCGAGTTTTTCTAAAACTGTAGGCGGAGAGCTTGCCAAACTAAAATGAAAATACTAATCGCTTTCAATAACTATGCAGATATTCCTACCGGCGGCGAAAGGAATGTAGTCTTTGCAGAAGAGCAACTTTTGCGAAAACATGGGCATGAAGTCTATCTCTGGGAAAGGAGTAATGCTGAGATACACTCTATGAGCTGGAAGCAGAAATTAGCAGCTTTCAGTAATCTTACCTGGTCAGAGCAGAGTAAAAGAGAGGCTGCTAAAATTTTGAATGAATTTAAGCCCGATATTTTCCATCTGCATAATTACTGGCTGCTAATGACCCCTTCGGTGTTTGCCGCTGCGAGAGAGCTAAATATTCCAACGGTGTATACGCTTCACAATTTCCGCATGATTTGCCCGGGCGCTCAACTGATGTACAAGGGGCGACCTTGTGAAGACTGTCTTCGGGATGGAAAGTTTGCTCGGTGCCTGCTCAGGGGCTGTTTCCCAGGTGGAAGTCGTTTTAAGACTTTCTTGAGTCTCAGGCTTTTTTATGCGACACGTCAAAGGCAGTTCCTCAAAAATGAGGTGAACGCTTTCATTGCTTTATCCAAGTTTTCAAAAGAAAAATTTATACAGGGTGGCCTGGACGCTAAAAAAATCTTTGTGAAACCCAACTTTTTGGAAGATCCTCTCCTCTCTACTCCGCCAGAACCAGGCAAGCCGGGTGCGCTTTTTATTGGCAGACTTTCAGCCGAAAAGGGAATATCAGAGCTCCTTGATGTCTGGGAAAAAATAAACTACCCGCTTACAGTGGTAGGGGAGGGTGTGCTGAAAGAACGCCTTCAGGCTCGAAAAGTGCTAGGAGTCACCTTTACTGGTGGATTGACTCGTGATGAAGTGCTCCGATTGCTGGCTCAAAGTACTTTTTTGATATTTCCCTCCGTTTGGTATGAAACTTTTGGTCTAACGATGATTGAAGCAATGGCAATGGGTAAGCCAGTTCTGGCGACAAATCTGGGAGGGCGCGGTGAGATTGTCGAAGAAGGCATCACTGGATTCCTCTACAACCCTTTTGAGCCTGGAGAAACAGAAGCTGCCATACGGAAAATGCTGGCCCTGTCCCCTTCGGAAAAGGAACGGATGGGAGTAGCGGCACGTGAGAAATATTTGAAATATTATACCCCTGAAACCAATTATCAAATCTTGATTGATATCTATCAAAAAGCCTCAAGAAATTTACCAGAGGCATGATTCTTTTCTTTCCTTCTCTGATTAGCTGTAGAGGATTGGTTTTTACTGGCCCTGCTCGAGCCTCTCTGGGATAATGACTGCTGTTTTATGGAAGGCAACAGTTCAAAAAATATCAACCAGTCTCCTAAGATTAAAGGTGGTTTTTTCCTCCTTTCAGGGGTGCTGCTTGTCCTTTTAGTGGCGCTGCTCTATCCGGCTTTTAAGTCAGAGATGGTCCAGTTTTCCAATGATGGCCCTTATGGAGTCATCAGCTCTGATGTTTGGAAGCTGCCAGGTACTTTTTTAGGCCAGTGGAATGACCTCAACTGGCTGGGCAATGAGGATGTTGCTGCTCCACCGAATATGACAAATTTGATTCGGCTGCTTCTAGGCACTTTGGGTTTTGCCAAATTTGACGCTTTTCTTGCGACGCTTTTTGCAGGGCTGTGTGGAGGGCTCTTTTTCCGTGCAATCGGCGGCAATACATGGGTCTGCGTAATGGGTGGAATTGCAGTCGCGTTTAATTCAAACAATTTTTCAAATGCCTGCTGGGGGTTGGGTTCGCGCCCTCTTTGCTTTGGTGGGGCTATGCTGGCGCTGGCAATGGTGGCACGAGGTTTTCACGGTCGCTTTAAGTGGGTTAAAGTTGGTTTAGTGGGAGTAGGGTGCGGCTTGGCTATTATGGAGGGATATGATTTGGGCGCTATTCTCTGCGTCTATATCGCTCTTTATGCGGCTTTTGCGACTTTTTTTGAAGACTCTTCAAAAGCAGATGGGTCAACTCTGCCTCTATATAAACGAGCTTTTTTGGCCATTATTCGAGTAGGAGTGATTGCTGGTGTTACGGCGTTGGTAGCGTCTTATTCGCTTTCATCTCTTTCTGAAACTCAGGTTAAGGGAGTGGGTGTTTTTGAAGACCCGCAGGTCGAAGCACAACGCTGGGATTTCTCAACTCAGTGGAGTTTTCCCAAAAAAGAAACCTTGAGGCTTATTATCCCCGGATTATTGGGGTACCGAATGTATGAGCAAGATGGAAGCGGCTACTGGGGCTCTGTAGGTGAAACGCCGGGATATCAGCACGGAGGCCCGGGCATGGCTCGCTTTTCGGGATCCGGTGAGTATGTTGGGCTTTTTGTCGTCTTACTTGCTTCTTGGGCCATTTCTCACATTTGGCGAAAGAGAGAAAATCCTTTTAGTAAAAATGAAATACGTCACATCAAGTTTTGGAGTGTCGCTGCTCTGATTTCTCTTCTTTTTGCCTATGGGAGGTATGCTCCCTTTTATCAGATGGTATATATTACCCCTGTTTTTGGGATGTTTCGTAACCCTATCAAGTACTTAGTTCCATTCCATATTTCCATCCTTATTCTTTTTGGTTATGCAATACTTGGACTTTGCAGAGCTTATTTGAGCCAAACTTCACCTCAGAGCAATAAAGGAGAACAGGATAGCTGGGGGAGTACACTGGCCTTGAGCTGGCGCAAGTTGGGCTCTTTTGATAAAAAGTGGTGCTGGGGTTTGCTGGGATGGATCGGGATTTCTGTTGTTAGTTTTTTGGTTTTTCTCTCCTCTCAAGAGCGGTTGATTTATTGGATGGAGCAAACAGGCATTGATTCTGAGGTTGCTTATCTTAATTTCCAAGCAAGCATGTGGGAAATCATGATTTATATTGCACTTTTAATGCTTGGCCTGGTCTTGGTGGCTCTAATTTTAGGCAAACAGTTGAATGCAAAAAGAGCAGTTTGGGTTTGTCTTGCTTTCCTCCTGGTGTTGAGCGCGGACCTTTATCGCGCCAATAAACCGTGGGTAGTTTTTTATAACTATCAGGAGCGGTTGCAAAAAGATGACTTATTAACCCTTCTGAGTGCCTCCTCCAAGACAGAGCGCGTTGCCTCTTTCCCTGCAGGAAATGAGTACGGCAGTGCTTTAGCTCAGATTTACTCCGTGGAGTGGCTGCAGCATGAGTTCCCCCATTACAATATCCCTGCTTTGGAAAGCTGGATGGAACCTCGCAAAGGGATGGATAAGATAATCTTTGAAAGCACGCTTAGCACAAACCCTCTAAGACGCTGGGAGCTCACAGGTGCGCGAAAGCTAATCACTCTGGCGGGGATGGCTCCTGCTCTAAATGAAGCTTGGGACCCCTCAAAGAAACGGTTTTCAGAGCTTGCTGCCTTTACGTTAAAGCAAACAAATCCTCCGCGGCATCTCCTGGCAGAGACAAACAGGGAGGGCCCCTTTGCATTAGTGGAGTTTTCCGGAGCAGTTCCGCGTTTGGCTCTCTATAATCACTGGGAGGTTGCCCTTTCAAATCAGTTAACCTTGGCAAGGCTGGGCAGTGAAGACTTTGATCCCTCGCATACTCTGCTTGTAGATGGGGAGTCGACCATGAGAATTTCATCTGAAGGAGAAAAAACTGTTTTACCTCTTTGCTCCAGTGAACCGAAACCTTTTGAACGACTGGAATATGAAACTTATTCGCCTTTAAGGTTTACTGTAGATATCAAGGGGGTGACTCAAGACTCGATTTTGTTGATCAATGACCGTTATAATCCCAAGTGGAAGGCGTTTGTGAATGACGAGCCTGTTCAGGTTTTACGCTGTAATTATATTGCTCGAGGCATCTACTTACCCCCAGGAGACCATCATGTTGAAATGCGTTTTGAACAGCCTGTACACTTCTTTTTCCTTAGCTTTTTGTTGATGGCAGTTGGTTTGCCAGTCGTAATAATTCAACTTCGGAAACCGGAAAACCGAAGCTAATCCCAAAAGTTTCTGCTGAAGGTGAATAAACCCTGCTCCAAAAACGTATTATGAAGAGAGACTTCTCCGTAAAAACAGGAGACTACCCAAGTTTGATTTGAGATATGAAAAATTATTTTACTGTGATTATCCTGTTGGCTCTTTGTATCTGTGGGTACTCAAAGCCAGCCGAGACCAACACCGTGCAAGAGCCACAGCTTGCAAGGGCACAAACGAATCTCAGAGCCACCATAGAGCGCATAGACCGTTTAATTAATGCCCTCTATGAAAAAGAAAAGGTTACCTTTTTAAACGATAGCGAGTACTTGCGCTTGGAACGTCTCCAGGAGGCAAGAATATTGGCCGAGATGAGGCTTCAACTGGGGACAGACGATGATGGGCGGATAGAAAAGCTATTAGCTGATGCTGGAGAAGGACAAAGAGAAGAACCAATCCGGAGGCCAACCAACCAACAAGAGCAGTTGATCGAAGAAAAGCTTTTGGGAGACCCTTACCTTCCAATGGATGACCTCGGAAGTGAGGGACTTGCTGCTATGCTTCGCGAGCAGGGGATGGCTAGTCCAGGCTTAGCCGGACTGGAACCTGTCAGTACCGAGACAGATTCTTCTCAGTCGACCCTCTCGAATGTGGAAAAATTGCTGCAGCTATCACCTGAAGTTTTAGAACACTATCGCGAAATAACGTTGGAAGCTGAGGAACGAATTGCGGAAATAGACAAAAAAATAGATCAGCTTCAAAACAAATTGAACACCTTGATAGATGCTGAATACCCCGATTATGCTGATCTCTATGAGTGTAGCCGCCAACAGATGGATGCAGTCTACGATAAGGCGCTGGAGCAAATAGAGCTTCGCAGAAGTTTGCGCCTGTTGTTAACCCAGTCGCAAATGAGAACTTGGCAGAGATATGCTCGTGAATCCCAAGAAAAAACGAAATCTCCTACAACTGTGCCTGCGACTGTTTTGGAAAACACCCACCCAACCTCTCTAGATGATAAACAAATAGTTTACGTTCCAATGCAGCTACAAAAAGTACAGATGTCTGATGGGAGCATCATTTATCAAGCTGTCCCGCTCCCAGCGCCAAATTCCCCACAAAGAGAGCCTTAATCATGTTGGCTTAATGGAGAGAAAGTTAAGAGCGCAGGTGTTGTCGGTACGGAGTGAAGTCAGGGTCCTGGCTGTACATTTGATTGATCCTTTTGGCGTCGCCGTATTTTCGCGCTATTTTTAGCCAATGCTCTGTTCCCTCGAAGTCATGATTAAGGCTATGGTAGCAGGCAAAGTCATAAGCAAAGTGCCAGTTTTTCTTGAATTGTGATTCCACTGACTGAAGGATATCATAAGCTTTTTGATATTCTTTAAAATTGTAAAAAGATTGTGCGTAAAGAGTCCATGACTCGACCTGATCTTTATGGTGGTATACCAAGGCTGCTCCTATTTTTTTACACTCTGAAAAGTTTTTTAGCTTGTACTGGATAGCCCAGCGAAGTTGGAGAGTATCGAAGTAGTTGTGAAACTCTGGAGGCAGCGACTTGAGAGAGCTTTCCGCTTCGGAGTAAGCCCCCAGCTCCATCCAGCCTGTTGCCTCCAGAAAACAGGAAGCATTTGAATCTGTTAAAAGAGCCAGTTTTTGAGTATCTTTTTTCATTAAAATTTTACGCTTTCATTCCCTGTGCCACAATGTGGACAACGGGAGCGGTCCACGTCTGGGTCATCTGTATAAACAAAAGCACACTTTTGACAACGGAAAATCTTGTCTTTGCTTAGTGCAGGCTCAAATCGCTTTCGCACCTTTTCCGTATAGATTGAGATCAAAACTAAGATTAGCAGCAGTAAGCTAACACCCAAAAAAATGACATCTTCCAAATTCATATCAGCGATTATTTTTTTTGGGTGGACTGGTTGCCCACTCCACAGTCAACGTAACTGTTTTAGAATGAGCCCAGACGTCGGATTGAGGGCTCTCTGGCTTCGGCTTAGGAGTTTGTGGCAGGAGGCGTAGAGAGGAGATTATTTGGACAGCCTGTTCATCAGCTGCAGCAACGCCACAGCTGGCAATCAGCGTAGCGGAAAAAACTCTGCCGTCTGAGCCAAAAGTTACGCTAAGCTCAGTCTGCGCCAGTGCACCAGAGTGCAGTAGTACAGGCAGCTCCACTTCGGGAATTAGCCAGTGCTGAGAAATTTCTTCTGGGAAATGAAGAGTGGAGCGCTCAATAGGGTCTCGGGTCAAAGGTTCACGAATTTTTGGACTTCTGGAGTAGACGTTTTCCAGAATGTCTTTTTGAGCAGTATTCTCTAAGAGCAAACTGGAAAGCTCTCTTTGGAAAAAAAATGTATCAGGCGCTACTGTAAGTGGAGGAAGCGGGGGGGGGATAAGATGGTACTCAGTAGTCGGGGATTCTTGCCAGAGAAAGGCCGAAACACCCAGTGGGTGTGCATAAGAGAAAATTCGAGGATCAAAAGACTCAATATAAGAAAGAAGGATAGGATTAAACTTCAAACCGGCCTGAGGGATCATTTGAGTGTTTTGAACAACAGAGGGCAGGGCAGAAACGATTTTTTTCTTATCCAGGAGGACTGCAAAAAAAACAACTTGTAAGCAGACAAAAACAAGAGTCAGCAAAAGCCATTTTTTTAAAGGCCAGTCCGGCACTTCTCTGGTGAGGAGTTTTTTTTTATGGAGAAGAGACACTCTGGGAAGAAAACTGTTTTAAGGGCGTATTCAGGTTAGGTGCAGCAGCGGTATCTGCAGTATCTTCTGAATAAGGCCTGGTTGCGATAAGAATTTTCTGCAGACCAGATTGATAGGTCATTGCGCTGAGGTTAGCTAAAGCTTCCACCTTCGTCTCTTTATCAGAAACAATAACGATGGTAGTGTCTGGATTTTTCTCTTTTGCTCGAATTAACTTTTTTAGAACTTCTTCGGCGCTGAGAGCTTTGCCAGAAAAATAATACTGCCCAAGGGGGTCTATCCCCACCGTCAAGGATGGGCCAGTCATGCCAGGAAGTTTAGCCGACTCAGGAGAGGGAAGATTGATGGCAATGCCGGGCTTAAAAATGAACGAAGACTCTAGAAGAAGGAAAAAAATAATAAAAATAAGAACGGTAGAAAAAGCTGTGCCGTCCACTCTGTTCTTTATAATTTTTATGTTAGGCTGATACTTCATTCCCTGTATTCAAAGAGATAAATTACTCATTGAGTGCTTTCTGGATTGTGGAATCGAAAAGAAAACGGGTGATATCTGTGGCTGTTTTTTCCATGTCTAAGATAATACTGTTCATTCTTTCCACTAAGTAGTTATAAGCCACCCTGGCAATTATAGAAAGAGACAGGCCCATGGCGGCTGCGATTAAGGCTTGCCAGATACCTCCGCTAAACATAGATATATCGGCAAAAGGACCATTAATTTGCAGTACGCGGAAAACCTCGATCAAACCCAGGATAGTGCCAAGACATCCGAGTGGCTGAGCAATTTCACAAATCGTGGCCAGCCAGGTCAACCGTGCTTCCAAGCGTGGAACTTCTGCCAGGCCAGCCGACTCCAGCACATCATCCACATACTGATTGCCCTGATCCTGATTGAGAATCGCCATCTTTACCAAGCGGGCAACAGGACCCGGGGTGGCATCACAAATAGAGAGAGCCTCCATACGGTTTTCACGGCGAAGAACATTTTTAACGCCTACCGTAAACTCCTTGGAGTCGATTTGCACTCTGTGATAGTGCAAGAACCTCTCTATGAAAATGATGGCTCCTAGTGCTCCCAGAACAAAAATGAGCCAGGTTACGGGGCCCGCATAGTTAAAAAATATTTGTATCATATCTGTATCGAAACGTTAAACTTTTTAACCCAGACAAGCTCCGCACATCTTACTGAGCCCCGGACGCAAATATGAGCCTTGCCAATTGGTCGAATTTAAAATTCAAATAAGAAAGATGCTACTTTAGCCCAAGAGAGGCGTGGCGAGAGAAAATCTCTTCAGCCATCTGGTCAAGCGCAGCAAATGTTTCAGTACTGGGAGCGCCTTTCACCTGGACTGGAGGGATAACTTCAAGTTTGAGTCCGCCCAAAAGTCCAAGTATTTGCTCTGGGACCTTCACACCACTCCAGCCGTAAGAGCCAAAAACTGTAGCAAACTTTGCTTTTGGTTTAAGGGCGTTAGTCAAGAGAGCAGCATAGGCAGCCAGGGGATGCGCAGCAGAGAGCAGGCAGCTTGTGCCGACAGCTATTGTGGCAACATCCACCAGGTTTCCTGCGATGCGCCCTGAGTCAGCCACCAACAGGTTGTGAGGGTAAACGGTAATCCCTTTTAAAACCAAAGCGTTTGTCAGATGGTCAACCATGCGCGCTGTTGCGCCGTGAGTAGAAATCCAGGGAATGAGCACCGCATTTTTGGGCGTGTCACTTGTCCACTCAGAGTAAAGCGACAAGGGGAGAGCCGGATCTTTAAAAGCTGGACCATGGCTGGGACAGATCATTTTTAGATCCAGAGTCTTCACTGTTTCCAGTCTCTTCAGTGCCTGTCCGCGGTATGGCATCATAATTTGAGCGTAATACCTTTTCATCGGCTCAAAGAAAAGGCGCTGATCGTCTAAAAACAGATTAGAAGTTGCCAAGTGTGAACCAAAAAAATCACAGGTAAAGAGAATTTGGTCTTCTTGAAGCAGGGTGAACATGGTTTCGGGCCAGTGGACCCAGGGAGCCAAAATAAACTCCAGAGTTCGCCCACCCAGGTCCAGGGTCTCGCGGTCTTTAATGACGACAATCCTGTCGACAGGGATTTCCGGCATCAAGTCACGCAGCATACCGCTGCATTTTTCATTAGTAACCAGTTTGCACTCTGGATAGAGAGCCAGGATATCAGGGATGCAGCCAGAGTGATCCTGTTCAGCATGATTGGAGACTACATAGTCTATCCTTTCAACCCCAGTGGCTTTGAGATTGCGGAGAAAAAGTTCTTTGAACTCGGGCTCGACAGTATCAATGAGAGCATTGCGCTCTTTTCCTTCCACTAAGTAGGCATTATAAGTGGTACCTTCAGGGGTGGGCACCAGGGCATCAAAAAATCGCCGATCGTAGTGTGAAACACCAATGTAGTGTATTCCAGATGTAATCAATTTTTCTGCCATAAAATTTTAAATAGGTTAGAGTTTTTACTTGATAAAGAGTAAGTAAATCAGAATTAGAGCAACCACAGTTGCACCGCCGCCCAACATATAAAGGTTTACCTTGTTATCCTTTTTCTTAAAAGCGGGATTTGTAGAAATATTGCCAGCCCCGACTTCGTCCAGTTTTACTCCGCCACGGTGGGACTCTATGACTTTTTTAAAAGAGGTTCCATCATCGAGCTTCAGTTCACATTGGCCCAGTCTTAGGATAACCCCTGCTTTTAGAGGAGCTTCAGTGATTCTTTCTCCATCAATATAAGTTCCATTAGTGGAGTTTAAATCCTTTATAATGACATCCTTGTCTTTGACAATAACTTCACAGTGGTGCCCTGAAACCGAACCCTCCGGTATGCAAAAGACATTATCCTCGGCTCGACCCACAGTTGTGACCCCCGCCTTAAGTTCACAAGTCTGTCCTTTAAAACCTTCAGTTAAAACGATCAGTTTAGGCATAACAATAACGCAACTGGCTATGACTATGCACAAAAAGCTCTGATGAGTCAAACTGTTTTGCTTAAAAATAAGAGGCCGGTTTTAGCCGGTCTCTTAATCATGCTCAGTCAGATAATCTTTCTGAGCTGCAGTCTTTCAATGAAAAGCCCTTATTCAGAGTACACACGGTAAAAACGCATTTTTGAATTAATGGTCGCTTTATAGGGGCTCTGAGCTCCCTGGACTTCTGTCCATGTTTTGCCATCAGGGCTACTGTACAGCACGCCTGTATAGTTTAAAATGAAGTTGGTCTCTTCTTCCTTGCTACACTGAATTTCAGGGGCAGAGTCAACTTTCACGGCTGTAAAACCATGCCATTTATCATCAATAATTTCCCAGCCATGCCCTGTCGAAGGATAATAAACAACAACTTCTTCAGGCATCCCCAGGAAAGAGCTATCGGTTACTGCAGGAGCATTACCCTTAAAGCGGAGTTCATTCAGTAAAGTGCAGTCTTCAAAAGCGCCTTTACCAATGGACGTAAAGTTTAGTCCAAACTCAACCACTTTCAGCTCCTGGTTTTGATAAAAAGCACCCTCTCCAAGACGGAGAGCGTTATTCAGGTTGATAGAGGTGAGCTTGGAGTTTGCAAAAGCAAAGTCTCCGATATTGGCCACTTTTTCAGGAAGCTCATAGGTTGCAACGGGATAGTTTGGAGGATACACAAAGAGGGTTCTTCTATCTTTGCTGTACAGAACGCCTTCCAGGCTGGAGTAAGTGGGGTTGCCTTCCTCTACCCAAATGGCTGAAAGAAAATCGCAGCCGAAGACCCACTTCTGGCCCAGTTTGCTTGTTAGTGTAGCAGGCAGGGTCAGTTCTTCCAAAGAATTGCAACCGGCAAAAGCCCTGGTGCCAATTTGGAGCAGAGGGTTTTGATTAAAGGAAATTTGCTTCAGGCTTTCGCATCCTTCAAATGCACTGGCTCCAATAGAGGTGATGTTTTCTCCTAGAACAATCTCTTCTAAAGTTTCAGAGCCAGCAAATGCGCCTTCCGCAATGGAGGTTACTTTAATTTCGCCAATGGAGGCTGGCACAACAAGAGTTTCATCTTCGCTGCTGACTCCATTTAGCACTGCTACATCACCCAAGACCGAAAAGTTGAATCCTTCTTGAGTCTGGTTAGAAAAGATAGCTTTTGCCACATTGATGCGGCCTCCGGTAGTGCACATTTTGCTCAAAGCATCGACCTTATCTACATTGTTATAGAGGCGCTCTTTTATTTGAAGATAAGTTTCATTGGGGTGTGCAGCCATACAGAGCGCCGCAGCGCCAGAAACAAAGGGAGTAGCCATAGAAGTGCCACTATTCATCTCGTAACCACCGCCATTTCGGATGGAGTAGATATCGCTGCCTGGTGCAAAAATGTTTACAGTTCTTCGACCGTAGTTAGAAAAAAAGCTGGGCTCATCTAAAGAGGTGCTGCTGCCGACAGCGATGACGTTATCGACATAGCCATTGTAATTGCTGGGATAGGTTAAATTAATGTCGTTGTCGTTTGTTTCATTACCAGCAGCACAAACAACTAATATATTAGCGTCACGACAGTTTTTGAGTTCAGCGAGAAAAGCAGCCGAGTAAGCTCCTCTTCCGCCGCCCAGGCTCATGTTGATAATGTGGGCTCCCCTTTTACGAGCGTATGCCACACCTTCCATAATGTCGGAAGACGCGCCAGTTTCCAGCACACTACAGGCCATGATTTTTACGTTCCAGCAGACTCCGGCCGTTCCCAGACTGTTATCTCCCCGGGCTCCGATAGTACCGGCAACATGAGACCCATGACCTTCGTAATCCATTGGATCACCGGTTTTTAAACCGTTTGCAACCCTGATACCAAACACATCGCCAAAGGAGGGTGAGGGGTTTACCCACATGTTATCTATCAAATCTTCATGGGTGTAATCCACACCAGTATCAACCACAGCTACAATGATTTCAGTGATGTTTGTCCGCAAGCCGGTGGGGGAGCTGACTACATTGGTTTTAATGGCGTCTGTGATAACGTCCCATGCGGAAGTGGTCTGAGTCACTCTGAAGCTGTAGGTTTGATTAGGTTCGGAGAAAGCAGGATCATCAGGCTCACGAGCGATGGTCCAAATGTAGTCGGGTTCTACAGCTGCGACCAAGCCACTTTTTAGGTACTCTTTGGCTTTGTCCTGAACATTTTCCAGTGGGTTAAAGTCGACAACCTGCCAATCATTATTAGCGGCCTCCAGGATACGTGAACTGGTGATGCCCATTGTTTTATTAAAACCGTGAACTGCAGTGAGCGAAACTCCCTCTTTAGGCTTTATCAAAAGGCGCCCGGGATACCACTTTGCATCTGCTGCTTGCGAAGAAAAGCAAAGCCCTCCCAAAAGGAGTAAAACCACAAGGGACAAAGAGGTTACAGTCGATTTTATCCTGCTCCATAAGAGGGAGATACAAGAAATCTTATTCATCTTCATGTTATGCTTATATTTATCGTGAGGCCGCCAGAGTGTCGCCACGCTGCATCCATCAAAATACCTAGCATCAGCGTTTTGGGAGCTCACTTCCTCAGTCCACCCACGTCCGCGACAAAGCTAACCATACTTGTAAGCAAAAAGCAAGGTGTTTTGCTGAGATTCTAACTGAATTACATTCTTATCTCAGGTAGGGAGGAACAGCGCGATTATCTCAGCTTACGAGAATGGGCTCACTGAAAATTCTATCAAAACTACCCACCAGAGTTTGCCGTGAAAAATAGATATGGTGAGAAGAAAAAAGAAACGAGATGAAGAGTGTTTTCAAGCCCAGCACTCTGCTTTAAGGAGTGTTTTCAGCCTCTGCTTTCTCTTCCCTCTCTTGTGAAGAAGATAGGTTTCCTGCAGATTCGCTCTGCACATGCTCCACGGAAGACGTTGTAGTGTTATCCGGCGAAACGGCGCTGCCAGACAGAGCATTAGCTTTGGGTGCTTTTTTGGTAATCAGACGAACTGTAGAAGGTTCAATAGCTCCCAGGGTGACATCAGCAGGAATTTTAGCCTGAATCTTCTTATTTATTACTCCCTTATTTGTGTTCTGGGTCAGCGGGGCTTCTTCGGCTTCTTCAGGAGTCACCATGACAAAGAGGGTAATCATTTCGGGTTTGGTCGCATTTACATTAAGTCTTGAACCGGAAATACTGACAGTTGCCGATATGGGAATGAGTTCATAGCTGTTGGTGTCTGAAGGCAACTGCATGATATTAATGGGCACCTGGGCAAAGGTTGCGGTAGTCACCATGCGAGAGCTCCATGTTGGCGTTCCTTTGGTAATCTGCAGCCGAACAGCAGACCAGACCACCAGCGCCAAGACCAGGGCAAACATCTTCATAAGGAAGTTGTTGAATAAAAGTATTCTCACTCTTTCTTCTGTTCTTTCTTTTTTTGGCGCTGCCGTCGCACTCTTAAGCGAACTAACAAACGGCTCCACTTGCTGAGGCGCTTGGGCTTCGTTTTTTTAGGTAAAAATGTAAGGGTCAAAAACTCACGCAACTCTTCTTCTGAGACATTGCGATAGAGTTTTCCTTTGTGTGCATAGCTGATATAGCCGGTTTCTTCAGATACAATGACGACTACTGCATCAGTTTCTTCAGAAAGTCCCAGCCCCGCGCGGTGACGCATTCCGGTGGAGTGGCTTAAATCCTGCCGCAGTGAAAGGGGGAAGATGGAAGCCGCTTTGATGATTCGATCCCCTTTCATTAAGACCCCACCATCATGAATAGCATTATTTGGGAAGAAAATTGTTTCGAGCATTTCCGGAGTAGCCTCGCAGTCTACAACAACTCCTCCCTCAGTTATTTCTGACAAATTGATGCCCTGTTCAATTGCTACCAGCCCGCCATAGCGTTCTTCAGCAAGACGCTTAGCCCCTTTGATAATGATCTCAATGTTTTCTCGATGCTCTCTTGTTGAAAGAATGACTCTGTTTGTTCCGATCTCTGTAATCATTCTCCTTATTTCCGACTGAAAGAGGACTAGAACGGAAATGGCAAAAAAACCTACGAACCAGCTCAAAATCCAGGTCAAGACCTGTAAGTGAAGGACAATGGCGAGAAAGGCTACAATAATTAAAGCCGTAAAAAATCCAGTAACAACAGCCGCACCACGAGTACCCCTGATAAATTTGAGCACATAATATATGGCAACAGTCAGGATGGTTATCTCTGTGACGGTCTTTATGATGTCGTTATAGATTGGGCTCCAGTTCATTGTTTCCCTTTAGCCACTCAGTCAGTCTTACGGCCTGCAAGGTCTCTTTTACATCATGCACCCGTAGAATATGAACTCCCTGGTTTACTGCAAAACAGGCAGCCGCTAAACTCCCCCCCAGTCGCTCTTTCGCTGTCCGGGCACCGCCAGGAAAATCGCGAATAAAAGATTTTCGAGAAGCTCCCAGCAATACGGGTCTCTGCCATTTTGTATAGTGATTAAGTCTGCTAATCAACAACAAATTTTGCTTAGCGGTTTTTCCAAAGCCTATCCCCGGGTCCAATACCATTTGGTGAGGGTGTATCCCAAATTTTTTACAATCAGATAAGGTTTCGTTAAAAAAAGAGCTCACCACTTCTTCAGGAGCTAGGTTTTCTGGTGGAATTAATGTTGAATGCATTGCAATGTAACCAACACCTGACTCTGCAAGCAGCTGGAACATTTTTTCTTTCGAACGCATTAAACCGACATCATTAATGATATCAGCTCCGTTATTTAAGGCTAAGCGAGCTACCTCTGCATGACGTGTATCGACAGAGAGAGGTATCTTTATTTGCTTTTTTAACTCAGTAATTACGGGAGAGAGCCGACTCCATTCTTCTTCCAGAGAGATTCCTTTGAACCCCGGCCGGGTAGATTCAGCGCCAATGTCCAGAATCTCTGCTCCTTCCTGCTCCATAAGAAGAGCTCTTTCAATCGCCTTTGTGGTATCGAAATAGCTGCCTCCATCTGAAAAAGAGTCTGGGGTAACATTGAGCACCCCCATTATTAAAACAGGGCGTGGAAAAATAAACTCAAAATTCTTGCCTTTAAAGATCAAAGCTTTAGTTCTTTTTTATGAGTTCTCTCAAAATTTGTAGATTTTCACGATCTTCGTGGCAATCCTTTGACTTGGGTGTTTCCAGCGAACCCGGGAGCCCCTTTAAGCGAGGGTCATTTACAATATGCCGAAAAGGCTCCAAACCAATTTTTCCTTTGCCAATATGCTCGTGCCGGTCCACTCGAGAGCCAAGATCAACCTTGGAATCGTTTAAATGTATACCTAAAAGATTCGAGAGGCCTATCAAAGATTCGAGACTTGTGAGAACACTATCCCAACCTTCAGGAGTGCGAATATCAAACCCTGCTGCAAAAAGGTGAGCTGTATCCAGACAAACCCCAAGACGGCTGGGCTCCTTGACTCCATCAAAAATAGCTGCCAGATGCTCAAGCTTTGATCCCAGGTTAGTTCCCTGACCAGCCGTGACCTCCAGAGCAATTCGAGTGAGAGAAACCGTTTCCGAAAAAACTTCATCCAGACCAGAAATGACTTGTCGGATACCGGCTTCCTCTCCCTGTTTGAGATGAGAGCCGGGGTGCATCACCAAAAAGGGGAGCCCCAATTGTGTGCAGAGTTCAATTTCCTGTTTGAGGGAGCGTAAGGATTTTTGACGATTCTCACTTTCTGGACCACCTAAATTGATGAGATATCCGCTGTGTCCAAAAATAATCTGCACCTTCCCTGAAGCAACCTCATTGCTCCAAGCCTGGAGTTCTTCCCTGGTATAAGGTTTGCCGAACCATTGCATATTGTTTTTGACGAACATCTGGATGCAGTCGCAACCGACATCCGCTCCACGAAGAATTGCCTGTTCAAGTCCACCGGCTGTGGACATATGTGCACCTAGAATCATTTTATTATATATCGAGTGATGGGTAGTTTATCTATAAAGATTTTTGCATGGTTTCTATCTCCTTTAGGAGATACCGGCAGTTCAGTATCTTCTCCAGAATATCTTGCGGGATATAGAAGTAATGATTGGACGATTCATAGCCGATAGAAGAGTCTGCTTTAACTAATGGGTAGAGAGTTTTAGCAGTAGCCAGTTCATCTTCCACAGCGTTAAGCATTTCCTTCAGAAGAGCTTCTCTCTCCTCTACAGCAGCTTCTTGAGGAAGCTGGTAGAAAGAATTTCGCGCATTCGTAAAGCGTGCCTGATTCACACAAGAGGCAAAATGCATTTCAGCTGCACGATACTGGCCCAGTTCCCTGCGGGCATCAGCTTGCTTCTCTGCTGGCATGAGGGCAATCGCTTCTTCGAACTTTTTACAGCCGCTGTGAAAGCCATCTTTTACCCGCTTCATCTGTTGAATCCAGACCTTGGGTGGATAAATAGAGCACCATCCCGCTAAGTCGTCATAGGGGATGCCTACCATGCTGGCTCTGTAACCTGTAGGCTTTAAGTAAAGGGGATTGGCTGGCCCTACATGTTGAGGTCCGTTGTATATTGTCCCCCCGCAATAAGGGTATTCAGAGAATCCATCGGAGAAAAGCTTCCATGCCTCCAGCACTGTGTCAGCTGCCGCTTCTCCATAAGAACTTAAGGCGACATTTCTCAGGCTTTCTTCAAGGCTTGTTTTTTGAGAGCCAATTTCTTGGAACAAAGCAAGATTTTTGGAGGGATAGCTGCCCAGACTCCAGCTCAACATCAGGCCGTTAACTTTTTGCTTGGAAAGGTTATCAGCATGCTGCCCCACAAGATTTAAAACGGGAACCTGAGGAATAGAGGCAAACTCCCATGTCGCATTGACCTGCACCTTTGCAACGGTTTTGAGGCCCGCCTCTCTTGCATACTGCCAGTGCTTTTGGGCTCGAGGGCCAGGGCCCACAGCTGAAAGGGAGTATTCTCCAACGGCTGAGGAGATACCGCCCCTGGTAATAGGTAAACTCCACTCACTGACAGATTGAAACCAGCAATGCTTGGGAAGGTTTTTTATAATCTTCTCAGCAAATGCATCTTGCCAACCCCAATCCCAAACGATTGTTTTGGCTTCTGGATTGCCACGGCGGACCCCCTCAGCTATGAGAGTATTAATATCTGTTGTGATCTCTGCAAAGTCCTTCTCTGAACAGTGTTTGCAGTTTTTATGCTGATAATGCGAGGCGCAAGTAGTGAGGTTTTCAGAGCCAGTAATCGTAAAGACTCCAGCCAAATCAGGGACATTTTTGAAAACGTACTCATAAGATTCCGTAAGCCATTTGCGCACTCTGGGGTCTGAAGAGCACATTGTCGCGATATGGCTTCCAGCGACACCCTTCATATCTTCACGACCTGGTTTCTCAAAGAACTCCAGAGGCAATGCTCTGGGCTCATTTGAGTAGAGATAGATGCCAATGCCATACTTTTTGGCTCGTTGTACAAGTTTGTTAAGTCCCTGTATCCTCAGCTCATAATCTTGGCCGAATTCAGGAAAGTCTTCGGTAGGTGGGACCAGTGTTCTCAAGACAGTATGAATCCAAACGCCATTAACGCCCCTGGCAGCCAGTCGCTGCAATAAGCCTTCAGGGCAGGACTCAACTTCGGGATCAAGCAGCGGCTCTCCAAAAGAGGCGAAGTAAGAAGAAATGTAGCGCAGCTCAAACCCTGAGCCCTCTTTCTCTGCTTCTGGAAGAGGAATATCGGCTGAGGGACTCACATCCTTAAGGCGATTAATAAATTCAAAACGTTCCTCCATATCAGAGAATGGACTTACGTCGAGCTCCTCAAGCAAGGTCTTTGCGATTATTTTAGCTTGAGCGGTTGCCTCGGCAGAGGGTTTGGCATATATCAGTTTTTCACAATTGGGCTTTAAGTTCCCCAGCTTCACATAGAGAAAATCATCTTCAAACAAACGAAACTGCATCTCTTTCCTGTCAATGTTGAGCAGTGTCAACAATTGCTCATAGGGCAGTAAGTGCCAGTTGCGCCTTAAAACAGTAATGTACCCACGACTGCTGCTCCAGTCCGAAAGAATTTTTTCTTGCGGAGGCAAACCCAGAGATTTTGCAATTTGAATTAAATTTTCCGGTTCCGTTTCTAAAACTTTTGCCAGCCGCTCCACTGACACCAGTGGCCAGTTTTTGAAAACAAATGCGTGAAGACGGTCTGGGAAATAGTCTAACACGACAGCTTTCTGGGGACCGCCTTCCCCAGGCAAAACAGGTGTTTCACTTTGTGAGAAAACAGGCGAAGCACTGCAAAAGAGCAGCACGACCAGCAGAGAGACGAGTTGATAAAATTTTTCTTTCCAATATTTATTCATATAAAACTCCTTCAGAAGAGGTTAAAAACTATTTGACTTTGTTAAACTTTTACAAATTTCTTTTGCTGAGTAGGTTATTATAATATCAGCGCCAGCCCTTGCCATCGCAAGATGGGCCTCCATCATCACTTCAGCTTCATCTATCCAGCCCTTTTCGGCTGCTGCTTTGATCATAGCATATTCTCCGCTAACCATATAGGACGCTGTAGGGTAACGGAAAGTGCTTTTCACCCGATACAGAATATCGAGATACGCCAGGCCCGGTTTAACCATTACAATATCAGCCCCTTCCTCAATGTCCATAGCTACCTCTCGCAAAGCTTCATCCGCATTGGCACTTTCCATTTGGTAAGATCGTCGATTCCCAAACTTGGGCGCAGACTCTGCAGCTTCGCGGAAAGGACCATAAAAGGCAGAAGCATACTTGGCCGCATAAGACATAAGGATGGTCTGATTGAAGCCAGCCTTATCCAACTCAGTACGAATGGCTCGGATGCGTCCATCCATCATATCACTGGGAGCCACAACGTCAGCCCCGGCAGCAGCATGGCTCACCGCTGTTTTTGCCAACAGTTCCAGGCTGGCATCGTTATCGATAATGAGCTGGCCCTGCTTGTCTTCTCTGCACACGCCGCAGTGACCGTGGCTGGTGTACTCGCAAAGGCAAACATCAGTCATTATCACAAGATCGGGAAACTCTTTCTTGAGAGCCTGTATTGTTTTTTGGGTAACCCCTTCTGCTGCATAAGCCTCTGAGGCCAGTTCATCTTTTTGACTGGGAATGCCAAAAAGGAGGATGTTCTGTACACCTGCTTTTTTAGCTACTCCTACCTCTATCAAGAGCTCATCAAGAGACAACTGGAACACCCCTGGCATAGAGTTTACGGGGGTGCGTTTTTTAGTGCCCTCAGCAACAAAAAAGGGCAAAACCAATTGTTCTTTTCTTAGGGCGGTTTCCTTGAACATGGATATTATGGCAGGAGTGCGCCTGAGTCTGCGGGGGCGGTAAAATGGAAATACCCCAGATGATACTCTCTTCATGAGGGATATTTTATCTTTTCAATGTTTTTCAGCAAGAAGAAAACAGACCTTTTCCTATACCTGCCGTTTAAAGTACTGCTTCTTTTTTTATGTTTTTACTTTTCAAAAAGCACGGTCTGGTGTAGCTTTCTTCCAGCAGGGCATCTCGCGCTGTTTCTCGTCGATGAGGCAAGCTTGTCTTGCTCCAGATACGTTCTGTTTCTCATGCTCTTGGATTCTTTGAGAACACCTATCTGTTTAATAAATACGATATATAGACAAAATATGGATGGTATAACTGGTTGGCTTCTAAGTAAATGGCTCTTCACAACTCTCCCTGCGCTAATTCTGATTATGGGGTTAGGCCATGTGGCGGGTGAATTTAAACTGCCGGGAAATTTTAAATTAGGAGTCGCGGCAGTCTTTTTTGTGGGAGTGGTGTTCGGTATTTTTAAACCGGATTTGGAAATTAGCCATGATATTGAGCGTTTCGGGTTGGCACTTTTCATTTATTGTGTCGGGCTGGTTGCGGCACCTGCTTTCTTCCAATCTTTTAGGCGAAATGGTGTTAGACTTAACCTGGCTACCTTTTGCGCCATTACTGCCATATTTCTCTCTGGTATTGTCATTGTTACAGCTTTTAATAAAAAATCGACGGTAATCAGCGGGCTTTTCTGTGGGACTCTTACAAACACCCCAGCGCTCAGCGCAGCCAAAGAAGCTAAACGCCTTGTAGCGGATTCAAAGGTTAATGAGGCTATTGAAAAGAATGGCTGGAATGCCACTGAAGCTGAAGAACACAGGGTTGAACAAGCCCGAGCGTTGGACGAAAACCTCAAGAGTGTAGATGCCGGCTATGGCGTTGCCTATCCTTTTGCGATTGTGGGGATTCTCCTGATTATGCAGTTTCACCTGCGCCGCGAGAAAAAACTGATAGGTGAAGGTCCCAAAGGCTCTGCCTATCAGATAAGCGTGGTTGAGCTGCTTAATGAAGTCCCGGGGAACTATCGCTATTGGACTGGTGCTTTGATTAACAAATATGCCAACGTGGTGGCTCCGCGTTATCGGCTTGATGGGAAGCATCATCTGATTGATGGCGATACTCAAATACCTATGGGTGCGATGGTTGTTATCGAGGGGCCTTCTAATAACGTAGAGATGGCTGTCGGGATCCTCGGCAAAAGCGGTGACCAGAGCTTGCTGCAAGACCGTGAACATTTCTTGACCCGGTTTTTCTCAGTTTCTGACCGTCATTTGATTAACCGAAGTGTGTGGACTCTGAAACTGAGTGAGCTGGGCGCAAGCATTTGCCGCATTCGTCGCGGAGATGGTCTTATTGAAATCAACTCACGGACACGGCTGCAACTGGGAGACCAGGTGAGGGCGATCGTTTTGAAAGATGCTCAGATAAGCGTCAATAAGTATTTTGGCAACTCGTTGCATATGGCTACAGAGCATACTTTTTTCAGTCTCTTCCTTGGGTTGGCCCTGGGCCTTTTGATTGGGCAAATACCGATTCCTATTCCTGGTGTCGAGGTGCCTGTAACTTTGGGTTATGCAGGAGGTCCGCTGGTTGTGGCATTGACTTTTGGGGCTTTGGGACGCACGGGACCTTTTGTTTGGGTGATCGCTCCTGCAGCCAATATGGCTTTGAGGCACGTAGGCTTTGCGCTCTTTTTGGCGGTAATTGGTGTGAACTCAGGCTCCAGACTCTTGGCTACCTTGAAGGGTGATGGGCTCTTTCTGATCTTGGCCAGCTTGGTTATGTTGGTTTTAGTTCACTTAATTCTCTGGCTTGTACTGCTGCTCTTTAGAGTTCCGAATATTCCTACTTTGCTGGGGGTGATGAGTGGTCTGCAGACTCAGCCTGCAGCGCTGGGGTTTGCGTCCGCTCGAACTGATGCTACCGGTGTCAATGTCGGATATGCTTCAGTCTATCCTCTTGCCACAATCCTAAAGATATTTTATGCGCAGCTCCTGATTCTTCTATTCTTGTAGTTTAAGGCAAGATAAAGCTAAAAAAGCTCCCCTTTAGTTTTACTTTTAGGGGAGTTTTTTTGGTTGAGAGCTAAGAGAATAACAGGAACAAATAAAATAGAAAACGATTCTATTGGACGGACGCTTGGGAGCCAGGGTTGACTTGTCCGATTTTAGACACTTTCTTCTCTCTACCTACCAATATCAGAATTCCACCTACAGCAGCCAAAAGCCAATAGACGCAAAGACAAAGTAGAGAGGCAGCAACAGCATCCGGCTTTGAAACACCATAAGTACCCAGCAAAACCAGAGAAGAACCTTCTCTGACTCCAACTCCACCGATAGAAATCGGCAGAGTGGAAAGCATGGCTATAACGGGAAAAACCCAAAGCATTTGCAGCCATGGCAAACTGGTTTGTAAAACAGAAGCCAGGGTCCAGGCTAAAACACTACTTAAAAGAATTTGGCCTAAGCATCCCAAGAAAATCACAAAAAAAGTTTTCCCAGGAGTTTTATACATTTTACCT
>LSQX01047630.1_pt1 | contig 67261 bp, 52 predicted proteins | sample 654561 | NCBI WGS metagenome assembly LSQX01 (sample SAMN04489861, study PRJNA283612) | anaerobic digester metagenome | isolation source: 4 biogas reactors fed with cattle manure at either 37C or 55C with and... | place: Denmark: Kongens Lyngby | collected 2014
CGACTTGTATCGACTTGTATCGACTGTATGGACTGTATGGACTATGTTTTTGCCAGATATCGATTAGTACTCAAAAGAGCCCCGGCTGTCCCAAACAGCGCCCCCGCAAGTATCAACCCCAATGCGAAGACAGTGAGGAACTGTCCTGAGTATATGATCCGAATAAACTCCAGTGTTTCGCGCAAGAACGAATGTAGTGATACGTAAGACACCACTAGAAACAGCGATGCGAGAAGACCACCCACTATCCCCTGAAAAGCCCCCTCACACAGCAGTGGCGCTCGGATAAACCAATCGGTGGCGCCTACCAGTTGCATGATGCGAACTTCCCGACGCCGCGCATAGATGGTGAGCCGTATCGTAGTGCTGACGATCAGCATAGTACCGGCCACAAGAAGAATGCCTAACACCAGACCGCTGACCTTGATCGTATGCGACAGAGTGACCAGTTTCTCTGTCACCGGCTGATTGTATGGCGCCTCCGACACGCCTTCGAGTTGAGCGGCAAACTCTGCCACGGCGGCAAGGTCATCTGGATTGACAACCCTGACTCTAATCAAATCAGGCAGTGGGTCGCCGATAATCTGCAGCTTTTCCGGGGGAACCCCCGTCATCGCTCCCCATTCTTGCAGTGCCTGCTGTTTGCTGACAAACTCAGTTTCCTTGACGCGCAGGTCGCCATAAAGTTTGGCTTCTACGGCTCCAGCGTCGGCGTCATCTTCAAGGTACACGCTTATCACGGCACTCTTGGCCTGCAAGCTGGCCAGGTAATCCAGATTGATTGCCCCAAGCGCGAATGCTCCAAGTATGGTCACAGAGACTGCCATGTTGCCAATTGCCGCCAGAGTTACCAAGAGGTTGCGGCGGATAGCAGTCCACGTTTCGGTCAATATGAATTCGAGACCGCTATGTGCCATCGTAGCTTCCCCCATGCTTGGCGTCCCTGACGATTGCGCCTTGAACGAGGTTCACCACACGCTTGTGCATGCGGTCTACGATGAATTTATCATGCGTGCCGACTACCACAGTGGTGCCGCGCTCAGCGATGTTTCCAAGCAGTTGAGTGATGTCCCATGACACATCCGGGTCCAGGTTGCCAGTGGGTTCGTCGGCCAGAAGTATCGGCGGAGCGTTTACCAGAGCCCGTGCTATTGACACCCGCTGCTGCTCTCCGCCAGACAGTTGGTGCGGAAATGCGTCGCTTTTCTCCGATAGGCCAACCAACTCCAGGCTTATCGGCACCTTATAATGCTTGTCTTTACGGCTGGCACCGAGCACATCCAAAGCAAAGCCGACATTTTCCCAGACAGTCTTATCAGGCAACAGTCGGAAATCTTGAAATACCACGCCAACCTGTCGGCGCAGATAGGGCACCATCCGGCGTGGCAGTGCGGCCACGTCCTGCCCGGCAACCACGACACGGCCCTCAGTGGGCACAAACTCACGATAGATTAGCCCTAGTAGCGAACTCTTGCCACTGCCCGAAGCCCCGACAAGGAAGCAAAACTCGCCCCGTTCAATGCGTAAGTCAATGGATCGCAACGCCCTGGTCCCGTCACGGTAAACCAGGCCGACACCTTCCATGTGTATCATCGGCCGTCATCATCTCTTGTTGCGAATCGTAACTGGGTATGTTTCTGCGGCACAAGTATTAAGGCATTAGTATAGCAGATGGCGCACCCATAGGCAATAACTGCGGGAACCATGGAGGCTATATCGGCACTTTATGCAGGTAATAGGAGGCCGGACGGGAAAAGTATCGCCATGCAGACCAAGCACATCGCGATAGTCGTGGTATAATGTAACAGCATAACTGCGTCGAAGGAGGCGACATAAAGGGCATGAGATATTTGTGGGCAGCAGGTAGTTGGGGGACAGTACTTTTGCTGGCGCTGCTCCTGGTGAGCACGAGCGGATGCAAAGGACCGCGTCTGTTGAGCACGGATGAAGAGATCCGTCTGGGCCAACAGGCCGGCGATGAGTTCGAGCAAGAGCACGGCCGTGACCGAGACCAGAGACGCAACGCGATCGCCGCACGCATCGGTTCGCGAATCGCTCAGGCTGCGAGGCCACCCGACTATCCATATGATTTTCGGGTGCTGGCTGATGATGAGGTCAATGCAGTTGCCTTTCCTGGCGGACGTATCTACTTCTTCCGCGGCCTCTTCGAGACGCTCGGCTATGATGAGGACCAACTGGCGTGGGTTGCCGGCCACGAGGCGGCTCATGTAGCCCGCAAACACGCAGTGCGGCGGATAGAACGTTCACTGGGCTACGAACTGCTCATCCAACTCGTCTTCGGCCAGGATACCGGAGGGCAGATAGCTGGTCTGGTCGCAGGTCTCATGCTACAAGACTATGGCCGCGACAACGAACTTGAAGCGGACCGTCTGGGTCTCGAGTTCACCAAAGCAGCAGGCTATGATCCCACAGCCGCACTTGCGGTACTCGACAAATTTGCGCAAATCCAGGGCAAGGACCCTAACCGTTTGGAGCTACTGTTCATGACCCATCCGGGCAACACCACACGCAGCGATGCGGTCAAATCACACCTGCGCCAGCGAGGCTGGAGCGGAAAATACTACCGACCCTAGGAGAGCCGCTGCCTACGCCGGACTTTCTCGCCGTGGCTGCAGCTGACAACTCTCATGGTGGACCTGTCGATGGGTGCCTATGTCTGAACCACTTAAGGTAATGCACATATTTCGTTCCGGAGAGTATGCTGTCCGGGACCAGATACTGGCCCTGATCTCCCACTTGCCCACCCGCCTGTTCGACACTACGGTCACCGGCGAACTGGATGACTATACGAAGCGTCGGCTTGGCCAGAGCAAGGCGCAGTGGGTCCAGATGAGGCTGCCTACTGATCTGGGCCTGCGGTCACAAACACGTGCGGCACGCCGTCTGGCGCGGCTCCTGGTGACTCAGGACACTGCCATAGTACACGCACACGGATTTCAGGCGGCGTTCACGGCGTTGATGGCCAGACGACAACTCACAAACGGTCCAGCCATCATATGCAGCCCGTTCGGCCTGCCCGGGCTGGCCCGCCATTCAGGTGTCCACTACCGCTCAGTGGTTACTGCAGCACGATGGGTACTGCGCAAAGCCGACCTGGTGGTGGTCCAGTCTGAGCACGAGACCGATCAGCTTCGTGAGTTGATGCGCGGACCGTTGCCCAACCTGCGACAGGTGCGAGAGGGCATCGTACTGGAGCGTCTACGCGAAGACTTCGAGGCCGGTGCCAAACGCCGCCTGGTGGGGCTGGACCCGATGGCTGCCATCGTCGGAGTGACAGTACCGCCTGGAGGGCGCTGCACAATGCCCATACTGGAGGCGGCTCGAGATGTCGTCGCCCCCAGGCCCAACGTCGAATTCGTCCTGATAGGCGATGATGCAAAGCATCCGCGCTTTGCCCAGGCCGCTCATGAGCTAGGTCTCAGTGGCTGCACAGTGTGTCTGGGCAACCGTGCAGACATCGTCGAGATAATCGCATCCCTGAACGTGCTGGTCATCCCCGCCGACTATGTGGGTGCACGACATCATGCCGTACATGCGCTGCTCAATGGGATACCGCTGATCGTGGGCCGTGATGGCGGCCTGCCTGAACTGGTACAAGGGCTCAGCCAGGCCAGTGTCGTTACGTGCGATGACGCGGAGAACGTGAACACAGCAATCGCACGTTTTCTGGATGCAGTGCCCACTGACAACGACGGCCATCTGGTGGACGATGAGTTGGGCTTCAGCGACCGTGAGCTGCTGGTGTCAGGCCTGATGATTGACCTGGACGCATTTGGCCTGGAGCCAGTGCCTCGCCAACCTCTCAACGCAGAACAGGCGGCAGTACAAAAGATAATCGAACGCTATAGTATGGCGGCCACCGGCCGCACATACGGACAACTGTACAATGATGCGGTGGCAACTCGCCAACAAAGCATCAAGCATCGAGGTTAATCCTATGCCCGTACCATGTTTTCTCGGCATTGACGTGGGCACCACCATGGTCAACGCTCTGGTCGCAGACAAAAACGGCCGGGTGATAGCTGTTGATGGTACAGAATACGACTATACTCAGCCTCAACCAGGCTGGGCCGAACAGGACGCCCACCACTGGTGGGAGTGCATCAAGCGCGTTACGGCACGTGTCATAGCAGACCTGCCTGAGCCCCCTGTAGCACTCTCTGTGGCAACACAGGGCGACACAATGCTGCCGGTGGATGCGCAAAATGAGCCGATGTTGCCGGCCCGCCTATGGATGGACAACCGAGCCACCAACCAGGTACAGCGTATGCTGGAGCAGCTGCCCGCCGAGAAGTGGCGTCAAATCAGCGGTTCAGGCCTGGCGGCATACGCGGCGGCAGCTAGCCTGGCATGGTGGGCAGATGAGCACCCACAGGTATTTGCCGAGGCTGCTCACTTCTGTCTGGTCCAGGACTACCTGATGAAACGCATGACCGGCCGTTACATGGTCGATGCGCCGAATGCTTCGCGGACACTAATTGTGGACTTGCAATCCCGCAACTGGTCTGAGCCGCTGATGGCAGTGGCCGGAGTAGGCACCGATCGGCTCGCTACCGTCGCCGAATCGGGTACTCCAGTGGGCAACCTTACTCCTGAAGCTGCGGCTGAATTGGGGCTGCCAGAGGATACACTCGTCGTACTAGGCGCCCATGACCAGACCGCTGCGGCTGTGGGATGCGGGGCGGTCTCTCCCGGTACAGTCATGCTTTCGGCAGGCACTGCCTGGGTACTTCTTGGTGCCGCCGACGGAGCCCACATCGAACCTCAAGGCAGGGTGCAGACATACTGTCATGCCCTTCCCGGCAGCACCGCTCTCCTGACATCTTACGCGGGCGGTTCACTCCTGAGATGGGCTCGTAACAACCTGTCACAGCTTCCCACTGCCGAGATATCTGACTATGACACCATGACCGCTGATGCGCGGGAAGCCGAGACCTCCGAGCGCGATCCGCTTGTGTTCCTCCCCCACTTTTACGGATCCACCGCTCCGATCAGGTCTGCCAACGCTAGAGGAGCACTGCTGGGGCTGCAGCTCAATCACACTCGAGGCGACGTAATCCTGGCACTCATGCGAGGAGTTGCCACCCAGACTGCGGCGGGCCTTGCCACCATGGCCAAGACCGGTTATCACGTGGCCGAGGTGCGGATGATAGGCGGTGGGGCCCAGAGCCCGTTCTGGGCACAACTGGTAGCAGACGCCTGCGGTCGGCCAATACGTATGCCGGACGTCTCGGAAGCAGCAGCTTACGGGGCCGCCATGCTAGCAGCCGTAGGTTCCGACCACCTGGATTCGGTCCATGACATCGCTGGGATGGTCACAATCCGACAGGAAATCGACCCCCGCCGACACGCTGTGACCATATCCCGCCGTCTTCACGGGCGTTATCTGCAGGCACTCGACAACGTCTGGGAGCAACTGGCCAACTATCGCCGCAAGTATCAGTGACATATGACATACTCATGCACAGGACCCACTTCAACAGAGACCGTGCCATGCGTCTGAAGGTCGTAGCCTGCGGAGTTTTCGAATCAGAGTTAGGCAGACTGAGCCGCCAGAGCGCCAACAGTATAGACCTGGTGTTTCTCGATGCCGGCTTGCATGAAGAGCCTGAACGCATTAGAAGCGAGTTACAACGGACCATCGACGAAGCCGAAGGGCACGGTTACGACGCAGTGGTAGCGGCCTACGGTTTGTGTGGTCGCGGCACTGCAGGGATCATAGCTCGCACCATCCCGGTCGTGCTGCTTCGCGTTCACGACTGCATAACACTCTTCCTGGGTTCTAGAGACGCCTACATGGAGCAGTTCCGCCGTCATCCGGGCACCTTCTATATCACCCCCGGATGGTACGATAAGAAGGTCAGACGATCGCAGAGCCTGACCGCTTCCCGGTCATCACAGCCGCATCCCGAAAATGACCCGCGGTATGCGGCATGGGCAGATCGCTTCGGAGCGGAAAGAGCCCGCTTTCTCATCCACTTTCACGACAGTTGGAAGCGCAACTACACGCGGGCAGTGTACATAGACACATGTGCTGCAGGCCAGTGTGAGCAGGTAGAACGGTATGCCCGCGATCTTGCCGCGGCGATGGGCTGGCGATACGAACGGCTGGACGGCAGCTCCGACCTGCTGGCAGATGCTATCGAGGGGCGATGGGGCTCTGGCAACATGCTGGTGCTACAACCGGGCCAGTGTTCGGTTGCAACCACCGGCAGTAGCGTTTTGGATGCTGTCGACAGCGGACACGTTAGTGACGCATCAGCTCCCCCACCATCACAGCCACCGATGGAGACACACTCTTCAGACGATCACATGGGGCCATCCCAACCTGCGGGTGCTGTCGCCCTCGGTATAGACGCTGGGGGCACATACACCGATTGCGTAGTGTATGATTTCCGCAGCAAATATCTGATAGCAAAAGCTAAGGCCCTGACCACACACCACGACTTGAGTGTGGGCATACAGTCTGCTTTGGACCGTCTGCCAACTTTGCCGACAGATGAGATTGCCCTGGTGGCGCTGTCTACCACCCTGGCCACCAACTCCATAGCGGAGGGCAAGGGCGGGCGACCAGGTGCACTGCTGATGGCACCGTTCAGCCTACGAGCTGATGCCATCAAGTGGCCGCTCGCGCACAAAATCAGTGGCGCTATGACGGTTGGTGGAGTCGAAATCGAGCCCCCTAATCCGACGCAAGTCAGGCAGATGGTGCACCGACTTCTCGCAGATAGCGTTGATGCTTTCGCAATTAGCGGGTATGGCAGTGTCCGCAACCCGAGCCACGAAAACATCGTGCGCGAAATCGTCGAACAGGAGTGTGACTTGCCGGTAGTCTGTGGACACCATTTGTCGGCCGGTCTCAACTATCTGGCGCGAGCGAATGCCGCAATCCTAAACGGACGCCTGCTAGGGGTCACATACGACCTCATCTCTGCCGTGAAAAGCAGCCTTCACTCTCGCGGCATCGAAACACCCTTGATGGTTGTGAAGGGCGATGGTTCACTTATAAACGAAGCGACAGCCTTGCAGCGCCCGGTTGATACGGCATTTTCCGGCCCTGCCGCCAGTGCGGTCGGTGCGCGCTTTCTGACGAAGATGACTGATGGACTGGTGTTCGATATGGGCGGCACTACGACGGATGCAGCAGTAATCGTCGGCGGTATGCCACGGTTAAATCTTGATGGCGCTCGTATCAACGGTTGGCGGACTTCGGTACCTACTGCTGACATAGCCACTATAGGGTTGGGCGGCGATAGTCACATATCATTTACTCTCGACCGACGGCTGCGAATTGGTCCGCGACGGGTGATACCTCTGTCCTATCTGGCGGCCCAGGACAAGTCAGCACGAGACGAACTGATGGCGCTCAACGGTTCGCTCATCACCGAGCGTACCAGTGCCGATGCGATCGACTTTTTTGTCCTGGGGACATCGCCCAGAGATCTCGACAAGCTCAGCGGATATGATGCTGCCGTAGTCCGTGCGCTGCAATCAGGGCCTCTATCGCGCGCGCAGCTGGCCAGCCGGTTACGCCTGTCATCTCCGCAGCTACTGCGCACAGAGCCCCTGGAGGCCGCCGGTTATCTGCAGCGCAGTGCTCTTACTCCCACCGACCTGCTGCACGCAACTGGAGAGCTCACTGTCTGGGATACGCAAGCCGCCACCCACGCCCTGAACCTCTTCGCAGCGCTGTACGGCGACCAGCCTGAAGCGTTGGTTGTGACAATTCTGGACCAGATTGTCCGCCGCCTATGTCTGCAGGTTCTGACGTGTGCATCCGATCTGCCGGACCACGAAACCGGGGAGTGCGGCTGTTCGCTGTGCGCCAGCCTACTTCATGCGGGCCTGTCTGAACAGGATGGCAACCCGCTGCAGGTCCAGTTCACATGCAATCGCGATCTGGTTGCCATCGGTGCGCCTGTAGCGGCGTTTTTCCCGCAAGTGGCACACCGCCTCAACGCGAATCTGGTGATACCTGAACATGCGGAGGTCGCCAACGCCATCGGAGCCGTGGCTTCGGAAGTGATCGTACACGAGAAGACAGTGGTGCGGCCCACAGAAGCGGGTGCTTTTGTCGCCCACAGTCGTGACAGCCGTCGGGAATACAGCGACCTGGAGCGAGCGATAGCGTTTGCCACAACCACCGCTCGCGAACTGGCGCTGCAGCATGCCAGAGATGCCGGTGCCGTCAATCCAGCAGTGCGCACCGAAGTTGACCGGCGAATGGCACGAATTGCTGATGGGAGCATGCAACTGATCGAGGTGAGCGTAACAGCTACCGCTGCAGGCCGCCCGCTCTTGTCGCCATCATACGCTCAGCATAAAGGCATACCAGCGGCAAGCGTCGTCTCAGCCAATTCTGACATACTTTCGTCGGATGCGATCGGATAAGATTTCTGATCACAGCCGACTGTGACTCCGAGGCATGAGGAAATTGCGTGAATCAGACTTGACGCCAATGTACCGCCAGTGGGCCCAGGCCAAACGGGACTACCCTGACACTCTGGTCCTGTTTCGCGTGGGCGATTTTTACGAACTTTTCGGCGAGGATGCAGAAATCGGTGCTCGCGAACTACAGTTGACGCTCACCGGCCGGCAGATGGGCAACAAGGGGCGCATCCCCATGTGTGGTGTACCCCACCACGCAATTGACCGATATCTGAAGACACTGATACAGAAGGGCTATCGTGCGGCCATCTGTGAACAGGTGGAAGACCCGAAAAAGGCCAGGGGACTGGTGCGCAGACAGGTCACTCGTGTGATCACCGCAGGCACCGTGCTCGAAGACGACCTCATAGGTGACAGTAGCCACAATTTTCTCGTGTCGCTTCTTCGACTTGAACGCGCATACGGTATAGCAGCGGTGGATGCCTCTACAGGTGATTTTATGGTCACCCAGATTGACCCGTTTCCTGAGCGAACCGGTGCGAGTGCGGATAACACCTTGCTGCCGGAACCACGGCACACCGCAGTTGATCCCACGCTGCTGGCGGCAATGGAAGAAGTAGTGCGATTGCAGCCGGCAGAGCTTTTGCTTGGCTCCGAGTTGGCTGATGACGAAGCAGGACTGGCTTTCATCGGCGAACGAGTGGGCGTACCTGTGACGATCTCGCAGATCACAGACGAATTCACTTCGCCTGCCGAGCAGCTCCAGAGCCATTTCGGTGTGAACAGCCTGCACGGCTTCGGCTGTGAGGATAAACCCGCCGCGGTGGCTGCCGCTGCGCAGGCTCTCAGCTACCTGAAAAGCACTCAACTCGAGACCATGCCTCGGCTGTCGGGCCTGACCACCTACTCAACCGATCAGTTCATGGTGATAGATACCGCCACCCGTCGCAATCTGGAACTGGTGCGCTCCCTTCGTGACGGAGGGCGGCAGGGCACTCTGCTTCAGCTGCTCGACCACACCCAGACCCCGATGGGGGCGCGGCTGCTACGGGCTGCTCTGCTCCAACCCATGCTGGATCTCAGCTCTATCGAAGCCCGTCTTGAAGCCGTCGAAAACCTGGTCGAAAGCGCCATACTTGCCGACCAGCTTCGTCAACACCTCCGAGGCATATATGATCTCGAGCGATTGGCTGCCCGAGCTACTGCAGGCACAGCCAACGCCCGTGATCTGCGTGCCCTGTGCCTGTCGCTGCTCCGACTCGCCCCGATTCAGGACGAGCTGGACATTGCTGAAGCAGAGCTGCTAGGTGATATCCGCCATCGCATAGACCCGCTGGCTGACCTCACCGACCTGCTCCAGCGCGCCATAGTTGACGACCCGCCCGTGCAAATCACAGAGGGGCATATCATCCGTGAGGGTTATGACACTGACCTGGACCAGCTACGCACCGGTGCAGCAGATGGGCGCCAATGGATCGCTGATCTCCAAGACGGAGAGCGTGCACGCACTGGAATCAAGTCGCTGAAGGTAGGCTTCAACAAAGTTTTCGGCTACTACATCGAGGTCAGCAAGGCCAATCTGGATCTCGTACCGCCTGATTATGAACGCAAACAGACTCTTGTCAACGCGGAACGGTACATCACGCCTGAGCTGAAGGAGCAGGAAGCACGCGTTTTGGGTGCTGATGAACGCGGGCAGGAACTGGAGTATGACATCTTCGTTGGCCTTCGAGAGCAAGTCGCGCAGGCCGGTGAACGCATTCTTGCGAGCGCACGCGCAATCGCAGAGCTGGATATGCTTGTCTCGCTAGCATCAGCCGCAGTTAAAAACAACTATATCCGTCCAGAGCTGAATGCCTCCGCCGACTTGCACATAACCGATGGCCGTCACCCGGTGGTCGAGCAGACGCTGGCCAGTGAGCTGTTCGTGCCAAACGACGGGCATCTGGATTGTGCGAGCAACCAACTACTGATCGTCACCGGGCCGAATATGGCCGGTAAATCTACCTACCTGCGACAGGTGGCACTGATCGCCTTGATGGCCCAGATGGGATCGTTTGTCCCTGCTCGCTCTGCCACCATCGGCTTGCTGGACCGCATCTTCACCCGGGTCGGTGCCAGCGACGACCTCGCCACCGGGCAGTCTACTTTCATGGTGGAGATGACTGAAGCTGCCAACATACTGCACAACGCCACAGATCGCAGCCTGGTAATTCTGGATGAAATCGGACGCGGCACTTCGACATATGATGGTATGTCACTTGCCTGGGCCATGGCCGAATACTTAGTCAACCACATAGGCGCCAAGACACTCTTCGCAACACACTACCATCAGCTAAACGAACTCGAGACACTGCTACCTGGCGTCAAAAATTTGCGCATCACAGTCAAGGAGCAAGGCGACGAAATCGTATTCCTGCACAAGATTGTCGCAGGCGGTACCGATCGCTCTTATGGCATTCAGGTCGCACGGCTGGCGGGGCTCCCTACTGAGGTAGTCGAGCGGGCCAAAGAAGTCTTACATACTCTGGAAGACCAGGGGCTGGCCGTCGGCCCAACCAGTGAGGCAGTCAAACAGATCGCGCCACCTGTGCAGATGCAACTATTTGAGGGGGTTCGGGATCCGGTGGTAGAAAAGCTGAAGGAACTGGACCTGGACACCATGGCACCACTCGAAGCCCTGGTGGAACTCAAACGGCTACAAGACGAAGCGAGCGGGGGATAACTTCGATAACTCCATAGCGGTTTGCTGGTTGGGGAGGCGACATGACCGCCTGGAGAGATAGTGGGACAGCAGCTCACTTTTGGTCGTAGCTGGTGCTCAGCTCAACGTCGGGCCCGAAAACTCGACAGATGTGCGATATCGCGCTCGAGTATCTCCATCTGGTCCAGGACTTTCCCCGTGCCCATGGCGACCGATGAGATGGGATCCTCGGGCACATGCACGGGAATTCCGGTCTCCAGATATAGTAGCCGATCAAGACCACGCAGCAGTGCCACTCCACCAGTAAGCGTGATCCCGCGCTCGATTATGTCGGCAGCCAACTCGGGCGGAGTGCGTTCCAGCTGGCTTTTGACCGCCTCCACAATCTGACCTACGTTTTCGGCCATAGCTTCGCGTACCTCGTGGGAGCTGACCATCACAGTCTTGGGTAGCCCTGAGATGATGTCCACCCCACGGACTTCCATGTCCTGCTCCTCATCCATCTCAAAAGCCGATCCGATTTCATGCTTGATGGTTTCAGAGGTGCGCTCACCGATATCGAGGTTGTACACATGGCGGATATGGCGAATGATCGCCTCATCAAGCATGGTGCCACCAACTCTCAAAGAGGCACTCACCACTATCCCACCAAGTGATATCACTGCCACGTCCGTGGTTCCGCCCCCGACATCCACTACCATGTTCCCGCCGGGATTGGCGATGGGCAGCCCCACTCCGATGGCCGCTGCCATAGGCTCTTCAATAGGTATGGTTTTGCGGGCACCGGCTGCGCGTGCCGCCTCCAACGCAGCTCGCTCCTCTACCGCAGTAGCTCCTGAGGGTATGCAGATTACCACTAGCGGCTTGAAAAAACGGCCTCGACTGCCACAGGCTTTACGAATCAGATAGCGCAGCATCTCTCGAGTGACCGAATAGTCAGCTATAACACCATCACGCAGAGGGCGCAAGGCCACGATGTTTCCAGGAGTGCGTCCCAGCATCTCTCTGGCCTCATGGCCAACAGCCAACACTTTCTTGGTATGCTGACTGATCGCCACCACGGAAGGCTCGCGCACCACGATCCCGCGGCCGCGAGCAAAGACGATGATGCTAGCCGTGCCAAGGTCGATACCGATGCGGTCAGCGATGCCAAACATTGCGCATCCTATCGTCTTCGGCGGCCCGAGAACGTGTCACCACTGCTCCAATACCCTGTAGCTTTTTCTCCAGGTCCTGATAGCCTCGTGACAGAAACTCGGCGCCGTTGATTTCAGTGTAGCCTTCACCGGCCAGGCCGGCCAACACAAGAGCTGATCCGGCCCGAATGTCTGTGGCCTCCACTGGCGCGCCGTACAATCGAGGGACGCCACGGATGATGGCCACACTGTCTTTGACCTGTATATCTGCCCCCATTCTGATAAGTTCATCAATGTAGTTGAAGCGCGCGTCGAAAATCCTCTCCTCGACCACGCTGGTGCCTACCGCCAGAGCGGCCAGGGCGCTGGCATTTGGTTGTAGGTCCGTGGGGAAGCCAGGATACGGCTCGGTCGTCACTTCGAATGCCTGGCACCGACTGTCACTGATGATCCGTATCCAGTCGGGCCCGGTCTCGATCCTGATCCCCGCCCCTTGCAGTACATCCAACACTGCTCTCATATGCTGGGGCGACACACCATGCACCCGTACATCCCCTCGCGCACAGCCACATGCCATCAGAAAGGTGCCAGCCTCCATACGATCACCGATGGAGGTGAAGCGGGTACCGGTGAGGCGTTTGACGCCCTTGATGACAACTACATCGGTGCCCAGGCCCCCGATATCAGCTCCGGCTTGCGTCAAGAACTCCTCACAGCAAACCACTTCGGGTTCACGAGAGGCGTTCTCTATCACAGTCACCCCATCTGCGAGAGCTGCAGCGAGCATCAAATTCACGGTTGTGCCGACACTACGATAGCGGCTATCCAGATACACCCGCGTACCGATCAACTTCTCGGCTTGCGCTCTCATCACGCCATGGCGTTCCTCTACAACCGCACCCAGTCGGCGAAAGCCATCCAGGTGGTAGTCAACTGGACGGGTCCCGATCACGCAGCCCCCTGGCAGCGGTACTTCCGCCTCTCCAAACCGGCCCAGGAGCGCTCCGGCAACATAAAACGAACCCCGCATTTTGCGAACCAGGTCATATGGGGCGCTCACTGAGTTGATCTGAGTTGCGTCTATGCTGAGCACCGATTTCTCTATGAACTCACACTTGGCCCCCAGCGCTCGCAACATGTCAATCATCGCGTTGATATCGTCAATTCGGGGGACGTTTTCGAAAATAGTCCGTCCCTCTACCAGAAGCGATGCGGCAAGTAAGGGCAGGGTCGCATTTTTCGATCCGCTGACCGTCACATCTCCATGCAGCGGATTCCCGCCATATATTCTGATACTGGCCACGGCTTCTTCCTCCCGTTGTGTGTCACTTGACTGTGTCCAGACTGCGAATGCTGCTGTATCTGGCCGTCTGTTGCTGGGCTGGGACTGCACGAACTCGCCTAGCTCGACAGATCAGCCTTCTGCACGACCTGTAGACGGTTCACTGCTCTAAGCAAGGCGGCGCGGGCTCGGTCCACGTCGATATACGTGGCCGAGGTTCTCTTCGAGTTGGCAATCAGTCGATCCTGGGCCCTCTGCATCGCCGACCGGGCCCGCTTGATGTCTATGTCCTCTGCCATTTCGGCGGTGTCCGCCAATATGGTCACGTGATTGTCCAGCACTTCCATGACGCCACCGGTAATCGCTGCGTGCAGATCGTGTGTCGGCTGGCGCAAAGTGATCACGCCTATCGTCAAACCCGTAACCAGTGGGGCGTGTCCCGGGCGAATACCCAGGTATCCCAGTGTTCCGGGAACAACTAGACCGTCTACTGTCCCTCGGTATTGTACACCAGATTGGGTCACTATCTCAACTGTCAATTCACGATTCATCCAGTTGCGACCCCAAATAGCGCAGAAAAGGGCTGTCACTCAGCTCTCGGCGCCATACGATTGAGTGCATGTGCGGCCGCATCTCAGTAGGCATATCCGTCTCTTGTTAGTGGCAACGGAACAGGTGCTGCAGGCTTGATAATACGATGCGGTTTCCGGCAGTCAATTGCTCACCACTTGCGACCATACATACGGCAAGCTAGCTCTGGGAGGCAGGCTGCGCTGTTACTTCCTCCACGGTCGCGACCATGCGGAAAGCACTCTCGGGCAAGTGATCATACTCACCGCTCAACAGCGCCTCAAAGCTGTTCACGGTTTCTGACACCGGAACGTAGACGCCCGGTATCGAGGTGAATTGCTCCGCCACAAACATCGGTTGTGTGAGGAATTGCTGGACGCGTCGGGCGCGAGCCACTATCCGCTGGTCATCCTCGGAAAGCTCTTCCAGGCCCAAGATTGCTATGATGTCACGCAGATCACGGTACCGTTGCAGTAATTCTTGCACACTTCGCGCGACCTGATAGTGGCGTTCCCCGACTACACGTGGATCCAGCAGTCGTGAAGTAGATGCAAGCGGATCAGCAGCCGGATAGATGCCCTGCGAAAACAGCTCGCGCGACAGGTGTATACTCGCATCAAGGTGAGCGAAGGTGGCAACCGGCGCTGGGTCAGTGTAGTCGTCAGCCGGCACGTAGACGGCCTGCACTGACGTGATGGAGCCTCTCAGGGTGGACGTAATCCTCTCTTGCAATTCGCCCATCTCGCTGTCGAGAGTGGGCTGGTAGCCCACTGCAGAGGGCATCCGACCCAAAAGTGCTGAAACCTCTGACCCTGCCTGTGTGAAACGGAAAATGTTATCTATGAACAGGAGAACATCCTGGCCCGCCTGGTCACGGAAGTACTCGGCCATCGTCAGCGCGGTCAACCCAACCCGCATGCGCGCCCCTGGAGGTTCGTTCATCTGTCCGAATACCAGGCATGTCTGCGGCAACACACCGGCTTCTTGCATTTCCAGGTAGAGGTCATTGCCTTCACGCGTCCGCTCTCCTATGCCGCCGAATACCGACACACCTTCGTGAACCGTACCCACGTTGCGGATAAGTTCCATGATGATTACCGTCTTGCCAACTCCCGCTCCTCCGAAAAGACCGATCTTGCCACCACGCGGGAACGGACAAAGCAGGTCTATCGCTTTGATGCCGGTTTCAAACTGTTCCTCGGCGACGCTTTGCTGCTCAAACGGTGGTGCAGGGCGGTGTATGGGCCAGTGCTCGGTGACTTCAACAGGTCCAGCTTCGTCTATAGGATGTCCCAGAATGTCAAACATACGCCCCAACGTCTCCGGACCGACTGGCACGCTGATGGGGCTTCCACTATCCTCGACCGCCATGCCTCGAACTAGTCCATCGGTGTTGTCCATCGCCACGCAACGGACCGTGTCATCTCCGAGGTGCTGTGCGACCTCTACGATCAGATCGATATCGCGCCCAGGATCGTGTACGCGCAATGCGGTGAGCAATTCTGGCAGCGCGTCCACCGGAAAACGGACGTCAACCACCGGTCCGCGCACCTGTGTTATTTTTCCTGCGGCCATCTACACAAGCCTTCCTGTTCTCATGGCTAGTCCAGAGTGTTCTCGGACTCCCGATGAGCAGTTATACACGTGTGTTTGCACCCAACCGCCACCAGATGGGCAACCAGACCCTATCATAGCAGGTGTCACTCATCAAAATATATGGCAGATAGTCATGCTGCCAGACAGTGATGGGCGGCACACTCATCCCAGAGCCTCAGCGCCGCTGACGACTTCCAGCACCTCATCCGTGATCTTCTGTTGCCGCCCTCTGTTCAACTCTCGCACCAGATCTTCACCCAGTTTTTCCGCGTTGTCAGCCGATGTGGTCATCGCCACCATGCGGGCGGCGTGCTCTGACGCCAGTGACTGCAACAGGTAGTAGGACAATCGCGCCTCTGCAGCCAGGGGAAGCAGATCGTGCAGAAACTCTGCGGCATTAGGTTCGTATATGTACTCGACCGCCTGGTGGGTCTCTTCCAGATCGCCCACGATAGGCAGCAGTTGTTCGTAGGTTGGCACATACCGGGCAGTGCTGACAAAGCGAGTATAGATGATGTGCAGACTGTCTATAGTGCCGGTGTCGAAATGCTTCATGATAGCACGTGCAATCCGAGATGCCTGTGAGGCATCCTCCACTTCATACAGCATGGAGGCTTTGTCCAGTACAGTCCAACCATTTCGGCGCACATAGTCAACGGCTCGCACCCCGATCGGCACTACGCTCACCGGGACTTGCGCATCCTGGACAAACTGGTTTGCCAGACGCAGGACGCCCGCGTTGTAGCCTCCGCACAGTCCCCTGTCGCCGGCAACCAATATCAAACCGATCCGCTTTTCTTCAGTGTTACGGCGCAAGTACGGATGGTCGGATGTGGTGTCACCGGCTCCTACACGAGACATGATCTCGGTGAGACGACGAAAGTACGCTCGACTTAACTCAACCCGCGATTGCACACGACGCAATTGCACGCCCGAAACCATACTCATCGCACGCGTGATCTGGTGGATACTCTCGGTCGTCCGAATTTTTCTACGCAATACACGCAGATTCTTTGGCATATCATCTACTCAGCTGACTGGACTTCATCGGCCTGTTTGAGCACGTCGGGCTCAAGCAGGTACGAACGATCCAGTTGCTTGACAAATTCAGAGATAGCGGCTGAAAGCTCCTCTGTCAGTGCGTCAGAGAACTCCTGCTTCTGCTCTAGTTGTTGCTCGATTTGCGGGTAGTGCTGGGCAAGATACTCAAGCAGTTGCGTCTCTACCGCCGTTATCGCCTCTGGGCGCACCTGGTCCCAGTAGCCGTGAGTGCCCGCGAAGATGGTGATTACCTGGCGCTGGACTGGCATCGGGACATACTGAGCCTGTTTCAGCACCTCTGTCATGCGATCACCGCGGTCAAGAATCCGCTGGGTCTCAGCATCCAGGTCAGAGGCAAATTTTGCAAACGCACGGTATTCGCGGTAGGAGGCCAGGTCAAGTTTGAGCCGCCCTGCTACTTGCCGCATCATACGCGTCTGTGCGCTGCCACCAACTCGCGAAACGCTAAGTCCCACACTGATTGCGGGCCTGATACCGGCATAAAATAATTCTGGCTCCAGGTAGATTTGTCCGTCAGTAATCGAGATCAAGTTGGTCGGAATGTAAGCCGCGTAGTCGCCCTCTTCGGTCTGGATGATGGGGAGCGCAGTAAGCGATCCGCTACCTTCTTGATCGTTGAGCTTGGCGGCCCGTTCCAGCAGGCGTGAGTGCAGGTTGAAGATGTCACCAGGGTATGCTTCTCGTCCCGGAGGGCGGCGTAACAACAGGCTGATTTGACGGTAGGCTTTAGCGTGGCGGGTCAAGTCGTCATATATCACCAAAGCATGACCGCCGTTGTCACATATATGCTCGCCGATTGTACAGCCCGCGTATGGCGCTATGTACTGCACCGCAGCCGGATCTGATGCTGCGGCTGAGACTATACAGGTATAGTCCATCGCCCCATGCTCTTCAAGTATCGCCGCCACTCTGCGGATGGAAGATGTCTTTTGCCCTATCGCCACGTAAACGCATTTGACGTCTGTATCCCGCTGATTGATGATAGTGTCAATGGCGATGGCGGTTTTACCGGTCTGTCGGTCGCCAATTATCAACTCCCGCTGCCCCCGGCCTATGGGGATAATCGAGTCAATTGCCTTGATGCCGGTGTGTAGCGGTTCACTCACGGGATGGCGCTTGATGACACCGGGTGCTTTCACCTCAAGCGGCCGCGTCAACTCAGTGGCCATCGGGCCCTTGCCGTCCAGCGGGTCACCCAGTGGCGTGACAACACGACCGAACAGCTCGTCCCCTACCTTGGTCTCAGAGATGCGACCGGTCGTGAGCACCTGATCGCCCTCTTTTACGTGCCCATAAGGGCCCATCAGAATGCAGCCTACGTTATCTTCTTCGAGGTTCAAAGCAATGCCCATCAGGCCACCCGGGAACTCCACCAACTCGCCTGCCATGACGTCTTCCAGGCCATAAACCCGAGCAATCCCGTCACCGATTTCGATGACAGTGCCCACACCCATGATCTCTACATGGGTCTCTAACCTCTCTAGCTGCTCCCTGATGATGGCCGAAACCTCGTCAGGTGTGTGGTTCAAATCAACTCACCTCTATGTTGGGTCTGCTTGCCAGTTGTATGGCTAGCCCATCGCGGAGACAGAGCGTCAAATCGGGCGTATCGCCCTGCGTAGCGACTGCAGCTTCCCTCTCACACTGCCGTCCACAAGCCGGTCGCCCACTCGTGCGGACATACCCCCGATAAGATCGGGCTCAACCTCGCTCTCCAATTCCACTTCGGCATCCATCAGCCGCGATAACATCTGTTTTATTTGTGCAAGCTCTTCGGCTGTTGGCTGCCGAGCACTGCTAATGTGAGCCCGCACTATACCACGATCCTGATCCCATGCATCCAGAAATGCTTCAGACATGCCCGTGAGCAGCCGCACTCGCCCCTTGCGTAGCATCAGGCGCAAAAATGGCTCGCTGCTGGTAGCCTTCTCCGTAGGCATCGCAGTGGTGGCTATGGCCAGCAAGGCACTGACTTTGCGTTCTTCTTCCAGTGTCGGGTGGCCAAGCAGTATCAACAGGCGTGGCTCGGCCTGCAGTGCACGTGCGATTGCAGAGAGCTGTTGGTACACGGCCTCCTGCTCATCTCGACCCGCCGCCTGTTGGTACAGGGCCCGGGCATATCTTCTGGTCAGACTGTCTATAGCCATAAGTGCAGTAACCTGCTGTCGAAACGATCTCTGTGCGGTCTAACTCACCGTTAACTCACCGCTAACCCACCAATTCATCGTGAGGGTCCTCCAGTGCCAGGCGGTCAATATCTGCGATGAAGGCCTCTACCAGGGCCGTCTGCCGCTCGTCGTTGAGAGTGTCGCGCAGCAATCTTGCCGCAACCTCTGCCGCCAGCTCAGTCACCTGTTCACGAAGCTGCTCCAGCATTGTCTCGCGGGAGTGTTGCAGTTGAGTCTCAGTATCCACAATTATCTGCTCACGTTGCGCCCTCGCCTCAACATGCAGCTGCGCAATTGCGTCCTTAGCCTCGCGACTGGCGCGGGCCATCTCGGCTCGGAACTGATCGCGCGCGTTCTGCAGCTCGGTTTGCAAGTGACGATGCCTGTTCTCGGCCTCATCGCGCAACTGGCGCGCTTCGGTTAAGTCTGCCTTAATCCGGTCGGCTCGCTGCTGCATGAAATCCCCGACTGGCTTGAAGGCAAATCTCCGCATGAGGTACAAAAGTAGCAGAAAGCCTACTATATTGACGAGCAGAGCGCCACCTTGGATGCCTAGCTGATCAAGTACGGAAGCCATTTATAACCTCCGGCTCCTATTACATTCCACTTGCGGTGATCTTCACCACTTCGGCCACCGGCGCTAACTTACCCTGCAGCAGGATGAAGACCAGCAGACAGTACAGTACCAGCGCTTCGATAAGTGCCAGGGTAATCAACAGCAATGTCCGGATGTTGCCTGCCGCATCAGGCTGGCGGGCAATCGCCTCCATAGCGGCGGCCGCTGCTTTGCCCATGGACAAAGAAGTGACTATGGTGGAGATACTGACGCCCAGGCTTACCCCTAGAGCTAGAGCTGTTTCATAGGACATAGTCATACGCTCCTCATAATTCTATCTTACATGGTGATTCCATCAGGAAGACTCTACCGAATCCATCGTACAGGATTGCGTCTCGACAGATGATGCCTCATCGTCATTTTCGTCATGCCCAACAGCCAGGGCAATGTATGCTGAAGTGAGCATGATGAATATCAGCCCCTGGATAAACGCGATGAACAGCGCCAGGAATAGAAATGGGAAATGCAGCGGTATCGGCAGCCATATGGCATGTAGCACATCGCCGCCCAGGTCAATGAATTTCAACACCAGTGTATCATCGCCAAAAACGTTGGCAAAAAGACGCAGAGACAGCGTCATCGGCCGAGCGATCTCACCGATTAGATGCAACACTGTCATCAACGGTGCCAACCACCAGATGTCACCCGTGAAATGTTTCAGATAGCGGATACCATGCTCACGGAACCCGACATACTGGACAGCGAAAAACACGATTAGCGCAGGGGCAAGTGTGGTGTTGAGAGTACTAGCCGGGGCGATAAAGCCGGGCACCAACCCGATCGCGGCGTTGCAAAATACGTATAGAAAAATCGTGCCGATAAACGGGGCAAAGCGCTCTCCGCCCGGACCTATTATCTGCCGGCAGAAGCCCTGAATTGTCTCGACAAAAAATTCCCAGATATTTTGCAGTGGTTCGGGGACTTGCCGTAGCTGCCGCCCACCGAAGTAAGCCAACAATAGCAAACCGGCAATGACAATCCAAACTGTCAATACTACCGGATCAACATACCCCTCGGCCCAGTGCGGTATGTAAGGCTTTGCTGCGTTGAGCCAGTGTCCGTGTTGTTCGAGGACTTGGCTATCGTCTTGCATTCGGCTTCAGTATACCTTAAGCAATTAGTAGTGCTTCGGCCCTGCTGTTCTCAGCCATCGCCGTTCTCAGTCATCACTGTATCGTAGCGCCTCATTTGTCGGGTTTGTGAGCACCTGGCTTACCAGGAAACCAACTACTCCTAGTGCGATACCCGCGAACATCCCGATACTGTCAACTTGCGGGTGATGGACTGCGGCATAGATGGCCACGGCAATCAGCAAGTATTTCGCCAGATGGACGCCTACTAAAGCGACAATTCGCTTCCAGTTCCCAGGGGAGGTAATTCCCGACACGCAGAAACTGAGTATGGCTTGACTGGCGACTGTCAACATCACGCCACACAGGATGCCAATGCCGAAATCCCGCTGACCTATGCTCCAGACAATCACAGCAATTACTATGCCAGGTGCCAGTGCGATAAGCCAGGGTCGGTAAATCCGTATTGCAGACTTCGCGATCATTCGTCATCGGCCATCCGACTAGCCATCTGCCACATCTCGAGGAAACCGGCTGCAGCGCCCAGCAACAGCCCTGCGGCCGCCAACCACGGAGTAGTGCCGAGTCGGCTGTCGAGCCACATCCCAATGCCGATACCTACCCCTACGGTGGCGACGAGAACCAAACCCATACCGCTGAAAGCCAGATACCGGGCAGCAGACGCGCGGCCCGGTGGGTCGTCCCTATTCGGGTGCTGCCTTTTCGTCATGGCAGGCCTCCGCTATAACAAAAGATATGATATACCGTGCAACAACACAGAGTCAAGTTATCAACCGGTCCCAAATGCACCGGCACTGAGGGAGCTTGACTCAGGGTTTGATGCTGGTATAATGACGGATGTGAATCGCTTAACTACTACTCTCTGCCAGAGTCATATAGGCAAGAGCACCGATTACTTCCGGTGCCATGGGTAGGAAGCTGGAGGTGGATGACTTGTCAGATTCCCATCTAAACGTGGTGGTCCTTACCGGCTTTGCCACGCGTGATCCGGTGCTCAGACACAAGACTTCAGGACAAGTGAAGGCAGAATTCAGTTTTGAGGTAAACCGCCCGTTTTTCCGTGCGACCGGCGAACCGGTATCTGACCTGTTTTTGGTGGATGCCTGGGAGGACATCGGCACCTGGGTCATGGACCACATAGAGGCCGACGACAACCTCATCATCGTAGGAACGCTCAACAAAGAAAGCTACAGCACTCGTGGCGGCCGCGAGCATCTCACTATTGTGAAGGCCAAGTACATCGGCCATCTCAATCAGGACACCTTTGCCGGTCGTCTTGACAGTGAGGCGACTAAGGGAGATAGCTGGAGTCATGAGTTGGTCGTCTCCATTGCCGACCTAGTTCGCGACATGTTGGTTGACGTAGGTGAACAACACGAAACCGACGGAGAGACGCTCACCGCATCGTCCTAACCGTCCGTCTACGTCGCAGTATACATATACACGCAGTACAACACGCAGCTTTGAACATCTGGCAGCCCCAAACATTTTTGGCGGCTGCCGTTTTCTTTCTATGGCCCGCTGAGGGCGCAACGAAAAAGCGAGAGATAAGCCATGCTCAAAGACGATGACTGGTGTTTTGCTTGCGGCCAATCTAACCCCCATGGCCTGCAATTGACTGACTTCGCCTTCGATGGTGAATACTACTCAGTGCAGTTCACGGCTGCACGCCACCATCAGGGTTGGATGGACATCACCCACGGCGGCATTGTGGCGACCTTGCTAGACGAAGTGATGACACGCCTGCTGTGGGAGCAGGGCCATAACGTAGCCACTGCAGAGTTGACGGTCCGTTATCATCAGGCTGCACCTGTAGGTGGACGGATGCAGGCACGCTCATGGTTGGTCGCCTCCAAAAGACGATATTTCCAGACGGCTGCCGAATTACTGCTCTCCGATGGATCGGTGGTCGCATCGGCCCAGGCGAAGTTTCTCATCCCTCGAGACGAATACGAAGGCGACAGCTAATGCAGTTCGATAGCTTGATGCTACACGCGACGGTCACAGAGATCCAGCACTCGATCGGCGACGGCCGCCGCGTAGCGCGCGTGTTCCAGACCTCCCGTTTCGACACGATCCTCGAACTGGCCGGAGAGGCCATGCCGGCTCAAATAGTGTTGTCATGCTGCCCTCAGTATGGCCGTATTCACTTCGATGATGGCTGGATGCCTGAGCCTTCGGTTAGTTATCCACTCGGAGGAGTGCTTCGGCGCTGGCTGGCCTCAGCGGTGCTGGTGGACGTAACCCAGCGCGACTTCGACCGTGTGGTCCGCCTGGAGTTTGCTAACGCGCGAGCTTTGGGACCGCAGTCACGTTTTTTTCTGATACTTGAGATTATGGGCCGCCACAGCAACCTCATCGCAGTGGACTCCGAGGGGGTTGTACTCGAAGCAGCGAAACATGTCACCGCACAGGTCAATCGTTACCGCCAAATCGTGCCTGGCCTGGAGTACATCCCACCCCCGGACTTTGGCAAGCAGCATCCCGAACGCGTTACTGTCCACTACCTTTCACAGTCCGCCGCCCAATCACAGGATACCGCCGCCGTCTGGTTTCGCAACACAGTGCAGGGTGCAAGCGATCTATTCCGCGATGAGAGTCTGGCACGCTCCGACATCGCTCCAAACACCCCGGCATCCGAGCTCACCCCTGAAGACCTGCAGCGCCTCCAGTTGGCTCTAAGGCAGTTGCTGGAGACAGCCCGCAGTAACGCGACGGCATGGGTGTATGAGGGCCCAGGAAACACCTTTGCCTATCCTGTTGAGCTCGAATCGAAGCCTGATTACACCGGTACAAGCTATCCCGACCTAAGCTCTGCCGTGACCCACGTAGCACGTGTCGAGGTTTCCAGGGGCTTGCTGGAGCAGAACAGAAGACGTCTGTTTGAGGCCATCCGGCGCGCTGATGAGACACTGAGCAAGCGAGTGGCTGAACGGGCCGAGGGGCAGCGACAGGCCCGTGATGCCGAAAGCATTCGGCTCTACGGAGAGACGTTGCTGACATATCTGCATCAAGTGCCGACCGGAGCCTCAGCAGTTGTCTTGCCGAATCCATACAATCACGAAGAGACGCTACAGATTGCTCTGAACCCCGAGCTGTCAGCGCAGCAGAATGCTCAGAAGTATTTTGCTCGATATAAGAAATTGGTCGCCATGGAACGACGTATCGGGCTGCTACTTCAGGCTGCCAGAAGAGAACAGCACTACCTTGCGGGGCTACTGGACCAGATAGAGCAGGCTGCCGATGATGAACAGATGGCTGATTTGGAGGCAGAGATACTCCAGCAAGGCTATATAAAACGACCAAGGAAAGCGGGGCGCAAGCAGACGCCGAAATTCCAGCTGCAGTCCGAAGAGCTGATGGGATACACCATCATCTGGGGAACATCAGGGCTGCAAAACGATAAGCTGTTGCGCCTAGCGGCCTCCGATGACATATGGCTGCATACCCGCAAGACCCCCGGCGGCCATGTTTTGATCAGGACGAATGGACGTCCGGATCAGGTGCCATCAGATGTTGTGGCAGCAGCAGCCAGCCGCGCCGCTCGGCTGTCAAAGCGTCGCACTGATGCCAGCGTACCGGTGGACTATGCTCTGGCAAAGCATGTTCGGCGCCTCAAGGGCACACCGCCAGGTTACGTGCACTACACCAATCACAAGACTGTGCACGCAAACCCAGTCAGTGACCACCAATTGCGTAACGGTTAGCCGTCAATCTGTACGTCGTTTACCACACCGTTTATGCCGCGCATGCCTTCGACTATGTCGCATATCAGCTGGAGCTCGCGTTTGACATCTACTCCGCGCCCCATCGCGCCCCGCAATCGCGCGACCCGTCCTCCCAGATAAGCAATCTGGTTGATGACGGCAACTGTCATCAGGCTGTAGTCAATGGGATGTTTGGCGATCTCTCTTTCAACTAATCGTCGCGTAGCTTTGTCCTCAAGCATGGTACCACCTCGTATCATTCGATGGCACATAAAGGCAGGAAAAGAACACAGCGTTAGTGATTATATTGTTCCCCACATGGGGTATTGCTATACATATTGCAGCAACGTTTATCTCCCGTTTGACAGACGTGTCGCCATGCCCGATGGGAGCCCAGCTGCGACAATCTGCTTCTGAGTTGAGGCGATGTCATACTCAACCCGGAAGATTTCCACAGTACTGGCCATGTCATCATAAACCGCAAAGGCGGCCCTGCTGTCTCCGTCGCGCGGCTGCCCAACAGCTCCGGGATTGATCATGTAGCGATAGCCTTTTTCCAATCGGACAACTGCGCCACTGGCTGCAGTCAACTGTTCGGGAAGCTTGCCAGCCTGGTTCTGGACAAACCACTCAGCATAGTGTGTGTGGCCAAAAAAACAGAGCCTCCCATCCATCAAACCAAATGACTCCATAGCCTGTTCGGGCCAGGCTACGTACGTGGACGTGTCAGTCAGCGATGCATGGCAAAGCCGGGCATCGCCTGCGCTGGTAGTGACCGCCAACGATTGCAGAAAGTCAAGGTTATCACTGGTGAGAGTTTCTCTCGTCCACAGTATGCTGGCCCGTGCAGCGCTCGTAAACCATCGTTCCAGGCCGGGTTGAGATGCGGCCAGATCATGATTTCCAGAAACTGCCACGTGATCAAGCTCTCGTACAAGGTCGCAGCATTCGTTTGGACGCGCCCCGTAGCCTACGATATCGCCCAGACATAGGTATCTGTCCACGCCGTGTTCAGCGAGGCTTTTAAGCACCTGCTCAAAAGCCACGATATTGCCATGGATGTCTGACATCACTGCGTATCGCAATGCGCGTCTGTCCCCCCCGAGCTGCGCAAGAGCGATTTAGTATGACCTGGATAACATGCTTGAGACGGAACACTACTACTTTATATCTATATTCGTCATCCATCCAGTTTCACCTGCTGTCACCGGCAAAACATCGGGCAACCTTGCCTGCAGTTGAAATGTCAGCAGGGTATTTGATACGATATGATGGGTTTAAGGCCAGTGAGAGTGGAACCGAATCTGACTGATGAGTTCGGAATAGACATATACCGGGCAACCGAGCAGTCCTCGCATCATAAATATTGACGAATCGAGTGTTGAGCTTGTGGGCTATGATCCCCTGAAGATATCTCCATTCACCGCAAAAGATATGCTGGTCAAACATGCAAGAGAGTTGTTAGGAGCAGACGCCAGGCTGCTGGACGCTTCACGTGGCGGGCCCAATTGGCAACAGCGCACCGTGCAGTGTGCCTGGCATGTGCTGGGCATGTATGCCGATTACTGTCACGGAGGTCCGCGTGACCACCCGACAGTGCGTCTTCTGGGGGGCACTGACGAGCTCAATCATGAGACGCATTTTGCCAGATTTGTCGAGGCCGTCGGCGAGGAGCGCGAGAGCATATGCATTGGAGCGGCTTACCTGCAGGCGGCATTCAAGCACATGGCTGCAGAGATTTTCCCCGATGTACCTATAGCTAAGCTGATTGCTGACTTCGCCGCGGCTATGACCGGCGGCTACTATCCGACACCTGCCGTCTTGTATTTTGTGCCTCCGGTGGCCAACCGGTATCTTGCGTATATGCTGGACAGCCAGCTTCATAGCGAGTCCTTCAACATATATCTGAGTCACGGTGCCACCTCAGCCTTCGGAAATGTAGTCAGCACTATGAGCCGCAACGGTCTTCTTCAGCCTGGGCATAAGGTAGCTATGCTTCATCCATGGTACGAACCCATGAAAGACTTGTTCAGGCTCCAGCACCACTGTACGGTCGTACCTCTGCGACGCAATCGTGACACCGACTGGGCAGTGGATGAAGCAGATCTAGAGCTGCTTGATGACCCTGAAGTGAAGCTGGTGGTTGCTGTTTCACCTGGCAATCCCATAGACATAACCCTCGACCAGAGACTGCTGGACAGACTGCAGGCAGCAGTGCAGGCACGACCTGAGCTGATCGTGCTGTGTGACTACGTATACGCCAACTTCATGCAGGAGCCGTTCGACAATGCTCTAGTGCGAATGCCGCGCAATGTCATCCCATTCTATGCCCCATCGAAAGATTTTGGACTTGCTGGAAGCCGGATTGGCGTGGCCTGGATACACTCCGATTCGGCCTTGGACCGGTTGCTTCAAGATATGCCGACTGAGGCGGTAGCCGGATATGATGCCACGTACTCGACCCGCTTGCCACAGCATCAGCCTTCGTTTTACGAGCGTCTCACCATGGACTCAAGTAGTGTGTCTTTCTCGCATATGGCAGGCCTATCCACCCCCCATCAGGTGCTGTTCACTCTATGCGCACTGTTTCCACTGGTCCATCCAGACGAGGCACGAGACTACTTCAGCTGGCTCCGCAGCGAACTGGCCGAGCGTATGGCACTGCTGTATCAGGGACTGGGCATGGATCCGGGATGGCGAGGACGAGTCCCATGCAGCAACTATAGTACTCTGCTTCTGTTAGATGAAGTCGCCCAGGCTCATGGGCCTGCGTGCGCGGAGGCGTTCGAGCAAGTGGGGCTGTGGGCATTCCTGCAGCATCTGGCACACAGTCGTGGCACCATCATCATGCCTGGCGAGGTATTTGGCGATGAACCCAGATCAGCACGCGTGTGCCTGACTTCACTGAGCAAAGCCGATGCGCAGCAGGTGGGACGTAACATCGCCGAAGCCATCTGTGATTACTCTCTGGACAAGAAGTGCACTTAACTGCTTTCAAAAAGACACGGAAGGCTTTCATCCGACCAGTGCCGCATAACCACGCGGTTGAATTACCTCGACAGAGGTTGCCCAGCTTGAAATGACGAACATACCTACTCGCATCCAACACACCGGCGTGGATCACTTCCAACGCTCTATCTGGTGGTCTAGCGTCAGTGACATGACATGGGAAGCTCTGCTGCAAGACAACGGTCGTCAGCAACGTGCTGGGAAAGGTCGATCTCTGCAGGTGTAGTGAAAAGCACCCGGCTCGATTGAGGCTACTGTATATGACACGTGACGAGCAAGAAAGCCAAATCAACGCCCCATCAAACATCGAACAGCGCCACGGACTGCAGGGGCGTGCTTTTGTCGTTTCGCTGATCATGCTGGTGATCGGCTTGTTGTGGATGCGTCAGGCCGGGATCATCTCACTGGGAGTGCAGGTAGGCGAGAGCGTGCCGGTAATTCCAGCAGTGGGCGCTATCTTGCTTTTGTCGCTCGCCGGACCATTGCTATCACGCTTACCTAAAGCGTTTCACTTTCCGAGGCATCAGTCACTTCTGGTCTACATTTTCTTGTGCATAGCGATTTCCATGCCGTCAGTTGGTGTAGTCCGTCAGCTTCTCCCACAGCTGACTGTGCCGTTTTATTTCGCTACACCAGAAAACAACTATGGGATCATGCAAGGCGAGATCCCGTCCTGGATCGCACCATCAGACCCTGCCGCCATCCAGGGGATGTATGAGGGAGCACCTGAAAGCGGCATCCCGTGGGGCCCCTGGATTGTCCCCCTGATGGTGTGGACTGCATTTATGCTGGCCAATTTTGTTGTCATGTACGCATTGATGCTCATGTTTCGTCGTCAATGGGTGGAAAAAGAACACCTGACCTTCCCCATCGTGCGATTGGTTATGGACGTATCGGACTACGGCGCCGAGGGAGTTATCGGCAGCTTCCTGCGTAACCCTTTGATGTGGACCGGGTTTGGCCTGGCCGCGATTTACAATATCATGAACATGCTTCAAGCCTGGAATCCGGCGATACCGGCGCTTGGCAAGGCTTACAGCCTGGGGGCACTGCTGACCGAGAGGCCCTGGTCTGCATTGCAGCCTCTTAGCATTGCCTGGCGCCCTGAAAATATCGGCATCGGCTATCTGGTGTCCACTGAAGTACTGCTATCTGTATGGGTGTTCTACTTACTGGAACGCTTTGCCAACTTGTTTGCTGTCATGGGCGGGCACGAGATATCAGGAATGCCGTTTGAAAACCAGCAAGCATTCGGCGGCTACCTGGCCCTGGGCCTCGTGCTGTTTTGGATGGCCAGAGAACACATTTTGCGTATCATACGTAAAGCATTCACTAATGCTGCTGATATAGATGATAGTGATGAGCCTGTACCATATCGGACTATCGTATGGGCTGCGATCATAGGCTTTGCAGTGATGATGTTCATCGCCATACACGCGGGCATGTGGATGTGGGTAGCGGCCGTCTACTTTGGCCTCATACTCCTGTTTTCCGTCACTTACTCACGAGTTCGCGCTGAAGCCGGCTCGCCAATGGTATGGCTGTTTCCCATAAGCCAGCAATGGGACATGATGGTATATAGCATCGGATCGGCTCCCTATCAGCGCGGAGCGGGCTATGGCAACATGACTATTTTCGGCCTCTTCTTCTGGCTGGCCAGAGGCTACTTCCCCACGATGTCAGCATATCAGATAGAAGGGCTAAAAATCGCAGACGAGGCCAACATTCACCGACGTACGATGATTTGGTGGATGATCGCCGCTCTGGTCATCGGCCTGGCAGGTGCCTACTATGTTCACCTGCAGGCATACTATTCGTTTGGCGCAAACGTGCTCGAAGGCGGAAGTACAGAGGGTGGGGCCCGTGTGCGTGCTGCAGTTCGGGCCTGGGACATGGTGTCAAGTTGGATTACTGCGGCCGTTGCCCCAGATACGCAACGCACCAGCGCCGCTGCAGTTGGTTTCGGCGTGACTTTGCTACTTGTTTTGCTGCGCTCAGTGTTTTTGCGTTTCCCCTTGCACCCTCTGGGCTATGTGATGATGGCATCTTACGGCTCTCCTATCTGGGGGCCTTTCTTCCTGGTGTGGATTATCAAAAGTACTGTGCTGAAAGTAGGCGGCATGGGGCTATATCGGCAGCTGATCCCATTTTTCCTGGGATTGGTGCTGGGACACTATTTCACCGCAGGAGTAGTATGGGGATCGATCAGTCTCATCAACGAAATGTACAGACGTTACGGCGTCTGGTTCGGTTAGGAGGGCCATACATCTATGAGCGGCAATGCAATTGAAATCCGCCCGATGACCCTGCAAGACATAGACTTTGGCATGGAGCTGAAGAACCTGGCCGGTTGGAACCAACTGCCAAACGACTGGCAACGCATGATTGGACTGACACCCGAAGGCTGCTTCATTGCGACCTCCGGGGATACCCCGGTCGGCACTGCCGCTACTATCAACTATGAAGACAAATCAGGCTGGATCGCCATGGTGTTGGTAGATCCCGAGCATCGCCGCAAGGGTATCGGCTCGGCCTTGCTATACGCCTGCATAGACCATCTGGAGCAACTGGTGGAGACGGTCAAACTCGATGCCACACCAATGGGCAAGCAACTCTATGACACGCTGGGCTTTGTGGACGAATACATGATGGAGCGCTGGCTGGGGCGTGGCGTAAGCCCAACCGAAGTGCCCGGCGTTCGGCGTATCACCGCCGAAATGCTACCAGCAGTGTGTCAGTTTGACTTACCGGTATTCGGTGCTGACCGCTCACGGCTGCTACGAGCCATGGTAACCGAGCCTGCAAACACTCCCCTGTGTGTGGTTGACAACGATCAACTGGTCGGATACGGGATAGTGCGCCCCGGTTACCACGCGTGGCAGATAGGCCCCATGGTGGCAACTGAACCCGACGTCGCACAACGGCTCTTCAGAGCGCTGCTGGGAGTGGTGGGAGAGGACCACGTGTACAACGATGCCCTCATGCCTAATCCTCATGTCCTGGACCTGTTGCGCGATTTCAACTTCGACAAACAGCGGCACTTGATACGCATGTACAAGGGGCCCAACGCCTATCCTGGCTTGCCACAGTACGTATACGCTGCTTCAGGGCCGGAAAAGGGATAGCAACTCAACGCTCAGCGCTCTCTATCTAGCTGCCAAAACCGAAACCGTCCCGATATCTCATGCCGACCGTTCGCTTGATGAGCAATCCTCGCGGTTTGACAATCAGAGAGCCGAACGTTATCATAGAAATCTAAGCTGGCAAACGTTCACAGAACGCACATATATGATAGACGACGGACTACTCGACGAAGTAACCGCACCTGCAAGATATATTGGTTGCGAGCATAATATGGTCGAAAAGGATCCCACCTCGGTGGCATTGCGCTTTGTGCTGTGCTATCCGGACGTTTATGAGGTTGGAACCTCCCATCTAGGCTCGCACATCCTCTACCACACCCTGAACACGCGTAGCGATACTTACTGCGAACGCGCCTATCACCCCTGGCCTGATGCGGTAGAGGCACTTAAGCGCAGGGGCCTGGCGCTGTCTTCGCTGGAAACCGGTACCCCTCTACGTGAATTCCATATCGTCGGTGTGACCCTACAGTACGAACTCAATTATGCAGGCGTCCTGTCCTTGCTGGAGTTGGGTGCAGTGAACCTGCGAGCCACGGACCGGCGCTATGACGATCCGATAGTGCTCGGTGGCGGTCCATGCACCACCAATCCCGAACCGCTGGCACCATTTTTCGATGCCATGGTAATCGGTGATGGTGAAGAGGTCATCCATGAGATCATGGATTTGGTGGGAGACCATCGGCCGCCATTCGCGTCAGGCGAAGCGAGGGCAGAGTTCCTGGGCGAACTGAGCCAAATTAACGGTGTCTACGTACCTGCTCTCTGGCCCACGGCAAGGATTGGAGGACTGCTCATACCACAGACAAGCGAGGCGCCTGCCAGGCGTGCAGTGCGTAGACGGATTGTAGAGAATCTCGATGCAGCACCGTATCCGACCAGCCCGGTGGTGCCATACCGCGAGGCAATACATGATAGAGCGCAGATCGAGATCTCGCGCGGCTGCACTCGCGGCTGTCGCTTCTGCCAGGCCGGCTCGATATATCGGCCTGTGCGTGAACGCTCTGTGGAGACGCTTCGTAGCCAGGCCAACCAGATCATAGATGCCACCGGCTATGATCAGATTTCGTTGTGTTCACTAAGCTGCACAGACTACTCACGTATAGAGCAGCTTCTCGAGGCCCTACATGAGGACTTATCCGACCGTCGCGTATCAATCGGCCTGCCTTCGATACGCACCGACGCCTTCGGGGTGGACCTGGCCAAGCGTGTACAGCGGGTGAAGAGAACCGGCCTCACCTTCGCCCCCGAAGCAGGCTCTCAGCGCCTGCGCGACAGGATCAACAAAAACGTAACCGATGCTGATCTGTTTGGAGCCGTGCGCGCTGCATTGAGCTCCGGTTGGGACCGGCTCAAGTTCTATTTTATGATTGGTTTGCCAGGAGAAACCGAGCAGGATGTCAGGGGCATAGCCGACACTGTCGAGCAAGTACTGGAGATCGGGCGCGAGTGCCTCGGTAAACAGGCCGGCCGGCTGCGCCTGAATTTGAGTGTGGCCCTTTTCATACCCAAACCTCACACTCCGTTTCAGTGGTCTGCACAGGAAACGCTAGAGCAATTCGAGCGCAAGCGGCATCTGCTGATCGAACGGCTTAAGCGCTACCGGCAGGTGCAAGTGCGGTGCCACGACGCCCGCAGCGCGATCGTGGAGGCATTTCTGGCCCGCGGCGACCGAAATGCAGCAGATGTGGTGCAGGCGGCCTATCGACTCGGTGCGAGTCTGGACGCATGGACGGAGCAGTTCGATTATGATCGCTGGGAGCGCGCAGCCGCAGATGCCGGGATAGACCTGCAGCAAGTGGCTGGCAGCCCACTGGATCCAGAACAGCCGCTTCCCTGGGACCACATTGATGTGGGCATAACCAGTCAGTATCTGCGTTCAGAGTTCGCTAAATCAGAGGCTGAGGCACCTACCGATGACTGCCGGGCGGCAATCTGTCAGGCTTGCGGTGTCCAGAGAATGACGGCCTCATGCCGTCAAAAACACGATGATCATGAGCACTGAACACCGATACTTTGCCCTGCTAACCTATGGCAAGCGTGGGCTACTACGCTATCTTGGCCACCTGGATATTGTGCGTGTTTTTGACCGTGCAGTGCGTCGGGCGCGCTTGCCGGTAAGATACTCGGAGGGCTTTGCACCGCGGGCCCAGCTCAGCTTTCCGCCACCATTGCCGGTAGGGGCCGAAGGCTTGCAGGAGATGTGCGCACTCGACTTGACTGTGGATTTGGATGCTCAGAAGTTACATCAGGCCCTCGCCCCTCAACTCAGAGCGTTCGGTCTCTCGAAGGTCCAGGTACACCGGGACATGCGCGGATCAATCTGGTCGCAACTCTATGCATCGAATTACCAGGCACTGCCCGACTTTGCAGACCACGCAGATGCCTCGGCGATTCGCAGCGCTATCGAAACATTTGCTGATGCTGATGAGGTCACAGTTGAACGGCACACCAAACGTCGCATCCGCGCGGTGAACATCCGGCCCCACGTGTACGAGTTGGGCCTGGTGGGAAACATGGTGACCATGCGAGTGGGGACAACTGAAGAGACGATGGTCAAACCCGCCGAGGTGCTGGCAGCCCTGGGCGAATACCTCGGCTTTTCCGGCGGTACTTGGCGCAGGCTCATACGTACCGCTATGCATTTTCGGTCAACAGAGATAGATCTGACGTTGTAGCGATATACATAGTTTGCTCGGCAGGTCCGGCGTCCAACCTAGCGATTACAGTTGCTGTGACGCTCTAGCTGCCGTGACATTTTAGACGTTCAGCGGCGAAGGCTGTCTGGGGAGAAATCCGGCAGACGGCACATAAGACCGCTGGCGCCACTTGAAAAGGTTTGTGACACATGAAAAGAGATATAGTGGTAGATGTCGGCCCGCATGAGACACGGGTCGCAATCCTCGAAGACGGACAATTGGCCGAGTACAAGATTGAGCGAGAAGAGGAAGTGGTGGGCAACGTCTACGTTGGCCGCGTCGAGAACGTGGTGCGTGGGCTGGATGCAGCTTTCGTAGAGGTGGGGATAGAGCGAAACGTCTTTCTTCATGTCTCCGACGCCATGCCTGAGGAGCCCTCGCGTCATCAGATGCGCCGCAAGATGGGCTCCTTCCCCCCTATCGGTGAGGTGGTGAAGGCTGGCCAGGAAATCATGGTGCAGGTGACCAAGGGCCCCATGGAACTGAAGGGAGCGCGTGCCACGAGGCGAGTATCGTTGCCCAGCAGATACCTGGTCCTGGTTGCCGATGGCCGTAATAAAGTGGGCGTTTCGAAAAAAATTGACAACGAAGGTGAACGCAAACGCCTCCGTGACCTGGCACAGAAAGTCAGGCCTGACGGCTTCAGTCTGATTGTACGTACTCGTGCCGAGGGCGCCACAGTCACAGATTTCGAAGATGACATCAAATTCCTGTTGAAAATCTGGCGATCCATTCAGAACCGCAGCAAGCAAGTCAAAGCTCCCGCGCTTATCTACGAAGATACCAGTCTGGTATACGGTGTGTTCCGCGACATCTTCGACGCCGAGGTGGATAGCTTTGTCGTCAACGACAAGGTGGCGTATGACAGAGTACTGAATCTGTGTGCTAATGTAGCACCTCATTTACGCAATCGCGTCGAGCTGTACCGCGGTGAGGAGCCCATCGCAACGCACTACGGTATCCAGAAGCAGATCGAAAGAGCCTTACGCCCCAAAGTATGGCTTCCACACGGCGGACACATCGTCATCGAGCAAACTGAAGCACTCACCACGATAGACGTCAATACTGGCAAGTTTGTCGCCGCCAAGAGTCTGGAAGATACCGTCCTGCGTACCAACCTCGAAGCGGCCGAGGAAATCGCCCGACAGCTACGCCTGCGTGACATAGGCGGGATAATCGTCATAGATTTTATAGACATGGACAACCGTCGTCACAGGCGAAAGGTGACTGAGGCTTTGCGTGACGCTTTCTCCACTGATAGGATGAAGACACGAATTTTGCACATCACGCGCCTGGGGCTCATCGAGATGACACGCAAACGCACCGGCCCCAGTCTGGGAAGGCAGTTTCAAGTTGCCTGCCCCTGCTGTGAGGGCCGGGGGCGCATCCTGTCTGCTGCAACCGTGGCGCAGAGAATCGTGGATGACCTGCGCGCAGCCAACATCGAAGAACCACATGAAGCGTATCTCGTGTGGGCAGACCCGGAGGTAACGCTGACACTCATCGGGCCTCATGGAGAGTACATGCCAGACATGGAGAAAACGGTCGGTGCTAATCTGTACGTTCGATGCACCACTGACATCCATCCGGAACACTACGAAATCACCGGAGCCACAGACAAACAGTTGGCAGAGCGTCGCTTACCATACAAGGTTGGCCAAATCTTGACAATTGACCCTGCAGACATCGTCTCAGCACCTGCGATGGGATTAGTGGTGGACGTGGACGGCTACATCGTGGAAATACCCGAGGTCTCCCCGAAGCGAGAGCGGTTGCTCAAGGCGCGCCTTACCAGAGTGGACCGCTCCTATGGCCGCGCAAGCCCGGTGAGCAGTTCCAGCGGATAGAAGCAGGGCGATTTTTGACGGCCCACAGTTGTCACAGCGCCATCGGGCCACCAAGTCGGCGGCCACCATCCCTGGCGACTTCAGTAGAGGATGCGGGCACTCTGCCGGCGCTGCGAGCCGAGGCCACGCCTACTGTCAACTCATGCATTTATCGACGGTGTCAGTCGACCTCGAGGATAGACCCGGCGATGTAGCGAGTGCCGTCTTCGCTATTCATATAGTAGACCACGAGCACCCGATCATCAGCCATCCGCACTGCCCACGGATAGCCCAGGTCGCTGTTGCCACCGTCGTCACGCAGCACTACCTCAGGCGTATCGTCGAGATCGCTCAGCTCAGGGTCGGTCAATCGGCAGCGAATGCCGTACGGCTCACGCCGATACCCATAGGCCACCACTACGCGGCCGTCGGCGACAGTGGCCGTGGTAAACGGATGACCCCAGACGGTAGATGCTTGCCACTTCGAGAATTTTTTGCCCCCATCGTCCGAATCGCATACCGCCAGGTAGCCGTCCATATTCGCGGTGCGAATCAGGCACACAATTCTGCCTGACGGAGTCAGGTGCAGATGGGGTTCATGCATATCCACTGCTGCATCTGCAGCGATTCTCGAGCGATATTGCCAGGTCTTTCCGGCGTCGCAAGACGCGTATAGCCAACTCCAGCTAGTCCCGTCACTCGTAGGTCCACCGTACACCGGCAGTAATACTGTACCATCGTCGAGTTCGACCATACCACCACGGCAAGCGCCACGGTTCGGCACTCCGGGGAAGCTTTCCTGCCCTCCAGGAATCGGGTCTATGTAGTAAGGCCCAGTCCAACTGAGGCCACCATCGTCAGAACGCACCACACAGGTGCCGAGATTCGCCATGAACCAACCGTTGGGGCGTTTTGGCGCACCGGTGATGCCCAACTCCTCTACCCCGTCGCACATCAACTCCCACGCGAAAGTGGAACACAGAAGGGTGCCATCGGACAGTTGGGCAAGACACGGATCCTGGTTGCCTGCGCGCGGATGGATGAAAATAGTGTTTGGCTCGGCACACCAGGTGAGAGCATTGTCGTCAGACATCACTTGCATCAGCCAGCTATTGGGGTCGGCGTGAGTGACACATCCACCTGCACGCATACGCCGCTCTGGAGCTCTGCGAAACGCCAATACCAGACGACCATCAGGGCGACAGATGACCGAAGGGAACGATGCATAGTAGTCATCGTGACGGTAAATCGTTACATCGGCGACTTTGCGCAGTCCCATGGCATTTCTCCCATCTCATGTTCGGTGAATGGAACCGCGGGCAAAACCCGGACAGATGCCTACGACACACGTGCTCTGACCGTCCATGCCTGAGTGGGTGCGGTACCCACGTTTCCATCGGTTATGCAACAACATGACACTATATGCAACATAACACAAAGCCGGACGCGTATCATTGTCGCGTCCGGCTGGGAGCACTCTAGAAATCCCATTTTGGCAAGTGCAACTGGTATCAATCGCTACTGTTAGAAGCCCATATCGTAGCGCAATTGACCAGTTATTGAGCCTTCGTCGCCAGGGCGGCCGTCCGGCGCAGTCTCACGATTGAGAATGAGTTTTAGTCTCCCTTGGTCGCCGAAAAGTCGGCTGTAAGTAAGACTGAACATGGACCCGGGCAACATTGTTCGGTTCTGTGGGTTGGGTACCAACTCCCCGGAGATGTAGGAAAGCATCAGATTTCCGCCCCGGTCCTCCTTGCCGCCCGAAAGCCTGATGTCATAGTGTTGTTCCACCAGATCGCTCACCGCGTAATCACAGTATCTGAAGCCGACTTTCAGATCCAGATCGCCGAAGAGACGACGATCCAGGACTGCATCGTAGACATCAGCCTGTCGGATGGTCTTGTTGTCCAGTCCAAGAGCATTCTGGGAGTATGCCAGCTGCATGGTCCCACCCAGGGCGGCCATGCCAATCCTGACACCGCGTTCAGCTCCCACACGCCCCTCGTGATCCTGATAGCGCAGTTCAATCATGCGCCCTTTGTCGATGGCTCGACGCAGCCGCAGTTCCATGTATGGATCTTCTTCGTACGGAGTGAGTTTTTTCTGGTCGTCGTATTCGCTGTATTTGAAATCAAGGCGCAGCTTTTCTTCCTCACCGATGCCCATCATGACCAGGGCGGCGGGCTCGGACGTTTTCCCTTCAGCACCCCAACTGATATAGCCACCACTTATCGCAAGCTGCGAAGCCTTCTTAGGGGCTCTTTCCAGCCGCAAATAACGCTCGATAGTGGGGCTCTTGTTAAGCACCTCGTCTTCGCTGAAGTCATATTTCAGCGCTAGCTCATCACTGATCCCAAAGGCGGCTCTAACCTGGCGATTTTTCACCGCTGCACCGGGCCCTCGGTCCGTCAAACGCCACCTGGCATCCACACCCAGCATGTCCAACGGCTGGAGAGCTACGCCTACGTTGGTGACTTTCAACGGGAGAGCCTGGCCCGTTGTCTCAGTAGTAGTGCGTGATAGATTCAGGTGCCCGATGTCGCCCAATGCAAATCGCGGGCTGGTTATGGCCAGTTGCCGCTGTTCCCAGGTACTACCATCTGCAACCGGCCTGGTGGCCACACGACGCTGCAGTTTAGTTGTTCCTACACTCGAGGGTACCGAGAGATCGGTCTGGAAAGTATCGGTTGTGACCCCGCCTGAGGTATCGCTAATCAGCGTTTCTTTGTGTCCGATGGTCCTGCCATCAATTTTCAAGGGCATGTCCAGGACGGTTGCCTTCTTTTCAGTCACGTTATCGCCCTGTAACCGAGTATCAATGGTACGTTCCAGGGAGGCTCTATGGGCGACGTCCAGCGCGGTGACCTCTTTTTCAGTCAGCACTCCGGCCTTGAATTCTGAGTTCTTGGTTAAGCGCAGAGCACCTCTATCGGCCAGCGTCAGTACTGTTGCCTGTGCTTCGACAAAGTCAGCACCTTTCAGTTTGGCATCCATCGTGTATTCGATGGAACCTTCCGCACCCATTAGCCGCAGCGGTGATGCCAGACGTGTCTGTTCTGAGCGTTCAAGAATGCCCGTATTTTTCCAGGCAGTGTGATGCTCCGCCAATGCCTGACCGCCACGGACAGCAAACGGCAATACGATGTCCACCTGTTCAGAGCGGGATTGCTGGGAGTTAGCCAGCGTGCGGGTGGCGGCAAATGCAAGCTGTCCGGTGCCACCGGAGGTAGGCAACGCCAGGGAACTTGCCATGTCACGATTCCAGTATCCACCCGTTTTATTCATTTCAGTGTCACGCAATTTCAGGTTCAGGTCCCAGCCAGTAGCAAGGCCTGAAGCGAGCACATACTCCTGGACCATCGTACGGTTTTCAGGCCCAGTGCCACTCTGTTTGGAAGTGACCTGGCGAGTGAAGCCGAATGTCGTAGCCGCTTCACCACCACCAAAGCCCTGCTGGAAGCCCATGGTGCTCACTTGCGTTGAACTTATGAGCGAGGATGATAGATCAGTAGTGTCGGTGCTGGTACTCGTGAAGCTGAGAGATGTTCGGTCGAACATGTCCCAGTGCAAACCCGAAGTGGTAGTTTCTTTGAACGCAACAGATAGCGGCAAGTTGTTGTGTTCGATGGCCTCCCGCAAGAAATTGCGGGAGATGGCAAAATTGTCGAAGAGTTCGGCTTCGAATTTGTATTGATGCGGGTCAGGCGTCAAACCAGGGCTCAGTGAATTGCCGCCCATGCCTATTCCGCTCAGCCGTTGATGTGTCGGCCATAACGTTTCGAGGAACATGGGGTCGGCATCCTGAGCTTGCAGAGCTCCTATCAGCCCTACCAGCACACCGATTGCTAAGAGAACGCGCCATGTTTTCATGACTGTTGTGACCTTTCTTTTCGGCCACTTATTTCCCGCTATTTTCTGCATGACAATACGTCTCTATACAGCAATACGGACGCTATAACACAGCTCTACTCTATTCGATAGTAGCAGCAATGTCAAGCAATTCTGTCAGCTATTCGAGAGCGAACCGCCATACTGGTTATCGGGCGCTATACTTGTTCGGTCATCGGGATGCTGATACCAGCACATGCCCCGTATTTACATGGTATCAGTCTACACTGTCTACCAGACTATTTTCAGTGTTATCAATTCACCTTGCCTTCGTAATACTTTGACTCCAACTTGACCAAAATTGTTCGCGTGTTTTGCGCGAAATTTCTCGCAACAGCCAAAAATAGAGTTCCCGCGGCGGTGTTTCCATGCGACATAGTGCCGGTGCGAACCACTGTCGGGCAGAACAGCACGCTGCCACAGGTAGTAATGCATCCATCTTATGCAACACGGAAGCGCCTGCCCACACCACGATTACACCCCAGAATCGCAAGGCTTTTGCCCCATCGCTGTCTGGCTCAGGCACTCACTCTCTCTATTTGCAGGGCATTCAAATCGGGCTCGCCGACACCCAACTCAGCGGCCATCGTGATATGCGGTACCTGCTCGATTTTTTTGCCCAGCAGGCCAGCCGCGTATACATCAGCAGCCACCATATCGGTGGTGACGAAAATCTCGTTGGGGTACTCCAGTTGCCCGGGCCCCTTCGGGCCCGATGTGAGCAGTATGCGCGAGGCATCTATTATGTTGAGCGTGGGTTGGAGCCCCGTAGCGGCATCGGCAATGCATTGGTGCAAACCCTGGCGATGGTAGGCACCGCGATCCCACACCGAGCCCATCTGGTTTTTTAGAGCGCATGTAATCACGGAGCTACCATGGACTTTTGCAATTGGCAGACTGATGTACACAGTCGATGTCATGATGTCGGTAATCACGGCGTCGGAAGTGATAATCTGTCCCTTCGGATAGTCAATCGCGGTGTACATCTTGTCAGTTCTGGCACAAATGAGTGGGACACGGTACTGGTCACAAACCTGTTTTGCTCCGGTCATCTCGAAAGTGACGTCGGCTGAGTCTACCGGATGCTCGACTACTATCAGCTCCTCAGGCCCGATCTGTTGGATGGCTTCCAGTATAGCCGCCAGCAAATCGGGATGGGTGTTTGCGCCCTGCTCAGCAGTCCGTGCCCAGGCCAGGTTGGGCTTGATCACAACCTTGTCGTCTTTGCCAACGAACTGCTCCAGACCGCCAAACGCTTCAAGCGCGGCCAGGGCCGTAGCCTTGATATCCTCTCCCGTGGCCACTGCCATATCGCAGGGGGTCTGCACCGGTTTTCGTTTGATGCCTGGGGAAACGTGTGTTTCGCCCGATGGAGCAGATGGCTGTGTAGCTGGTGTTTCCGGTGCAGCGTTGGCTACATGAACCCCGCCAAGCCGGTTGCAGCCCGACAATCCAGCGCCCCCGATCGCCATAGCTGCCAGCCCTGTCAAACTCGCTTTTAAGAAGTCACGCCGATTCATCACACACCAGTCCTTTCCGGATTACACATTCATCAGCGGCATATGAGCGACATACTAGCGACGTATGAAGGTATCAGTGCCCGGGTGGCGAAGTATACGGTGGGCATGCGATAGGTATCCGATAGTAAGACCGCATCTGTTGTCAGGAATTGGCAGCCATTTGCCAGTTCACGACGGCTATATTATAGTACCCATTCACAGCTTGAGACGCACGCGACCACTTGCGGTTTACTTTTCAACGTGGCACGGCTTGATTCCTTCAGGACAGCCGAAAGCCAGGGGCACACTATGGCCAGACCCGCGGGGGCGTACCCCGCTGACTGATGACCGAAAACACTTGGAGGTGTAACTGATGAGTCTCAAATGGGGCGTTATGGGTGCCGGAGGTATAGCCGACCGCCGCACTATTCCCGAAGGCATACTGGGCACTGAAAAAGCAGAATTGGTGGCAGTGCAGGACATAGACGCCGCCCGAGTGGAGGAGGTAGCTGCCAAATACGGTGTGGCGAGCTATGTAAACGAGGCCGACTTGATCGCAGATGCAAACGTCGAAGCAGTCTATATCGCGACCCCCAACCACCTGCATCACGGTCAGGTACTCGCCGCCGCGGCTGCCGGCAAGCACATACTCTGCGAGAAGCCGCTTGCGTTGACTACGGCAGAATGCGAAGAGATGGTGGAAGCATGCCGTGATGCCGGCGTAAAGCTTGGCATCAACTTCATGATGCGCTTCCATGCCTGCCACGTTCTCATGAAGCAAATGGTAGACAACGGCGATTTGGGAACCCCCGTACTCGGCCGGGCAGAGCTGACATGCTGGTATCCGCCAATACCTGGTGCGTTCCGTCAGGATCCGGCACTCGGAGGCGGTGCGTTCGCCGACATGGGCAATCACTGTGTAGACTTGCTCGAGATGATATTCGGACGCGTCCGCCGGGTGACCTGTTTCACCGGCAATCTGGTGCATGACTATCCCGTCGAAGACACTGCCGTAGCTATGCTCGAATTCGAAAGTGGCGCCAAGGGGATGGTAGACGCACTCTTCAACGTACCCGACGCTGCCTCCCGCCAGGCTTTTGAAGTCTATGGCTCCAGGGGATCCATGGTGACTTTCGGGACCATCGGCCAGGGCTCAGAAGGCTCAATCATCGCGGTGCTGGAGAAGGAAGATAGAGGCTACGATGCCGACCAGCAACGCGAGGAAGCAAAATCGGAAACTATCGAGCCGGAACCAGTGAACATATATGCTGCGCATATCGAAGCTTTCTGTGAGGCTGTCGAGAACGATACCGAACCGCCCATCAACGGCGAGGACGGCATCTGGAGCCACAAAGTCCTCGAAGCCTGCTATGAGTCGGCCAAGACCGGCCGGTCTGTAGAGGTGCAGTAGGTCCTATCAGCGCCAGATCCTATCGAGGCCTATCGGGTTCTATCGGCATCAATCCAAGCAAGCACTGGTGTGTATGCTGCATAGTTCGCCGAACCTAAAACAGAACGTACCGACTAACTGAGTACCGTTGTGTGCAACACTATTGCGGTTATAACCGCATGACTAAGGAGTGCCTAGAATGCCAACAGCTGTGACATTTGGAGAGATCATGCTGCGGCTCAAGCCGCCCCAGTTCCTACGCTTCGTACAAACCGATGTCTTCGAAGCTACTTACGGTGGCGGCGAGGCCAACGTGGCCATCAGTCTTGCCAATTACGGGGTGGATGCACGATTTGTCACCGCCCTTCCGGCAAACGAAATCGGCTCCGCATGTCTGAACTCGATGCGACAATTCGGTGTTGATACAAGTCACATCGTGCGCCAGGGCGACCGCCTCGGCATCTATTTTCTCGAGGCCGGCGCAGTTCAGCGTCCGTCGAAGGTGGTCTATGACCGCGCGGGATCTTCCATCGCTGAAGTCAAGCGTGGTGACATCAACTGGGAGGCAGCATTCGAGGGTGCCGAATGGTTCCACTGGACCGGCATCACTCCCGCGATCTCCGAGGGCGCAGCCGACGTGTGCCTGGAAGGGATCGAAGTCGCCAAAAAGATGGGCCTGACGGTATCTGCCGACCTCAATTTCCGCAAGAACCTCTGGAAGTGGGGCAAGTCGGCCAGTGAAGTCATGCCTGAATTGGTACAGCATATAGATGTAGCCATCGGAAATGAAGAGGATGCTGACAAGGTCTTCGGTATAGCGGCACCCGGTGCCGACGTCGAAGGAGGCCATGTCGAAGCCTCGGCATACCGATACGTGTGTGAGAAGCTCATTGAGCGCTTCCCGAAGCTGCACACCGTCTGCATCACTCTGCGAGGCAGCCTCAGCGCTTCCCATAACACGTGGAGCGGTGTCATGTACAAGGATGGGGAGATGTACGTCGGCCCCGAATACGATATTACGCATATCGTGGACCGCGTGGGCGGTGGAGACAGCTTCGCTGGCGGCATGATTTACTCGCTGCTGGCTGGCAAGGCCCCGCAGGACTGTGTTGACTTCGCAGTATCTGCAAGCTGCCTGAAGCATACGATCGTGGGCGACCCCAACATGGTGACCGTGGCCGAGGTCGAGCACCTGATCAAGTCTGGCGGCTCAGGCCGGGTTCAGCGCTAGCCCAATAAGCTGCTCACCGTGACAGCGGTGAAGCTGGTCCTAACAACAAGTGCAGGCCGACGCCTCCGAAACCAACCGTAGGGGCGTCGGCCTGTTGACTCCTGAAAACGACTGCTGTTGACACTTAAAGACGGCTCACCACCGATTTGGCGACAGGCCCCCTCCCTCGACGACTGCCTGATTGCCGAAGGGCTTAAAACGATAGCGCTCGGTCAGGTCATCCAGCCTGGTCAGGTCATCAGCTTCGATTTCGAAATCGAACAGCTCATACATGGGATCGAAGTGCTCCGGGCGGCTCCCGCCTATGATGGGGGTGGTGATGTAGTCTTTTGAGAGCACCCATTTGACCGCCAGCTGGTTCATGCCTATGCCGTACCTGTCAGCCATAGCCGATATCTCATCAAGTATGTCGAACATATCATCTGTTAGCGTATCCCGCATGTCCTGGATCCTGGAAGCTCGACTTCCTTCGGGTGGCGCCTGGCCGCGCTTGTACTTGCCCGATAGAATTCCGCCACGCAGAGGTCCATAGGTCATCAGTGCGATGTTGAAGCGCCTGCAAAAGTGTACTGTCTCGTTTTCGATGACCCTGTCAAGCAGGCTGTAGCAGACCTGTAGCGATATCATCGGTTCCCAGTTGTGCAGCGCGCTAACTCCCAGATAGTGAGCCACCTGCCAGGCGTAGTGGTTTGCCACACCGATGTAGCGGATTTTCCCCTGCCTGACGAGGGTGTCCAGCGTCGAGAGCGTCTCTTCGACCGGCGTGTCGGCGTCTGGGTGGTGGAGTTGGTACAGGTCAATGTAATCCGTGCCCAGCCGGCGCAGGCTATCTTCGACCGCGCGCATCATGTGGAAGCGAGAGCAGCCACGTCCGCCCGGCCAATCGTACATCGGCACCCAGCATTTGGTAGCCAATACAACTCCGTCGCGACGCCCATGCAAGGCCTTTCCCAGCACCTCCTCTCCCCGACCTCGTCCATAGCCATCTGCAGTATCGAAAAAGTTGATCCCCTGATCAAGAGCTTTGTGAACACTTGCGATTGCGGTTTGTTCGTCCACATTTTGATAGAAATTCATTGCACCCCAGCACAGCTTAGAGACCTGCAGACCCGAGTTCCCATACTGGACATATCGCATAGCCTCATCCTTTTCTTTCTCAGCCGAGACTGCAAATAACCCCAACCGAGTGTTTTGAGAGCAACCTAAATGGTCTGGGTAGGCTGCTCACACACAACTATTCTTTCGACGCTTGCAGCCTGGGTCCTGTTGTCATCTGCGGTTGTCTCAGCGCAATCGAGGTTGAATCGTGCAGGATACTGCCGCTCAGCGCAGAAATATGTTTGCAGGAGCAACTGATGTGCAGACCGTTTGTGAGAGACAGGTTTGTGCCAGCGGCATGCCGATTTCGCATCTGTTTGCTGTCTGTAGCGCTCACATCCCTGTTGCTGGGAGGTAGGCTGACCATGGCTGAGGTCAAATTCCATGCTGTAACTCTGGTAGATCCGGCAAACCCAGTACCGGCTCAGTGGCTGCAAAAGGCAGGCATAGACTGTGTGTACACCGGCGGAGTGATAGACCTGGAGACCGGTCCCGACGGGCAACCACAGCTGCCTGAAGCGCAGGTACGAGCGTGGGAGAAGCTACAGCAGGAGTATGAGGGCACCGGCATACGGGTACTGATCATGACCAATTATTACTCGCATAACCCTCGAGGCACCGATGCAGTAGATGTCAGCGGGCGCGAAATACAGATGGCCTGCCTGAACCAGGACAAGTTCTATGAGTGGATGGGCGGAACGATCGCCGCTCAAGCGCAAACCTACAGCCAGTTCGATGTGTTCGGTGGCTTCTGCTTCGATGACGGCTGGGGTATACGAGTAGACTGCTGCTATTGTGACACCTGTCGGGCACTGTTTCGGGACCAGTATGGGCTCGAAGCCCCGCCGTTTGAAATTCACGAGGGCACGGCCGTTATCGCTGATGACGATCCACTGCTTCTGTGGGAGCAATTCCAACGGGAAGCCTATGACCGATATATGCGAGTGCAATCTGAGGCGGTTCGTTCGGTGTCTGATGATCTGCTCATGCTTACCATCCCATCTGATTCGTACTTCTACGGGCGACTACTGAATGCGAACATGACGCAGCAGGAATTGCCTCCAAATGCCTCGGCGCTTGTCCAACGCATCGAACGTCTGCAGGTCAAGCACTGGTTTTTGTATCAGTCATTTCCGCTGGCACGCTTGCCTGAAGCTGATGAAAACGGTCTGCAACCGTGGGCAATTGGCTGCCATGTGATCGCGAACTCCCCCAAGTTGATAGTGACTACCGAGGGCCCTTTCCTGCAGCACTACACCCGCACCCAGATGATGAGCCCCGAGGAAATCGAGCAGATGGCAAGAATTACCGTCACAGAGGGCGCAGATGCCATCTGTTACTGGCAAAGCGGCTCTCTGACCGCATACTATCCCGAAGGCTATGACGGAATGGCAGCAGCACGGACCGATATGGACAAACTGGAAGACATACTGGCGCAGCGTCAGCCCTACCAGGCTCAAGTCGGCCTGCTGTACTCGACCACCACTGAGGTGATGGAGCAGCCCTGGCAAACCAACCTGAATGAACGATGGATGCATCTGCACAGCTTCGAAGCCACTGCATTCGCGCTCATGCGTGGCAACATCCCGTTCCGCATAGTCATGGAGGACGAAGTGGCCGATGGCGCTCTGGAAGGGCTACGGGTGCTGATCATCCCGTCAGCCCGTTTCCTCTCGCAAAGCGCCTACCATGGCATTGAGCAGGCGACATCTGCCGGCATGGTCACGTACCTGTGCGGCCAGTGTGCCCAGGTCAGCACCGCTCGAAGTGTGGACTATGATGTCACTTACTGGCATCGCCGAATTCAGTCGGGTTATCGGCAGATCCGATACCTGGATACACACTATGCCGACGCGGAAAAGGAGCTGCTTCCGCTGGTACGCAGGCGCACCCAGAACCCGGTGACTGTGTCGTCACGCACAGGCATCAGCAAACTGTACCATGTTGGAGACAGGTTTGTTGTGATGGTAGCCAACTGGGCGCTAGACACACCTACTAACGCGGAGCTATCCGTAACCCAAACACGTCAGGTTACTGACATTCTAAGCGGCGAATCACTCGGTGCAGTGCCACCGGGTGTACCTATCACAGTAAAAGTGCCTCCGGCAGGGTGGAGAGTCCTGGAGCTACAGTAATCCTGAAACGCTGTCTCCGGGCTAGTCCGGCAGTTCGGCAACCGCCTTGACTTCCACCAGATACTCCGGCGATACGAGGCCGGTGACTTCTACCAGAGTGCTGGCCGGAGGCCTGGCAGGAAAGTACTCCTGCCGGATACGCAGGTAGCCCTCAAGATCGCGCTGCACGTTGACCATGAACACATCGGTACTCAGAATATCATCGAGACTTGCGCCCACCGCTTCCAGGATCAGCCGCAAGTTTTCGTAAACCTGACGGCTCTGGGCTTCTATGTCCTGGCCGACAAGTTCGCCTTCAGCGTCTACTGCTACCTGACCGGCAATAAAAAGTAACCGTTTGCCGTCAGCAATGGTAGCGTGCGAATATGTCGGCGAAACCGGCGCGCATACTGTTTTGGGGTTGACTGGCTGTCGAGCCATACTGCGACACCTCACTTCATCTCGGGCAATTATCCGTACTATATCACGAGGATTTCAGGAGACAGTGCACGGCCGGAGCAGAATGCTATGCCGCCAACTCCCGCATCCCCGATTCCTCACGTAAGACATCTGCTGACTGTTGTGGCGATCGCATGCGACACGATCCGCCCAAAAGCCGTAAAGCGTCCGCATTCGTTCTCTGTAGCAATCTCCCTCACGTCTCCGCTGCCACAACGAAATGCGTGAGATACTGTTCCAAATGCCAGCCCCACCTACCTTCTTCACCGGGTATCATACACCGACTTAGTGACGGCAGTTGCAAGTGTGTATGAAAGTGCTTTAGCCTGGTCACTAGATTTGGAGGGATTCCCGAGAGCACTGACGAATTTGAGGAAAATTCGTACACAACCGACTTCTCAACACCAAGCATGGGGGTTTTACCATGGCCAAGACAATCGAGTTTCGCGGCATGCCCTGCCGACGTCTGGGCAATTCAGGATTGTGGGTATCTGAGATCGGCCTCGGGCTTTGGAAGTGGGGCTATCCGGAGTATGACGGCTCACGGGTGGGCGAGCACCTGGGTTTCCAGATACTCGACCGCGCACTGGAGATGGGAGTGTTCCACTGGGACACTGCCAACTCCTACAACGCTGGCTCTGGCAATTCCGAACGCCTGTTGGGCCAGTACTTCTCTCGGCGTCCAAGCATAGTTCGCGACCAGGTGATGCTGGCGACAAAAGTCAGCAACCACCACCGCCAGGAGCATGAACTCGGGTCGTATCCGACAAACTCTACGGCATTTACCCCTAACCAAATCGGGGCATCACGAATTTACCTGATGCGAGAAGTAGAACACTGCCTGCAAAAAATGCAGACTGATCGCATCGACCTCCTATATCTGCACAGTGCTCACACCTGGTCAGGTATCGGCGTGGGCAAGACTGATTGGATCACGCCACTTGAAGAAACCTGGTCAACCATGGATGATCTGATTACCCAGGGCAAGGTGCGCTACGTGGCTGTATCGAACCACAGCGCCGAACAGACCCGTGCAGTCATGGAAGTGATGCGACAGGTGGGCAAGGATGCGTCTCGCATGATCGTGGCAGTAGAAAACTGCTATAGCCTGGCCGAGCGAGGTGCGGTGGCGGCAGACGAAGCCGGCGATGAACAGGCCTTCCTGGACTTCTGCAAGGAAACCGGGCTCAGCATCGTACCATTCTTCCCACTGGCCGGTGGCCTACTGACGGGGCGCTACACCGCAGACAACCTGGATCAGGTAGAGGGACGGCTGACTACCGAAGGCATCGGCCCACGCTTCCTCACCGAGAAGGGTCTCAAACTGGCAGCCGAAGTCGCTCGCATGGCAGAGAAGAAGGGGTGCTCTTCTGCCCAACTTGCCATAGCCTGGCTGCTGTCTCACGAGCAGATAGGCTCGGTCATCGCAGGAGTGACCAAGCTGGAGCATCTGGAAGACAACGGTACCGCTTTCAACGTAGAGTTGACTGCTGAAGAGCTGGCCGAACTGGATGCAATCAGCCGCTAAAACAGCCCAGGCTGTAACTCAGACTGCATTGACGACCCCGGTCGAGCTGCTCCGGCCGGGGTCGGGGCTATACTATACGCTATATAGACAGGCGCTGCATTCGTTTCTCCAGCAGATCGAGGCGGTGACGCGCCCGTAACGCGATTCGCAAATCGCGATGGGCTGTCTCCAGCTCCCACAACCCATCTTCCATGACCGGTTCGACTACATAAATGGGTGCTCCCGCGACCGGTGGCATGCGTCGCACGTGAGCCTCGACCTCGATCGGTCGCAGTCCTCGACCGATGTCATGAAACTGAGCCCGTGCGGTCTGCTGATTTTCCATCACCTGCATCATCCGGGCAAACTGGCGTTCCGCCCAGGCATCGCCTGCAGCACGCATCTGGTGCCAGTGATGGAGTGCATTTTCCAGGTCTCCGGGGCCGTTACGAAGCATGTACGCCAGGCCCATGTTGCTATGCAACACTGGGTTGAGCGGATCGAACTGTAAAGCCTGTGCGAAATAGTGAACGGCCGAGGAGATTAGACGGCGCGCATCGTTGAGCACCTCAGACGTGGACTGGCCGGTGGTGCGCCTAACATGGGCCTGGTGGGTCAAGTCCTGCCCCTGTCGCGCAAATGCTAGAGCAATACTGTTGTTGGCCGCCGCGCTGGACTCCAATTGCACCAGTCGCCGCAGTGCCTTCATCGCCTCCTCCATTTGTCCCAACTGGTAGCAGACGGTGCCCAGATTGCTGAAGACATCAGCGGTCGCTGAATGATATTCTCCTGCCTGCAGCAGATGCTGTCGTGCCCTGCGCAGAAGCTGCCGCGCTTCAGGGACCAATTCGTCAGCCACGCTTCTTTCCGTCTGGATCCTGAAACCGGCCGTGGCGAATGCAGTTCCAGCACAGAAGTGCGCTACCGACTCATCCTGTTCCTCATCCTGTTCCAGTTTTGCGGAGGCTTCGAAATGCTCACCGGCAGCTTCGTATTCCTCCAGCAGACAATTGGCCAGCCCCAGGTTGAAGTGCGCGGGGGCAACTGGCCCCTGTTTAGCGCTCACCGTTTCCTCGAAAGCGGTCATCGCTTGTTTCACTGCTGCCCTATACAGGTCCATTTCCGTTCGATTCATCTCTGGCTTGCGTCGTCCCAGAGCTACAAGCAGCCAGCCAACACCGAGGTCAAAGCCGCCTCCATCTGGCCCCAACGCGTCATCAGGCATATCTTCTATAAGCTCCAGCGCTGCGGCCTCGCGGCCGGCCGATAACGCCGTACGAACGGCGTTAAGCACCACCTGAAGATTTCTGGGTGCCAACTCCACAGCTTTGAGCAGGCACGTGTCGGCCTGCTCATAGTCTCTAAGATGCCAGTGAATGGCGCCGATAGTGGATAGCACCCTCGGATCATCCGGTTTGTCTGCCAATGCCTGCCCAGCATACTCCCGCGCCTTCTCCCATTCCCGGGCGGATGCTGATGCCACGGCTGCATCGTAAGCTGCTATCGCTGCCAGCCGGTGATCGGATGGGATATGGGCCAACTTTTCCATCGCAAGTTCGATACTGCCAGTCTGAAGAAGCAGACAACTGTGGTTTATGATCGCCCCCAACTGTCTCGCATCAAGTCTCTGGGCTCGCGTGAGTACCGTTTCCGCTGCGCGATAGTCCCCGGCGATGGATAGGACGCCACCAAGGTTGCTCAGTATGGCAGCGTCTGTTGGCGCAAATTGAGCCGCTGCGGCAAGATTCGTCACCGCTGTTTCAACATCGCCCTCCCAGAAGGCCAACACTGCCAGGTTGGCGTGGACCGCAGGATGCAGCGCTTGCTGCGCTAGAGCCAGCTGCAACTGTTCGCGTGCATCCGTCAGATTGTCCTGCAGCATGAGTGCGACCGCAATGTTGTTTCTAGCTCCGCTGTCTGCGCGTTCGACAGCACTGGCCAGGGCGGCAGGCAGCTCCACATCCCGTGGCACCTGAGCCAACATAGGTATCAGGTTGTGCAGAGCCAGTGAGTAATCCGACTGCATCTCAAGTGCTTCGGCAAGAGCATGTACTGCTTGTACCCAGTGCCCTTCCGCAGCTTCAGCCACCGCCAGAGCATTTCGGGCAGATGGGAGGTCATCAGAAGATGTTTGGCGCAGGTGTTCGGCTGCCTCCTGGTTGCGTCCGAGTAGATGGCTGGCTATTCCCAGATCGAGTATTGATGTGGGCGAGCTGTCTTCCCGCTGTAGCTGCCGTCTGGCACGTTCGGCACGCTGTCTTACCACTGCTCTCCAGTGGCCAGCAACGGTCCGATACCATTCTCTGAGCAGGTAATGCAGTGCTACCCGGGGGATGGCCACCGCCAGAAACCCGAGTGCTGCTCCCCCCAGGCCTCCAATCGCAAGTATTGCCCACCCGCCCTGGGTGGACATGGCACGCGCGTAGAGAACTCCTGCACACGCTCCTACAACTACTCCGATGGCGCTACTAAGCCGTCTGGCCCATCGTCGGGGCAACACTACAGACGAGTATTTGCGCGATGCAACCGACCTGGGCTTGTCTGCCCCGGTGCTTCGTGAAACCACCGTGCCCCCTCCTCCTCCCAATCCGTTGAACGCACCTAATTCTCCCAGTCCAAGGGCGTGTTTTACTTATGTGTCATAGCATTTACAGTATTCCCATTTTCCTTGTGTTTACGCTTTTCTATCGATCAATGAGCGAACCTTAGCAGGTTACGATACCGCAGGGCAGCTCAATCGGTGAGGCTATTTGATGCTGAATATCCCGGCACAATTGCACTCCTCGGCAAATAAAAGCTTCAGAATGCCGCCCATAAGTGAGTGCAAGCAGCTCTGAAGCGGCCTAACCAACGACAGCGAGGCTGCTTGACACTCGTTTTGGGCTGCTATATAATTCCGTTAACTGCTTGTAAGTGGCGGCCGGGTGGTGAGGCCTCGATTTTGCATCTTCAATTCGTAAAGACGGCCAGGTAGCCACGACATCCTGTCTAGTTCATTTCGGTTTCCGCCCGCCATTCAGTCATCCACCGCCAATGTCAGTGTGCTGAGCCGTGCTGCGGAGTTACCGCCGAACGCAACTGCGTGGCCCGAACGGAGGGCAGCCAATTGTGTCGGTGAACTTATAGCAGGCTGTCTCGGCCTGCAACCGACTGGGAGCACGGTGACTTGTTTGCTTGGGCCGGGCGGTACGTAATAGAGTTGCTGCGGTTTCTGGGTGCCAACGTACTGCTCCACAACCGCGTACTGTGGGGCGTACTAAGAGGCCGCGTTGCGTATGCGACAACCGTCACGCAAATGGCGCATCTTGGGGTCAACTCCCTGCCAATCGTGGCGGTTACAATGTTTTTTTCCGGCATGGTTTTGGCATACCATGCCGCAATTCAGGCCACCAAATTAGGTGCTGCAGGCCTCGTCGGTTGGGTAGTTGCCGAGACCATCTGCCGAGAACTAGGGCCTGTTATGACTTCAATCGTGATTTCGGCGCGTGCCGGATCTGCGATGACCGCCGAGCTCGGTACCATGAAGGTGACCGAGCAGATCGACGCCTTACGAGCCATGTCAGTAAATCCGGTGGATTATCTGGTGACACCCAGATACATCGCGGCTCTGGTGATGGTGCCAATACTGGTATTGATGGGCAATACCGTCGGTGTTATGGGCGGCTATTTGTTGGCGTTGGCAGCGCCCTACATGAATGCCTATGCGTACCTTACCAACATACCCGGCAACCTGGAACTATGGACTGTCATAGCCGGCATTCTCAAGTCTTACGGCTTCGCCATCATCATAGCCGTAGTTAGCTGTCAGCAGGGCCTGAGCTGCAAGATGGCTTCTGAGGCGGTCGGGCAGGCGACAACCCGTTCCGTGGTCTACTGCATCATGCTGATATATGCTGCTAATCTCGTGCTGACAACGTTCTTGTTTCCCAGATGAGCCATGAACCATACTGCGGCGGCCCTAAATGCTGAACCGATGGTGCGTGTCATCGACCTGGCGTATGAGGTTGACGGACGCCGTATACTGAATGATGTCAGCTTCGAGGTATTCGCTGGAGAGCTGTTCGGTGTGATGGGCATGTCCGGATCAGGCAAAAGCACCCTGCTACGGTGCCTGATGGGGCTAATTCCGGCCACCTCCGGGCAGATAGAAATCGACGGCGAATCGATCGTAGGCAAGGCGGAAGACGAACTCAACCGAGTTCGTATGAAGATGGGTATGTGCTTCCAGCAGGCTGCGCTGTTTGACTCGATGACAGTGGCTGAAAACGTAGCCTTCGGGCTGAAACATCACCGTCGAGGCAAGCCTGACCAGATCGCCAGTACAGTGCAAGAGTTGCTGGAAACAGTAGAACTGGGTGAGTTTGCAGAATACATGCCAGCGGATCTGTCCGGTGGGATGAAGAAACGGGTGGGGATCGCACGTGCTCTCGCCATGCAACCTGCAATTGTGCTGTATGATGAGCCCACCAGCGGACTGGATCCCCTCATCGGCGGACAAATCAACACTTTGATCCTGCAGTTGGGCAAACGATATGGCACGACATCAATAGTAGTTACCCACGAGGTAACCCGACTGTTTGCCATAGCAGACCGTGTGATGATGATTGCCGATCAGACCGTCGCTGCCCTTGGCACTCCCGAGCAGCTACTGCTGCACGAAGATGACCGAGTCCGGCAGTTCATAAGCGGAGACAGGACGGGTCTAGCTGAGCTATGTCCCCAGACGCCCGCAGCGAGTGTCGCCGACTGAGGTGATCGGCCATTGCAAAATGAAGTCAGGGTTGGCGCCTTCTTCATAGCCACAGCGGCACTGGTCGCGGTCGTATTCATCTTTCTGAGCGACTATATGGGGCGTTGGTCCAGTCAAACTGTCACCGCTCACTTCGTCAACGTTGCGGGTCTGCAAACTGGGACTGAGGTGCGTCTTAGCGGCGTCAGGATTGGCCGAGTGCTGCGGATCGTTCTTGAAGATCACGTGGACTTTCCCGGGCGCTCTGCACAGGTCGTAATGTCTATCAATCGTGACGTAATACTGTACGAAGATGATGCCTACTACGTAGAGCAGGGAGCCGTCATCGGCGATAAGTACATATCGATAGCAAGAAGCGCATCAAGGCACAAGACGCGACTGGCTGACGGTAGCCACGTCGCCGGCGCAGGACTGGCCGGCCTCAGCGGACTTCCAGAGGACGCGCAGGACCTGATGGCAGCAGCCAAACGTACGCTGCATAACATCGAACAGACCTTCGTCGGGCCAGAACGAGCCATGCAAATTGATCAGATTGTGCGCAATGTCATCTCCCTTACCGCACAGGCCGATGCCGTGTCTGGACAGGCTCTGCACTTCGCGCGTAATTTGGCAGCCATGTCTGACCAGGCTCGCCCTGAGATCGCTGAAATGGCTCGCAATCTGTCAGCCGCTTCACAAACACTGAACACAACTACGCTACTGGTCCAGGGAGTCGTCGCAACTTCGCCGGTCCCGAAAAATATAGCCCTGGCATCCGGTAATATCGCTACATCCACCGAGGATATCAAAGCTGTCACTCAGAACCTGGCCCAGGTCCTGGCAGATCCGGACCTGACAGCTCAGCTCGAACAAGCTATGATAAACTTGGGAGCGGCCACGGAAAATCTGGCGGGATTGACAGAGCAAGCCAACCGGCTAGTCAGCGATGATCAGGGTGTCGGTCAGGATATGCGAGAAGCGATGGCTCAACTCCGTCAGGCAGCTTCTGACCTGGCTGAAGTCAGCGGGCATGTCAGAGAGGTGCTGACTGACCCTGAATTGACCGATAATCTCAAAGTTTCCATGGCGAAGACCCGAGAAACCATGGAACAGGCCGCCGAGGTTGGCGCAAAAGCCTCAACATCGCTGGACCGGGTGGACAGTACTATGGACCGGTTAAGCGGTGCGGTATCTGCCTTGCGCCCCCGCAAGGTAGACACAATGATAGACACTCTGGTTGGTTCAAACCATGGCTTCAGAGCCGATTTGACAGCAGACTTGTATTACAGTTCTAAGGAGCGCGATTTTTGGCGAATCGGTATCCACAATATCGGCGATACTGACAAGCTAACGCTGCAAAAATCCATGCCCATGTCTGGCTTTGACAACATCAGGATGGGCATATACGCAGGCAAACCGGCGATTGGCTATGACCGGCGGCTGTCGAGCCGGTTCAACGCCGAACTGGACCTGTGGGACCCTGACAATCATAAGTTTGACATGCGACTGCGCTACCATATGCGACCATCTCTGGATCTGACCATCGGAGCTCATGAGGTCTTATCAGGCACCGATCCATTTGTGGGGCTGCGCTACCATTTCAGACAATCTAAGGACGCAAATCCGCGTTAATACTACTTCAATGGCCGCTGCTGCGGACGTGGCCAAACACAGCAAACCAGGGCGAAGCCGGGGATTTCGGACGGGCTGTCAGGCGTGATATGTCTGCACACGTGCCGGCGTATCCCGATTTCAGGAGGACATGTACATGCGAGTTATATTTTTGCACGATGTGGAGCGAGTTGCCCACGAAGGTGAAGTGGCAGAGGTCGCGGACGGCTACGCCCGCAACTACCTGATACCCCGCGGTCTGGCCGTGAAAGCCAGCAAGGGTGCGCTGCGAGAGCTAGATGAGCGTCGCTCAGCTATCGAGCGCCGCGATCAAGAGAAGCGCGACCGTGCTGCGTCTCTAGCGCAAGATCTGGCCCAGAAGGCAGTGGTGGTAAAAGCCACTGTCGGCGAAGGACAGAGACTGCACGGTCAAGTCACCGCCCAACAGATCGCTGCGGCAGCTCAGGAACAGTTGGAGCTGGCGATCGACCGACGCGATATCGAGATCCCTGAGCCCATACGGCTCCTGGGCGACTACCTGATAAGTGCCCGTCTGTATAAGGACGTTCGCGCTGAATTGCCGGTCTCAGTCGTGCCCGACCGTGCTCCGAAGGAAGACGAGCAGGACGAGCTTGCTGCCGACGAAACTCAAACCGATGCAGACGTCGCATCTGAGGCTGCTGCGGAAGATGATGCAGACGTTGCTGCATCTGAGGCTGCTACAGAAGATGACGCAGACGTTGTATCTGAGACTGCTGCGGAAGATCAAGTCGAGACCGAAGGCTCCGAACAGCCTGAAACCCAGACCGAGGAGGAGGCTGCAGCTTCAGATCAGCCAACTGCTGAGGCAACTAGCGAGGATGCTGACCCGACCTAATCGGGCCTCGGCAGTGATAGATTTGTACACCGTGTTGTGTATACCAGAAAACTCCACTTGACGATGAGGAGAGAATGTCGACCGTGCCTGATCGCTTGCCGCCCCAGGATCTTGATGCTGAACAAGCCACCCTGGGAGCGATGCTGATAACTGACGAAGCCGCCAGCCTGGCCTTCGGCATCGTGGAGGCTGAGGACTTCTATCGGGAAGCACATCGTCTCATTTTTGCGGCAATGAAGCGTGTTGGAGACCGCAGCGAACCGGTGGATCTGATCACCGTAACCGCCGAATTGCGTCGTGCTGAACAGCTGGAGGATGTCGGGGGCAACGAGTACCTGGGTGCGTTGATGAACGAAGTGCCAACTGCGGCTCGAATCGCCCTCTACGCCTCCATAGTCGCTGAAAAAGCGGTTCTACGCAGACTTATCGGAGCCGGTGCCGATATCCAGGCCATGGCCTTCGAAAATCCGGAGGACGTAGGTAGTCTGCTTGACAAAGCAGAGACCAAGATCTTCAACCTCGCACAACGGCGGGTCACCGGAGACTTCACCCCTATCGGGCCGTTGCTAGATGCCACTTTCACCAGACTCGATGATGCATACAGGCACAAAGGAGCCCTATCAGGAGTAGGCACTGGCATTCGTGACCTCGATGATCTCACCCACGGACTGCAAAATGGCGACTTCATAATCATCGCAGGTCGCCCATCCATGGGCAAGACATCTCTGGCGATCAATAACATATGCGTCCACGCTGCAACACGTGAGCAGGTGCCGGTGGGCATCTTCAGTCTAGAAATGTCGAAGATGATGCTTACTGAGGCGATGCTGTGCAGCCAGGCAAATGTCGACTCCTGGAGACTGCGTCACGGTCTTGTCAACGAAACTGACTGGGACCGTATCGGGCAAACTTGCGGCTGGTTAGCCGAGGCCAAGATCTTCATAGATGACACTCCAGGTCTGCCCATACTGGAGCTTCGCTCCAAAGCTCGACGGCTCAAATCCCAGGCAGATATCGGCCTACTCATAATAGACTACTTGCAGTTAATTGGAGGCGACTCAAGCGCCCCCTATGAGACACGTCATCAAGAGGTCGCCAAGGTTGCACGGGCGCTCAAAGGCATAGCCCGCGAACTGGACGTGCCCGTGGTCGCACTCTCGCAGCTTAGCAGACGGGTGGAGACCCGGGAGGAGAAACGACCGGTTCTGTCCGATCTGGCAGAAAGTGGCTCGATCGAAGCTGAAGCTGATCTGGTGAGCTTCCTGTACCGGCCCAACTACTACCGGCAGCGCGAACAGGGGCAGGAAGAAGGCGCTGAGCATGTGACTGCGACGGAGAGGCGGCTGAACGAAAATGAACCGGATGAGGCTGAGATAATCATCGCCAAGCATCGTAACGGTCCCATCGGAGATATCAAAGTGATGTTCGACAAAAGGTATCGGCTTTTCGTTGATATAGACCGCCATGCAGGAACGAGTGGGATTCCATGAAAGTGCTACTTGTCGGAAGCGGGGGCCGTGAGCATGCTCTGGCAGACGCAATCAGCCGCAGCCCTCTGCTAGGGCGACTGTACTGCGCACCTGGAAACGCAGGCATCGCACAGGTCGCTCACAGTGTTGAAATCCAGACGGAAGATATTGACGCCCTATGCCGTTTCGCTGAAGAAAAACAGGTGGATCTGGTGGTCATTGGCCCCGAGAGACCTCTCATCATGGGCCTGGCTGATCGATTGAGAGCTCAAGGAAGACTAGTTTTCGGTCCCAGTGCGGCAGCCGCTCGGCTCGAGGGTTCCAAGGCTTTCACCGCTGAGTTGTTGGCCAGACATGGGCTTTCAGACAAGGAATTCGCAGTCTTCGATAGCCCTGAGGCGGCCAAAGCTTACGTGCGAGAACAGGGCGCTCCCATCGTGGTGAAAGCCGATGGCGATGCGCTCGGCAAAGGCGTCAAGGTGTGCGACACCATCGAAGAGGCAGAGCAGTTTGTGGACGATGTGATGGTCAGGCGCCTCTTCGGAGCAGCCGGAAACAGAGTGGTGATAGAACAGTGCCTGATCGGTGAAGAGTGCACCATCAAAGTATTCACCGATGGCAAAGCTGTTTTGCCCATGGTCCCCTCTCAAGACCATAAGCGCATCGGTGAGGGTGACACCGGTGCCAACACCGGAGGCATGGGCTGTTATTCGCCAGTCCCCGCGGTGGATGACAACCTGCAGCAGCAAATCGTGGATAGTGTCGTCGTCCCGACAGTCCAGGCTATGGCAGCAGAGGGGGCTCCATACACCGGTACACTATACGCCGGCTGCATCCTCACCGACCAGGGGCCAGAACTCATCGAATACAACTGCCGCTTCGGTGATCCGGAAGCTCAGGTGGTCATCCCGCGCCTGCAAAGCGACCTTCTCGAGGTGCTAGCAGCGACTGCCGAAGGCAACCTCGCGCGGATCAACCTCCAATGGTCCGACCAGGTCGCCGCTTGCGTGGTAGCTGCCTCTGCTGGCTATCCTCAGCAGTATGAAAAAGGCAAACTAATCACCGGTCTGGAAGACGCTGCTGCTGAACCACAGATACATGTGTACCATGCCGGTACTGCCTGTGAGGACGGCCGCTACTACACCGCCGGCGGCAGAGTACTGGCCGTAACTGCACTGGGCGCCGATTATGATGAAGCGTTCAATCGGGCTTATGCTGCGATGGAGAAGATACGCTTCGAAGGCATGTACTACAGGCGAGACATCGGTTGGCGAGTTCGCTCCGATTGCCTCGACGGATGAACGTAGGTGGACGTGTGTCGCAAGTGTCTGTGCTCATGGGCAGTGATTCAGATTTCGTCATCATGAGCAAAGCCGTCGACATCCTCAAGCAATTCGACGTCACTTATGAGGTGGCCGTCGCTTCGGCGCACCGCACGCCCGATCTGGTAGCTGAGCTGGTGCGCAGCGCTCCGGAGCGCGGGGTGTCAGTCTTCATCGCCGGCGCGGGCATGGCAGCTGCACTGCCCGGAGTGGTGGCTGCGTATACCACCCTACCGGTCATCGGCGTCCCACTCAGCGGCTCTGCTTTGCAGGGGACTGACGCACTGTACGCTATCGTCCAGATGCCACCCGGCATCCCAGTGGCTACCGTTGGCATAGACGCTGCCACCAACGCAGGTCTGCTTGCAGTGCAGCTACTGGCACTGTCCAACACCGACCTGGCCGAGAGACTTGTTGCTTATCGCCGCAACATGGCAACCGGAGTGCTGGAAAAGTCGAGGGCGATACAGGAGAAATCCACTTGAAGTACCGACTACCTCCAATTACGGAGTGATAAACTCGATGAAACTCCAACAGCCACGGCTACAGGGCCAAAGCACTCATGTTGACTGCGATGGCTGTCACCGTGGCCAATGCCCTCTGGACTGGGGTGACGCGTGCGGAGTGTTCGGGATTTACGCCCCCGGCGAAGAAGTATCCCGCATCACCTACTTTGGCCTTTTTGCACTGCAACATCGCGGCCAGGAGAGTGCCGGCATAGCTGCGTGGCATCCGCTCGAAGGCATGCAGTTACATAAAGCGGCAGGCCTGGCATTTCAGGTTTTCAGCGAACAGACCTTGCGCAATCTTATCGGGGACGTAGCCCTTGGTCATGTCCGGTACGCACCAAGTGGTACTAGCGTAGTCGCCAACGCTGAGCCCACGCTTGGCAGAGGCCGCTTCGGTCCGTTTGCTATCGGTCACAATGGAAATCTGCTCAACGCCCAAGCTCTCTATGAACAGTTGGCTGCAGTCGGTGCGCAACCCGATGGCAACAGTGATGCAGGGGTCATGGCCGCACTTCTGTCACGCTCCGACGCCGATACGCTTGAAGACGCAATAGTGCAGATGATGGGCCAGATTGAGGGTGCCTACTCGCTGGTGTTGTTGGCACCCCGCCGCATCATCGCAGTTCGCGACCCCTATGGAGTTCGACCCCTGTGTATTGGCCGCCTGAGCGAAAACCGATGGGTGGTCGCCTCCGAGACCTGTGCATTGCACACTGTAGGGGCTGATTTCGTACGCGAAGTTGAGCCCGGTGAGATGGTCACTATAGATGCCAACGGGCTGACTTCACGACAAGTAATCGAACCCACACGAAAAGCGTGCTGTATTTTCGAATTCATCTACTTTGCCCGGCCCGATAGCCATATTTACGGCCGATCGGTATACATGTCGCGTCAACGCATGGGGCACCTCCTGGCCCAGCAAGCGCCAGTAGACGCGGACCTGGTCATACCCGTGCCTGAAAGCGCTATCCCTCATGCCATGGGCTATGCCCAAGTGGCAAAAATCCCCTATGGAGAGGGCTTCATAAAGAATCGCTACATACACCGTACCTTCATAGCGCCTGACCAACGTCTGCGTGAGTTAGGCGTCAAGATGAAACTGTCACCACTGAAGGAGGCAGTTAGCGGCAAGCGACTGGTTGTGGTAGACGATTCCATCGTACGCGGCACAACCACCGGGCCTGAAATACAGCTACTGCGCGATGCAGGAGCACGAGAGATTCACTTGCGCATCAACTGTCCCCCCATCAGATACGGCTGCTACTATGGTGTAGACACATCTGCAAGAGTAGATGAGCTGATCGCTGCGCGGATGTCGGTGGAAGACATCAGAGAGCATCTGGGCGCTGACAGTCTCGAATACCTGGATATGAAAAATCTGATCACTGCGGTGGGGCTACCGAAAAACAACTTCTGTACTGCCTGCTTTGACAACCACTATCCCATACCCATTCCTCGTGAACTCAAGGCGGCTAAGGCTAGCGAACCGGCAGGAGAAGGCCGGCTCTATGAACAAGACGTTGCGAAGGCATAGCCGGGAGGTGCCATTGCTGTGAACAAAAGGACTACCTACGCCGATGCCGGGGTCAACATCAATGCAGCAGACGAGACCCTTCGGCGGGTGCAGGGCGCCATACGAGCTACACACGGGCCATCGGTCCTCCGTGGGCTCGCCGATTTTGGAGGCATGTTCGCACTGGGGCAGGGCTATCATGACCCTGTATTGGTGTCGGGTACCGATGGCGTGGGCACCAAGCTCAAGATTGCCTTTGTACTCGACAAACATGATACTGTCGGCCAGGACCTGGTGGCCATGAACGTGGACGACATCGTCTGCATGGGCGCTCGCCCACTGTTTTTCCTGGATTACCTGGGCATCGGCAAGTTGAGGCAAGAGACTGCAACCCAGATCATCGAGGGTGTCGCTGCAGCGTGTGCCAGGGCAGGATGCGCGCTTCTGGGTGGTGAACTGGCGGAGCTGCCCGGCATGTACGCGGATGGCGAATATGATCTGGTTGGCTTCGCAGTTGGAATAGTCGAGAGAGAACAGATAGTGGATGGTTCGGAGATCCGTCCCGATGACGTGGTACTGGGGCTTGCCTCCTCGGGCTTGCACAGCAACGGTTATTCGCTGGCCAGAAAAGCGCTTCTTGAGATGGCCGGCTATCGCCTTGATCAGCACATACAAGAGTTGGGTTGTAGTCTTGGTGAGGAGTTGCTTAAGCCTACACGTCTCTATTGTCAGGATCTGGTGCCCCTGCTTGGACAAGGCACCCAGCCATCCAGCCTGGGCCAGCCAAAAGGTATAGCGCACATCACCGGTGGCGGATGGTATGACAACATCGCGCGGCTGTTACCAGCCGGTATGAACGCACAGTTGGACAGTGCTGCCGTCCCGGTGCCGCCCGTCTTCACCATGATCCAAACTGCTGCTCAGGTGCAGACAGACGAAATGTATCGCACCTTCAACATGGGGCTCGGGATGGCGATAGTCCTGGCACCCGAAGACGTGGATGAGTGGACTCAGGCTCTCACTGCGGCAGGGCAGCAGTGCTTTGTCATCGGTACAATTGGTACTGGTGCCGAATCGGTGCAATTGCGATTCTAACAGTCACCGGATTTTGCCGATGACTGCCATATCCCAAATCGACCAAGGCGGTGAGAAGCATGGAGCTGGTCATTCTCGGCGGCGAGATGGAAGGTACCCGATTTCTCCTCAAGGGGCCTACACTTACACTCGGGCGCAGATCCGACAACGACATCTGTCTCCCTCTTGATCCACGCATCTCGCGCTCTCACGCCCGGCTGACACAGCAGTCCGAAGATGTGTGGCTTTTGGAAGATCTGGGTAGCGTCAACGGCACTTTCGTTGGCCAAAGGCGTATCAACACGCCGGCAGTATTGCGCCCAAACGACCGCTTCCGTATGGGCAGAACCTGGATGACTCTGGAAATCAAGCAGGAAGACACGGCTGGAACTGAGGCGCTGCAGTCTGTCCGCCTCGATGATACCGGAGACAAGCCTTTTCACGCCGACAGTGTTGTCTATTCGGTTGCCGCCGGCGGCGACGCCGATGCCCAACGAGAGATGAGCGCACCCCTGCGTTATCTGCAGGTATACCAACGCGTCGGCCAGGCACTCGGGTCAACTCTAGACGTAGTCGAACTGGGCAACACGATTATGGATGCTGTGATGGACAGCCTGCCGGCCGAGCGTGCATTCCTCCTGCTACTCGACCCTGGCAGCGGTGACCTGGCGCCCAGAGTGGCCCGTTGGCGTCCCGACATCGAGATCGATGCCACACAAGTGGCCATCTCTCGACACATGGTCAACAAGGCCATGCAGGAGCGCCTGACCATCATGACTACCGACGCGATGAGTGACGAGCGCTTCCAGGGTCTGGCCAGTGTTCACGACTTGCGAATCCGTTCCGCGGTTTGTGCGCCGTTGGTGCACAAGAACGATGTCTTGGGCGTGATCTACCTCGACAGCACCTCGGCAACCCACGTATTTGGCGAAGGTGACGCCGATTTGTTGGCAAGCGTGGCAACTCAGGCATCAGTAGCCATTGTAAACGCTCAACTATTTACTGATTTACGCAACGCATACGAAGACCTGCAGTCTGCCCAGGAACAGCTGCTCAGGTCGCAGACTCTGTCCACTATCGGGGCACTGGCCGCCACTGTTGCCCATGACATGATCAACATAGTGACGCCGTTGCAGCCCCTGATTGACCTGATGCTGGCTGATACAGACGTGGACAGCGAATCTGAAGAGGTAGTACGGCGCCAGACCAAGCGGCTTGCCGCCCTGGCTGAGAGACTGATGTCGTTCTCCCATGTGGAAAAAATGCGCCTCAAACCCGCCAATATCAACACTGTAGCGACAAGCACACTCTCTCTTCTGAACACTGAATTCAATCACCGTCGAGTGCGCGTCTGCCAGCATCTGGAGGAGGGACTGCCCGAGGTGATGGTTGACGAGACTCAGATGGACCGGGTATTTCTGAATCTGTGTCTGAACGCGGTCGAAGCGCTACAGGGGACAAAAAATCCTGAACTGACTATACGAACCTATCAGGATCAGGACGAGGTTGTAATCAGTTTTACCGATAACGGTCCAGGCATCCCCGCTGACACCAAGCAAGACATTTTCGACCCGTTTTATAGTACCAAGAAAACGGGGACCGGTCTGGGGCTATTTTCCTGTCAGCGCATCGTACAGGACGACCACGGGGGTGTGATCGAATTTGAATCCCAGCCTGGCATCAACACCACGTTCACTGTGAGGCTGCCTGTGATGACGATTGCTGCCCCCTCTGAGCAAGCAATCTCTGTTTAGGTTAGGCCCAGGCGTTCACTTCAATCTCAGCCTTCGGGGCCAATCAGCGATGAGGACAGCAGATCCAGCCCCGGAACTGCAGGACTTACAGTAGGCGGCTGTACTGCGGCAGCCAGATAGGCCTGAATACCTGCAATAATTCCTCGAGCAGCCCGTGCCTGAAATCCCGCGTCCTTCAGCTTGACTTCCTCTTCAGGATGGCTGATAAATGCACACTCCACTAACACTCTTGGGCAGTCAGTTTCCCTGAGTACATAGAAACGCTGCCAGCCCACAAATCGATCTCTTGTACCCAGTGCTGCCACCAATTCTTGCTGGATTTTGGCCGCTAGAAGCTGGCTCATAGGGGTCCAGTAGTAAGTCTCGGTTCCATATGCGGTAGCCGCGCTTCCAGAGCCGACTGCATTGTTGTGTACACTGATGAAGAGGTCGGGGTCAGCACCCTTGCTCTTAGCGACACGTGCTTCAAGTTCAGCCCCTGCCGGGCTTCCGGGGCCCACAGCCTTATCAGTTTCACGTGTAAGAACAGCCTCGGCACCTGCGGCCATCAACTCTCGCTTAAGTATCTGACTTATCGCCAGATTTGCATCCTTTTCGCGATATCGAGTGGGCCCTACTGCCCCACTGTCCATACCACCGTGACCGGGGTCTATGGCTATGCGCTTACCGGCCACCGAAGCGCTGGCAAACGGCGGCTTGATATCCACGATGAGGTGCCCCGCCTGTGAAAAATACGCCTGGTAGCCGGTTTGATGGACGTTTTGCAGGTCGAGAGTGACCTCCACCCAGTCGGTTGCCATCTGTTGCGGCAGATTTGGGCGAACCGTGGATGTACCCGGAAACTGTTTGAGCCCGTTTTGGGCCGCGGCGCAACGGAACAAATCTACTTTTAGCTGAGAGGGAAACACCGACTGGCGAATCCGAAATGCTACGCGATCGTTCAGGAAGAAGGTCACTCTGGTGACGCCGTTATTCTGCGAGGTGACAGATATGTCGGTCAGCCGAGCGGTGCGCAGTGTCACGTCCGTTCCCAATTCGCGGACATCAGAATTCTGCACCCATCCCACCAGATTCTCGGCCAACTTGACCTGATACCACGAGCCCTCGCGCCCGATGGCCCATAGACGCACCTGCGGAGGCAGCACCGTCAGCCGCGCATACTCAGCACTGGGGCCACAACGCACTCCGCTTTTGGCAGCGGTAGTCACCAGCGCTCGTGCGCTCCAGACCGGAGCGGAAAATACCACCAGCAGGGTTAGGGCGGCAATGAAACGAAGATTTGTTGCCACAATAATCACCTCGTAAAGCCTATCGACTCATATGGTCACTGTATCTCGCTGTACCATGGTGCGGCACGGACTGTATCATAGCACAACAGCGTCCCTACACAAACGGTCTGCGAATTGGTACAGCAGACTGATACTGCCAACGCCATCTGGCCGGGCATGAAAGCCATCAGACCCCGCTCCCGCGCCATCTCGAAGCATCTATCAAATCCCGCCCATCGCACCGCACGATCTCTTGTCGAGCGCCGAAACATATCGCTAACGCCTCTGTAGTTTCGCAACACCGTTCATGGCTCGATAGAACCTGGAGAGTGAGGGCTGGCAGGAGATTGAGCAGTCACAAAACCGCGACCGTACAGATAGTTTCAAGCGGCGCCTCGTCACGAACCAGTCGATCGCAGAAGCGGAGCGGTACCTGATCGACAGCGCTCGGAAGCACGCGCAGGCGGAGACGCATGAACACGATCCGATACCATGTCTGGCCGTTGTCGTCGTATCTTGTTACGTCCACAGTTGTGTTACGTGCCAAATCGGCAGGAATGCGCCCACTATATGACCATGCGGGAGACTACTCCGTAGCAGCATACCAAGTGAACGCTAAATCTCCGCCGTCAACAAGTGAGCGCCAAACATCCGCGTCAAACGGACGTGTGGCGCTCTATAGCACGATCTAGGCAACAAGCCGCCTCACACGAACGCTGTTTTGGACCTACTAACCAGCTACCGTCACGAATTAGTCCAACTGGCTGCCAGCCAGCTTGAAAGCAGCGAATCCGGGGCGCCGGGCGTAGTGTTCGGTGATGACTTTCTCGACCTTTTTCATGATCAGATCCGCCATGCCCTCATCAGGCAGCGCACTGAAGATGACGGTGTTCGTGCCTGGCCATATCGCGGTGCCCTCATGTCGGCCTGTCTCCCCTACTCCGGAGACCCCTCCGACACGCGTGTATCCTGGCACCTGGACCTCGTTGAGTAGCTCCACCACTCTTTCGGCGAACATGGTCTCGCATACCATCAAAAGTATGCACTTCTGACATTCGTTGCCATCGGTCATCTTGTCTCACCTCCAGGCAATCGCGGTGAAGTCATGCTATCCTGCAGATCGGTCTTAGCCTCACCGCTATGCTAACTAGTCCTTTCCAAACCGAAGCAGCCATCCAATTTTGCGAGATAGGCCATCCATGAGGCTGTAGGCTACCGGCACCACGAGCAGGGTCAGCAAGGTCGAAGTGACCAGCCCTCCGATGACTGAAATTGCCATCGGTTGCCACATCTCGCTGCCGGAGCGGAAGCCCAGGGCAAGTGGGATCATGGCAAAAATGGTGGCCAGCGCCGTCATCAGAATTGGCCGCAGGCGGATTCTGCCACCCTCGGTGATTGCCTCTTCCAACGGGAGACCCCGCTCTCGCAAGACGTTCACCATCTGCACTAGCAGGATACTGTTGCTGACCACTATACCGGTCAACATCAGTATGCCTAACAGGACCATGATATTAACTGGCGTACCCGTCAGTAGCAGTGCAGCGAACACGCCGATGACCTGCAACGGAATGGCCAGCATGATGGTAAATGGGTGAATGGTCGACTCGAAAAGTGAGGCCAGGATGATATAGATCAGTAGTATGCCCATGATCAGGGCTAACCCCATGCCGCCAAAGGCCTCTTGCCGGTCTTCCTCGGCCCCACCGAATTCGTAGCTGTAGCCTTCCGGCCAGGTCATGGCGTCTAACTCTTTCTCAGCGTCCACAACTATCTCGCTGAGGGCTCGTTTCGAGGTCGTACAACCGATGGTAACAGTGCGCTCTCGATCGGTCCGAGTGACCTGTGTGGGACCGACAGTCTCGGTAATAGTGGCAACTTCTGTCAGTGGGACGGTGCTACCGGTTGCCGTTACCAGGTCTGTAGCGCGGACCATGTCAATCCACTGCCGATCCATCTCGCGGGCGCGGACCATGATATCGTATTCCTTACCGCCTTCACGATACTTGGTCAGCTCTTGCGTACCGCGAACCAGGGTCTGCACGGCACCCGCAACCTCTGCCGCACTCAAGCCCACCCGTCCCGCCTTGTCCCGATCCACGCGGATCTGGTATTCAGGCGCTCCAGGCTCCCAGTCCAGCTTCAGGTCATGCAACCCTGGAATGTCTTGCGTGCGCTCCACGGCCTCATCAGCCAGACTGCTGAGCGTTCCCAGGTCGTCGCCTCTGATTGTGATCTCAAGGTCGCTGCCCATCCCACCCCGACCCTGCTGGAAACGATAAGTAACACCACTGATACCCGACAGTTGCTCTCGAAGCTCATCCTGTATCTCCGCTGTAGAGCGCCGTCGGTCATGGCGATCAACAAGGCCGATCTGGAAGTTGGCTGAGCGTGCGGTGCTGCTCATAGCCGCCATACCTTCGCCCTCGCCCAGGGTGACTTCCATGTTTTCCAGTTCGGGAATATGACGGACTATCTCTTCGACTTCCTTAGCCTTACTGTTTGTGTACTCTAGAGAAGAGCCGACAGGGGCTTCGAGAGTAAGCCGCATTTCCCCCTCATCCATAGTGGGGAAGAACTCGAAACCGACTAGAGGTATCAGCATCAAGCTGACGACAAACACAGCCAACGCGATAGCGACCACGAGGCTGCGGCGGTGCAGACACCACTTGAGCACGTCACTGTAGCGCTCCGACACCGAGTGCAAAGTCTGATTGAAGCCGGTGACGAAACGAGTGAATGCCGACTGATGCTGCTGCTTGTCCTCAGAAGCCTGGCGTGGGGGTATCATTCGCACCGACAGCATCGGGATTACAGTCAGCGCCACCACCAGTGAGCAGGCAAGCCCGAAAATGACTACCATAGACATAGGGGTGAACAGGGTAGAAATCAGCCCACCAACATACATGACAGGGAAAAATACACACATGGTAGCCA
>LSQX01400772.1_pt1 | contig 67190 bp, 69 predicted proteins | sample 654561 | NCBI WGS metagenome assembly LSQX01 (sample SAMN04489861, study PRJNA283612) | anaerobic digester metagenome | isolation source: 4 biogas reactors fed with cattle manure at either 37C or 55C with and... | place: Denmark: Kongens Lyngby | collected 2014
TAATTTATTTTCATCTTCTGGCTCTAAGGGATAAACGCTATCTGGCCCCTCAGGTTGTAACCACCAACTTATTTTATGCTCTACAGCAAAAGCTCGTAAGTACTCAATATCGCTCTCCTCCAATGGATCGAGATGACGCAGCACCAACACTAACACCTCATCACCTACCGCCACTTCGATTTGTGGCACACGCTCTCTAACGCTTAAGGATGCTATTAACGTACGTAAGGCAGGTAAAAGATCGGAAGCTCGCTTAGGCAGTACTAGACACTCAGTCATATCGGCAATGTATCTGCCTTTGCGCTCTCTAAAGCCAACCAGCACTGCACCTTTTTTAATCACATAACGCACGGACCAACGAGCACGGTAGCGATATTGCCAAGTTGGACCATAAATTGCTGGCAACACTTGTGGAATCTTAAGATTGGCAATTTCTTCAAAACAATTCTCTAACGATCTTTGCTTAATAGCAACTTGTGCACTTGGATCAATATGCTGCATCAAACAGCCGCCACATACCCCAAAGTTCGGACAGGGAGGATCCACACGCAATGGGGACGCTTTTATAACCTTGCGAACAAAACCCACATGGTATGAAGCTTTCTTTCTATAAATATTCGCAGTGACCTGCTCACCTGGCAAAGCTCGCTCAATAAAAATAGTTTTGCCATTACTATAGGCAACACCACGACCTTCAAGATCCATGGATTCAATCGTAAAAATTTCTGACATATCTCACCTGATAAAGCTAAGGTGCTATTTTACCCGATATTCACAAGCAATAAAAAACGGCGCCAGGAAATCAATCTCTAACGCCGTTAAGGGGAAGTCTACTGTCTAACCCTGAAGAAACACAGAGAAGCACACAGCTCTAATTACTCTGCTTTTTGCTCTCTACGCTCTTTACGCTGCTCCTTTTTTTCCTGGAACTTTTCTGCACGCTCAGCACGCTTAGCATCTTGCTCCTGGAAATAGTCGGCAATTTTAGCTTGTTGCTCATCATTTAAGTCTGCCCATACATCAAGCCACTCTTTCGTAAACTCTTCGCGACGATCTTGCATGGACTCTTTAATTTTTTCATGCTCTTTAAGCATGGCTTTGGGATCAAGCTTTTTATCAGCTAATTGCTTGGCACGCAACTCTTTAACGTCAGCAAATGGACGCTCTTTAGATTCACGTCGCTCTTCCATTTGCTTCTTGATGTCAGCTTTAACCTCATCAATCTTGGCTTTTTGTTCGTCTGATAATCCAAGCGTATCGACAAACTCTTGACTCACTGGGCCGTAACCCGGTACTAAAATACCGACATCACCTTTGAAGCCCGGATGCTTACCAGCCTTCATATGGTGATAATGGTGATGACCGCGCTTGGCGTGATCGCCACGATGTGCTCTATCGCCTCGCTCAGCTCGTTCGCCTTGCTGAGCGGTAGATTCAGTTACTTGAGGTTGAGCGGTAGTTTGAGCCATTGAGGCGTTGGCAAATGTTAGGCCTAAAGCAATAGCAGATACTTTTAAAAATGAATTTACTTTCATGAATAACTCCTGTTGGTTAACGATTAAAACTAGTTTATCGCAGGAGGGTTTCTAAAAGATTTCAAATTTAAGGGATTTATTTCAGTTAATTACAGATGCCATTCGGCAAGATACTCATCCCAAGGGGCACGCTCTTTAAGTGCAGACAAGGAATCATGGACAAGTTTAATCTCGTCTTCATAGGCTGCTTGATCTAAGTCGCACCTTAATAATTGATAGCGCAAATACATGAGCCAAGTATTAACTACATCAGTCTCACAATAGGCTCTAATTTCATCAATACCGCCCGCCAGCCATGTTGGCCAAACCTGGCTGCCATCCATGCCTAACTTACCTGGAAAGCCACATAACTTGGCAAGTTGATCTAGCGGCGCATTAGCACGGAAGGTATAGCCAGATAGCACGTCCATCAAATCAACATGTCGATCGTGATAGCGACTTAAATAGTTATTGAATTTAAAATCACGATCGTCCTGCCCCTTGTCCCAGTAACGTCTTGAGGATATGCCATGAATCAAAGCACGATAATGCAATACTGGGAAATCAAAGCCGGAACCGTTCCACGAAACGATAGTCGGTGTATAGTGATCTATTACTTTAAAAAAACTACGAATTAAGCTAGCCTCATCATCATCAGGCTCACCCAAACACTTCACATGAAAATCACTTTTATTTCTAAAAACGCAGCCAATAGCTACAATTTTTTGAAGATGCAAAGGCATAAAATCTGAGCCTGTTTGCTCTAGCCTTTGCTGTTGTGCTATCTCCACCACCTCAGCATCTGATAAATCAGCATCAAGCTGCATTAACTGACGAATGCCATGCGCATCGGGAATTGTTTCAAGATCAAAGACGAGATGTGGGGACATAGCGTTTCACTAAAAAACTATTTAGGTAAATAAGATAATGGATTTACAGGTGTACCGTTGCGACGAACCTGGAAATGCAAACGTGGAGAAGTCGTGTCAGTATCGCCTAGTTCAGCAATTTTTTGACCCTTTTTGACGCGCTCATTAGTCTGTACTGTAATACGGCTATTATGAGCATAGGCAGTAATAAAACCATTACTATGCGTAACTAATACTAAATTACCGAGACCGCGCAAGCCATTGCCCACATAGGACACGGTACCGTCTGCTGCAGAGTTTACCGGTGTTCCGATTGTGCCTGCAATATCAATACCACGTGTTGTGCTAGAGAATTGGGTGATGACATTACCGCGAACCGGCCAAGCCCAAGAAATTGCCTTAGCATCAGCGGCAGGCGCGGATACAGCTTGAGAAGTACTAGCTGCCGTTGCTCTAGTCGCTGTAGGAGTAGCAGAGCTCGTTGCTGCAGTAGTTCCACGGACGCTTAAGCGCTGACCAACTTCTAACTGTGAAGGATCAGTAATACGGTTAAGACTGGAGAGATTAGCTACTGACGTACCATGACGTCGCGCAATAGAGTACAAAGTATCACCACGTTGAACTACATAGGTGCCTGCAGAACTCGTCGCACCCGAACCGCCAGCCGATGTAATCGGCGCTTTTGAGCTGGAACCGCAAGCAGCTAACAAAGCTGAAAAACATATTGCTCCGACGATATATATTTTTCTATTCATCAAATAAACCTTTTTACTAAGGGACTTTTAAAATTAAAAATTACAATATTATCTAACGAAAAATTCGCTATATTAAATTAATTGTAGCCTATCAAATCTTTCTAGTGGGTAACAATTTTTATTAAGACTGAATACCCGGAAGCAAAGGCACGAAACGCGTTTCTTCGAGTTCATGCCTCTCCCATCTTTGTTGTCCCACCCGCTCATACATAACTAGATACTGGCGCGCACCGCCGACAGGGGCAATTAAACGCCCACCTACGACTAACTGCTCTAATAAAGTCTGAGGAATCTCCAAACCGGCTGCTGCAATCACTATCGCATCAAATGGCGCATAGTGCGGTAAGCCCTTGAGACCATCGCCATATAGCAAATGAATATTAGAGGTATGAGGTAAATTAGCAAGATTTCCAGAACCCAACTCATACAGGCCACGAATTCGCTCAATAGCAAATACTTGATGGTACAGCTCAGCAAGTACCGCGGTTTGATAACCACAACCAGCACCTATTTCCAGCACACGATTATTTGTAGCACCTTCAAGCACTAAAGAGACCATCCGCGAGACAATATATGGCTGAGAAATCGTTTGTTTAAAACCAATGGGCAAGGCAGCATCGTCATAAGCGCGGCTAGCCAAGCCCTGATCAACAAAAGCGTGACGTGGGACCGCCAGCATTGCCTCTAATACGGCCGAATTAGTGATCCCTTGTTGCTGCAGACGATGGACCATCAACTCACGCATGCGTGTTGAATTTAAACCAATATTCATCGAAACGCGACAATTTGATTGCTCTAATGGACGAGCTGCTTTTATCGAGTCCCCCACTAACCGGCGATTAGCAGATAAAATCCGTGTATTGCTATTGGCCGCAGACACAATAGGCTTGCGGATCATCCCCAGCCCTTCAAGCTTGGCAGATTCACGTTTAATCTGTCCATCGCGCAAATGCGGTCTAAATGTTAAAGAATTTTTTGTCATTAAAAACTAACATTACTAACTATGAATCCAGCGCTGAGTCAACTCTATTTCAGCGTGATGTGTTAAATCCAAATCCAGCGGAGTAATGGCTACATGACCATTTTGCACTGCACCAAAATCGGTATCATCAGCAAAGTCCCGGACATTACCCACTGAGCCAATCCAATACATCGTTTCACCATTAGGACTAGTTGTAGGAACAACGGCCTGTGACGGATGACGACGGCCTAAACGCGTAATCCGAATATTATTAGGATCGTGGGTAGCTAATGCAGGAATATTAACACTCAAAAGCATTGGCTGCTGACGAGGCCTTTCTAACTGCTTTTTTACAATATATTGGCTAATCTCGGCTGCTGCATCCAAATGTGGCCAATCACGTTCAATCAAGGAAAAAGCGATGGAGGGATAACCAAATAAGAAACCCTCTGTAGCCGCTGCTACCGTGCCAGAGTACAAGGTATCTTCGCCTAGATTAGCGCCATTGTTAATACCGGCTACAACTAAATCAATTTTTTTGTCAACTAAACCGGTCAGGGCCACATGGACCGAATCAGATGGGGTGCCATTAACATAATAAAAACCGTTTTTAGCCTGACGTACAGCTAAAGGCCGACTCAAGGTTAAAGAGTTAGATGCGCCACTATGGTTAGTTTCAGGTGCAACAACGGTCACATCGGCGATTTCACTAAGGGCTTCGTACAATGCCTCTATACCTCTTGCGCTGTAGCCGTCATCATTAGAAAGAAGGATATGTTTTCTCATAAACACCAAAAAGAACAGAAATTAATTTAGACTAAAAGATTATAGCAGTCTTGGAGCTATTCTCTGCCATTGACTGCCTTGAAAAAGGCTTAGAAAACTATTTTTCTAGCTTCTGTAGCTAGATAGTTAAATTTTTTCAATATAATACAAGCCGTCATTCATTATTTTGAGAGTCTAAAGCGCATGTCCTCTTTATTATTTGCTGTAGTTTTCGCAGTCGCAGGCTACCTGATAGGTTCCATTTCTTTTGCAATTATCAGTTCTAAATTGCTTAATCTTGACGACCCCCGAAGTTATGGCTCAGGTAACCCAGGCGCTACTAACGTTTTACGTAGTGGCAATAAGAAAGCGGCCATTATCACCCTTTTAGGCGATTTACTTAAAGGCTATTTAGCTGTCTTTGTGAGCATAAAAATTGTTGAACAGTGGCAGCTATCTCCCTGGTTAGTGACAATCGCTGCTATTGCCGTATTTTTAGGACATATTTATTCAGTCATGCTTGGCTTTAAGGGCGGTAAAGGAGTTGCGACCGGCATTGGTGTCTTACTGGCGCTCAGTCCTGTGCTCGGTCTTATCTGTATTGTCACGTGGCTTCTGGTTGCTATACTCTTTAAATACTCTTCTTTGGCTGCAATTGTCAGTGCAGCAATGGCACCTATTTATTACTTGTTTTTAAATACAAGCAGCGGAACCTTTATGTGGCCTTGGTTCGTGGCTATTTTATTTGTGGTATCTTGGCTGATATACAAACACAAGAAAAACATTGATAATTTATTGCATGGCAAAGAAAGCAAGATAGGCAGTAAAAAGGCAGCGCTTGCCAAGCCGGCTGCCACTTTTTCCACGAAGAAAAAACACAAAAAACCTAATAGCTAAATCTCAGCCAGGTCCCAGCGGGTGCGGATGCGAGTACTATAGTTACGCTCTGACAAATCAACCAAACCCGCTTTAACCCTCTCACTTGCCGCATGAGCAATCATCGCACCATTATCCGTACAGAGCACTAATGGCGGGAAAAACACCTTGCCACCTAGTTTAGCCATTTTCTCTTCTAAAAAGCTTCTTAGGTGAATATTGGCGCCCACGCCACCTGCAACCACTAAACGCTTAAGACCGCTTTGCTCCATCGCTTTAATTGACTTGTGACCCAAGACATCAACAATGGCCGTTTCCGTAGAGGAGGCCAAATCAGACAAGTCCTGAGCACTCACATCGCCCTCTTTCTCCAACTTTCTTAAGGTAGTAAGAACCGCTGTTTTAAGACCACTAAAACTAAAATCCAAATTCGGGCTATGCTTCAAAGGGCGAGGTAATTGGAAACGATCAGGATCTCCACCCTCAGCTAACTTGGCAAGATGCGGACCACCAGGGTATGGTAGACCCATCAACTTAGCCGATTTATCAAAGGCCTCACCTGCTGCGTCATCTAAGGTTTCACCAAGTAATTCATATTGACCTACACCGTCCACCCGCATTAATTGAGTATGCCCACCTGACACGAGCAGCGCCACAAATGGAAACTCCGGCACCTCAGGTGATAACATTGGTGACAACAAATGTCCCTCCAAGTGATGGATAGGAATAATAGGTAAATCATGACTCCAGGCAAACGCTTGAGCCACACTGGCAGTCACCAATAAGGCGCCTGACAAACCAGGGCCCGCAGTAAAAGCAACTGCATCAATATCCTCAATCGTTAAATTGGCATTTTTCAATACATCATAAGTTAGAGGCAGAACGCGACGGATATGATCGCGTGATGCTAACTCCGGCACAACACCACCGTATGCCTTGTGCATATCAATCTGACTATGCACAGCATGCGCAAGCAAACCTTTTTCAGTATTAACAATAGCTACGCCTGTTTCATCACAGGAACTTTCAAAACCGAGTATATTCATAAATTGCTGTATAAGTTTTTGTAAAGATTTAAAATACTGCCTTACAAATTTAGTTTTTATTTCTATTTAAAAGAGCACAAAGCACTATGTTTGAGTCTATCTTCAAATTAAAAGAGCACAATACCACTGCTCGTACCGAAGTGGTCGCCGGTATTACTACCTTTTTGACCATGGCGTATATTATTTTTGTTAACCCACAAATTCTAGGCACTACTGGTATGGACCAGGGTGCCGTTTTTGTCAGTACTTGCTTAGCAGCAGCTCTGGGTTGCTTTATTATGGCCTTTTTTGCTAACTGGCCAATAGGTATGGCGCCAGGCATGGGTTTAAATGCCTTTTTTGCTTTTACCGTCGTGGGAGCAATGGGATATACTTGGCAACAGGCGCTAGGCGCAGTATTTATTTCCGGGATAATCTTTCTTATTTTAACCGCAACCGGTATTCGTGCGTGGCTAATTGAGGGAATTCCAAAATCTCTACGTTCGGCGATCGTTGCCGGTATTGGTTTGTTTCTGGCATTTATTGCTCTTCAAACCTCAGGTATAGTGGTCGCGAACCCCGCCACCTTAGTGGCTCATGGTGATTTAACTTCCTATGAAGTTATCTTTACCGTCATCGGCTTCTTTATTATTGTTGCTTTAGATACGCTCCGTGTGCGTGGCGCTATTTTAATCGGTATTTTAGCAGTCAGCATACTGTCAATACTTTTTGGCTATACAGACGCTCCCGGCAGTCCTATATCTATGCCACCTTCTATTGCCCCTACTTTTATGCAGTTAGATGTATGGGGCGTATTAAATGTTGGCTTTATTAATATTATCCTGGTGTTTGTTTTAGTCGAGGTTTTTGATGCTACCGGCACCTTAATTGGTGTTGCAAAACGCGCGGGGCTGATGCCAGAGGGCAAACCGAATCGCCTTGGCAAGGCCTTATTTGCCGATAGTACTGCTATTTTAGGTGGTTCTTTGTTGGGTACCAGTAGTACCACTGCCTTTGCTGAAAGTGCTGCTGGCGTACAAAGTGGTGGCCGTACCGGCATGACTGCCATGGTCGTTGGTATTTTATTCCTGCTATCGCTCTTTTTCTCACCGATTGCCGGCGTCATTCCTGCTTATGCTACAGCCCCTGCTCTACTCTACGTAGCAGGTCTCATGATGCGTGAATTAGTGGAAATCGATTGGTCAGATCCGACTGAGGCAGTGCCTGCATCGCTCACGGCATTAATCATGCCATTTACCTATTCAATTGCAGAAGGTATTGCTTTTGGTTTTATTAGCTATGTAGTACTTAAGCTAATAACTGGAAAGTCCAAAGAGTTACACTTAGCAACAGTTATTGTGGCAACCCTATTCGTGATACGTTTCGGCATGGCTTAGCTGTGATAAAGCCTATATCAATGGTACAGAATATACTTATACACTTGGATTTAGTTGATCTATCTCCATATAATGAATCAATCTAGCAGTTGCATTAAGTATCTGCCCATCCACCTCCCCAACAAAAGGAAAGTTATGAGTTATCAAGATTTAACTAAAAACACCTTCCAGGATGCCCTCAATCAAGACGGCACCTTAGTGATTGATTTCTGGGCCCCTTGGTGTGGCCCTTGTCAACAATTCAGCCCAACCTTTGAAGCAGCCGCAGAAAAGCATACTGATATTAAGTTCTATAAAGTAAATACGGACGAGGAGCAAGAAATCGCTCAAGCTTTAAAAATTCGTTCAATTCCGACGCTTATGATTTTCCGTGATCGTATTCTTTTATTTTCCCAACCAGGTGCTCTAGCTCCTGCTGACTTTGAAAGCTTATTGGCTAAAGTTCAAGAAGTTGATATGGACCAGGTTCGCGCTGAAATCGCCGCTCAAGAGCAAGATGGCGGTCAAGGCCAAGCTTAATAAAAAGTGATACTACTTTTTATCTAAAAGGTCGACACTTAATGTGTCGACCTTTTGTAGTTTAAATCATCTTTTGTTCAGAAATAACTTCCCAATTGGCTTGTCCTCTTGTCAGGTTACGATGCATTTCCTCAAGCTCAGCGGCCTGAGAAACAGGAATCAGCCACTCCCACTTGACTCCAATATCATCAAAATCCTCTGACACCAGTTGCACACCGTCTTGCTGTAACTGTACCTTAACTCGCTCCATCTCGGAGTATGGACAATCGCAAAGCACACGACTCATGGCGACAATCTCGCGTTTTGGCGCATCATGCAAGCACTTGGCTGCTGTACCACCATAAGCGCGCACCAAACCGCCAGTGCCTAGCTTGATCCCGCCATAATAGCGAATCACTAAAACCACGATATTAGTTAAGTCGCGCCCCTCAATAGCAGCAAGAATAGGTCGCCCAGCAGTGCCCCCGGGCTCACCGTCATCGTTAAAGCGGTACTCGCCACCGATACGAAAAGCCCAACAGTTATGAGTAGCATCCGGATGGCTATGCTGCTCAACAAAGCGCAACGCCTCCTCTGCCGATTGCACTGGGGCGGCATGCACAATAAAAAGACTTTTTTTAATTGTTTCTTCGTAAGAGACCGCTTGTGTCAGTTCTAACAAAAATAAACCTCAAAAAATTAATATTAGCTCTCTAAGCCACGAGAAGCCAAATAACCATCGTAATCACCCAGGTAGTCGACAATGTCGCCATTTGGCATGATCTCGATCACTCGATCAGCGATACCCGACACAAATTGACGATCATGAGAAACCAGGATAACGGTACCTTTGTACTTCTCCAAAGCCATCTGTAATGACTCAATCGACTCCATGTCCAAGTGGTTAGTTGGCTCATCTAATAATAAGATATTATGACGACCAAGCATCAAGCGCCCAAAGGTCATACGGTTCTTTTCACCACCGGAAAGTACAGAGACCTGCTTAACGATATCATCGGCTGAGAATAACAAGCGTCCTAAAATAGAACGTACCGCTTGGTCATCATCACCTGCTTGACGATGATCAGTCATCCAGTCAAATACATTTACCGTAGCCTCGAACTGATCAGACACGTCCTGAGCCATATATCCCATATCCGCATTTTCAGCCCATTTAATCTCGCCACTATCCGGCTTGATATCATCTGCCAACATACGTAATAAGGTCGTTTTACCAACGCCATTAGCACCAATAATTGCAACCTTTTGACCTGCTTCAATCATCGCATTGAAATTTTTAATGACAGGCTCATCGTAACTCTTATTGACTTTTTCAGCACTTACTGCCAAGCGGTGCAGGGCTTTATTTTGCTCAAAACGAATAAAAGGGTTTTGACGTGATGACGGTTTCACTTCAACCTGCTCGGATTTGATTCGATCAATTTGCTTTAAACGTGATGTAGCTTGTCGAGCTTTTGATTTATTAGCAGAGAAACGGCTAACGAAATCCTGTAATTCAGCCATACGCTCTTTGGCCTTGGCATTATTAGCTAATAAACGCTCACGGGCTTGCGCTGAAGCCAGCATGTAATCATCGTAGTTGCCAGGATAAACGCGCACTTCACCAAAGTCCACGTCAGCCATATGAGTGCAGACCTGATTTAAAAAGTGACGGTCGTGACTAATAATAATCATCGTTGAGTCATAGCCATCCAGTACATCACCTAACCAACGAATGGTATGGATATCCAAGTTGTTGGTCGGTTCATCTAGTAACAAGACATCAGGATTAGAGAATAGTGCCTGCGCCAACAATACGCGCAACTTCCAACCCGGTGCAATCTCACTCATCAACACACGGTGCTGTTCAATAGGAAACTCAAGACCCAAAAGCAACTCTGAAGCACGCGCCTCAGCAGTGTAGCCATCATATTCGGCAAACTTTGCCTCTAGATCAGCAGCGCGCATATAGTCGTCGTCAGTCGCTTCAGGATCCATATAGATCGCATCGCGTTCTTGCATCGCGGCCCACATCTCAGTGTGGCCCATCATCACTACATCTATCACCTTATACTCTTCAAAGGCAAATTGGTCTTGACGTAATTTCCCCAGTCTTAACCCTGGTTCTAAGGTTACTGAACCTGAGGTCGGCTCCAAATCACCACCAATAATTTTCATAAAGGTAGACTTACCGGCACCATTGGCGCCAATTAGACCATAGCGATTACCATCAGAAAACTTTACGCTAACATTTTCAAATAATGGTTTAGGACCAAATTGAATGGTCAAATTCGATGTGGATATCAATTAATTTTCCTTTTAATCTTAATCTATTTTTCTAATAATTTAGTCGTGCTCATGATGTACATGATCGTGGTTGTGGTCGTGGACATCTTCTTCGTTGCCATGCTCATGCTCTTTTAAGACCAAATAGGCGATGTCATTTTGTGTAGCCAGACCGACTTCCTCACCGATGGGTAAGGTTGCACGCACCTCACCATGACCATAAGGCAAACCGGTAATCACAGGGATTCCTGCCACAGTGCGGAGCCATTGTATGACCGAATCAAAATTAAAGCCATTGTCATGCTCTACTAACTGATAATCCGTAAAATGGCCTAATAAAATCGCCTGCTGATTAGCTAAAATACCTGTTTGCCACAATTGCCAAAGCATACGTTCAATACGGTAAGGATGCTCAGAAACATCCTCAATAAATAAAATGCCCCGCTCAATTTTAGGCATATAAGGTGTACCAATGAGGGAGCAAATCATCGCTAAATTACCGCCCCACAGAGTACCACGAACATCCACCTCATCCGAACCCTCTGCTTCAAAACATAAAATCTCTAACTCATCACGCATTGATTCAACAAAAAGCTCTGCAGTCAGATCATCAATTTCCGCTTTACCAAAGTCAGGGATTGCAGCAGGTCCGGTATAGCTACTCATCCCGGTTTTAGCTAAAAGAGCCAAATTAAAGGCGGTAAAATCGCTATAACCCACATAACGCTTAGGGTGTTTGGCAAGCAAATCCCAATCAATCAAATGCAAAATACGACTAATGCCATAACCACCCCGGCTCGCAAGCACCACCTCGGCATCACTTGTAGCTGCACGGCTAAAGGCTGCTGCGCGTTGCTCATCAGTACCCGCAAAACGGGTTACCTTAGCATCTACTACTTGATCAAACTGCACCTCAAAACCATAATCTGTTAAGCGTGCTGCAGCTATATCAAACATTGAGGCATCCACCACAGCGCTCGACGGAGACAAGACATAAAGCGGAATTTGATCGGCATAGTCCGCCACATAGGGAGGAACGTCATTAGCCTCATCAGACTCTATCTGCCCATCATCAAAATGTTCTTCCGCTGTTTGCTCAAGAAAACTTTTGTTGCTATGTTCATGATTATCCATCAGGCCTTATCCTTAAAAATTTACCGCTATATTATATAAATAATGGCGCACTTAGCAGCAGCTTTTAGCCAAACGCCTTGCTTTAAAAAAGTTTCTCAATAAAGTCGCAGCCTCCTCGGCCATCACACCCTGAGTCACCACACAATGATGATTTAATTGAGGCTCTGACTGTAAACTAATCACGCTACCGCAAGCACCTGTTTTAGGATCACTTGCCGCAAAAACGATGCGTTTGAGACGGCTATGCAAAATCGCTCCCATGCACATTGCGCAAGGCTCTAGACTCACATACAAGGTACAACCAGTTAAACGATAATTACCCAAGACCGATGCTGCTTGTCGCAATGCTAATATTTCAGCATGAGCCGTAGGGTCGTTACTATGAATCGTTTGATTAAAACCCTCACCCAATAAACGCTCCTCAGGTCCAACGATAACAGCACCTATCGGCACCTCACCAAGCGCTGCCGCTTTTTCGGCCTGTTGCAGCGCCATTTTCATAAAAACATGATCCTGATTCATAATAACTGTTTAGTCAATAATTGCTCTTGCCAGCCAAGAGCGGAGGTTGTTATCCTAGAGCTTTAAGATATTGCAATCAACAGAGTGGCAATAAGGTACTTAGACTCTACAAAGGATATGACAAATTGATGGTTTTCAATCCCTTTATCACAGGTGCTTCAAACTTTATTAAGCAGACACAAGTCTTTTATGACATGCAAAAAGAGTTTCTGAACAGTGCCAGACATTTACTCCCTGCTAATTTTCAGTCAAGTGATATGACTGTATTACATCCAGACCCTGTGGATGAAGGGACTTGGGAAAGAGCTGTTTTTACAGCACCCAAAAACACACGCAAACAATTTGTCAATGAGCTCGAATATTATACCTTCATCCCTAGCGTCCCTGATAAGAAGTTGCACCCAAAGCACCAGGGTATAGTCGTTATGCTACATGGTTGCGATCAAAATGCCAGTGTATTTGCTCAAGGCTCTCAAATGAACTTGTATGCACAAAAATATGGTTTTATCGTACTTTATCCTCAGCAAAATAAAAAACATAACTTTGCTCAATGTTGGCGATGGTATAGCTTAGATCCTGACAGTGGCATGGCTGAAGTCAATACAATTATGACGCTGATTTCTCAGACCATCAAAAAATATAAAATCAATCCCGATAATGTTTTTGTTGCGGGTATGTCTGCCGGAGCGGGCATGGCAAATGCGATTGCCTTTAGTTTTCCAGAGAAAATAACCGCCGTTGCTTTGCATAGTGGTCCGGTTTTTGGGCAAGCACGTGATGTCCGCAGTGGTTTAATGGTCATGGGCGGTATTACTGCCGATAGCGATGAGGAATTAATTTCCTTTCTTAAAACCTTTTCTAAACCTAAACCCCATGATATACCGACTCTCATTATTCACGGAGTCAAAGACAATGTCGTTAATATCAGCAACGCAACAGCACTCAGCAAACAAGCACTTTACTTAAATGACTTACCCCTAGATACCGAAGCTATAGTGACTCGACACGATATTGACACACCCAACGCTTATACTAAAAAAGTCTATTGTTGCGAAGAGAAACCCATCGTCAAGGTAATAGAAGTTGATAATATGGCCCACGCATGGGCTGGTGGTGATACGACGTTACCATTTAACACAGACTATGGCCCCAACTCTAGTGAGACGATTTTAAGATTTTTTTCCCACTATGCTACACTTCCCGATGAGTGAAAATAAATGGTTAAACGGTCGCGCTCTAAACAATCCGCTGTTAAGGCAACCAGGCGGTTCTTGAAACTTCAACGTGATATGGCTAAACATGCTCAAACCATATTACCAGAGCAATTAAAAGCCGCTAATATCTTGTTAAAACGTCCAGATCCTCAAAGTCGTGGTGAATGGAAAAAGCATATTTTTATCGCCCCTGCCTTTAACCAAAATAAACTAATTTCCAGACTCGACTATTTCATCTTCAAACCTTCTCCAACAGCACGTAAAGCGGATACCAAAGGCATGCCTTTGGTGGTCATGCTGCATGGTTGTCATCAAGATGCGGCATTATTTGCCCAAGGCACCCAAATGAATGTAATCGCACAACGTAATGGCTTTGTTGTACTCTACCCCCAACAGAGTCGACGTAACCACGTGGCTAAATGTTGGCGTTGGCATGATTTAGTTAACGGCTCCGGCATGGTCGAAGCTAATACAATCATGAGAATCATCCGTAGCACAGTGATGATGCATGATTTAGATTCACAAAAAATATATGTCGCCGGCTTATCAGCAGGCGCAGCAATGGCAGGCGTGTTAGCGGCAAGTTACCCCGATCAGTTTGCAGCCGTAGCAATGCACAGCTGCCCAGTTTTGGGCCGTGCTCACGATACATTAACAGCTGTCAAAGTCATGCAAGATATGCAGTTGGACAGTGATCAGGCCCTCGAATCTTATATTGCGCCGCTAAATCCACACGAGAAACACCCTATCCCCACTATGATTATTCAAGGTCAACGGGACAATGTGGTTCATCAACGTAATGCCGACGAACTAGTGAAGCAGTTTTTATATATAAATAATCTGCCAATGGACACTGTGGGGCTCACCAAGAATTACTTTCCGCGCAGCAACAAAGAATATAGCCAAACAATTTATCGAGTCGGCGCCAAAAGAATCCTCGAGTTCATCAAGGTTAAGCGCTTAGATCACGCTTGGGCAGGTGGTGACGACCGCCTGCCCTTTAACTCTAAATACGGCCCCAACTCAAGTCAATTAGTGTGGGAGTTTTTTAAGAGACACTTGCCTAAATAAGTTTATTAAATACCGCCAATGAGCATATATTTAATGACCATATAATCATCTAAACCGTATTTAGCCCCCTCTCGGCCAATTCCTGATTGCTTTACGCCCCCAAAAGGTGCCGCTTCATTAGATAAAATCCCATTATTAATAGCGACCATGCCATACTCCAGCGCCTCTGCAACTCGCCAGACCCGGCCTATGTCACGACTGTAGAAATAAGCTGCCAAGCCATACTCCGTGTTATTAGCCATTTGCACCACTTCTTCTTCTGTTTTGAAGCGGAATAAAGGAGCTAATGGACCAAAAGTTTCCTCTCTGGCAACCTTCATCTCTGAGGTAACTTCTGTCACTACAGTAGGTTCAAAGAATAAACCTCCGAGACTATGTGGTTTACCTCCAGTAGCAACTTTGGCTCCTTTGCTTAAAGCATCAGCGATATGGTCTTGTACTTTAGTAACTGCCGCCTCATCAATTAATGGTCCTTGATTAACACCTTCGACCGTGCCGTCACCCACCTTAATCTGATTAACTGCAGCCACAAATTTTTCAGCAAATGCATCATAAATTTCATCTTGTACGTAAATGCGGTTTGCACAAACACATGTTTGTCCTGCATTACGATACTTGGACATCATTGCACCTTCAACCGCCCCATCAAGATCGGCATCATTAAAGACAATGAAAGGGGCATTACCACCGAGCTCTAAGGAAACCTTTTTAATCTGATCCGAACATTGGGACATTAAAATACGACCAACTTCAGTTGAACCGGTAAAACTCAATTTTCGTACGATAGAATTAGAAGTCATTTCTTTGCCGATTTCTGAAGCAGAACCAGTCACCACCGAAACCAAACCACTAGGTACACCAGCTTCCTCAGCTAATACACATAAAGCAAAGGCAGAGTAAGGTGTCTCAGCAGCCGGCTTAACAACGATAGAACAACCCGCACCTAGCGCTGCTCCTACTTTGCGCGTGATCATCGCAGCAGGAAAGTTCCAGGGCGTAATCGCTGCACAAACGCCTACCGGTTCTTTTGTAACAATCACACGACGATCGCTTGCAGGCCCAGGAATCACATCACCATAAGCTCGTTTGCCCTCTTCTGCATACCACTCTAGATAAGAAGCACCATAAGCAATTTCTCCCCTAGCCTCAGCCAAAGGTTTACCCTGTTCCAAGGTCATAATCAAGGCAAGATCGTCTTGATTTTCCATCACTAACTCAAACCAATTGCGCATAATGACTGCACGTTCTTTGGCACTTTTAGCGCGCCATAACTTCTGCGCTTTCTCCGCTGCTTCAATCGCTCGATGAGTTTCTGCTGCGCCCATATTAGGTATAGTACCAAGCACCTCACCATTAGCTGGATTAGTTACATTAAGTGTCTCTCCACTATCTGCATCAAGCCATTGCCCATTAATATATGCTTGCTGCTTAAATAAATCCTGACGTGACAAATCTTTCATGATTCCTCCTATTTTTATTTATAAATGTAGTTATAATTCTACTGCACCAGTTTGCTTAACAAAATAAAGCGCTTTAACTCGCTTAGATTTAAAAAAGTACAACAAAGCAATCAAACTAACCAACAAGTACAGAGCAGTTTCCGGTTCTGATGAAAATACTGCAAACAGCGTCAAAACGACTTTGCTTGCTTCAAAAGCACGCACCATATAAATAGTCATTGGCGACTTAACGGCCGTTAGACGATAGACTAGAAAAAAATTTAGAAAAGCCGTAATAAAAAATAGTACGACGATTAGACCCAAACCGTCTGGCGCGCCGCTTAGATTCTTTAAGCCAATTAGGGCGAACATAAAAAGCCCAACCCCGGCAACAATTGATATCACACAATATAAACCCAAGAAAAAACCTAAACTGGGCGCTTGCTGATCCATGGAACCTCCAAAAAAACCAAGTAGCTCAACTGCAATGAATTTTAAACGGTTTATCTACTATCTATATAGCAAAACACTTAGTTTAGTCTATTAACCCTTAAGAGCTTCCAGCATAGTTGTAAAACATGGATCATGTGGATCTTTATATAAATCCCTCCTAATTTCTGCCGGATCTTGGTAACGTTTTTCTGGATTAGGGTGCATAGCCTTGGCAATAATATATTGGGTGGATTCATATAGGTCTTCGTAAAACTCTACCCCCACGCCTTTTTTCTGAATAAGTGCGTTAACAAAAGGAATATCCGTATCAAGACCTTTAGAAAAAGGTGGATGGCTATGCAATAAATAATAGTAAATAGCACCTGCCGCGTATAAATCATTGCTGGGATGTAGTTCACCGCTAAAGGCCTCTGCAGCTATAAAAAAAAGTTCATCCGGGGAGTAGTGAATATTTTTACCGCTACTAAAACTATAGTTAGCCAAGACCGGAGCTAGGGTGTTGCTGGCCAGATTTAATATAATATATTTTGGTAGTAAACGATTGTGTTGGACATGTGGATGCAAACGCCGCAAATAAATTAGACCATTAATAATCCCTAAAAAAATGCTTCTTGCGCCAATAAAGGATAATGGATCATCTCTTTGGACCCTCTCCAACAAGCTCTCCCCATTAACAAAATCCAGAATCGCGTAGCGATAACTCTGACCATTGATATGAATCTCACCCAGGCGATCGAGCTTAACGACATTAGGGTTATTTAAACGCGCTAGTACGGCTAGCTCATCTGAAGCGTCTTGTAAAAAGAGTTTTAGAACTTTTGCCTCAAAATCTCCACTTCTGACCCTATAGGTTTGAGCGTAATCATTAATCGCAAAAAATGACTTTACCTTATACTCACCATCAATGATTTCATCTTCTTTGAAGAAATAATTAGTCGCTGACATAAGCTTCCCCTTATTGGCGTTGTTAGGCTACAAACTTCACTTTAACAGAGACTTAAGCCTTACTCTTTACAATATGATGATATTAGTAGTTGCCTTAGGTTTTAAGAAGATTCTACAAATTAATTTACAACAGAGAAAGACTACTGTAAGAATGCTATTGCTACAATAGGCAGTTAATTACGTACCAACAGGCCAAAAAACATGTCAAAACCATCTCGTTTTACTTTCTTTGTTGTCATTAAAAAAATCAAAAAAATTATTCAAGATATTAAGCAGTTTTTCTCGCACGGTCCAAAAAAACAAGCGCCTGATACAGTGACTGCGACAGCGGAAGATATAATTCTCGGCAATTGGAAAAAACACATTTTTATTGCGCCGGCTTTTAATGACGAACAATTAGTAGCGAAGCTTGATTACTACATTTATACACCCGCAAGTACTCCCGAACGTCCTTGCACTAAAAACATGCCGTTAGTCGTCATGCTGCATGGTTGTACCCAAAACGCTAATGCCTTTGCCGAAGGAACTCGGATGAATCTCCTGGCTCAACAAGAGGGTTTTGTCACGCTTTATCCACAACAGAGTGTTTCACACAATATTGGCAAATGCTGGCGTTGGTATGATTTAGATGCTTCCCAGGGATTGGCTGAAGCGCATACTATTATGAAGATCATCCAGAGCACAATCAGTATGCATGAGCTCGATCCGCATAAAGTCTTTATCGCAGGGATGTCAGCCGGCGCTGGAATGGCCTCTATTATTGCTGCAACTTATCCAAAACAAATTCAGGCTATCGCCCTGCATAGCGGACCGGCCTTAGCCATTGCTCATGATATGAAAAGTGGTGTCAATTTACTAAAAAACGGTTTTGATGATAGTGAGCAAAAATCCATTACTAACTTAGACCCTTTTGCTCAGAAAAAATCTCATGAAACACCGACGATGATTATCTATGGACAAGAAGATGATGTCGTGCATTTTAATAACTTTGAGGCTTTAAACAAGCAATTTTTATATTTAAACAATTTAGAGTTAAGCAGCAAAGGCTCTATAACAAAACACCTAGGCGGCACAGAAAAAGAATACACACAAACTGAGTACAAAGACAGGCACAAAACCATCGTTGAAGTACTTAAAATTAAACATCTTGGCCATGCCTGGTCAGGTGGTGATAAACGATACCCTTTCAACTCAAACAAAGGACCACAAGCCAGTCGTGTGATTTGGGACTTTTTTAAAAAAACTGATAGCAATTAAAATCTATTGTTTGAGTGCGGCAAGGTAGGCTTTTTGCTCTTTAGTTATCCTGAAACTCTCGCGCGCTTTTTGTATGGTTTTATTGTGTACCCATGGCGCAAGACGTTGCTCCTGCAAATAAGGAATAGTAGACTCCCACTGCTTTGCCAGAGCTGTCGCAAAGAACCATGCAATCGCCATATTGACATAGTATTGCTCTGTTCTTATTATTGCAGGAATATCCAAATACTCGGTTTTAAAGTCATCATCCAGGTAATGACTCATCAGCATCACAATAGCAAATCGACAAGTATAGATATGCTCTGAGGCCGCGTAATGATGAATATTATGGAGCAATAACTGGCGATTTATCTTAAAAGTTTTAGGCGACAAAATATCACATACAGCCCAATTATCAATATAGGGCAAAAAACCATTTACAGCTTCCAGGCACTCTTCGTAGCCCTTTATCTGAGAGATCAGAATAGCATGTAGCATATTTTCATCATAATATTGATGAGGAAGGCTTTGTAAGAACAGCTCTAACTCACTCTCGCTTGCATATTGCTTAGCCAATTGACGCAAGATCGGCACCCTCACCCCGATAAAAGTGTTTTTGTCCAAGGTCGGGATTAAATTGCTTTGGAACCTGGCATAGCCTGTGTCTGCCAACTCAAAAAGTCGCCGTTGTATCGTTAACAAGATTAACTCCTCAAATAACTTAAGATGTTGAATAAAGATAAGCTGCGGTAATAATGAGGTAGCGCCCTGCTTTAGCCAATGTCACTAATATCAAAAATCGGTAAAAATTCTCTTTTAAAACACCGGCAACCAAGGTGATTGGATCGCCAATGACTGGCAACCAGGAGAACAGCAAAATCCATGAACCATAACGTTGATAATGCCCTTGCGCTTGCTCCAAACGCTTAGCAGAAACCGGAAACCATGAACGATCTTTGTAGTGTTGTAACTGCGTACCTAGCCACCAGTTTAGCGTCGAACCCAGGACATTACCCAAAGTTGCAAACAACAGCAATAAAAAGACTGACTGCTGTGATAGATGCAACATCCCCAACAGTACCGCCTCTGATTGCGCAGGCAATAGAGTCGCTGCAAGAAAGGCAGTAGAGAACAAGATTAAGTAATTGAGCACGAAAGTATTAGTATGTAATAATGTTTTGTAGCGGTATAAACAAGATTTTTCTCTTGTATAACAATACGTTGCATAAATACAAATCGTCCTGTAAATTGATACTTTATGAGCTACAAATACAACTTGTATTACTACTCTACACTCATCAACTTAAAGTAAAACAACCTTGTCAGGAAAACTATGCAAACGATTGGACTTATTGGTGGCATGAGCTGGGAATCAACCATACCGTATTATAAAAAGATAAATGAAACCATAAAGCACTACTTAGGTGGTTTGCACTCAGCTAAAATTATTCTTTACAGTGTTAACTTTCAAGAAATAGAACAACTTCAGCGCGATGATAAATGGGAAGAAGCCGGACAGATTTTGCTTTCCGGTGCTCTTGCTTTAGAACGTGCCGGTGCCGATTTTCTAGTTTTGTGCACAAATACTATGCACAAAGTAGCACCTGTTATTGAGTCATCAATTTCAACATCCTTATTGCATATTGTGGATCCAACTGCCTCCGCAATTAAATCGGCCGGTTACAAACAAGTTGCCCTACTCGGCACCCGATTTACCATGGAGCAGGATTTTTACAAAAAAAGATTGCTGCACGAACATGGTATCAATGTACTGATCCCTTCTCCAGAAGAACGGGAACTGGTCCATCATATTATATATAATGAACTATGCCTTGGAATTCTTAACGAAAACTCACGTCGACTATATCTTAATATCATTGAAAATATGGCTAAACAAGGAGCGGAAGCAATTATCTTGGGTTGTACTGAAATTTCCATGCTGATTAGGCCGGAGCATACAAATGTTTCTTTATTCGATACTACGGAGATTCATGCTGTTGCTGCTGCTAAACAGGCCTTAGCATTTCAGTAACAAATATAAAAAAAGCCCAATAAGCCACAAAAACACTCCAATTTGTTTAACTTATTTCAATTGACTTCAATAAAACACTGCCTAGTCAGCATATAAAACCCTTTAAATACAATGCTCTGCACAGATTAATCCCATCCAAGTTGTTTATGTTTTACTTACAAATCTAACATGCCTAACTTATTGAAAGACACTATGATTGTTTCACGCAAATCATATTATGGAGGCGGCATATGAGAGCTATTATTTTAATTGCGAGTCTTTCCCTTTTAGTGCTGACAGGCTGTGTGCACACGCATCATGGCCACTGGAGCTATGATGACCGACCTAGGTACTCAAAAACATACAGTAATAACAAGCACTATAAGCAACAAAAACATCCTGGTGTTAAGCACCATCACACTAAACAACGCCCACCAGCGCAGGCAAAAAAACGTCCGGTTGTAAACTCAAAAAAGCATTCTTCGATAAACCCTAAACACCGCCATGTGGCAGACACGAGAAGGCATCACCATCGGCATCGTTAGGTGAAATGAGTTTATCCTTTATTTATAATTACTTTTCTCAATAAGGCCTGGTGTTATTAGTTAATACTTGGCCTTTTTTCTGAGCCTATGATGACTCAATATTTCCTAGGGTTTAACCGTCTGGATCTCACTATTTAATTGATCTATATTAGATACATCTTCTACCAAGCTTTTTAAGCGCTACCCTAAACTCAATAGGAGAATTTAAAATGTCTGAACAGTGGCTTACTTCCCTTATCACCGAAACTCCACAGGAAGGTTTTGAGCTGGCTATTACGCTAAGTCGTCGTGGTGTTAAATCGACCCAACCAGATCCTGAGGTATTGCATAGATTGCGTGCAGAATATGCCAATGATGCCGATGGTCTTACCGCGGCCTCTCAGGTAATCGCTATCAACTTCCAAACTGTAGCTGCGGCTAATAATTACTGGAGAAAATAATGACTATCTTTGATTTATCTACTTCCTGTATGTAGCTGAGCCCAATAGAAAAGGCAGTTCTATACTTTATTAGAACTGCCTTTTTACTGATGAGGAGCTGCAAACTACTCCTCAACAAAAACACCTTCATAACCTGTAGTGGCGACCGCTTCAAGCAAACTATCTTTAGTCACCTTTTCATTTGCTTCTACTCGTGCCATATTATCTTTAAGGCTTGCTTTGACCGTATTAACACCATCCACCTTGAGTAACGCCTTTCTAACCATGGCTGTACAAAGCGGGCAATGCATACCCTCAACGTGAATCACATAACTTTGATTTGCACCATTGATACTAAGTGCGGCTAAAACAGCCATTAACAAATTACTCATAAAGATAAAAGACTCCTATCATTTCCGGGTATAACAAGAGCAACATCAACGCTAAAAAGGCAAGTGATACCAACCACCAACTACGCCCTTTTAAACCCTGCCTCAAGCCACAGCTTTTTCTATAGAATTTTGCCCAGACAAAAACAGCAAAACATACAAAAGCTAATAGGCTTAGCAGTAATCGATATTTTTCTAAAGGCGCCACAATTGCCAACAAACCAAAAGAAGAACCAAACAGCAAAAACAGTAGCGCAGGTAGACAGCACAATGTAGCTGCCACTGCACTACCAAACGCCCCAAACAACCAAAATCTTGATAATTTACTTGGAGTCTTTTGCTCATTATTATTTAGCACAATAATGTCGCTACCCTTATTAGATTTCTACTGATTTATACTCATACGAAAACTCTTTTGGAGCGTAGTAATCTTGTACATTATCATCAACTTCAGCATAGGGATAACCGAAGTTATTGAGTGGATGCTCATAAGGTCTTGGCTTTAAGGCAAAGTCACGCCCCCAGTTATAACCGATCCAGCACATTTCCCAGTTACCAAATAGGTATTCGCGAAGCTGGATAATTTTACTGTCATCATTAGTGAGCTTTTCTGCTAAGCGAACCTTAGTGACATCACCCGGATCGCATGGAATCCAGCCATAGCCCTTAATGTAGAACTCTGCACGACAATGCTGTGAACCAGTAATTGTTGCGACACCATCCTTACCACTACCCATGGCAGAACTAAATCGACTCTCACCTACACGAATACCAAATACCTCACGGCTAGGAATACCTACGCTACGGCAAAGTGCCACAAAGACCGAACTGATGTCGGTGCATTTACCGTAAAGCTCGCCTGACTCAAGTAAGGCTTTTGCATCCCCCACGCCACAACCAATAATGCTCTCATCACGGGTCATATTATTGGCAACCCACGTATAAATCGCTTTGGCACGTTCTAAATCACCATTAATTCCTTTAGTGATTTCCTCGGCTTTTTCTTTAACTACACCATCGATTTGAATATGACGTGTAGGCTCTAAATATTCCTTAATCTCTGGTGTTAACTCTTCATTTTCGTTGAAATTAACCTTTGAAAAATCTGTATGGCGCTCTTGTGTACTAATAGTAAAAGCTGTGCTGATTGACGCTGACTTTTCGTTAAAGGTTGCGTAAAGCGTTGGAATATCAAAATCACTTTGATACAACTCGTCGTAATTTCCTGTATTGCTAATGAGCGTTTTAAGTTGTTGATAATCGCTATTTAAAGGCAGTGGTACCCATAGACGAGTAAGCTTACCGGCTTCTTGGATATTGTGAGTTAGGGTGACTTCGAAGGTACGCTCTTTTTCATTAACTTTACTGGGGTTTTGTTTGTCATTATTACCTGTCGCTGCAAAGCCTAAACTAGGCAATAAGAGCGCGCTACCAGCGGCGCCGACTTTGAAAAAGTCACGTCTTTTAAAATTGGATGTCATGATGATAGAACCTTGTGTAAATTAACCAGTACCTGGTATAAATTGGCTAGGTTTTTTAGAAATCCCATAGCCCACATACTACATATCTCTTTAGAATAAGAGAAGAACGAGGTAAGTCCATCTTATCAGATATTGATTTTGCATTTTACTGTTTTTGGGCTAATTTTAATATCTGACGCATTAAATAATCCAGCAACCAACCAATCACGCTAATGACTACTATCCCTGCAGTTAGTTCACTATATGCAAGCCGATCTTTGGCATCAACAATGAAATAACCTAAGCCATTATCGACGCCTAACATCTCGGCCGGTACTAAGACAACCCACAGCACCGCCAAAGTCAAACGTAAACCAGTCAACGAAAAAACCAGCATCGACGGGAAAACAATGGTCCTCAGTATTTCCCAAGGCGTGGCTGCCAATGATTTACTAAGCTCGATGAAGGAAGGCGCAACTTGCTTGACACCAATACTAGTATTAAGTAGTGTAGGCCAAACACCACCTATCGCCAATAAAAACAAAATAGGTGCATTACCAATCCCAAAAATCAGTACAGCGATGGGCATCCAGGCTAACGGAGAAACCATCCTGACAAGTTGAAAGGTCATCACACTCATCAATTCAAAGTTTTTCGATAAACCAAGTAATAAACCAACTGGCACGCCAACAACAAGTGCAAAAATCAATCCAAAAAACACTCGCAACACACTCGCAACAATATGCGAAAAAATCTCACCACTTTGTATTAATTCTAATAATTTGAACGCTGTAGGAATAGGAGCCAATGCTGCAGTCGCAGGCTCAGTTGTTTGCAACCAAAGCGCTGTAAATTGCCAAATAGTAAGTAAGACAAAAACACCAATGAAAGGAAAATAATAAGGTCGTAATTTCTTTAGCATACTAAACCATGCTAAGTGATTCATTGATGTGTGAGCGCTTTAATTCCATTGTTTCTTCTGGTGCTGCAGGCTCACAGGCTTTTTGCAAAGCAAGGAAAATAGCATGGCGTAATTCTTTTTGCTGATTGATATCTGCTCTTAAGGGCTCACCCAGATGCCAATCAGCCATAATACCGGCAGGATGACCACCCAATAAAACAATTCGATCACCGACAGCAATCGCCTCATCAATGTTATGAGTTACCATCAGCGCTGCCGCTTGATGATGTTTGATGGTGCGACGTAAAAGCTTCTGCATATCTTGGCGAGTGTTGAGATCCAGCGAGCCTAATGGCTCATCCAATAACAACAGTTCCGGCTCACGAGCCAAAGCACGCGCCAATGCAGCACGTTGCGCCATACCGCCAGAAAGAGCTGAAGGATATTTTTTAGCGACATGACTTAAACCCACTTCAAGCAGCGCTTTATTTACACGCTCAGTAATTTCTACTTTTGAAATATGTGGCTGATGCTTAAAATCTAAACCATAAGCCACATTATGCTCTACGTTCAACCAAGGCAATAAGGCTGCTTGTTGAAATACAAATGCGGCCTTAGGGTGAGGTTTATTTAATTTTTCACCAAAAATTTTAATCTGTCCTCTTTGCTTTGCTTCTAAACCGGCTAAGACCTTTAAGAATGAAGACTTGCCTACTCCACTCGGACCAATCAAAATAACAATCTCATTTTTTTGAATTGATAAATCAAGATTTGCTAATAGCGCCTTGCCACCAAAACTCAAACCTACGCCACGCGCCTGTAAGACCTCTGGACATTGAACTTCTGTCATTATCCTATTACTTCCTTAACTACTTTGAACATAATTTACTTTGTTATAAACATGTTTGATATGTGCAAATTATCTCAAAGAAAGAATTAACCATCAATAAAAACACTGTGATTGTTATTGGAATAAAAAAAGCTGAAGTGGAGTTACATGGCAAGAATTTTAATGCTTTCGCGCTAATTTTAAAATACTACGCGCTACGTAATCTAAAGCCCAACCTAGCAAACTAATCACCACAATCGCTGCCATCAATTCACTATAAGCCAATCGATCTCGAGTATCTAAAATAAAATAACCCAGACCGTCATTAACACCTAGCATTTCCGCAGGTACTAAAACAATCCAAAGCACCCCTACCGCTAAACGCACACCCGTTAAAATAGATACGAGAATTGCCGGTAAAATAATGTTCTTCAGCATTTCCCAGCGTGTCGCTGCCAAAGAATTGCCTAATTCAATAAAAGCCGGTGCGATCTGCTTAACCCCCACACTCGTATTCAGCATCACAGGCCAAACAGCGGCCACAGACAACAAGAAGAAAACCGGTGCATTGCCTACACCAAAAACCATCACAGCAATTGGCATCCAAGCCAAAGGAGAGACCATTCGGATCAGTTGAAAGCTGAAACCGCTAAACATCTCAAAACGTTTTGAAAGTCCTACCCAAAGTCCTAACGGAACACCGACAAATAAAGCAAAAGCCAAACCAACTCCAACACGTAATAGGCTTGAAGCGATATGTGGAAAAATCTCACCACTACTAACTAAATCCCACAAACTATAGGCTGCAGGCAGTGGAGCCAAGCTAGAGGCAATAGGCACAGAGCTTTGAAGCAACATGATTGAAATTTGCCAGAAAGCAATCAGTACCACAACACCAATAGCTGAAAAATAGAAAGGTTGTAATTTTTTCTGCATATTAAACAGCAATTTGCTCCTCTCGCTTAAAGTCAGCGGGAATACTGAAGCGAGCTTGTAAATCTGGGGACTCTAAGGCTTTACGAACAAAACTACTATCAACTAAATCATGACCAGCTTTTAAAGGATCTAATTTATCCAAGAACTCATGCTCACCGGCAATATAGGTTGATTGCAGCATTTTGATTAGTTCAACATAGTAAGACTCGTATGGGTAAGGTTGAAAATCAATACGTTGTTGACGCCACTCAGGGTGCTGAATTGCCCCACTTGCAATGTACTCCTGCTCATCTTCTACTGCCGGAGCCAACACCTTAAGAAGCGCTGCTTCTTCATGTGGGGTATAACGATTTTTATTGCGACGTGACATTAATGCCGCAGTTTCTTCTCGATGGTCTAAAGTCCATGCTTGAGCTCTAACTAAAGCATTGACCGTATTTTGAACCCATTCCGGTCGCCGTAATATATCCTCATCTCGCATTAAGGTTACACAGCATGCATGCTCACGCCAAACATCACCACTAAAGCGTAAAATACGCCCCACGCCATTTAACTCTGCTGCTGCATTAAACGGTTCAGCCACGGTGAAACCTGAAATGTTTTTAGCGGCTAAAGCGGCCACCATGTCTGCCGGCGCCATCACAACTAATTTCACTTCATCAGGTCCTGGTGTAGACTCGGTAACTTTTAAGCCATGCTCACGTAATACATATTGCAGTAACACGTTATGAATTGAGTACCAAAAAGGAATAGCCACAGTATGACCACCCAAATCTTCAGGCTTTTCTATTTCAGGTGCAACCGTTATGGCTGAACCAGACAAGTGATTCCACATCACGTTTTTGACCGGTGCCCCACCGCCAAAACGAGCCCACACTGTCATCGGTGACAATAAGTGAATAATATTGACTTGTCCGGCTAGAAAAGCTTCGACCAATTGAGCCCAACTACGGAACATCACGGGTTTTTCAGCATTTACTCCTGCTTCTTCAAAGAAACCGTTGGCATGAGCCACTAATAACGGTGTTGCATCCGTAATAGGTAGGTAACCAATGCGGAGTGGTGCATTTGGATCAGCGTTAGCAAGGGCTGCTTTTTGTAATAAAGGCATAGTACCTGCTGCTGTAAATAAAGAGCATAATTTCAAAAATTCGCGACGAGAAGACATAAGTACCCCTTCTTTTAAAACTTAAAGGATAAAAAATAATATTTTTAATTAAATAATTGCTAAATTATTTTAAGCAGCAAAGACTAACTCTTCACTCAATTCCTGCTTATCTTTAGATGATTTGTTTCGCAGGGTTGGCACTGCTTTTTGCATCGCCAAAAGAATGTCTTGACGCAACCCAGCTAGTTGATCTGGTGCTGTCGCAGTATAACGGTCTAATCGCCACTCAGATACAATATTTGCAGGTCTTCCACCCAACAAAACAATACGATCACCAACGGCCATGGCCTCATCAATATCATGAGTTACCATCACCGCTGCTGCACTATGTGATTTGAGCGTATTACGTAAGAGCTGCTGCATTTCTTGACGAGTATTTGGATCTAGAGCACCCAATGGTTCGTCTAATAACAAAACTTCTGGTTCACGTGCTAAGGCTCGAGCTAAAGCTGCACGTTGTGCCATCCCACCTGACAAAGCAGAAGGATACTGCTGAGCAGCATGACTTAAACCAACCTCAGCCAGGGCTTTATCGACTCTCATACTAATTTCTTGCTTAGTAATATGTGGTTGATGCTTAAAATTTAGACCAAAAGCAACATTACGCTCCAAGCTTAACCAAGGTAATAAAGCCGCCTGCTGAAAGACAAAAGCAGCCTTGGGGTGAGGTTTATTTAAGGTTTCACCAAATAACTTAACCTCACCACCCTGGCTTGCTTGTAAACCGGCCAAAGCTCTCAGCAAGGATGATTTTCCGACACCACTGGGGCCTAGTAATATAACAATCTCATCTTGATGAATTGTTAAATCAAGATTTTCCAATAATGTTGTATCGTCATAACTCAAACGCAAGTCATACGCTTGCAATACTCCTACGCGTTGCGACTGGGTCATTACGCTACCTCTTCCTCTGCCACTTTAGCCGCCGCCTCTTCTAATAAAGCAATTTCACGGCGTAAATGCCTCAGAGATGGCGTAACAATAGCAACAAACATAGCTTCACGCTGACGACGGAAAGCCGCGTGACTTCTGAGATAACCACGAGCACCAGTGTGCAAGGCAGCTAACTGCGCTAAAGCCAAGGCTAATTCAGAAGCTTCTGCACGTGCATACAACACAGGAAGAATAGGCTGTTGATTGACATCCGCTGCAGCAGCTAAGTTCTTAACTGTTTTTTCCAGCTTTTTGACACGCTCTAATAAGGGCTCAACATCATCTAAATAAGGATTAGCAATATTATTAGCACGCTCAATAATTTGAACACAACCGTCAATAACACCTAGCCCCATGCCTATTTGTAGCAAGATAAAACCCGGTTTAATGCGCTTTATATAAGCTTTAAACTCATCAGGCTGTGCAAGTACATTAGCATCGCTAATCTGTACGTCATTAAATGACACGCTAAAGGTACGAGTACCTTCTAAAGCACAAAACTCAGGGCAAGCTTTCGTTCTGATACCAGGCTCATTGCAAGAAACAACGAACATCACATAACCACCCTCTTCTGTCTGAGCAGTTACGGCAAGCAAATGGTCTTTGCCCAAATTTGAAACCCAAGGTAAACCGCCATGAATCTCATAGCCATTTTCAATGCGACGAGCCTTGAGATTATTTTTCTCTATTTCAGACAAATGCTTCATGGTATTAGACATACCTGTGCCTGCTAATACACGCGCATTAAGAACATCAGAAAAATATCGCTCCTTAACCTGTGGATTGTTACTTTGCTGCAAATACCAAGCAACAGCTGCCTGGCACCACGCCGTAAAGGCAGTGGCACCACAAGCCTGACCTACCGCACGCAATGCATTTATTTGTCCAAATAGACCCAAGGCGCTACCGCCTTCTTCTACGGAACCGACTGCTGCAAAACCACCAAGCTCTCCTAAACCACGTAAATACGCTTCAGGATAAAAACCATCCTCATCAATTTGGCGCGCTAAAGGTGTCAACTCTTTTTGAGCATGTGTGTAAATAGCGTCTAAGCTTTCGAAACTCATGCGTACGGCTCCAACTCCGGATTAATAGATGTTTGAGCTAAATTGTTCGCGTAATTACATAGTGTAGCTAAAGCCACACCTAAAACAGTTTCTAATGCTTGCTGTTGAGTATAGCCACTGTCAAAGAATGCTTTTAATTCCTCATCACTAACAGCACCTTTGTTTTGCATAACAGCTTGAGTAAATACAGCTAATGCATTAAATTTCTCATCAGATAACGGCGTTGTATTACGTAAGGCTTCGATATCAGTTTGCTCAAGTAGTTTCTTTTTAACACTTAGAGCGGTGTGACCAGCAACACAGAAACCGCATTGATTTAAGGTAGCAGCAGTGATTTGAATTACTTCACGCTCAGCAGCTGACAATGAAGTACGTCCATTGATAGCACCTACTTCTTGATACATTTCCAATGCACCAGGGGCTCCGGCCAAAACGCCAATCAGATTAGGTAAAAAACCATTAAGTTGCTGTGCTTTTTCTACACGTGCTTTTGCTTCGTCGGGCGCAGATTCAATAGTATGTACAGTTAAACGACTCATTTTGTATATTCCAAAAAATTTATAGTTAATAACGTAGGAATATGATAATCAATTTCTTATATTTTTAAAAATGATTAAAATCTCTTTGCTTATAACTATATAGAATAAAGAGAGATTTCTATATTCAGAGCTTAGTCATAAGCTAATATCAAATACTGCAATGAGTCCCTCTTTGTGTGGGTATAGCAGATCGACTCACATCTCTGAGTAATAATATTCAAATCAAATAGACACAACTAATTAGGAACAAAATGAGACTTCGCCATCTTAACGACCCCGATTACTTACCGGCATTAGACAAAAGCTATGCCAGCGAACGACCGGCCTTAGGACTAGGCGATGATACGCCCCCTGTCCGTATTCTGTTACTCTATGGTTCTCTTCGTGAACAATCCTACTCCCGACTAATGGTTGAGGAAGCCGCGAGATTATTGCAATTTTTTGGTGCAGAAACTCGCATATTTGATCCTTCTGATCTCCCTCTTCCGGATCAAGTACAAAATGACGACCATCCTGCGGTAAAAGAACTACGTACCCTCTCAGATTGGTCCGAAGGTCAAGTATGGTGTAGTCCGGAACGTCATGGTCAGATTAGTAGTGTTATTAAGGCGCAAATTGATCATCTACCACTTCAAAAAACACGCGTCCGCACTACTCAAGGACGTACCCTGGCAGTAATGCAAGTTAACGGTGGCTCGCAAAGCTTTAATGCAGTTAATACCTTGCGCTTGCTCGGTCGTTGGATGCGAATGTTTACTATCCCTAACCAATCAAGTGTGGCAAAAGTCTATCAAGAATTTGATGAAAATGGACGTATGAAAGCTTCTCCCTACTATGAGCGAGTTGTCGATGTGATGGAGGAATTAGTACGCTTTACAGTGCTGTTGCGCCCGCATAATGAAATTCTTACAAACCGTTATTCCGAGCGCAAATCAGCAGGGCAAGTTATAAAATAGACTAAAAACTACTGGGGTCAATCTCTTGAAAAGAATTGACCATCAAAATCTACAGTGATCAAATTACCGTCTAATTCACCCATACCCGGTGCATTTAAAGGCATACCGGGCGCAGCCACTCCACCCACCGAATTATCGGCCAGTAACTTGTGTACTACATTGGCTGGCACATGACCCTCAATAATTTGACCTGTCTCTTCTAAAATGGCGGTATGACAGGAAGCCAGCTCCATCGGCACACCTAGCTTGTGCTTAACCATAGCCATTGAGTTTGAGTTAACAGCGTTGACCTCAAAACCCGCTTCTCGCATATGATCAACCCAACCGGAACAGCAACCGCAATTAGGATCTTGAAATACTGTGATTGTGTGTGCCGTCGCTTGAGCCGCATAAGGGGCAATCGCAAGCGCCGCCATAACTAACCATTTTTTCATAAGAAACTCCAACTTTTAAAGTAGTGTTATTTTAATTTATATCCTCTATTAAAGTTTTGTTCTTAATCAAGGGGATTTTATATCAGTAAAAACTAAAAACCCGCTCACCTTATTAAAAGATAAACGGGCTTTATAACTTTTTAGCTTAAAGAGTATTTAGCGAGTTTGGTCGAAGTATAGACCGACGCCAGTCGCTTGCTCCATACGCTCCATATAATTTCTCACATTGCTTGGGTACTTAACACCCTCAACAATGCTTAAGGCACGAAGTAATGGAAAAATGAAGAAATCGCCTTCGGTGACTTCATTATAATCAGCAAGAACAGGATCGAGCTTTTCTAACTGCGCTTCAACCTCTTTAATTAACTCAGGGGTGTTAGCAAATAAGTCTTCGAAATCGCCGAAGTTCTTAGTCTGACGAGTGTAAAAAGCTTCACGCGCTTCAGGCGTTGCAAATTCAGGTAAATCAGCTTGGGCTAAACGAGGAATTGCCAATTTGAATACTGTCATAGCAGCTGAACCCCACCATGCCTGGAACGGATTGTCTTCAGCCAATGATTTAACGATTTTATCGCCGTGCTGCTCGTCGAGATAATGAACAATGTCCATACTCTCAGCCATGTGGCTACCATCAGTCTTTTCAAGAATAGGCGTGGTCTTTTTACCAACTAATTTCGTTGGACCGTCAACGTCATTTTCCAAGAAAAACTGCAAGTCTAAAGGAATACTCTTAAGACCAAAAATCATGCGAGCCCTAGTACAAAAGGGGCAGTGATCATAAACATATAATTTCATAAATTCATCTCCTTAAACTCGATCAATTTAAGTTTATCGCCCCGCAAGCCTAAACCTGCGGAGCGACCTTTTGTTTATTAAAACGCTATCAATTAAGCGATGCTTTCTACGATACCGCCTTCAACACGTAGTGCAGTACCGGTAGTTGCGCTGGCTTGTGGAGAAGCAACGTAAACACACATATTAGCAACTTCTTCTGGGCTAGCAAAACGGAACAATAGAGTAGAAGGACGATTTTCTTTAAGGAAAATAGACTCCATCTCATCAGCTGTTACGCCACGATCTACTGCCAAATCAGCCATCATCTGGATCGCACCTTCAGTACGGGTTGGGCCAGGTAATACTGTATTAACAGTCACACCGCTACCAGCTAATACTTTAGCTAAACCACGTGATAGACCCTGGACAGCACTCTTAGTTACACCGTAGTGGACCATCTCAGTAGGAATATTTAACGCAGATTCACTTGAGATGAACTGAATACGACCCCAACCACGCTCTTTCATGCCTTTAGCGTAGTGACGAGATAAACGAACACCGCTCATGACGTTAACTTCAAAGTACTCATCCCATCACTCGTCATCAATATCAAAATAGTCACGAGCACCGTAGATACCAAGACCGTTAATTAAAATATCAGTCTCAGGACGAGCAGCGATAAGCTTAGCAGTACCTTCAGCAGTACCTGGATCAGCAACCACACCACTTGCATCAGTGCGACCTGCGTCAGCGTTAACCTTGGCAACTGCTTCGTCAACACGCGCTTGGTTACGACCAACAACGGTTACTTGAGCACCAGCTTTGGCTAAACCAGTCGCAATTGCAAGACCAATGCCACCTGTAGAGCCGGTAACAATCGCTGTTTTATTTGAAAGATCAATAATCATTTATGTATATCCTTTAAATTAAATTTAAATTAAATTTAAATTAAAACTAGGCAAAGCGGAATGCGGAAATAGTCGTTTCCATCACGAGTTCCGAATAAATCTTTTCACCCACCGATTCATGACCCGCGCCTGCGGCAACAAGTAAAGGAATCAAGTGTTCTTCACCACCCACCAGATGACACTTATTAGCATGTGGAGCTGACGTCCAATTCTTTAAGAGTTCCTCGCGCTCTGCAGCCGGACTTTCTACTGCAGCAGTTAACCACTCATCAAACTCATCAGATAACTCTGAGAAACGAGTATCGCCATAAGCTCGCATATTGTGGAAACTCATTCCACTACCAATGATTAATACATTATCATCGCGTAGTTTTGCTAAAGCTTTACCCATCTCAATGTGAGCGGTAGGGTCTAAATCTTCTCGTAATGACAACTGTACAATTGGAATGTCTGCTTTAGGGAAAACCATTTTTAGTGGAATAAACACGCCATGGTCATACCCTCTTGTTGGGTTAACTTCGCTACTCAAACCGTGATTGCCAATTAAGTTAGTAATCTCTTTTGCTAACTCGGGTTCACCTGGTGCCGGATATGTTAATTCGTAAGTATGTGCCGGGAAACCATAGTAGTCATAAATCAATTCAGGTCTAGCACTACCTGTTACGGTAAATTGCGGCTGTAACCAATGCGCTGAAACCAATACAATGGCTCTTGGACGCTGCGGCAATGTGGTAGCTATATTCTTTAAAAAGTCACCCATACCTATCCACGTATCAGCCGGATTCCAGTCCATAAAGAAACATGGACCACCACCGTGAGGAATAAACCATACGGGCTGACGTTTGTTATTATTTATGTTCATATCAATACCTCCTGTGAATTTCAATGTTATCAGTATAGTACCCATCTATACTGTTAACAATTAGTCAAAAAGCAATAGGACTTCACACTAATAGTGTGAGGTTCTCAGGAGGTTTGTAAAATGGATCGCATTACTAGTATGAGAGTGTTTGTGCGAGCTGCCAGTGCCGGTAGCATATCTGCAGCTGCGCGACATATCGGCATGTCCGCGGCAATGGCGGCCAAGCACATTGATGCCTTAGAGTTGCGTTTAGGAGTCAAGCTATTTCACCGAACCACTAAGCGGCAGAGCTTGACACTAACTGAAGCCGGTAACGAGTATCTTGAGGCATGTCAACGTATTTTGGCTGACATTGATGAGGCAGAGGCTGCAGTCAGCTCACAGCGAATTAAAGCGAGTGGCCTCTTACGTATGAACGTACCGATGTCCTTTGGTACACGTTTTATTGCGCCACTGATTCCGGAGTTTAGTCATCGACATCCTGAAGTAAAAATTGAATTAGGATTAAGTGACGCACAACTTGATATCATCGCCGGTAGCTGGGACTTGGCCATTCGTATCGGTCGCTTAGAAGATAGCTTATTAAGAACTCGGCGTTTAGGTGACAGTTGTATACAAATCTGTGCATCACCCGATTATTTAGATAGACGCGGCATACCCCGCAGTGTCAATGACTTGGCTCAGCACAACTGCTTAAGCTACACCCTCTCCACCATGCAAGACTCAGAGCATTGGGCCTTTGGTAAAAAGGGTGAATTTAAAGTACCGATTAATGGTGACCTTGTGGCTAATAGCGGTGAAGCCTTACTCGCTGCGGCTGTTGCCGGCCAAGGGGTGATTTATCAACCGCACTTTATTGTGTGTGAGGCTTTGCAGCAAGGGAAGTTAGTGGATTTGGAATTGGATAAACCAGTGATGGAAATTGGTGGCATCCACGTACTCTACCCACCTGATCGCCACCCACCGGCTAAAGTGCGAGTGATGATTGATTATTTAGTGGAGGCGTTTGCGAAGGATTCACCCTAATGGGGATGGGAGTGGCTATTTCCAAAATGAGTATGTAAATAATTCTGTGTAAACATCTTGGTTATACATAATCGCTGATGCAATCTTCAAACTCAATAATAAATCGATTCAATGCTAACTTCCAGTTGCGGATTGGCATTGTCCATTTTTTAGATGCATCCATAATAGCAAGATATACCACCTTTCTGGCTGAATCATCCGTAGGGAATAGCTTACGTTTGTTAATTGCCTTTCGGATGACACTATTGAGGGATTCAATCGCATTGGTGGTGTAAATGGCGCGTCGAATGTCCTCTGGGTAGCGGAATAAGGTATTTAAGTTAGACCAGTTCGCCTGCCAGCTGCGACTAATTTGCGGATATTTTCCATCCCATTGCTGACCGAATAACTCTAATTCGCGCAACGCTTCTTCTTCCGTGGCGGACTGATAAATGCGTTTGAGGCCTGCGGCAACTGCCTTGTAATCCTTGTAAGGTACGAACTTCATTGAGTTACGGACCATGTGAACAATGCAGAGTTGCTGGGTCTGCGGATAAACAGCACTGATGGCATCCGGGAAGCCCTTAAGGCCATCTACGCAAGCAATGAGGATATCTTTAAGCCCACGGTTTTGTAGCTCAGTAAGAACGCCTAACCAGAACTTAGCACCTTCATTTTCAGATAACCACATGCCTAACAGCTCTTTGTGGCCTTCTAAATTAACACCTAGCGCTAGATAGATTGCTTTGTTGATGACTCGCTTATCTTGTCTAACTTTAACGACAATGCAATCCAAATAAACGATAGGATAGACGGCATCTAAAGGGCGAGACTGCCACTCATCCACTTTCTCTATTACGGCATCCGTGACTTTAGAGATCAGGGTAGGCGAGACGTCAGCGCCATACATTTCCTTGAAGGTCGCCACGATTTCACGCGTTGTCATGCCTTTGGCGTAAAGGCTTAAGATCTTATCGTCCATCGAGGTAAAACGTGTCTGGCCTTTTTTAACGAGCTGAGGCTCAAAGCTGCCATCCCGATCGCGGGGTGTTTCTAGCTCAAACTGCCCATCTTCTGTCTTGACTGTCTTAGAGGCATAGCCATTACGGCTATTATCGTTAGTTGACGCTTGATGACGATCGTAGCCAAGGTGTTCGTCGAGCTCAGCATTAAGCGCAGCCTCCACCGTCACCTTCGTTAATATTTGCCTAAATTCAGCTAAGTCTTTTTCAGTTTTTAAGCCTTTAGCTACTTCACGAGCAAAGGCTTCTAAGGTCTTTTTATCCATGTGATCTATCCTTTTCCCTTTATGGGTATCATGATAGATGATTTACACAGTTTTATTTATAGTCTCTCCAAAATAGAAACAACCACTTTTAACTAAACTCTAAACTTCTTTTTTAGGATAGTCAAACAGCACTGCCTGCAAGTTATCCTGTCTGATCTTGGTCCAGTCACTCACGTCAAATTTCAATTCAGCCATAGCACATGTTGGCATATGCTCTATTTCACGAGTAAACATAAAAAGAAAATCGTTTAACTCGGGATTATGTCCTACTAGCATGACATAATCCAGGCCATTATCAAAGGTTTGAACTATTTCCAGTAAATATTCCGGCTGGCAAGCATAAAGCTTGTCGTCAAGGATAATACATTCTTGATCGTATTCTATTTCTTTAGCAATAGCGTGGGCGGTTATAGTACTGCGTACCGCTGAACTAGCGACAATAAGATCGGGCTTTACCTCTCTATTAAACAGGCGCTGTCCCATAGTAATAACATCCCGTTTGCCTCGTTTATTCAGTGGCCTAGCTTTATCGCTCAAGTTTGGGTCGCTCCAACTTGATTTGGCATGTCGTACTAACAATAATGTTTTCATTACTCTTGTTTTATTTCTTCTTGTTCTTTTGCTTTTTCGGTTGCTGCTTGCGCTTTAAGCTCTTCAGCAGTGACATATACTATTTTTCCGTCCTTCCAAAACACAAGACTGGTGCCATGTTTAATAGCATCTTCGCGAGCTAGCTGAGCTGAGCGAGTTAGCGCTTCAGATATTTCCTTTGCAAAGTCTGACTGTAAGTCGGTTGGTATGCTCATGTATTGGTTCCTTCTTGCAATAAAACTATGTTTTCTGTTGAATTATCAAACAGTAACCATTCATCAACTGCATATTTATAATCACTATGCAACAATTCGAGACCTGCTTTGAAACGACGTCTAATGACTGGTTCAGGTCTATGTTGACATACAGAGCCTGTTTTTTAAACCCCTCGAATTCGAAGGGGTTAAAATCCGGATTGTATAAGGTTTCCCAAATACCCAAAAACTCAATGGTGTTACGGTTATGCATCCAGTTACCTATGGCTGCGCTGCTATCATTAGTCTTATGCTTGGCGATATCCGTTAGCGAAATATAATCTTGCTGATCAAGCTGAATAAACGTTATTTCACTGCCCTGTACCTGTATTTTTACTCATGTCTACTATCAACAAAAAGCCCCAAACGCTTCCACGCCTGAGGCCTCTCAAAACCACTAAAAACAAAAAACCAAGAGCTCTTAAACTCCCAATTCCTTTCTCACAATCTCCGCACCAGCACTTAGAGCATACAGCTTACCTTTAGCCACATCGCGAGGAAGTGGCGCCATGCCGCAGTTAGTGCAAGGTAAAAGCTTGTCTGCATCCACAAACTGCAGAGCTTTTCTAAGTGTTGCAGCTACCTCTTCCGGTGTTTCAACCTGATTAGTGGCGACATCAATCGCACCAACCATCACCTTTTTACCGCGAATTAATTCGATAAGATCAATTGGCACATGCGAATTTTGACACTCAAGCGAGATGATATCAATCTTCGATTGCTGTAGTTTCGGGAATGACTCTTCATACTGGCGCCACTCTGAACCCAAAGTTTTTTTCCAGTCCGTGTTAGCCTTAATACCGTAGCCGTAGCAAATATGAACGGCTGTTTCGCACTTCAGACCCTCAATGGCGCGCTCTAAGGTCGCTACACCCCAGTCATTGACGTCATCAAAGAAAACGTTAAAGGCAGGCTCATCAAACTGGATAATATCAACACCAGCTGCTTCTAATTCTTTGGCTTCTTCGTTAAGAATTTTGGCAAATTCCCAAGCTAGCTTTTCACGACTCTTATAATGCGCATCATAGAGCGTGTCGATCATGGTCATTGGACCGGGTAATGCCCATTTAATTGGCTTATCCGTGTATTGGCGCAAAAACTTGGCATCTTCTACAAAGACCGGCTTTGTACGTGCTACCGCATCAAAAACTGTAGGTACACTCGCATCATAACGGTCACGGATTCTGACTGTTTCGCGCTTTTCAAAATCCACTCCGCTTAGATGTTCAATAAAGGTTGTCACAAAGTGTTGGCGCGTTTGCTCACCGTCACTGATAATATCGATGCCTGCAGCTTCTTGTTCTTTTAACGATATAAGCAAGGCATCGCGTTTGGCTTCAAGTAATTGCTCACCCTCTAATAACCATGGCGACCAGAGTTTTTCCGGCTCAGCAAGCCAAGAAGGTTTAGGCAAACTGCCCGCTGTTGATGTAGGTAATAATTTTTTCATTGTATATAATCTTTTTTTAAATAATTAAATCGCGTAATTAGCAGCCCATTGCTGAAGAATCGTCTTGTAAGGCTTAATAAAATCTTCTTCCGTGTATTTGCCCTGCTCAACGGCCAATTGGCTACGCTCTTCACGATCATAGACTATTTGCGTTAATGAGTGGTCCTCATGATTCAAGCGTGGCTCATAGCATTTGCCTGCCGGTGAATTGGCATTGTAAATTTCCGGGCGGTAAATTTTTTGGAAGGTTTCCATGGTACTAATGGTACTAATCAATTCAAGATTAGAATAATCGCTCAGTAAATCACCACTATGATAAAACGCAAATGGCGCTTTACTACCTTTTGGCATAAAGTAACGAACCTTTAAGCCCATTTTGTCAAAATATTGGTCAGTTAAGGAATACTCGTCTTGCTGATACTCAATGCCCAAAATTGGATGCTCATTACCGGTACGATAATACGTTTTGGTACTGGAAACGCTCAGACAAATTACTGGCGCTTTATTGAATTTTTCTTTGAAACTAGCCGAGTTCACTACGTATTTAAATAACTTACCGTGGATATCACCATAAGTTTCAGGTATGTTGAATTCACTTTTATCCTTATTATGCTCAGGTAATAAGACGCTAAAATCATAATCGCGCACATAAGAAGAGAAGCTATTACCGACAATACCAGGGATGCGTTGATTGTTTTTATTATCAATAATATTAGTATTTAATACTTCAATAATTGGAAAATCCTTGCCATCACCTTCTACATCAAGGTCAACAGAGACAATGTCAATTTCTACTGAGTAGCGATCGCCTTTAGGGTTATCCCAATCCGCTAAGCTATTGAAGCGGTTGTTGATCATGCGGATGGTATTGCGCAGATTTTGCTGGCGACTCTCGTCTCTGGCTAAGTTAGCGAAGTTGGTGGTTAAACGAGTATCATCAGAAGGTGTATAGTTCTCGTCAAAACTGATTGTTTTTATATTTAATGCAAACTTGTTAGTCATTTTAAATGGCTTCCTAATGCCCTGGATTTAATTGTTATTTGTGAGCTCATCATGAGCGTTATTTCATTAATCTCTTTTTCCCAAAAAAGTAAAAAGCAGTGTCTTTCAACTGCTCTAAAAATGAAATAACTGGGGATGTATCTATTATAGGAAAGCATCAAAATGAAGTAAAATGGTCTTTTCTCACCTATGTATGAATTTCACTCATAATAATTAGTTAGAGTTCAAATCAAACAAGGGTTGATGACATCGTCACCAACCCTTGTTTTTAATTAATTACCAGCACGTAAAATCTTCGCAGCTGCCACCATATTAGTCAACGCGGGGATAACTTCAGGCCATTGACGGGTTTTTAGACCACAATCCGGATTGACCCAAAGGCGCTCAGCTGGAATACGTTCAGCTGCTTTTTTCATCAGTTCCACAATATGCTCCACAGTAGGAATATTTGGTGAGTGAATGTCATACACACCTGGACCGATTTCATTAGGATAATGGAAATCTTCAAAAGCATCGAGTAACTCCATATCTGAACGACTCGTTTCAATGGTGATTACATCGGCATCCATGTCAGCAATTGATGCAATGATGTCATTGAACTCTGAATAGCACATGTGCGTATGAATTTGCGTCTCATCACTCACACCGTTTCCAGTAATACGGAAGCTCTCAATGGCCCAATCCAAGTACCCTTGCCACTGTGATTTACGTAGTGGCAGCCCTTCGCGTAACGCCGCTTCATCAATCTGAATCACGTTCACACCGGCCTTTTCTAAATCCAACACCTCTTCGCGAATCGCCAATGCTAACTGCTGGCAAGAAACCGAGCGTGGTTGATCATCACGTACAAAAGACCAGTTAAGAATAGTCACCGGACCAGTTAACATGCCCTTCATTGGCTTGTCCGTTAGAGACTGTGCGTAGCGTGTCCATTCAACTGTCATCGCTTGTGGGCGGCTAATATCACCAAATAAAATCGGCGGTTTCACGCAACGAGAACCATAAGATTGTACCCATCCAAACTGGCTGAACACATAACCATCTAATTGCTCACCAAAGTATTCAACCATGTCATTACGCTCAGCTTCACCGTGTACAAACACGTCTAGACCAAGTTTTTCTTGCTCATCAACACAACGGGAAATTTCAGCACGCATCGCAGCTAAGTAAGCAGCTTCATCTAAACGACCGGCTTTATACTCACTACGTGCACGACGAATATCAGCAGTTTGCGGGAATGACCCAATGGTGGTAGTAGGATACAGCGGTAGTTGTAAGTGAGCTTTTTGCTTAACAGAGCGTTCAACATATGGGCTCTGACGTTTACCTAAATCAGGCGTAATAGCAGCAACTGCAGCCTTTACAACAGGATTATTTACACGCGGTGAATTGCGACGAGCAGTTAATGCCGCTAAATTCTCAGCAAGTTTGACTTTTACTGCATCGCGACCCTCACGAAGCGCTTTACCTAATACGTGCAGTTCTTCAAGTTTTTGTAAAGCAAAAGCAAGCCATGACTTAACATCACTATCGAGCTTTTCTTCGCTGTCAAGATCTACAGGCACATGCAATAAAGAACAAGATGGCGCAATCCACAATCTGTCGCCCAATTTTGCAGCAATAGGTTCAACCCAGTCTAATACGGCAGTTAAATCTGTTTTCCAAATATTACGACCATTGATCACACCAACTGATAACACCTTATCAGCGCCTAAGGTCTGTACTAATGACTCAACGCCCTCACGATCATTAATCGCATCAACGTGTAAACCGGCGACTGGTAAATTTGCTGCTAGTGTTGCATTGTCTTGCAACTGACCAAAGTAAGTCGCTACTAATAACTTAACACCTGTGTCTTTAAGCGCATCATAGGCTGTATTAAAGGCAGCTTGCCAATCAGCATTTAATTCCGTGACTAAAATTGGCTCATCAATCTGCACCCACTCAACACCCTCTCCGACTAAGGTCGCCAAGAGCTCAACATACACCGGTAGGATTCGCTCTAATAAAGCAAGTTTATTAGACTCATCTTTGGCTTTAGCAATCGCAAGATAAGTCACTGGGCCAACAACAACAGGTTTAGCTTTAACGCCCTGGGCTTTGGCTTCTGCTAATTGTTCCAATAAATTTGAAGCATCTAGCTGAAATTGTGTTTCAGCAGTCAGCTCTGGCACGATGTAATGGTAGTTAGTATCAAACCACTTAGTCATTTCACCCGCAGCCACACCACCGCAGCAAGCGCTATGCTCGTCTACAGTTTCAGCAGAGCGTCCACGAGCAACACGGAAGTAGTTATCAAGCTTATCACCATGGAAATCTTGAACACGCTCAGGCAAATTACCTAGCAGAAAGCTGGTATCTAATACTTGGTCGTAAAAAGAAAAATCACCTACCGGCACAAAATCTAAACCTGCTTGATTCTCCCAATGGCGTTGACGCAATTGAGCACCTAAGGCTTTTAATTCATCACGGGAAGATTCGCCTTTCCAATAAGACTCTAAAGCGAACTTCAGCTCACGTTTGGCGCCAATGCGCGGAAAACCAAGGTTATGGATTGTTGTCATATACAAACTCACTACTCGTAAAATTTAATTGATAAGGAATAATAAGTATTGTATGGACGATAACTTATGAAGTAAAATGGTATTTCCTCACTAACCAATGAATATTTCTCATAACCCATGTTAGAACGTATCCACCTCGCTATTGTGCAACAAGTCCAACAACAAGGCTCCCTGACCGCTGCAGCCGATGTGCTGCACGTTACGCAATCCGCGCTTAGCCATAGTATGAAAAAACTGGAACAGCAATTAGGTACTGATATTTGGAGACGCGAAGGCCGTAAATTAGAGTTAACTCAATCTGGACAATATTTGTTAGAAGTAGCAAATCGCGTATTACCGCAGCTAGAATTAGCTGAAGAGCGTTTGCAACAATACGCTTTAGGCGAGCGCGGTGCCCTACGAATAGGCATGGAGTGTCACCCCTGCTATCAGTGGTTATTGAAAGTCGTCTCACCTTATTTGAGTACTTGGCCAGATGTCGATGTCGATGTGAAGCAGCGCTTCCAGTTTGGTGGCCTGGGTGCATTGTTGGATTATGAAATTGATTTATTAGTAACACCCGATCCAGTCTATAAACCTGGACTCAACTTTGAAGCGGTCTTTGATTATGAGCAAGTGCTTGTGGTCGCAGAAAATCATGAGTTGGCAACTAGCGACTATATTGAGCCACATCAAATGACTAAAGAGGTGCTAATTAGCTATCCGGTGGATTTAGAACGTTTGGATATCTACAACCAATTCTTACTCCCTGCCGGTGTAACGCCAAAGCGCCACAAAAACATTGAAACCACCGATATTATGCTGCAGATGGTGGCGAGTAACCGTGGGGTCTCGGCACTACCGCGCTGGTTAGTTGAAGAATATGCGGAAAAGCTACCTATCGTACCGGTAAAACTAGGTCCCAATGGTATACCTAAGCAGATTTACCTGGGTTCACGCGATGTCGATAGTGCGGTGGATTATCTACAGGCTTTTGTAGAGTTGGCGCGGGGAACATCGCATGTGGTTTAAATAGCCACGTTTATTTTGCAAATTTCTTTGAACCGGCAACACACAGCATGACCCCGATAGTGACACCCAGCATAGATATGCTCACTTGCTCATTAAGCAATAAAGCTGCTAATGCCAAGCCAAATAGAGGCTGTAGTAACTGCAATTGCCCAACACTGGCAATACCACCCTGTGCTAAACCTTTGTACCAAAAAATAAAACCGATAAACATACTAAACAGCGACACATAAGCCAAGCCTAACCAAGCTTCTCCACTGATACCCTCAAAAGAAATCGGCATATAGATAAAAGCCAGGAACATCATTAGGGGCAAAGAAAGCAATAAAGCCCAGGATATGACCTGCCAACCACCCAAGGTTTTAGTCAATTTTGCACCCTCAGCATAGCCTAGACCACAAAGCACAATGGCACCAAACATCAGAAGATCGCCCATGGGTGAGGAGCTTATTCCCTGTGATATGGCATAAGCCACTACCAACAAACTACCCAAGATAGCAAATAGCCAAAATATCGGTTTAGGACGCTCCCCACCTCTAATGATGCCAAATATCGCTGTCGACACCGGCAATATACCAATGAACACAAGGGAGTGCGCTGACGTAATGTACTGCAATGCTAAAGCAGTCAATAATGGAAAACCAACTACCACGCCGATCGCAGCAATAAACAATGAAAAAAGCTGATCTTTGTCTGGTCGTTTTTGCTTAAAGATTAACAATGCAATGAGTGCAAGTAGACCTGCTATGGTAGCTCTCGCCAAGGTCAGGAAGATAGGATCAAAATCTATAATCGCTACTTTTGTGGCTGGTAATGAGGCACTAAATATTAACATCCCAATAAAACCATTGAGCCAGCCCTGTCCTGTCGTATCTTTTTGTGTTGTTGTATTCATTATCTTGTGATTGTTGATTTTATTGGATGTAAATCATGAAGTTTTAATTATTTATTTTTCATGCTAAAGCATCTCAAAGTATATCCAAAAAATGACCTTGTTATGAATAATACTTTAAGAATAAAGAGTTCATCTGAGTTTTGCTCTTTTGAAGAGCCTATGCCATAATTGATAGGCTAAGCAGTACATTTCAAGTCTCTCCTCTATTCTCGCTTTACCACCTCACTTTCAGTGCCAACAGGAGCGGATCAATTGAATCATTTTTTCACTACTCTAATAACTTATGATGATGCCCTGCCACTAATGAACTAGCTTGGCGTAATTGATACTTTACGTCAAGGTCATCGAATGGCACGCCCTCAAATTGGCGATCTACTCTTAGGGTCCGCATATGCAAATTTGCTTAACCGAGCCGCCTACATCAAAGAACTTGGCTATGCGGTAAAAGCAGATCTGGAGGTTGTAAGTAATTTACGTTCAGCCATTAAAAATGCGGATATAGTATCAACTGCAACCAGAGCCAGCGAGCCTATTATCAAGGGTAACTGGATACAGCACGGCACTCAAGTCGATCTTATTGGGAGTTACACGCCTGATATACGCGAAGCTGACGATGCCCTAATTTCCAATAGCTCAATGTTTGTTGATTATCGTGAGACGATTATCAACTGCGTGGGCGATTTAACCCAAGCAATTGCCAATGGCGTCATCACTGCAGCAGATGTACGGGACGATCTTTATGATCTAGTAAATGCTTCTGTACAAGGGCGAGAAAACAACTCGCAAATCACCGTATTTAAAAATGGCGGCGACGCCCATCTCGATCTTATGGTTGCTGATTACGTTGCCAATGTAGTTAAGTTAGACACACACAAAGAAACCAAGTAAGAAAAACTGTGTTCGTACATCAGTCTCACTCCATCTGAACTTTCTTCTTAAGCGGCCCCTTAATTTCTTTTAAAAGAAGTAGCAAAAACAGCGCAGACAAAGTAACCACAATCGTCGGTGCCGGTGCGCTATCAATATGAAAGCTCAAAATAACACTAAAGAAACAAGCGAAGATAGAGACTGTTACTGCGATAGCAAGCATATAAATGAAATTACGCGTCATCAAAAATGCGATAGCCCCGGGTGCTACTAGCAGAGAGATCACCAAGATAATCCCCACGGCTTTAAGCCCTCCAACCACAGTCAGAGACAACATAATCAGTAGCCCATAGTATAAAAAATCATTTTTTAAACCAACAACACGAGCCTGTATTGGGTCAAATGCGTGCAACAGAAAATCACGCCATTTAAGCCCAATCACAGCCACAACAAAAAGTGCAATCAGAGCACTTTGCAGTAAAACTGTAAAATTCGTCAGGACTTTCAGTTTACTTTCTGCCCAAACAGACATGGACACAAAAGAAGCAATCACAGAGACAAGGCAAGCACTTAGAAGCTTAGAAGAAAACTTAGTAAAAACACTGCATCGAGATAAACGCATAATTTTATCCTAAAAAAAATAACATCCATAACTCCTCCTGTCTAAGGCAGTATGAATCAGGATGTGTAAGCTTTATTTGTTAAAAAAGATAGCCATTAAATAGCTATGTTATACCGTAACACAATACTTACAATTTTCATCCATAATTTTTCGCCGTTTTGACCCAGAATAAGACGTAAAAAACCCGCATTTCTGCGGGTTTTTAAACTAACAAGACATCAAGTTTTAAAAAGTATTAACTTCTGATTGCCCTAGCCAATCAGCTTTTTATAGACAGTGTCGTGATCCAATACCTGACCATCTTTGTCCATCACACGCATAGCATCTGCCGAAATTTCATCGATGACTACTACCTCACCATCAACTAGACCAATTTCAATTTTCATGTCAATCAAGGTCAGTTCCTTAATCTTTAGATCATCCTCAACAAGACGACATACACGACGGGTGATGTCTTTAGCTTTTTCAAGATGAGCCGAACTGACAAGCCCCAGGGCAACAATAGTATCATCGTTAATCAGTGGGTCACCGCGCTCGTCATCTTTGACAGTAATTTCTACAAGATGATCAAGTGAGCGTTCAGCATTTTCGATATAACGCTGATAACGGCGCACAAAACTACCCCAAGGACGAGTACGACAAACAAACTCAAGACCACCTACACCATCAATATCCTTGCCTAGTGGTTCAGCACGACGAACCTCCATCGTGCCCTTTTCAAGGTCAAGCTGCACAAGATGAGTAGGGATATTAGCAGCGTGAAGGCGCTGAAAGAAATAGTCAGTCATGGCGAGAGATTTACGACCCTTACCTTCAACCTGACCAATAACCGTGTTAGCACCCGGATCAATAACGCCATCCGTGCCCGTAACGTCATCTTTAAAAACGAGGAGCACATTACCGCTCGGCAGAGCGTACAAATCTTTGGTTTTACCAGAATAAATCTTTTGGCTAGTATTCATCTTTTAACTCGTTGAAGATTTCAACATCTTGTTTTTAAACAAGGACGGTACACTTACTAAGTGCCCTGTCCCACACAACTTATTCCCACTCGATAGTCGAAGGAGGTTTACCTGAAATATCGTAAACTACTCGGCTTACGCCATCCACCTCATTAATAATACGATTAGAAATTTCGCTTAATAAATCATATGGTAAAGGAGCCCACCGGGCATTCATAAAGTCATTGGTTTGAACCGCACGTAAAGAAATGACATATTCATAGACACGAACACCGTCTTTGACACCCACGGACTTAACCGGTAAAAACACAGCAAAAGCTTGTGACGTCAGGTCATACCAACTTTTACCGGTTCCTGCATCTATAGCGTTACGCAATTCATCGATAAAAATTGCATCAGCACGACGTAAAATATCGGCATAATCCTGATTTACTGCACCCAAAATACGAACACCTAAACCTGGACCCGGAAATGGATGACGATAGACCATTTTTTCAGGCAAACCAAGTGCTACACCCAACTTACGTACTTCGTCTTTAAATAAATCACGCAGAGGCTCCAACAACTTCATACTTAAAGTGTCTGGCAAGCCACCGACATTATGGTGAGACTTAACCGCTACACCATGTTTGCCGGCTGCCGATTCAATCACATCCGGATAAATTGTGCCTTGCGCAAGCCATTTAGCATTAGGAAGTTTAGATGCCTCCTCTTGGAAAATCTCGATAAATTCGCGACCAATGATCTTGCGCTTTTGCTCCGGATCAGTCACACCTTCAAGGTGCCCCATAAACTGCTCAGTCGCATTAACGTGGATGATATTAAGACCTAGATTCTCGTGCATCACATCCATCACCTGCTTGCCTTCAAATAAGCGCAGCATGCCGTGGTCAACGAACACACATGTCAATTGAGAGCCAATGGCACGATGAATCAATACTGCTGCTACTGAAGAATCAACACCGCCAGATAAAGCGAGAATCACATGGTCATCGCCCACTTCCTCACGGATACGCTCAACCATTTCATCAGCATAAGCTGACATATTCCAGTCACCTTCACAATTACAAATATCCAGCACAAATCGGCCTAGAAGTGCTTCACCCTGCTTTGTATTAGTCACCTCAGGATGGAACTGAATACCGTAAAAAAGTCGAACCTCATCCGACATTGCCGCAAATTCACAGTGTTTAGAAAAACCGATACGCATAAAACCGGCCGGTAACTCAGTAACCTGAGTACCGTGGTTCATCCATACATCCAGTTGTTCATGGCCTTCTGCAGACTTACCATCAGACAAGGTTGCAAATAAAGGACTATTGCCCTTAACTGCAACATGAACTTGAGCAAAGTCCTGATCACCAGAAATACCGACCTCACCACCTAAGTGCTTGGCCATCATATGCATGCCGTAACCAATACCTAATACCGGCACATCGGCTAAAAACACAAATGGGGAAAGCTCCATATTTGGTGCCTCAATATCGCTATCAGGCGCACCACCGGAAAGAATGATTCCCTTGACACCCTTATTTTTGATTTGATCGCGTAAAAAAGCCTCATCCACATCTGCTGGATAAACCTCACTAAACACGCCCGCATCACGGACGCGACGAGCAATCATTTGGGTGACTTGTGAACCGAAGTCAAGAATTAGGATCTTTTCATGCATAATGATTTACAACTTTAAAAGAACGTGATTAGTCAGCACGGTAATTAGGTGCTTCTTTAACAATTTGTACATCGTGGACGTGTGATTCACGTACGCCAGAGGCAGTTATTTCAACAAACTGCGACTTGGTACGCATATCTTCAATAGATGCACAACCACAATAGCCCATAGAAGCGCGAACACCACCGATTAACTGATAAATGATGGCTAATACACTACCTTTATAAGGCACACGACCCTCAATACCCTCAGGCACCAACTTATCAGTGTTATTAGAAGCTTCCTGGAAATAACGATCGGCAGAGCCTTTTTCCATCGCACCTAAACTGCCCATGCCTCGGTAGGACTTATAACTACGACCTTGGAATAAAATCACTTCACCCGGTGCTTCTTCAGTACCGGCAAACATTCCGCCCATCATACACGTAGAAGCACCTGCAGAAATCGCTTTAGCCACATCACCTGAATAACGAATGCCACCATCAGCAATTAAAGGTACACCAGTACCCTCTAACGCTTTAGCGACATTAGAAATGGCTGTTACTTGAGGTACGCCGACGCCGGCAATGATACGAGTAGTACAAATAGAGCCTGGGCCAATCCCGACCTTAACCCCATCAGCACCTGCTTCGACCAAGGCTAACGCAGCTTCGCCAGTGGCGATATTGCCGCCAATAACCTCTAGTTCAGGATACTTTTCTTTAGTCCAACGGACACGGTCAAGCACACCCTGTGAATGACCATGAGCGGTATCAATAATAATGACGTCAACACCGGCAGCGACTAGTTTTTCAATACGCTCCTCGGTACCTTCGCCAACACCAACGGCTGCACCGACACGTAGCTGACCTAACTCATCCTTACAAGCATGTGGATTTTCAGTACTTTTATAAATATCTTTTACAGTAGCTAAACCACGTAATTCAAAGGCGTCATTAACGATTAAAACACGTTCTAAACGGTGCTTGTGCATCAATGTCTGAGCTTCTTCAAGGGTGCCACCCTCAAGCATCGTCACTAGACGATCCTTAGGCGTCATCACCTCACTAATCTTGGCGTCTAAACGCTCTTCGAAACGCGTATCGCGGTTAGTCACGATACCGATTAACTGCTTGCCCTCGACCACTGGCAAACCAGAAATACCATGTTCTTTTTGTAAAGCAATAGCATCACGAACAGTCATGTTCGGAGTCAGAGTATAAGGATTAACAACAATACCGAACTCATGACGCTTAACGCGAGCAACTTCAATTGCCTGCTCATCAGCTGTCATATTTTTGTGAATAATACCAATGCCACCCTCTTGAGCCATAGCAATTGCTAAGCGAGCTTCTGTTACGGTATCCATAGCCGCAGAAACTAAAGGAATATTTAAGCTGATATTACGAGTAAGTTGGGTTTTTAAAGACGTGTCGCGTGGTAACACATTTGAGTACGCTGGAACCAATAATACATCATCAAAGGTCAACGCTTTTTGAAGTAAACGCATGAATCTCTCCTGGCGCAAAAGAGGATTATACTACTTTCCATCTATAAAACTTGACAAAAAGCCAAACTTCAACAAATTCTGTCGAAGTTTGGCTTTACTACTAAAACCACTTTAGGAAACGGTTTTTAATACTACTAGTGGGTATTAAAAATCATCCCAAGAATACCCTAGCATTCATGAACATACGCATCCATGGTGTTTGATCACCACCGCTGTCATTAGATCCCCAAGACTCAGGTGACCAAGACATCATCGCGCGTCGAACTGTTCGCTCAGGATGCGGCATCATGGCAGTAAAACGACCATCTTCTGTTGTGACAGCAGCGATACCACTGATACTGCCACTCGGGTTAAATGGATAGGCTTCAGTAATCACGCCACTGTTACTTACATAACGCATTGCCGAAATGACATTATCCAAATCACCATGAAGGGAGAAATTAGCAAAACCCGCATCTTGTGAAACAACGATAGGTGCTTGTGTACCTGCCATCCCTTTGAATAAAATAGAGTTAGAGTCGCTAACTTCAGCCATCAACAAACGAGCTTCGTGACGAGTTGACTTGTTCTTCGTGAAGCGTGGCCAATAGTCAGCACCCGGAATAATATCACTAAGACTGGTCATTAGCTGACACCCATTAGATACACCCAATGCAAAGACATCGTCACGATCAAAGAACTTGGTGAACTGCTCTAATAACTTGGAATTGTAACGAATAGTCTTCGCCCAACCCTCACCAGGACCTAATACGTCGCCGTAGGTGAAACCACCGGAAGCTACCAATCCTTGCACATCATCTAAATCAACACGACCCTCTAACAGATCAGTCATATGCACATCATGCACAGTGAAACCGGCTTTAGTAAGAACCCACGCCATTTCAACCTGGCTGTTTAAACCCTGCTCACGGATAAGAGCAACTGCAGGACGACCCTTATTGTAATAAGGTGCTGCAATGTCCTCTTGTGGATCAAAGTTCACCTTAGCGTTAAGGCCGGCATCATTGCTGTCATTCCAACGCTCAAATTCCGCTTTAGCAGTGATTGGGCTGTCACGCAACTTGGAAACCTCATAACTTACCTCACTCCAGGCAGCACCTAACTCTGCTCGCGGATACTCTAGCACCACCCCACCATCACGGTATACTTCAATCGTATCTTTGTCATTTAAAGTACCAATTGCATGGCTACATAGAGATAAACCAACCTCACGTAAAAGCTGCAGTACCGTATCACGGTCCTCTGTACGGACCTGAATAACAGCGCCTAGCTCTTCGTTAAATAAAGCCTTGATGGTGCTCTCATCGCGTTGAACCTGGACCTGCTCTGGACGAATTTTATAATCGCCCCAATCCTGTACTGCTCCATCAAAAGTAAGCATATCCACATTAATAGATACGCCGGTATGACCTGCAAAAGCCATCTCTGCAACGGTCGCAAATAAACCACCATCCGAACGGTCATGGTAAGCCAAAACCGTACCTTCATCAGCTAAGCTACGAATTACCGCAAAGAAGGTACGTAACTTTTCAGTATCTTCTACGTCCGGCACCTCATTGCCAAATTGACCAATGGTATGGGTTAATACTGAACCCCCTAAACGCTGCTTACCTTCACCCAGATCAATCAGAATTAGCGAAGTTGGACCTTGGTCCGTTACTAACTGTGGAGTCAAGGTTTTGCGAACATCTTCAACTTGTGAAAAGGCAGTCACAACAAGTGATACCGGTGCTGTCACTTCTTTTTGTACTGGACCATCTTTACCCTCTTCGGTCCATGCTGTACGCATAGACATAGAGTCTTTACCCACAGGGATGGCAATATCCAATGCTTGGCAGAACTCACTAGCGGCTTGTACAGCCTTGTAAAGCGCAGCATCTTGACCCGGCGTACCGCAAGCGGCCATCCAGTTAGCGGATAACTTAATACCGTCTAAATGCTTAATATCTGCAGCAGCGATATTAGTAATGGACTCAGCAATTGCCATACGGCTCGCAGCTGCACTATCCACGATAGCGAGAGGTGAACGCTCACCCATTGACATCGCTTCACCATGGAAATTCTCATAATCCGCTAAAGTTACCGCACAATCCGCTACCGGTATCTGCCATGGGCCAACTAATTGATCTCGCGCAGTTAAACCACCAACGTTACGATCGGTGCCTGTAATCAGGAAAGACTTATTAGCCACCGTTGGGTGACGCATGACGGACAGACCAACTTCTCTAAGGTCCAAGCCAACTACATCAACAGGCGCCACTTCAACCGCTACACTTTCAACATCGCGGTGCATTTTAGGTGCTTTACCTAAAATCACTTCAAGCGGTACGTCAACAGGACGTAATTTGGTTGCAGGCTGCTCACTGGTGCTATTTTCTTGACCAGGTAAACCTTCACCCTCAACCACACGCAAAACACGCTCCTCTGTGGCGATACCAACAACAGCGTATGGACAACGCTCACGGCGAGCAATTTCATCAAATAACTCTAAACTCTCTGGAGCAATCGCTAATACATAACGTTCTTGAGATTCATTACTCCAAATCTCTGCCGCTGACATGCCCGTGTCCTCAACTGGCACAAGATTTAAATCAAAAATCGCACCACGCTCTGCGTCATTAACAAGCTCCGGGAAAGCATTAGACAAACCACCCGCACCCACATCATGAATGGCTACGATAGGGTTATTTTCAAATAATTGCCAACAAGAATTAATTACTTCCTGTGCGCGACGCTCGATCTCCGGGTTAGCACGCTGCACTGAATCAAAATCCAAAGCCTCTGCACTGCTACTGGAGCCTGAAGACATACTAGAAGCAGCTCCACCGCCCATACCGATGAGCATTCCCGGACCACCTAATTGTATGAGTAAAGCACCAACAGGAATCTGATCTTTAAAACAAAGTTCAGAGTCAATACTACCTAAACCACCGGCAATCATGATGGGTTTTTGATAACCCCAACGGCGGCCACCGACAGTCTGCTCATAAGAACGAAGATAACCCAGAATATTGGCACGACCGAATTCGTTATTAAACTCAGCGCCACCAAGAGAACCCTGGATAACAATATCTAAAGCAGAAGTAATGCCACTTGGCTTGCCATGAGAGTCCTCTTCCCATTGCTCTTTTAAATTATCAATTTGTAAATTACCAACGGTAAAACCAGTTAAACCGGCTTTTGGATTAGCGCCACGACCCGTCGCACCCTCATCACGGATTTCGCCACCTGAGCCAGTAGAAGCCCCTGGAAAAGGAGCAACAGCGGTTGGGTGATTGTGTGTTTCAACCTTCATCAAGGTGTGTGTCAGGCGTTTTTTGCCTTGGTAAATAAAGTCGCCGTTAGGACGCTTTGGTGCAAAGAAACGAGTTGATTCAGCACCTTCCATAATTGCTGCATTATCAGCATAGGCTACTACGGTACCGCGTGGATTATTTTTGTGCGTCTCGCGTACCATGCCGAATAAGGTTTTATCCTTAGCTTCACCATCAACCGTCCAGGCAGCATTAAAAATCTTGTGACGACAGTGCTCACTATTAGCCTGCGCAAACATCATGAGTTCAACATCGGTAGGGTTGCGTTGCAACTTTATAAAAGCAGCAACCAAGTACTCTACCTCATCTTCAGACAGGGCTAAGCTCCAATCTGCGTTAGCTTTTTCTAAAGCGGACGCGCCCTCTTCCAAAATAGCTACCGTGCGCAATGCCTGAGGCTCTAAATCCACAAACAGTGCCTGTGGATTAAAGTCCTCACCCACCATCACAGTTTGACTCATGCGATCATGAATCAACTTGATAAATTCCTGTAGCTGCTCCTCTTTGAGCCCACTGCCCGACCAGAAGCTTTTTTCTGGACTAACCGCCATATAAATGCCGCGCTCAATACGACTAATACCCTCTACCTCACAGTTACGGGCAAGGTCAGTGGCTTTAGAAGCCCAAGGGGAAATAGTGCCTAAACGTGGCAAAATGCGTAATTCCACATCATGCTTAGCAATTTGTACGTCTTTTACTTTGATATCACGCGTCAAGAACTCTGTCACAGCAGCTTGCTGCTTCTCTGATAATGGTTCTTCGCTGTACACGTAGTACTCGAAACGCGTAAAAATTTTATCAATTGCTAAGTCTAAGGCTTTAACCTGCTCTTTAAGACGAGCTTTAGTCGATTCTGGCAGTGCAATTGCACCTGGGACAATCAAATATGATGACACGTGATTTACCTAATACAAGGATAATTAAAGGGATATTAAAGAAAGCTTCTTAAAAAAAATCTGGCTTATTAAGAAGTTCATTAAAAACAACTACTACATTTTAGCCTTTTTTAGGCTTTTACTCTACGTTTCTTTTTTTACACTTTATTTTGTAAGCGTTTGTTATTTGAAAAACATAATCAACTGAGCCTTTAAACAACAAACACTATAATTCACACATTTGCGCTTAGTTATCAAACACTTAAGCGCTTTAAACTTAATCTATAAACGCTCTTAAGAGATTGCCCTAAGCCGTTAATAAATAAAGACATTTAGTAATTCTATATGTATAATAGCCTTAGCCTATATCACAACACACTTTAATAAATATATTATGTTGACTTTGCACAAATCCTCTTTCAAGCATCTTAGCGCAGCTATACTCGCGCTTTGTTGCGGCTTTGCGAGCACTACCGCAAACGCACAAAGTACTGCTAACACTAATCCGGCACCGATTATTGGCCAAGTGGACAACGGTGGCGCAATTCTTAGCTCTGAAATAGCGTTAGTTGTTAGCCTAGATGATAATCAAGTAGTTTACTCAAAAAACGCTGATGTCATTCGTCCTATCGCGTCAATTAGTAAACTTTTATCAGCCTTAGTAATTACACGCTCCGGTTTAGCCTTAGATGAGAAGATTACGATCACTGCTGATGATATCGACCGCGTCAAAAACTCCAGCTCTCGCTTAAGCGTCGGTACCACCCTAACTCGCCGTGAGATGCTTCTACTATCCTTAATGTCATCTGAAAACCGTGCTTCACACGCTTTAGGCCGCACCTATCCCGGAGGCATGACGGCTTTTGTTAACGAGATGAATGCTACCGCGCGCCAACTTGGCATGACTCGTAGTCGCTTTGTAGAGCCTACCGGCCTATCTCCAATGAATGTTTCTACTCCTAGAGATCTCGTTCGCTTACTACAAGCTGTTGAAAAAGACAGCGTCATCAAACGCTTCTCTACTAGCGATGACTATAGCGTAATCACTAGCAACGGTCGTACCGAGCAATATCGCAACACTAACCGCCTAATTCGCAATAACGATTGGAATATTCGTATTTCCAAAACCGGTTATATTCGCGAATCCGGTCAGAACTTAGTGATGTACACAGAGATCGACAAGCGCCCAATGGCGGTTGTTTTGCTAAATGCTGATAACAGACTAAATCGTTTTGCTGATGCTGTTCGTATCCGCCACTTAGTACAAAATGACTACCCAAGCTTGTTCTAATCACATGCTTTGTTAGTAAAGACTCAAAAGCCTGCAGTTATAGATCAAACCGCAGGCTTTTTTAATGCAAAACTACTTTGAACTGCTAACTACTAAGGCTTAATAGCGATCTTCAAGACACCATCTTCTTGATTCATGAACATCTCATAAGCCGCCACGATATCATCTAATGGACGCGTGTGGGTAACTAAAGACTCTAAATCCACAGCACCCGACTCAATCACATTAAGAAGGCGACGCATGCGCTCTTTACCACCTGGACATAAAGCTGTTTTGATCGTGTGGTCTCCCAAACCAGCGGCGAATGCATTAATCGGGATAACTACATCCTCAGAATAAACGCCCAGACTAGATAAGGTACCACCTGGCTTCAACACACGTAAAGCCTGCTCCCAAGTAGACTGTAAACCCAAACACTCGATACTGGAATCAACACCTCGGCCCTTGGTGAGCTTCATGATTTCATCGACTACATCAACCTCTTTAAAGTTGAGCGTCACATGGGCTCCCATCTTTTTAGAAACCTCTAAACGCTCATTATTACCATCAACAGCAATAATTAGACTTGCGCCACGTAAACGCGCACCAGCTGTTGCACATAAACCAATAGGACCCTGAGCGAAAATAGCTACAATATCACCAATTTTAATATTGGCATTTTCCGCACCAACAAAACCGGTAGACATAATGTCCGGGCACATTAAAACCTGTTCATCCGTCAAATTATCAGGAACCGGCGCCAAGTTCGCTTCAGCGTCAGGCACTAAAACATACTCTGCTTGCGTACCGTCAATCCAGTTACCAAAGCGCCAACCCGCAGTTGCCTTATAGCCGTGGCAAGAGCAAGTACCATCATCCTTAATCCACGCACCATCCTGAGACGGGAAGCCATCTTGGCACGGATAAGAAATAAAGCTGGGGCAAATCGCACCGGCAATCACGCGCTGGCCTTCTTTATAGCCACGTACATTGCTACCTAATTTTTCAATAATACCCACTGGTTCATGACCAATAGTCAAGCCCTTTTCTACGGGGTACTCACCCTTTAGAATGTGAACATCAGTACCACAAATAGTCGTTGTCGTAATGCGCATCAAAGCATCATTAGGACCGACATCCGGGATAGGCTTATCAACTAGTTCGATGCGACCGGGTTCAATAAATACTGCTGCTTTCATCATTGCCATAAGGTCTACTCCTTGTAAGTAGATTTGAGAGTTGATAGTTTAATTGTAAAATATCAGCGAATAAGTAAAATGTTATAATATAACAACAACTTAGAAGAGTCATTAACTCTAAAAATATGATAACTGACTAATCAAGTAAAAATCAATAGATCACATAGTTTAACGTTGCAATATCTCAAACTCTTGACAAATAAATTGCTATAACCATCAATTGTGCTGTATATTTATACAGCACAATTACATTATATACCCATCTTTTGAGAAGCGATTTTTGATGAAAGTTAGTTTACTGGGAGAAAGTCTACACCCCGAGGTACTGGCTACTATAGCCAAACCCCTACCCCTATTTTTGGAGCGTGTAGCTGCCGGCTTTCCCTCTCCTGCTCAAGACTATATTGAACAGAGTTTAGACCTTAACGAGCTCTGCATCACCCACCCTGAAGCAACTTATTTTGTACGCTGTGAGGGCGACTCGATGATCGGGGCCGGCATTCAAAGTGGCGATATATTAATAGTCAATCGCGCCCTGAATGCCACCCATGGTGATATTGTCATCGCCTCTTTATATGGAGAACTAACTGTCAAGGAGCTGCGCCTACGCCCTCGCCCAGGACTCTTTCCACACAACTCTAATTACCAACCAATTATGCTTAACGATACAGTTACTTTAGAAATTTTTGGAGTAGTAACCTATGTCTTACATGCCCTGCGCCACAACCACAACTAATCTTCTTAACTATCCAGCAGAGAATGTTTTTGCCTTAATTGATTGCAATAGTTTTTACACAAGTTGTGAGAAGCTTTTTCGGCCTGATTTACGTCACCGTCCCGTCGTTGTTTTGTCAAACAATGACGGCTGTGTTGTTGCACGCTCAAAAGAGGCCAAAGATCTCGGCATCCCTATGGCTGTGCCTTTTTTCAAAATAAAAAATTTAATTAAACAGCATAGAGTTGGGTTTTTCTCCTCAAACTACGCGCTTTATGCCGATATTAGCCGACGAGTTATGTCCACCCTCACTCAAATGGCGCCTGATATAGAGGTCTACTCTATTGATGAGGCCTTTTTAGATATCTCCAGTCTCTCTGAATTATATAGCATCGACGACTTTAACCGTTATGGGCATCTCATTCGTGAGCGTATAGACAAGTGGATAGGCATCCCAATCGATGTTGGTATTGCCCCAAACAAAACACTAGCCAAGCTCGCCAATCATGCTGCTAAAAAATACCCGGCAAGCAATGGCGTGGTCGTTTTATTAGAGCCTCATCGACGTAAAAAACTCTTAAAAATCACCCCTGTTGAAGAAATCTGGGGCATTGGTCGACGTTTATCTCAGCACCTGCATAACTCAGGAATTAAAACGGCTTGGGATCTGTCCTGCCTAGACCCGGAGCATGCTCGCCAACAATTCTCTGTGATTTTAGAGCGTACCGTCCGTGAGCTCAATGGCGAAGCTTGTCTTGAGCTTGATGATGTACAAGCTAAAAAGCAGATCCTTAGCAGTCGCACCTTTGGCCGTAACATCAGCACGCTAAGTGACATGAGGTTGGCAGTAAGTGAATACGTGGCACTAGCGGCCTCCAAGCTCAGACAACAAGAACTGCAGACCAAACACCTGAGTGTCTTTATACAAACCAATCGTCATAAACACAATAAACAGTATTACTACAATAGCGCTTCGAGCTATCTACAACTACCGACTGATGACACTCGCAAGCTCACTGCCTCGGCCCTACGTCTACTAAGCGGCATTTGGCGCACCGGCTACCACTATAACAAAGCAGGGATCATGCTTAGTGACCTATACAGCTCACATATTTATCAGTCACAACTTTTTGATGATGAAGTCCACAATATGCGCGATCGCTATTTAATGCAGACCATTGATAATCTCAATAGGCGGCAACCAGACAGTATACGGTTTGCCAGTCAAGGCCTTAGCACAGACAATCAATGGACTATGCAACGACGCTATCTTTCTCCTGCCTATACAACACGCTGGAAAGATATTCCCCAAGTTGGCTAAATGGTGCCAAGCAATATAGCTTTTACCATCTTTAAAAATTAACAGACTATTGCTACGTTATAATCATGCAATACAAACATCATCAGCTTAAGTCCTTCCTTATCTCTGATATTTTGAATCACATTCTTTTCATCTAATTTTTAGAATGAGTAATCTATGAGCAATAAAGTATATGACGTAGTCATCGTCGGCGGTGGTATGGCTGGTATTTCTGCAGCCTATCGTATCGCGCCACACCGTTCAGTTCTAATTTTGGAACAAGAGTCTCAGCCGGCCTATCACACAACCGGCCGCTCTGCAGCTATGTATATGGAAACTTATGGTACTGAGCAAATTCGTGCTTTGACTCGTGCCAGCCGTAATTTTTTTGACAATGCAGTCAATAGCTCTTTTTCAGATACTCCTCTGTTGACACCGCGCGGTTGTATTTATGTAGCTGCACATGACGAAACTAAGCAGATGCACGCACTCTACGATGAGCTACGTAGCAACTCACCTGACAATGTTCAGCTCATCGACAAGGATGAGGTGATGCGCTTAGTACCCGTGATGCGTCCTGAAAGAGTGGCTGGAGCTATCTATGAGGAACACGCCGAAGATATTGATGTCAACACACTGCTGCTCAGTTTTTTAAGTGGTGCGCGTAAACACGGTGCAGAATTCCATCCATCCAGCACCTTAGAGTCAGCAGAGCGTATTGATGGTATTTGGCATATCCGCACTAGCCGGGGCAACACCGTACATGCCCTCACTCTAGTCAATGCTGCCGGAGCTTGGGTTGATATAGTTGCAGAGCGTTGTGGTGTTGCACCTATTGGCTTTGTACCTTGCCGTCGCAGTGCCTTTACCTTTGACGCACCAAGCGATCTTGATATCAAGGACTGGGTATTGGTCGTAGGTATTATGGAAAACTATTACTTCAAACCTGATGCCGGCCAGTTATTAGGCTCTCCTTCCAATGCCGATCCAACTGAAGCTCATGACGTAGTTGCTGAAGAGTTAGATATTGCCAGCGGCATTTATCACATTGAAGAAAATACCATCTTAAAAATTCATCGACCAAATCACACATGGGCCGGCTTGCGCACCTTTGCACCAGATAAAGATTTAGTCATCGGCGAAGATCCAACAGCCGAAGGTTTTTTTTGGTTAGCAGGTCAAGGTGGGTATGGCATACAGTCTGCGCCTGGGGTATCAGAGTTGGTTGGTTGCTTGCTACTAGATGAGCCACTTACTGAAGATTTAACAAAAGAAGGCGTTAACCCAGAGGTTATCAGTCCCGCACGTTTTAGGAAATAGACAAAAAAGCCTAGTAACGTCGACTTCAATCACGTCACTAGGCTTTTATCTTATAAAAGGACTGCAAATAAACTAAATACGACCCGTCTTAACTTTGTTATAAATTGTTCTTCCTAAAATTGCTAAAACCACCAGCATACCAATATAACCGGCAAATGGATAAATCGTACCGATAAGCTTACCAAACGGTAAAGAACCGCCCATCATAAACAACACACCTAAAACGATAACTGTCACCTTATCAAGGTTGCTTGGTAAAAATCGCATAATCTCATTTTTAACCAACCAATACATAGGCGCTGCGGTCGAATAGACACCCAGCATAATTACGACAGCAAATAAAAACGCAACTATCGGGCTGATTGTATAGCCCAACAACAAATTAGGCACTTGAGCTCCTATGACTAACTCATAGTTACTAAGCATGCCAATCACCATAAATAGCACGGTTGTAGCCAAAGCCAAACCACCCAAGATACCGGCAAGACCCGCTTCTTTAGCTGAATTAGCCTCTTTACCCAACTGTGTATAGAAAATAGCCCCCGCCAAAATGTTATAGCTGAAATAAAGAACACCCGAAATTATCGCATTAGGTGCAGGCTGTATCTCATACGCTTTATCTGGCAACACATCATAAATAGGCTGTTCACCCAGCATATTTAAATCCCGGAAGAATATCCACGCACCAATAACCACAGTGAAGATAACAATCACCGGGCCGATAGCTCCAATAATATCCACTAAACGATTTAATCCCAAGAGGACAGTGATCATACAAATAATGCCCATCCCGATAAAGCCGACTGCAGAAGGGAGTTTAAAATACTCCTCTACTAAGGCACCGGAACCGGAAATCATAATCACAACGATACCGACAATAAAAACTAAGGTAAATATCTCAATCAGACGACCCACAACAGGGCCCGTATAGTAATGGAAAATTTGTGTAGGCTGCAATAGCTGCAGTTCTTGACCCTTTCTCATCACCACAAAACCGAAGGAAGAAAATAATATGGCTATGATGAGGATACCCCATAAAGCGTCAACACCAAAAGAGGCAAAGAACTGTAGAATTTCTTGACCGGTTGCGAAGCCTGAACCTATCAAATAGGCAGCAAAAGCACCAGCCATTTTTATGACATTTTTTATATCAACTTTTTGACCCATAAGCCTCTCCTTTGTTAGAACTTATCATTCTATAGTTTCAGTACCACTAATACCAGATAGCACGACTACTACCCTACTCGCTCATAAAAGCAGGGCTCGCTCCAGTGTAGTTCATAAACTTCGTGTGCTCACCAACGAAGGTTAAGCGGACTGTACCGATAGGGCCATTACGCTGCTTACCGATAATAATTTCGGCCACCCCTTTATCTGGTGAGTTTTCGTTATACACTTCATCACGATAAATAAAGATAATCACGTCAGCGTCCTGCTCAATCGCACCAGACTCTCGTAAGTCAGACATGATTGGACGCTTATTAGGTCTATTTTCTAAACTGCGGTTAAGCTGTGAAAGGGCAATAAGTGGACAATTTAATTCACGAGCCAAGCTTTTTAAAGAACGGCTAATCTCTGAAATCTCATTTGCTCGGTTATCACTACGACTAAGACCACTGCCTGACATTAACTGCAAATAGTCAACTACGATTAAACCTAAGCCACCATGCTTACGACTTAAACGACGGGCGCGGGCACGAAGATCGATTGGATTAAGACCAGGAGTTTCATCAATAAAGATTTGTGCATGCTGTAAACGATCTACTGCACGAGTGACTTTCACCCAATCCTCATTATTTAAAGTCCCTTTACGCATACGTTGTTGGTCGATTTTACCGACAGAACCCAGCATACGGTGAGCTAACTGCGCTGCGCCCATCTCCATTGAGAATACGAGGACCGGTTTTTTCTCAGTAAGCGCCACATGCTCAACGATATTCATAGAAAAAGAGGTTTTACCCATCGCCGGTCGTCCAGCCACAATAGTCAGGTCTCCTCCATGCAATCCGGCTGTTTTAGCATCCAAATCGATGAAACCAGTAGGTGTTCCAGTAACTTCTGAATCACTACCGCGCTGTGATAACTCTGTGAGATTATTGATCACCTCAAGCATCGCATCACTAATCGCTACGAAATCGGCACTTTTCTTTGTGCTATCTTCTGAAATGCGATAAATCTTTGCCTCAGATTCATCTAAAATTTCACGCGCTGAACGCCCTTGAGGGTTGAGCGCTGTCGTGCCTATTTCATCTGAAGCTGTCAATAAACGACGCAAAATCGCTCGTTCGCGGACAATTTCAGCATAGGTACGGATATTTGAAACGGAAGGCGTATTTTGCGCTAGTGAGTTGAGGTAAACTAAACCACCGACATCCCTATCTGTCCCCTCCAACTTCAAAGCATCATACACGGTCAAGACATCAGCCGGACGATCCATGCTGATTAAGTTTTGAATATGACGCCAAATAATTCGGTGATGATGACGATAAAAATCATCCTCACTAAGCACATCGCCAACTTGCTCATTAGCCAAGTTATTAAGCAACAAACCACCTAGAACCGACTGCTCAGCTTCAATTGAATGCGGCGGCAGGCGTAGACTATCTAACTCTTGTGGTGCCTGAGAGCCCAAATTACTCAAGTCTGTACCTATAGCGACTTCTTGATGTTCATTCCCTATAAAATCTTGGTCCAACGCCTCCTCAAAGGGAACTTCAGGGAAAATGTCCTCTGGAAAATTGAGATCATGACCTTCTTCTAGGCTCTCTGCAATCTTTGCAAAAGGATTTTCTTCTTTATTTGACATAGTTAAATGAACATAAATTCAGTGGTTAAAACACAAATAGCAGTAACGATTATATCGCTACTGCTATTTTTCTACAGACTTGTTCAATCCTAAAAAAGATTAAAACTTATGCCATCTCACCAATTACGTTAACAGTAATATCGGCAGTGACGTCTGCGTATAGATGTAATGAAACTGGGTACTCACCAACCGCTTTTAAAGCGCCTTCTGGCATACGTACTTGACCTCTTTCCACATCAAAACCAGCTTCTTGCAACAAACGAGCGATATCGATATTGGTTACTGAACCGAATAAACGACCATCAACACCCGCTTTTTGAGAGATTTCTAGTTTGTAGTCAGCTAACTTAGTAGCTAGAGCTTGTGCAGCAGCCAAGCGTTCAGCCTGAGCTTTTTCCAACTCTGCACGACGAGCTTCAAACTCTTGAATAGCAGCGTCAGTAGCACGCTGAGCTTTACCTTGAGGGATTAAGTAGTTACGAGCATAGCCGTTACGAACACGAACTACATCGCCTAACTCACCTAGTTTACCGATTGTTTCTAATAAAATAACTTGCATGTTAGCCACCCCTGATTATTTATGACCGTCAGTAAATGGTAACAAAGCTAAAAAGCGAGCACGCTTGATCGCTGTATCCAACTGACGTTGGTAGTGAGCCTTAGTACCTGTTAAACGAGCTGGGATAACTTTACCAGTCTCAGTAATAAAATCGCGTAGAGTATCGATATCTTTATAATCAATCTCTTCAACTTCAGCTACCGTGAAACGGCAGAATCTGCGACGCTTAAATAATGGATTTTGTTGTGGGAAACGGCTTTTTCTTTCCTTTCCTCTTCTTCCTTGTGCCATGGTAATTACCTTTAATATTGGTGGGAAATTATTCCCTAAATTCTTTAAAATCAAACGATGATTGGATTGCTATTTTGCATTTTAAAAGCTTGAATATGAAGCAATACTCTGCGAGTGTTTTTACGAGTTGTGGTTAAAAAACCCTCAATCTCTAAATAACTTCCTAAGTCAACTAAACTTAGGGCCTCAGCTACTTCACCAACTGCTCTCGCTTCTAACTCAAAATCAAGCTGTCGCGGATGCCCTGCTTCTACAACCTCTGATTGATGTGCTAAAACAAGGTCTAAAACACTGATACCGGCTGGTGTATATCTCAGAGTATGAATTTCACTCAAGGTCACCCTTAATTGAACTTTATTCATAAAACAGCTTTTGCTATACCAACAATGTCAAAATGCAAACCAGCTTAGCCTAAGGAATTACTCCTCTGCTACGTCCTTCTTCATCTTCGCTTTCAACTTCAGCAGATGATTCATTGCTCGTCATCTGTAGAAGCTACTTTACGAGCTTCATCACGCTCAACTGACTTCATCATGATAGATGGCTCAGTAACAGCACGCTTAGTTTTGATGATTAGATTGCGAAGAATCGCATCGTTATAGCGGAAAGAATGCTCTAACTCATCTAAAATATCTTGGCCGCCCTCAATATTCATACAAATATAATGTGCTTTAACTAACTTTTGAATTGGATAAGCTAGTTGACGACGACCCCAGTCCTCTAGACGGTGAACTTTACCACCTTTTTCGGCAATCATGGACTTGATAACGCTCAACCATGGCCGGCACCTGCTCGCTTTGATCAGGATGCACGATAAACACTACTTCATAGTGACGCATATTAACTCCTATGGATATTTAGTAAGGCCCCATATATGCTAAAACAAAGCCTTACATAAAAAGCCCGCCTCTGCTCATGTAGTTTTAATATTAAATTTAGAGACTACAAGCGCTAAAGATCGAGCAAGAAACCGACTATTATATATAAATAGATCAAGAAAATCAAGCGACTATATCTATAAACGCTTGATTTTTGTAGCATTAATGCCCAACAATTCTTAGGCTCTGCCTTCTAGAACTGCATATGCAGAATGATTATGAATCGATTCGAAGTTTTCAACTTCAACACGATAAGCTACCAAGCCTGGCCATTGCTTCACTCGAAGAGCCACATCACGGATTAAATCTTCAACAAACTTAGGATTGTCATATGAGTATTCAGTCACATACTTCTCATCAGGGCGCTTTAATAAGGCCCACAATTGGCTAGAACCTTGCTCCTCAATGGCTTTAATAAAGTCATCAAGCACATAATCTTCAGTAGTTTCTAACTTAACGGTTACGTGTGAGCGCTGATTATGGGCACCATACTCAGAAATAGCTTTAGAACAAGGGCAAAGGCTCATCACCGGAACGACTACTTCAGTAATAAAACGTACACCTTTTTCGCTGTCGGCTAAGGCAGTCCACGTGACCTCATAATCCATCATACTGCTCACGCCACTAACCGGCGCTTTTTTAGTAATGAAATAAGGAAAAGTAACGCGAATTTCCCCCTCCTCGGCATTTAGCAAAGGCAGCATGACAGTGGCCATCTCTTTAAAGAGCTTAGCGTCCATGCCTTGGGCATGATACTCATCAATCAGCCCCATAAAACGGGACATATGCGTGCCCTTTTCGGACGCAGGTAAGAGGACTGAAGTATCCCAGACTCCCACCGTACCTAAAATAGCGCCCTGACCATTTTTAACTGATAATGGGTGTTTCACTTGACGTACGCCAACGCGGTCAATTTGTATACTACGTTGATCTACACTACCCTGAACGTCAGGCATAGCAGGCGTATTTGATTCTGTTGATTTCATTTAATTCCTACACAATAATTAGATTCAAGCGACTTCTATAAAGATGCCATCACTATAAAAGCTCTGCGAAACGGTGTTGAATAGATTGCTCAATGCCTTTGGCATCCAAACCAATCATAGCTCTAAGTGCATTTTGATCGCCATGGTCAATAAATTGGTCCGGATAGGCTAATTGCAAGACAGGTAAATTTATATTGCGTTGATTAAGAAATTCTATTACCGCACTACCTGCTCCGCCCATAAGAGCTCCCTCTTCGAGGGTCACAAAACCTTGATGGGTAGCTGCAAGCTCGACCAGCATAGCCTCATCAAGTGGCTTCGCAAAGCGCATATCAATCAGGCTAAGATCATATTTGTCAGCTACTAAGGCAGCTTCGTGCAATAAAGGTCCAAAGGCTAAAATAGCTATCTTCGAACCCTGACGGCGACATACCGCCTTACCAAGTTCTAAGGTATCTAAATCTGTCGTGGTTTCTGCACCAACCCCCACTCCTCGCGGGTAACGAACAGAAGCAGGCCCATCATATTGATAACAGGTGCTTAACAAAAGTCGTGTTTCCTGTTCATCTGAGGGTACTGCTACCACCATATTGGGGACGCAACGTAAAAAAGCTATGTCATAATTACCGGCGTGAGTGGCACCATCGGCCCCTACCAAACCTGCGCGATCCAAGGCAAAAGTAACGTCTAAATTTTGTAAAGCGACATCATGGATTAATTGATCATAAGCTCTTTGCAAAAAGGTAGAGTAAATCGCCACCACCGGCTTTAACCCTTCACAAGCTAGACCACCAGCAAAAGTTACGGCGTGCTGTTCAGCAATTCCCACATCAAAATATCGCTCAGGGAATCGCTGCTCAAACTCTACCAACCCACTCCCCTCGCGCATTGCCGGAGTAATGCCAATAAGCTTAGTATCAGCCGCCCCCATATCGCATAACCAATTACCAAAAACTTGAGTAAAGCTTTGTTTTGACGCAGCACCTGAAGACTGAATACCTTCGGAAGGATTAAATTTACCGGGCCCATGATAGAGCACAGGATCCACTTCGGCTCGCTCGTAACCGTTACCCTTTTTAGTGATCACATGAACAAACTGCAAGCCGCCCAAACGCTTAACATTATTTAAAACAGGCAACAAAGCATCTAAGTCATGACCATCAATAGGACCCACGTAGTTAAAACCGAACTCATCAAACAAACTGGTACCGCCCATGAGACTTTTGGCTTGGTCCTTAACATGCCCCTTAAAGCGGCGAGCAAACTCAGCCATTGGCTCAGGCATGCGTTCCAACACAACCTTACTCATGTCACTGGCCTCTTTGTAGAGAGGAATCCCACTGGAAATCAAACGGCTAAAGTATTTATTTAAGGCACCAACTGGTGGCGANNAACGGCTAAAGTATTTATTTAAAGCGCCAACAGGTGGCGATATAGACATATCATTGTCATTTAAAATCACCAATAAATTAATACCCTCGGTGTCGCCTGCATTGTTCAAGGCTTCAAAAACCATCCCCGCACTCATAGCACCATCACCAATCACAGCGATATGCTGACGATCAATACCTAAATTACGCGCAGCAACCGCCATACCTAAAGCTGCAGAAATCGAAGTCGAAGAATGCGCAGTCCCAAATGCATCATAAGGTGACTCAGAACGTCTAGGAAATCCGGAAATATGATCTTGCTGGCGGATATAAGGTAAATCCTCACGACGACCGGTTAAAACTTTATGGGCATAGGCTTGGTGTCCCACATCCCAAATCAGGCGATCGTGTGGTGTATTAAAAATATAATGCAAGGCAACTGTCAATTCGACCGTACCAAGGTTAGACGATAGATGCCCCCCTGTTTTAGCTACTGACTCGAGAATATACTGGCGCAGCTCTTTACTGAGCTCAGGCAATTGATAGC
>LSQX01085921.1_pt1 | contig 67171 bp, 52 predicted proteins | sample 654561 | NCBI WGS metagenome assembly LSQX01 (sample SAMN04489861, study PRJNA283612) | anaerobic digester metagenome | isolation source: 4 biogas reactors fed with cattle manure at either 37C or 55C with and... | place: Denmark: Kongens Lyngby | collected 2014
AAGACCTGTTACCGCATCACTGTTTACAAAATATCAATGTCACAACACGCTGTCTGCCAATGTGGAAATTGGCGTTCCCAGATAAGTGCCAGACGGTCTTAAAAAGCGCCATGACGGCGGGAGCATGTCGTAAGGCCTACAAGATACTAGAAGAAATCAGTAGTCTCTGGGGAGTCGGTCGGATCGGTCGGATCAGTCGGATTGGACGGATTGGACGGATGTGGGAGGGGAGAGGCTCGAGGGTCAGGGCATTTGTGGTGTATCAGTGGACAAAGTGGACAGAGTAGACCAAGTGGACGAGTCAAGATCATAGATCTTTTTACGCCATCAGTATCTTTTTCCGTGTGTTCAGTGATTTCTGTGGTTCAATTAGATAAAGATCATTTGATTGTGGCTGTGCGGCGCTATGATGAAAATTCTTCTTCGATTTGTGGCTTGTTTTTCAGGCTTGGATCCGTCCGGGCAGAGTGATAACGCCAAATGTTTGATTCCGGCCCCCTCTTTTCACTATCTTGAATGCTTGGATTTAATTGTTTTACGGGATAACATTCAGTACAGGCTTCTTCCCGGCCTGCTATCGTATCTGAAACGCCTACGGGCTCATGGAAAGTAATACCAATGACTCATAAGATTTCACGCCGCCGTTTTATACAACACGGTCTGGCCGTCGGTGCTGCGGCTCCGCTCATCCTCAACCGTCGCACACCCGCTTCCGCATCAACACAAATTCTGAATCATGCCGCCATCGGTGTGACCGGTCAGGGCACCTCCGATCTGGAGCAGATTTTCAGCAGTGGCAAGGTGCATGTCCGGGCGCTCTGTGACATAGATGCGAAGAATCTTGAAAAGGCGGCCATCCGTTATCCGGGCGCAAAGCTGTACCGTGACTGGCGTGAGATGCTTGCGAAAGAAGGGGATTATCTGGATTCCATCAATATCGCCACGCCGGATCATATGCATGCTCCCGCGGCTTATGAAGCCATGAAACGCAAGTTGCACGTCTTCTGTGAAAAGCCGTTGACCCATGAGGTTTATGAAGCGCGCCGCCTTACGGAGGCCGCCGAAAAGTATGGTGTTGCCACACAGATGGGCATCCAGATTCATTCTCATGATTATTACCGCACAGCAGTTCACTGGGTAAAAGAAGGCGCCATCGGCAAAGTGAAAAACTGGTATTCCTGGTCCTCGGCGATTTATACGACGGAAGACAAACAACGACCCGCCGGTCGCGATCCCGTTCCGGAACATGTGGACTGGGATCTTTGGGTAGGTGTTGCGCCCATGCGCCCCTATGTCCGGGAAGCCTACCATCCTTTCAACTGGCGTTGCTGGCGTGATTTCGGGGGCGGTGCCACAGGCGATTTCGGCTGCCACATCTTTGATCCCGTTTTCACAGCATTGAATGTCGGAGCTCCCCTCACGGTTCAATGCGATGCGGAATGCTATTCTGAAGAAGTATATCCCGCCTGGACCATTGCCAACTATCTTTTCCCCGGCACAGAGATGACGGCGGGTGATACCATTGAAGGCGTGTGGATGGACGGCGGCAAGAAGCCGGAAGAATCCGTTTCTCCCCATCTGTCGGAAGGTTACGAACTTCCCAAGAGCGGTTCTATTCTCATTGGCGAAGAAGGCAGCCTGGTCATTCCTCATGTGGGTCCCCCCAAGCTTTTCCCGGAAGAAAAGTTCGCCGATTATCCGACTCCCGAACTGGAGCCTCTCAACCACTATCACGACTTTGTGGAAGCGGCTCTGGGTAATGGAGTCGCCGGTGCCCACTTCGGTTTTTCCGGGCCCATGACGGAAGCCGTGCTGCTGGCGAGTATTGGCAACCGCTTCATCGGTGAGAAACTGGAATGGGATGGCGCCGCATTGAAATTCACGAACAACAAGAAAGCCAATCAGTATATTAAACGTCGCTACCGTCGTGGCTGGCTGGTCAAAGGCATGTAAGCCTCTGACTGACAACAAAGGAAAATCTCCATGAAAAAAAATAGCTGTCTTTTATTTCTGTTCTGTGCAGTTTTGCTCTCCGCATCCCTTGTGGGCGGAACAGCCGTCTTCGCCGAGTCCATCGAAAAGCTGGATCCCAACATGGCTCTGGTCGATCCCAGCGGTGATTGGAGTTGGTATGATGCCCTGCTCCTCGGTGTGGAAGGGAAAGCCTGGGAGGAAACGGAAAACGACTACGACCGTCTTCCGGCCAGTGCCCAAGGCGTTGTTCCCGATACCGTCTGGAAGCTGAGCAAACATTCCGCCGGTATGGCCGTCCGTTTTGTCACCGATGCGGAAAGCATCTCCGCACGGTGGGAAGTGGTCAACGAGAACCTCGCCATGCCCCACATGCCCGCCACCGGTGTGAGCGGTCTGGATCTGTATGTGCGTATGGAAAAAGGCTGGCACTGGATCGGCAACGGTCGTCCTTCGGCCAAAACGAATCAGGCTGTTCTTGCCTCCGGGATCCCTGAAGGCAGCCACGAATACATGATTTATCTGCCCCTTTACAATGGCACGGTCTCTCTGGAAATCGGCATTCCTCCCTCGGCCTCATTATCCAAAGGTTCCGCCCGTGCTGAAGGCAAAGATAAAGCTCTCGTCTTTTATGGCACCTCCATCACCCATGGCGGTTGCGCATCCCGTCCGGGCATGGCCTATCCGGCAATTCTGGGCCGTCGTTTCGATATGCCCGTGGTCAACCTCGGTTTCTCCGGCAATGGCAAGATGGAACAAGCTATGGGCGAACTCTTACACGAGATCGATGCCTCCGCCTACATTCTGGATTGCATCCCCAATATGAAACCGGAACTCATTCAGGAGCGGGTGGTCCCGCTGGTGAAGGCTCTTCGCGCGGCCCGTCCCGGCGTTCCTATCCTGCTCGTGGAAAATATTGAATACCAGAGTGGCGCATTTCTGGAAGCGGCCCGTATTTCCCATGAAGAAAAGAATGAAGCTCTTCAGGAAAGTTACGGTACCCTTCTGGGCAGCGAATATATCAGTGATCTGTATTATCTGCCCGGCAACAAGCTTCTGGGCGGCGACGGCGAAGCCACGGTTGACGGGGTGCATCCCACAGACCTGGGCTTTCAACGTATGGCCGATGCTCTGGAGCCGGTGCTGCGCTCTTTTCTGCCTGAATAAGAAGCGGTCTTTATTGAGAAGATAATGTCTGCTGTGCCGTGCGAATGGCTTCAATGCCCTTTGTTGCGGCACGGTAGACATCTTCTATCATCCAGCCGTCAATCATGACCCATCCGTCAAAACCCCCTTCCCAAAGCAGACGCATAGAAGCCTGGATATCGCAATAGCCTTCGCCACAGGGCAGGTGGGTGGAAGTGCCATTGAACTGGGTACCGTCCGTATCGGTGAGATGGACATGACCGATATGCTCCACGCCCAGTTTTCGCAACATGTCTTCCGGCTTGCCCGTGCTTCCGGTCATGACATCAAAGTGGCTGGGATCATAATTTGTTTTGCATGCCGGGTGGTCCGCTTCGGCCAGAATCTTTTCCAGATGCTCATAAGTATTGAAGAGGAAGGGCGGTTCAATTTCAAAGGAAAAGAACATGCCCATGTCGGCGCAGATTTTTGCCGCTTCTTTATAACTGGCTCCCAGATTTTTTATGGCTTCGTCCACGTTCTTGTTGCCTTCCAGTCCGCCACCGGGCCAATGTCCGAGGAAGTCACCACCCAGAGACTTGCAGAGGAGCAGGTCGCCACGGAATCTTTTCAACCATTCCCGGCGCGCTTCCGGACTGGACGCATAAGAGTCTCCGCCACCTGTCTGCATACTGTAGATCTGCAGCCCGTAGAGATCATAAAGCCGTCGGAGAGAGTCGATACGCTCCTTCTCCTGCCAGTTCGGGTAGGTGCCCTGAGGCCAGCCATCAACGAGCTCAATACCATCAAAGCCTGCTTTGGTGGCATAGTCCAGTATTTCCCAGAGCGGATAATTCTTTTCAAAATGATTGGCCGAGGACATGAAGCCATTGAGCCCCAGCCCGCACTTCCATTGTCGGTTTTTTGCTGTTGACTCTGAAGAAGCGGATGCGCTTGAAAGCACAGCGGCGGCCCCGCCCAGAAGGCTCCCGGCAAGAAAGGTTCGGCGTGAAGGGTTCATGATAGTTTCCTTTCAACAGTAAAGACCGAAAAAGAATGCATGTCTTGTCCGGGACTCGCCCGGCTGAGTGTCTTCTATTATGCCCACTCGTCTGTCAGTGCGCAAATCCTGTACGGAAAGCGTCTTTTTCCGGGCCGGAAAAAAAGGAAGCCCGGCCTGTGGAAAAGATCCGGAGCGTCTCACTTTCAGCCAGCGGAAGGCCGTCCTCACTATAGAAGACCGCCAGATCATCGCTCTCACCCAGGAGCATGTCATTGTAATAGAGTTTGCCTCTCATGGAAAAAGCCAGGGGTTTTCTGTCCGGATTCAAGAGGAGGGCGGCCGAAGCGGGCCGGTCGTATTCGAGGCGCAGGGACAGGCTGTCCAGAGTGAGCGTAACACAGCCCTCTTCCTCCAGCCCGGTCACGGGAGACAGAGAGAGCAGAGTGTTTTCGCCGGAGGGGGAGAGGGTCGCCCGCCACAGGCCTTTATCACAGTCGACGGCCAGGGGAGAGGCGAAGGCGAGATGCTCCAATAAAGGCATATAGAGGTTTCGCTCAGGGTCATTTGTCAGTCCACGATCCCGGGTAAAGAGCTCCGCCCCGGACATCACCTCCCACACCAGGGGTGACCAGACGATACGCCCCTCTTCTTTCCGCAGTTCATAGACAGGGAAGTCCGAGGCGAGTTCGCTTGCCACGGCTCCGAGCGTTTCAACCAGCGGCACAGGCAGTCCGTGAGTGTCCCGTTCTTCCGACAGAAAACGACAGCCCAGAAAATCTTCATAGCGATCCAATATGCGATCTCCCGCCGGATTGATACCGGGGTCGCCCGAAAGATAGAGTGACAGGCCCCTCGTCACAAAGGACTGCAAAAGATGAAGTGACTCTTCACTCAGTGCGAAGGCTGCGGGGAAAATCAGGAGTTTCGGCAAAGAGCTTTCCAGAGTATCCAGAGCTGTTTCACTGACCACATCAAAGGGAATATTGCTCGCCAGCAGGCAATCCAAAGCATTGAGCAGCAGTTCCAGTGAGAAACTTTCCGAGGCGCCGCTCCGCCATCCGTCAGAGACCACAAAGACCACTTCCGCCGGTTCATGATCCACGGTGATTCTTTTACTCAGGGCGGCCAACTGCGACCATAAGCCGAGAACAGGCTTGGGGCGTCTCGGGTTCATCCAATTGAGACCCCAGGGGAAAATACTGTCCGGGTCGTCATTCCAGCACCAGTTCTGGATCTGTTTGAATCCCCGCGCCCAGGCCTGGTGGGTAATCTCCCAGAAAAAATCCAGCTGCTCGGCCTCGCTCCGTTGAATATGATAATGAGTACCGCCCGCTTCTTCCGCCCAGGCCTCATGGGTTTTCACACCGAACTCGCCCAGATGCAAAGGCTGTCCCTGACGCCGCATATCATAGAGCTTTGAGGTGGCTGCGAAGCGCGCAGTGTCCAGTCCGGGCCGGTCGAAATATCCGAAATTTGCGGCATGCTGATTTTCCAGACTGCGGCGCAGATCAATCCCGTTATGGGGATGCTGGTAATATTCACTGATGATGGGAGACTCGCTGTCTTCGCTGCGGATGGCATCGATCAGGGCCTGAACCCATCGCTTCATGAGCAGGGTCTTGAAGTCCGTCATATCCCTGGTCCGGGGATCATACCAATCCCGTGGCGGATATTCTTTGACGGGTATGGCTCCCGATTCCGGCTGTTCGGTATCGAGTTTCCAGCTCTGCGCCAGCGTTTCACTATCTTCATAGCGTTCCGCAAGGAAGTCATCCCATAAACGACGGATATCGGGGCTGTCCGAGAGATCCAATCTGAAATCGCCATTGAGATAGTAGATAAGATCGGGAATATGTTTATAGCGTTCCGCGAAACTCCGACAGAGTTCCTGTTGTTTCTTCAGTTCGTCATCGTCAATGCACACGTTTTTCCCGATGAGCAGTCCAGCCATATAGCTTATTCCATGATCCAGACAGAGCTGAATCCACCCATCGAAAATCCGCCAATGTTCTTCTTTGTAGCGATAGTCCGGAGGACAAAATTGCAGGACTTCCGCCACTTCAAGACCGCTTTGCTTCATTTGTGAAAGGTCTTCATTCCAGGTGACAGGAGACTGGACGGGAGAATAAAAGGTATTTGACCAGAAATCACTGCCGAAGCGGCAATGCCTCTTTTCTTCAGCAGGCGGAAAGTTCTGCTTGTCGAGTTCAGTCAGCACAAAAGCTGTTGTCCTCTCATCGCACAACATGTCTTTCTCAGAATACAGGCGTATTGCAGCGGAGCAAAGGGAGGGAAGAACCGCCAGCTCCGGCAAGGTAAAGGACCAGTTTAAATCCTCCCTTTCTCCGGCATCCAGCGTCAGTTGCCGGGGACTGCTGTCAGCGAAGAAGGGGGCAAAGTCCTCCGTCAGCTCCAAGGTGACCCGGACAGTCTGTTTCAGTCGGGAAGTATTTTTTACAGTTGCCCGCACTTCGCCCATCTCGCCTGAGCGATAGGAGGCATACAAGGTGTTAACCCTTGAAAGGGTGATACCAGCCTGCAAACGCACAAGCGCTTCTTCATAGGCTTGCGGGACGAGTTCCAGCAGATCCAGATTGTCCACTCCGAAGAGGGCCCAGTGCCCATTCTCATAAAGTCCTCCGTGGTTGAATACCAGCGTGCCCAGGCTGGGGGCCTCAGCCGTGGCTGGCTTCAAGGAGAGGAGAGGACTGACATGGGCTACCCGTGACAATTGCGCTGTGGCTTCATAGCCTTGTACGATAATGCTACTTCTTTGCGATGCCATATAAGCGGAGAAAGGCACTTCAAAGCGGCGATCAGGACTGAAAATCTTCAGTTGCTGTGGCTTCACAATCAGCCCGTCAGCTGCTCGGCCATAGTGAGCATTGATACGGATTTCTTCAGGCATTTCCCCACAGGTGACCTCATCGAAATACATGCTTCCCTGGGCCAGATAGAGCCCTCCTCTGAAGACTGTTTTTTCCGCAAGAGGATGAATAACAATGATGCTTTCATACCGAGTCCAGTCTGTCTCCTTGTTCACCTGGGCGAAGTCTGAAAACTCAATGATCTTGCCATCGGCGTCATACTGATAGACAGCCAGATAAGCATAACCCCGCCCGATGAGTGTGCCGCATTTCATATGAGCGCTCAGGAGATAACTTTTGTCGGGCGTACAGTCGAGCACACAGTTCCAGGCTCCTGATCCGCCACCGGGATCGCCGCCAACACGGGCACTCCCTTTTCCTGAAAAACTTTCTTCCGTGGAGAGGGTACAGAGCTCCGGATGAGAGGGCAACCATGAGGACTCAGGGCTTTCAAAATCTCCGCCAGGTACGAGAGAAAAAGTGCTGTCCCGGGCCTGCGCAGCCGCTTCTTCCAAGACCCCACTCTGTTCTTTCCAGCCTGTTCCGTCCCGATAAAAGACATCATCAAAGGCATAGCCTCCTGTTGTGAGCAGATCGCCTCCACTCTGTAAAAAAGCAAAAAGGCCGGGCACAGCCATTGCCGGAAAACCCGCAGCTGTGGGGATAATGAGCAGATCAAAGTGTTCATCTGAAAAGACGGCCGGATCAGCGAGTTCTTCCCCATTCAAAAGGGATGCGCTGAAGCCGGGTAAAGATGTGATGAGCTCTTGAAAAGACTCCGCCGGACTTCCATGACCACGGCCCGGCATGGAGGGTTCATCCAGAATCGCCACACGATAGTCTGTTGTCACGTCGGCAAAAGCGACCAGGGAAGATATGAAAAAAAGCAGCGTGAATCGTTTCATAAATATAAATTCGTTCCGCAAATTGCGATTCGTGTAAAATGACAGATGTGGCGCCTTATGCGCCGGAAGCGATTACTGTAACATATCCATGCCCCGGGATGCTGATCAGGAGGAAAGTATTATGAGCCAAGATTATAATCCAAGTCGTCGAGATTTTATGGGACAAGCCTTCGCAGCGGGAACCACCTTTGCTTTGGCATCGGAAGCCTTCGCAGTGGCGGCTCCTGAGAAGCAGGTTGCCGGTGAAGCCAAAATTTCCATATGCACCGCCAATCTCGTGGCGAAGGTGACAGACTATCGCTTTAAACTGGAAAACTGGGGGGAGCAACACCGTAAAACTGTGGAAGCGACCGACGCCTCCGCCTGGGACAAGATTTGCGAAGAGTTTGCGGCCGTGGGATTTAAAGCCGTGGAAGTCTGGGAAGCCCACGCAGCACCGGAGGCCATGGACGAGGACAAGGGCCGGCTCTGGAAAGAGATTATGGACAAGCACGGATTGACGGCCATAGGCTACGGCGGTCAACTGTCCGAAAAGACTCTGGAGATCTGCGGCTGGCTCGGTATTCCTCAGATCAACGGCTCCATAGGCGGCAATACTCCCGAGGCCGCGTCGGAACTCTGTGAAAGAGCAGGCATCCGTTTCAATGTGGAGAATCATCCGGAAAAAACGACAGAAGAGATCCTGAAGGTTGTCGGTGGTGGCAATGAATGGCTGGGCGTGTGCATTGATACCGGCTGGCTGGGTACCCAGGGAGCTCCGGGCCCGCAGATTATCCGGGAATGTGGCGATCTTGTACGCCATACCCATATAAAAGACGTGGAAGCCGTGGGTGGTCACCTGACCTGTCTCCTGGGTGAAGGTGTGGCCGAAGCGGAAGCCTGCATGATGGCACTGGCGGAGATCGGTTATGAAGGCTGGTATTCCTGGGAAGATGAACCTGAAGACAGAAATCCCCTCGACTCCGCCAGGCGCAACTATGAATGGATCCGCGAACGTATCGGAAAAAGAACCTGATCATGAAGCTCCTGTCACGGTCAGCTCCGGCTGTGCTTTGTCTGTTCCTGGCCGGAACCCTTGCAGCCGAATCAGAAAATAATGATCAGACGAAGATTCAGACACTGGCACGGGCCTATGCGTCCTGTTGCACCTTTTGCGAAGAGAGTAGAGCGTTCATCTGGCCCGATGGCACAGTCATACCCTGGGATGATGGCGAAATCAAGACTGATTATGAAGATCTGTTGAATCGCGCCAGCCTGCGTGATCAGATGGCACAGTCTTATCCGAAGGGCTGGCCCTTTGAAATCCCGCTATTGAATCAGGATCCCGGCAGGGTACGGAATGAGGCCTTTTTCAAAAAGATTTATGGCGCCTCAGCGGAGGAAGTCCGGAGTAATCTGGTTGCTGTCCCCTGGCTCTTCGGGAAATCCATTTCCGTGACCCGCATCAATGGTGTGGATCAAGCCCTCGCCCGGATCCGTGACAAGGTGGCGGGAGAATCTCCGGAAATTCAAGGGTATGTGAAGCATTCTCTGGGTTCTTTCAATTGGCGAGTCATTGCCGGAACGGAGCGTCTCAGCATGCATTCCTTCGGCATTGCTGTTGATTTCAAGTTCCCCGATGGTGCTCATCGATACTGGCGCTGGTCCGGCGAAAAAGACGGAAAAATAACGTATCACTCAGCACTTCTGCACAACACGGCTCTGGCTGTGATCGTGGAGATTTTCGAAGAAGAAGGCTTCATTTGGGGCGGCAAATGGTATCACCACGACACCATGCATTTTGAGTATCGTCCGGAACTTCTTGATTGCTCGGAAGGTGAATAAGAAACTTTCTTGATAGGACAGGGGACAAGTCTATATAATCGGTGGGACTATAACATTGGGTTATGCGTGTAAAAACTAAATTTAGAGGAGACTGATAATGCACGAACAAAGTATCGATATTCTGAACAAAGCCATTTCTGAAGAAATGACAGCTTCTCATCAGTACATGTACTTCCATTTTCACTGTGATGACCAGAGCCTGGGTTTGCTTGCCAATCTTTTCCGCCGTATTGCCATTGAAGAAATGATGCATATTGAAGACCTGGCCGAGCGTATCCTTTTCCTCGGTGGTGAAGTGGAGCTTGAGGCATCTGACGAAGTGAAGAAAATCAATGATGTGAAAGAAATGCTGGCATATGCAGCCCATCTGGAAAAAACATCTGTAAAAGAGTACAACGAGTTTGCCCAGCAGTGCAATCAATGGGGCGACTCTGTTTCCAAACGACTCTTCCATAAGCTTGTGGAAGATGAAGAAGGGCACTATGACATCTTTGACACGGAAATGGGCCATATTGAGCGTTTCGGCAGCCACTATCTGGCCTTGCAGTCCATCGAACGGACCAAAATCGTCGGTGAACATGACGAGCCTCCGCACTGATTGTTCTGAACAGATAAAAAACATGTGTTGACTTTTCGGAAGCCGCTTCGCCCTGTTTTTCCAAGCACAGGGCGGACGGCTTCCGAGCCACGCATAAGGAACCCCAGATCATGAAGAAGATTGTATTGTTGACCCTGATCCTGAGTGTGGGCCTGGTCGCCACAGCTGACGACGCCCAGAAAATACCCCTGAAATTCCGCGAGGATGGCACTTTCAAAATCGTTCAGTTTGCAGACCTCCATTGGACTTATGGCTATACGGAAGATAAGCTGACCGGCAAACTGATGCGCACCGTTCTGGATGCTGAAAAGCCTGATCTTGTCGTTTTTACAGGCGATAATATTACCGGTGGAACCCTGCTTCCCACGCGCTCACTGCGCCAGGTGACCCTTCCCTGTGTGGAAAGAAAAATTCCCTGGGCGGCTGTCTTCGGCAACCATGATGATGAAGGCAATGCCAGCCGTGAGCGGCTCATGGAAATTATGATCAACCTGCCTTATTCCCTTTGTCTGGCCGGCCCGGAAGATATTGATGGTGTGGGCAACTACAGCGTGGTGATCGGCGCTTCCCAGGATCCCGAGAAACCGGCCGCGAACCTTTTTATGATTGACTCTCTGGACTATATGATGTGGGAAGGCCAGTCCCGCTACGGGCATATCATGCCCTCCCAGATTGAATGGTTCAAAGAAGAGTCAGCCCGCCGTCGCGAAGCGGCCGGTGGTGTGGTTTTGCCTTCACTGGCTTTCTTCCATATTCCCCTTCCTGAATTTCGTCAGGCCTGGGATTCCGGCAATGCCATCGGTGTGAAACAGGAAGAAATTTGTGATTCTCCCGTGAATTCCGGTCTCTTTGATGTGATGAAAGAAACCGGCGATGTTCTGGGCATTTTCTGCGGCCATGATCATACCAATGATTATGTGGGCGAAGTGGACGGAATCTTCCTGGGCTATGGTCGCGGCAGTGGTCATGGCACCTATGGCAAGGAAGGGTTTCCCCGGGGCGGTCGTGTCATTGAACTGATTGAAGGGGAACGCAGGTTCCGTACCTGGCACCGTCTGGACACAGGTGATCAGGTCATGCAGATTCCCTGAGAGAGCCGGGAAGAGGGAAGCCTCAGGCACAGGCTTTCAGGAGACCATAGACCGTGAAAATTCTGCTCCGGATACTGAAGTGGACGGGCATTATACTGCTGTTGCTCTTGACAGCAGCAGTCGTATTCCTCTGTACTTATGGCAGCGCTCCGGCAAAGCGTCCCGATCTGGTGACGAAACTCCCAGCCGGAGTGCCACCTCCACCTGAAGGTTATCCCGGAGAAATACTTGCCTTTGCCGCCGGTTATCTGTTTTATGACCTCATTCCCATTGAAGATGGGCCGCCTGTGCCCGGAGTACTCATGCGTGAAGATCTCCAATTTGGCACCGGTGAGGACACGCCATTGTTCCTGGACTTGTATTCTCCCGAAGATCAGGAGGAAGCGCTTCCCGGCATACTGCTCTTTTTCGGAGGCAGCTGGAAACACGGGCGCAAAGATCAGCTGCGCGTCTATGCCCAGTATCTCGCGGCCCGGGGCTACGTGGTCGCTGCTGTTCAGTATCGCCTGCGCAGTGCCGGACAATGGCCCAATTCCATTCATGACGCCAAATGTGCTGTCCGCTGGATGCGTGCCCACCAGGAAGAATACGGGATCGACGGGGAACATCTCGGTGTCATGGGCAATTCCGCCGGCGGCTATCTTGCTCTCATGGTGGGTTATACATCAGGTCAGGATGACTTTGAAGGCCGGGGAGGCTGGGCGGAACAAGACAGCGCAGTGCAGGCCGTGGTGGATATTTACGGTCCTGTGGACTTCACGGAAGAAATCCGACGTGATCACAGTGCCATTATTTCCTATATGGGTGGCAAATATGAGGAGATGCCCGAGCGTTTTGAAAAAGCATCTCCCCTGTGGCAGCTGCACAAGACGGCACCGCCCACTTGTGTCATCCACGGGACCGTGGATCAGCTGGTTCCTGTCACGCAGAGCGATCGTCTCGTGGAAAGACTGGCTGCCCTGGAAATTCCTCATGATTACAGCCGTATTGACGGCTGGCCCCATGCCATGGACGTTGCCTTACCCGTATGCGCCCATGTACAGGCTCTGGCGGGAAATTTCTTTGACCGGCACTTGAAGGCCGGGAAATAAGCTTGTCAGCATTCAGGCCATCGCGGGTGTCAACACTGTTTCCCCGGGGCTGTATCGAATAAAGAAGCGGATTGAAACCGCCGAGATAACGGCATCTATATTCAGAAAGGTTCGATTATGTTTTCGACAAAAAGACAAGTGCTGGCCGGATGCATGGCTCTGGCTGGTGTACTGGGTATTTTTGCGGCTCTCGCTGCAGAGGCGCAGGCCATGACCATAGAAGAAGAAGCGGCGTATCTGGTGTCACAGATGACTCTCGAAGAAAAAATCGGAGTGCTCACAGGTGACGGCCGCTATGTACCCGGCTTTGTAAAGAACACCGGTGACGGCGGGAAAGGCATGATCCTGGAAGACATGCGCTCGCAGGTGATTCTTCCGCGCCTGCCCAGATTGAGAACAACAGCCATGTCCGACGGCCCGGCGGGGTTGAACCGCGAAGCCAGGAAAGATGATCAGGAAGATTTCCAGTATACAACAGCCTTCCCCTCGGCTACCTGTCAGGCGGCTACCTGGAATATGGATCTGGTCAAAGAGATCGGCGATGCCTTCGGCAACGAAATCCGCGAATATGGCTATGAACTGATTCTCGCTCCAGGCGTGAACCTTCATCGCAACCCCAACGACGGACGAGTCTGGGAATATTACTCTGAAGATCCGCTCCTTTCCGGTAAATCCGCCGCAGCCATGGTGCAGGGAATGCAGAGCCACGGTATAGGTGCGACGTTAAAACATTTTGCAGCCCACAACCAGCAGGCAAACCGGCATCATTACAACCCCATCATCAGTCAGCGTGCCTTGCGCGAGCTGTATCTGCGCTCCTACGAGATTGCAGTCCGGGAAGGTCATCCCAAATGCATCATGACCTCTTACAACCGTCTCAACGGATTTTACACCGATGAGAACGTTGAACTGCTGCAAGTGCTGACACGGCAGGAATGGGGCTTCGATGGTTTTTATATCACAGACTTTGACGGCAAAGGAAGTGCCGTGGGTAAAGTCCGTGGAGGCATCAACCTGCTCATGAGCGGCAGCCAGGAAGAATATGATGAACTGCTCTTTGCGATTCAAAACAAAGTACTTGATGAGAAGCTCTTTGATGAACGTCTGAGCAAATATCTGGAGTTCAAACTCAGCTGCCCCTATGCGCAAGGAGAAAGCATTACGGCCAACCCCGATCTGGAAGCCCATGCCGCTCTGGCCCGCCGGACAGCGGCCGAAGGCGTGGTCCTCCTGAAAAACGACAATGATTGTCTGCCCCTCAAAGACACGCAGACAGTGGCTCTCTTCGGTAAAACAGCCTACAGTCTCATTCCTTATGGAACAGGCAGCGGCGAAGTGAGAAGCCATAAACGCAGTCTGTCCATGCATGATGGCTTTAAGGAAGCGGGATTCAAACTCGTGGAGGGCATGGAAAAAGACTATCTGGACTATGTGGAAAAGATCAAGCGTGAAAATCTCGTTCCGGACTATTTCAACAACCCCAAAATGCGCCAGGACAATGGTATCGTAGGCGATCAATCTCCGCCTCACTTCAGAGGCCGTCTCGTTGCTTTCAGCCGCGAAAGAGCGTTGAGCCGTGAAGAAGTGGAAGATTATGCCAGTCGTTCCGATGTGGGTATTGTCTGCTTCGGGCGCAGTTCCGGCGAGAACTATGAAAATGGCTACCTTCCCATTACGGCCATTGAACGTGAATTGCTGGAAACGGTGAGCGATGTATATCACAGTGCCGGTAAAAAAGTCGTTGTCGTACTCAATGTGAGCGGTGTATGGGAAACGGCCTCCTGGCGTGATCTCACCGATGCGATTCTCCTGGCCTGGCTGCCCGGTCAGGAAGGGGGCGGCGCCATTGCCGATGTGCTCACCGGTGCTGTCAATCCTTCCGGAAAACTCCCCGATACCCTTCCTCTGAAGTATGAAGACCTTCCTTCAGCACCTTATTATCCGGGGACGCCGAAAGAAGAGCCCATCAATTCTTTCTATAACGAAGGGATTTATGTGGGATACCGCTACTTCAATTCTTTTGATGTGCCTGTTGCCTATGAATTCGGTTTCGGACTGTCCTATACCAGCTTTGAATACAGTAATCTGGAAGCGGACAAGGATGTTTTTGATGGGTCCATCGCCTTCTCAGTAACCGTCACCAATACAGGCGACAGAGCCGGGAAAGAGATTGTGCAGCTCTATGTCACAGCACCCATGGATGCACTGGAAAAACCGGAGCAGGAGCTCCGGGCCTTCGCAAAAACAGGGCTGCTTCAACCTGGTGAAAGCGAAACCCTGCGTTTTGAACTGGCTGGCCGTGATCTCGCATCCTTCTGGAGCGGTATCAGCGCCTGGGTGGCCGACTCCGGTACCTATGTAGCCGCAGCGGGCGCTTCCTCCAAAGATATACGCTTGAGCCGTTCTTTCACCGTGGCCGAAGATATCATTGTGGAAAAGGCCCACGATATTCTTTTCCCGGACTATCTGATGGATGAATTGTCCCGTCGCAAGTGAGCCCGGGACAGCACTTTTATTCTCTCTTGGAAATCGATCTGCATGGATGCGACCATGGAAATATTCGGCCTGTCCGTTCTTTCCGGGTCATTTTCATGCAGATCTTTTGTTAATGGAATATACTGAAGAGTTTTGAAAAATCAGAAGTTGCATGGTATGCTTTTATTGTAGCGTAAACATTGGAAGTAACAACCTTTGGAGTCTCAACCATGAATGTCACCATTACTGGCCGCCGCATGGACGTGACCGACGCGCTTAGATCTTATGTGGAAAACGGTATTAAAAAACTCAAAATCCACTTTGATAAAGTCGTTGACATTAATGTCGTCCTCGATGTCGAAAAGCATCGACATATTGCAGATGTCAGGCTCTTGGCCAACGGGGTGCGTATCCATGGCCGTGAATCAACAGCGGATATGTATGCCTCGGTGGATGCAGTGCTTGCGAAACTGGATCGTCAGATCAGCAAATACAAAGGCCGGATCAACCGGCATAAACAGCGCAGCAGCCCGGCCAATCTCAGCTATGGCCATGCGATTCTCGCCCTTCAGGAAGAAGCCGCTGCGGCCGGTGTGGAGCAGGAAGAAGAACAGCAGCATCAGATTGTGAACCGTGAAAAACGGCCCCTTCAGCCCATGTCCATCGAAGAGGCTATTATGCAGCTGGATCTTCTCGAAGACTCCTTTTTTGTTTTTCTGAACGCCGATACTTCTCACGTCAATGTTGTCTATGCCTGCGAAGACAACACCTATGGATTGATTGAACCGGAAATCTGATGGAAAGATCTTTTGTTTTCTGATGCAGGAAAAAATAACAGAGGGTGTGCGCCTTGATGAATTTTGACAAGATTCTTGAAAACCGCAAGCCCTTTATACCTGTTTCCAGACTGCTTGAGCGCAACGCCAATGATATGGATTTCAAATTGCTTGCAGGCTTTCAAGGTATAGACAGGCCTGTCTATACCTGGGACATAAACAGGCCCGGTCTTGCCTTGAGCGGCTATCTCGACTATTTCGCCAATGACCGTGTTCAGATTCTGGGGAACACGGAAATACATTATATGGAGCGTGTGGATCCTGCGGAGCTTGCCAACCGCGTAGTCAATATGTTGGCCTTTGAAATCCCCGTGTTCATTCTCTCGCGAAATCTCCTGCCTCAGCCGATTTTTCTGGATATGTGCAACCGCTACGGAATCCCCGTGCTGCGATCCTCCTTGACTACAGATGAGCTCATCAGCAAGATCATCCTTTTTCTCGCAGAGGAATTCGCACCGTCAAGCACTATCCACGCCACAGCCGTTGATGTTTACGGAGTCGGTTGCCTTATCATGGGAAAAGCGGGCATAGGCAAAAGTGAGTCCGCTCTGGAACTCGTGGAACGGGGACACCGCCTGGTGGCTGATGACATGGTGCAAATTCAGCGGCGTGGGAATTCCATTCATGTGAAAACCCACCATGTGACAAAGCATAATATGGAAATCCGCGGAGTTGGCGTGATAGATCTGCGCTATATTTTCGGCGTGGGCAGTGTTCGAGATTTTAAACGGATCGGGCTGATCATCGAACTGGTCGAGGCGGACCCCGAACTCCAGTTTGATCGTCTGGGAATGTCGATGCCCTTCGTTGAAATCCTGGGAGCGCGCATTCCCTACCTGAATATTCCCGTCCGGCCCGGTCGCAATATCGCCATTATCATTGAGGTGGCCGCACTGAACTGGCGTCTCAAAGAAATGGGCGTGGATTCAGCCAAAATCCTCGATGAAGCTGTCCGTGCAAACAATTTGCGTCGAAACCGACCGCCTTTAAAACCCGAAAAAAAGAAAGATTTATGGTGAAATCCAAGGGGCGGGGCCGAAAAAAACGCAGTACCGCCCGAGAAAGACAATGGGAGGAAAAGCACGAAGCGTCTTTTACCCATGATCTGGCCAGGCACAGGCGTGGCCGACCCAAACTCTCCGATGCAGCTTTGTCTGCGGCCGGAATTGAGGAGGGGACATGCGAGCCCAATGCCACCGTGGTCACTCATTCCCGACGGTGGGCTTTTGTAATGCTGGATCAGGATGGTTCTCAAGAAGATCAGGAGGATACCAGCCTTTGCCGCATCGATGAGCGACTCAGGGAAGAGGAAGAAAGTCTGCTCGCTCCCGGTGATCGTGTGCAGGTACGCTTTACCGAAGATGGCGGCCTGGTTATCGCCGTTGCACCCCGTAAAACAATGCTCATGCGTCTGGGAGGGCCCCACTCACGGATCAAGAGACAAGTTCTTGCGGCCAATATTGATGAACTGGTGATTGTCGCCTCCGTTCAGAAACCCCAGTTCAGCCCGGGGCTCGTCGACCGTTTTCTCATTGCCGCACAACAGGGTGGGGTGGAGCCTGTCCTTTGTTTCAACAAGATAGATCTGGAAGCACCTTCCGAAGAATTTCTCTCTCTTTATAAAGAGCTGGGTATTCCCGTCTATTGTACCAGTTGTGAAACAGGAGAGGGCATAGACGCACTGGAGGAGTATCTGGCCGGGAAACTTTGTGTTTTTTCAGGACACAGCGGTGTGGGGAAATCCTCCATTCTCAATGTCATGGATCCCGAGCTGCAGCTGGTTACACGGGAGGTGAGCGAAGCAACGCGCAAAGGACGGCATACGACCACAGCCGGGGCCTTGTACAGGCTTCATCGGGATATTCGCGTTATTGATACTCCCGGTATCCGGGCCTTGGGGTTGTGGGGTCTTTCCGCTGAAGAGGTGTCTTTATACTTTCCGGAAATTGCCGAACAAAGCCTTCAGTGCAAATTCAGAGACTGCACCCACATTCATGAAAAAGACTGTGCTGTTCAAGAGGCCGTGGAGGAAGGGCGCATAGCTCGGGCGCGTTATGAGTCTTACAGGCGCATACGGGAAGGCATTGAAGCGCAAAAACCCGAATGGGCGTAGCGATACATGATCCCAGAGGGAGGGAAATATCAGGGATAGGGAAGAAGGGGGTCGTGTTTTTCATAATGATAGCGCCAGGCTGGGCCATGGAGATGGATCCATTCGAAGTAAGCCATCTGCCCGACATCATACCCGACCTCCTCCGAGCGGAGCCATTTGTGCTCTTTCATTTTCCTGCGTTGTATGGCCATGGCATTTAAATGATCAGCTTTACGCCATTTCACAGCACAGTGCTCAAACCAATCCTCCATGGCCTCCTTATAAGTAATTTTGGGGCCATGCTCCTTACGCAAGTGAACATAGTGCCTGTATATGGCACGCAGTTCACGTCTGGAAACCCTGTCCAGAGAGTCCTCTTTGTAGAAAGTAGCCATGATAACGATCCTTATTTATAACACCGTTCACTTTCTCCCCTCCGTTAGTATCATTGTATACCGAAACACTCCAGATGTCAAGAGCTGATGCAAAAAAGATTAAAAGTTCATCAGAATCCATAAAAAACCCCGGATATTCAAAGAATACCCGGGGTCAGACAATCAGCCAGAGCATAGAATAGGACGTCAGTCAGCGGCCAGTTCTTCAGCCACCTCATTGAAATAGGCTACACAAGCTGCAATATCAGGTACATTGTTATCCCAGTTATACTCATATTCAATAAAGAACATGGGATCTTTCATCTCTTGTCTGACAATTTCAGTCAAAATGCCTTTGACATCGCAAATACCTGTTCCCCAGATTACATCATGGGCTTCTTTATTGCCGAATTCCATCAGATCCTTCAGGTGGAAAGAGATCAGACGACCTTCCAGAGCCTTTACCGCTTCCAGCGCATCGATTCCGGAACGGGGCCAGTGACCCGTATCAGCGCAGGCGCCTACCAGAGGAGACAGGCCTTCCACCGCTTCCAGAACCGTTGTATAATTCCAGTACAGAGACGGTTCGGGATGATTGTGAATGGCTACCCGGATACCATATTCATCGGCCAGTTTCGAAACGAGAGGCATGTTTTTCTTGAGCGGCTCAGAAGCGATGGTTCCGATGCCCATGTCTTTTGCAAATTCAAAGACTTCACGGGCCTTGGATTCATTGGTCGGAAGAGATACCACCCCATAAGAGAGAAGGGTGATACCGGCTTTCTCCAATTTTTCTTTGGCAAGAGCACGGTGTTCTTCGCTCATACTGTGGATAAAGGTGACTTTTTCGGGCAGATCAGTGCAAAGTCGTTGACCCGGAAAAGCCTCGGCATATTTCAGGCCCAGAGAAGCGGTTTTGTCAATGGCTTCACTGAAACTGAATTTGTTGAAACTCCACAACTGACAGCCTATGCGCCAGCCCAGAGCTTCAGCAGCGGGAGCACCCGGTCCGGGAGCATCCGCCAGAGCTGAAGAAGAGATGCCGACCACAGCCAGCAGAGCAATACAGGGCACTACGAACCGAAGGGATCTGAAATACATAGTCTTTTCCTTCTTGTCTTGATTCGGTTGGAAATACTGTGGAAAGAACAGATCTTTCCAGTACACAATGAGTCGGGAAGCACTATCCCACTTGAAGGATTATCATACCACCCATGCCATAAAAGGACAAAATCACAGTTCTTTACGCTGGTGGAAAGAAACAAGAGTGGGATCCTGCTGAACTTGTCGGAAAGTATTTGATGGCAATGGTTCAGCCTGGAAGCCAGCAGGACACGTTTTTCTCATGAAATTTACACATAATTACAAATTTGCGGTATAATCTTCATAAAGATAAGAGTTGAGAGTCGCCCCTGTACTTCAAAATCGTGGTAAGAATCGATTTGCGAAAGTGGACATACAAGCATAGCAACCCTGAAAAACCTCAGAGTATCACGCTTGTGAACTGTGTCCGGGCTGATATCTTTCATTGAATCAAAACACTGTCTCCGGAGCGGTGTATCCACGGATCCGGAGCAAGAGAATAGAGAACAAAAGCAGGATACACACCCGAAGCGGTGTAATAAGCTGAGTCGTATCATCCCGGCTTATCTGTTCCGGAATGATACAGGATACTCAAGGAGAAACAGGACAGTGCACGCCATAACCATTTGCATTGTGGAAGATTATCAAGACGAAGCCCTGGTATTGAGCGAGGGGCTCAAACTTTTCGGGTATGAGACAGTGATCGCCGGTACCGGATATGAAGCGCTCAATCTGTGCCGTCAGGGCGGTGTACATCTTGTATTGCTTGATGTGGGGCTGCCTGACATGGACGGCTATGAAGTCTGTCGCCAGTTGAAAGCCGATCCGCAAACCATGGATATACCCGTTATTTTTGTGACCGCCAGAGGGGATGCCGGCGATGTGGAGCAAGGCTATGCCCTCGGTGCTCTGGACTATGTCGCCAAACCCTATAACCTGCCCATGGTCATCGTCCATATTGATGCGGCTTTGCGTACCCGCCAGGGGGGTACGGAGCTCGTCTCCGGCCCCTATATGCTCATCGATCCCGCTTATACCGATCAACTGACAGGACTGCGAAACAGACGTTTTCTCATTGAGCGCCTTCAGGAAGAATCGGCCAAGGCCTATCGTTATGATTACCATCTTTCATGTCTTATGCTTGAAGTTGAAGAGGCGCCTCAGGATGGGCTCGGAGACAGACTTCCCGACGAGCTGCTGGTGGAAGTGGCCATGACACTGCGTAAAAGTTCCCGTACCTTTGATATAGTCGCCCGCTATGATGAGGCACAGTTCGCGGCTGTTCTTCCCCATACCAATCTGGATAATGCTGTTGCCTATGGCCGGAAAATTCAGCACGAACTTTCCCGGGCCATTGCCGCAAGCTCTTGCGTTCTCAAAGAACCCCGGGTATGCATGGGCATCACCACCTATTACTGCAACAAACAATCCGAGGAAGACAAGTATAAACGACCGGACAGTGCCGAAGAATTTCTGGGCGCCTCCATGAACAAACTGTTGATTGCCAAAAACAATGCCCCGGAATTCATCGTTGCAGGTGAAACCAGCGGTTCCTGATTCTTCCGGTTGAGCCTGTGGACAGTCATCTTTTAGTTCCGGAAGATCCCCCCTCTCCGAAATCCCACCTCTCAAGTTATGTCGGTACAGCCGGCTGGAGTTATCCGGACTGGGAAGGGATTGTATACTCTTCTTCTGAAGCCCGGGCAAGACAGTCACTGACAGCCTTGAGCCGTCTGGTGGATCTCATCGAAATCAATGTGACTTTTTACCAGCCTGTCACGACAGCCATGACTTCCACCTGGTTGCAGACAGTACTGTCCCGTCCTCATTTCCGTTTCAATGCAAAAGCACCCTCTCTGCTGACTCATGAGCGTCGGAAGTTCCCGGATCAGGGGCTTGTCCGCAGTTTTTTGAACAGCCTGCGACCCATCATTGAGGGCGAGCGTTTCGGAGCGATTCTTTTCCAGTTTCCCTGGAGTTTCAGACGGACCCCTGAAAACCGCAGTTATCTGGGACGCCTGATGGATCTTTTTCACCACATGCCCTGCTGCATTGAAATGCGCCACGATTCCTGGAATCATGAAGGATTCTTTGAAGGACTGAAAGAACGGGAGATCGCCTTCTGCAATATTGATCAGCCTTTGCTTCAACATTGCCTGGAACCTTCCGCCAGGGTCACCGGCCCTTTCGCCTATGTGCGATTGCATGGCCGTAATACCCGCCAATGGTTTGATCAGGAAACGGATCGGGACGGACGTTATAATTACCTCTACAGCAAAGACGAACTGAAGGATTGGATGGAGCGTATTTTTTCCATGCAAAAGGAAGCGAAGGAAATATACGTAGTGACCAACAACCACTATCAGGGAAAATCAGTGGTCAATGCGCTGGATATTCAACAGGCACTGGGAATGCCGCCCCGGCGGATTCCTGAAACACTTCGCTTCCTTTATAATAATCGCCCCTGAGCAGAGTGTGAAAAGGAGCGGAAGAGCCGGGCCGGTTGAATCCTCCGGGGATACCGTGGCAAAATGCCGCTGGGTGGAAGGGATAGATTGGATAATTCGTCATGACCAGACTTGAAAAAATACAACGGGAATGCCGCTGTCCCGTTTTTCTCGATGATTTTACACGCCAGCTTTATGCCACGGACGCTTCCATTTATCAATGCATGCCCCGGGCTGTGGCTTTTCCCAGAACAGCTCCGGAGACAGCGGAACTCATGGCCGCAGCAGCCGCTGAAGAGATCCCGATCATACCCAGAGGAGCCGGGAGCGGTCTGGCCGGTGGAGCCATTGGCGACGCCCTGATTCTCGATATGTCGCGGCACAACCAGTTCATTGCTGACTTCAATGAAGAAGCCCGGACCATCCGTGTGGGAGCCGGTACAGTGCTCGATGCCCTCAATGAATATGTACAGTCCAGCGGATTGACTTTCGGTGCTGATGTGGCCACCAGTTCACGGGCAACCGTCGGTGGTATGATCGCCAACAACAGTTCCGGAGCCCGGGCCCCGCTCTATGGCATAACCCTGGATCATGTGGATTCGCTGGAACTGATTACAGCCGATGGGAAAATCCATACCCTTTCCGCCGGATCAGAAGACATGAAAGAGCGGCTGGAGGTGATACAGGGCAAAGTGATCGATTCACGCCGTGAAATTGAAACACGTTTCCACAGGGAGATCTGCAAACGCTGGCCGGGGTACGGACTCGACCGGTATTTGCGGAGTATTCTTGCTGAAGCGGCCAATCCGGCGCAGCTCGTAGGCGGGAGTGAAGGCACCTTGTGCACAGTCTTTTCAGCGACGCTCCGGCTTGTTCCTCTGCCGCCCGGAACAGGTCTGATCCTGCTGTTCTTTGATCGTGTGCAGGACGCCATGGAAGCTTCAGCATCACTGCTGGACCTGGAACCGGCCAGCATCGAACATATGGATCGGCTGCTCTTTGATCAGACCCGGGATAACAGAAATTTCGAAAAAGCCCGTGCCCTGCTGGAGCTCGATGAAAAACCCTGTGAGGGAATCCTTCTCGTTGAGTTTTATGATCATATAGAAGACAAGCTGGAAGAGGTCAAAAAGCGTGGCCTGGGTCAGCGTCATCTTCTGTGTGCAACGGAAGAAGAGAAAGCGCTGGTCTGGCATCTGAGAAAAGCGGGGCTGTCATTACTTACCGGGTGTGCCGGTGCAGCCAAGCCCACAGCCGGTATTGAAGATGTTGCCGTACCTCCGGCGCAGCTCCCCCGTTATGTGGAATCGTTGCGTTCTGTTGTGGAACGCCTCGGGCTGAAAGCTTCTTTCTATGGTCATGCCGCTGCGGGACTGCTCCATGTGCGGCCTGTTCTGGATTTACGGAGCCGCAAAGATATAGAAGCTTTCCGGGCATTGGCCGAAGAAGTATCCGCTCTTACTCTGGAATTCAAGGGATCCCTTACAGCGGAACATGGCGTGGGGATCAACCGCACCGAGTTCATGACAGAGCATATCGGCACGGAACTGCTGAAGATCATGGAAGAGGTGAAAGAGATCTTTGATCCCCGGGGGCTCATGAATCCCGGCAAGGTTCTGGATACCGGACGATGGCGCATCGACAAAGATCTGCGTATGGGCGACGGCTATGCCTTGCCTGTTCCTTTCGAGCCTCTTCTGCTCTTTCAGGCCAAGGATCATTCCTTTACAGGCAATCTCGAACAATGCAACGGCTGCGGCGGCTGTCGCAAGGAACCGCCTGTCATGTGTCCCACTTTTCAGGCTGCGGGCGACGAAGCACTCTCCACTCGGGGCAGGGCCAATATCATCCGTGCCGTTCTGGAAGGCCGCCTCGACAGCGACAAAGCGCCGCTCCTCTCAGAGTCTCTGGAATCAGCGTTGAGCAACTGTCTGTCCTGTAAAGCCTGCACTTCAGAATGTCCGTCCAATGTGAACATGGCCTTGTTGAAGGCCGAGCTGCTTCATGCGCGACATCGCAAACATGGTGTGCCTTTTTATGCACGCCTTCTCAGCCGTGTTGATCTGCTGGGTGCTCTCGGAAGTGCTTTTCCCCGACTCACCAATGCCAGTTTTTCTTTTCCTCCCTTCCGATGGCTCCTGCAACGGCTGGTGCATATCGCTCAGGAACGATCCCTGCCGCCCTATGCACTCCAACGCTTTGACCGCTGGTTCAGAAAAGAAGGTCTGGAGAAAAAGACCGCTCACAGGGGTACTATTCTTTTATGGGATGATTGCTTTGTCCGACACAACGAACCTCATATCGGCCGGGCCGCTGTGCGTGTATTGGAAAAGGCCGGTTATTCACCCCGGCTCGTGGAAGGGCATGCCTGTTGCGGCCGTCCTGCCTTCAGCATGGGGCGTCTTGATGTGGCCAGAAAATTCGGCAACAAAAATCTGAGACTGTTGAGAGAGACTGAAGGGCCCATCCTTTTTCTTGAGCCTTCCTGCTATGCCATGTTCCGTGAGGAATACCGGGAGCTGGGGCTGGAAGGGGCTCAGGAAGTGGCGGAACGGGCTGTGCTCTTTGAGCAGTTCATCGAGCAGCTCCTTCAGAAAGAACCGGATGCCCTTCCCATCAAGAGGCTGCCCTATGGTCTGGCTATCCATGCCCACTGCCATGCAAAAGCCCAGGCTGATACGAGCATCCATACACTCCTGGCGCAACGTCTTACAGGTGCCCGGGCCTCCATGCTCAACAGCGGCTGTTGTGGTATGGCGGGAGCTTTCGGGGTGCTGGAGGATAAATATGCGCTGAGTCTTGCAGTGGCTGAGCCCTTGCTCGCCATGATCGACGCCTTGCCCGAAGATACGGCTGTGATTTCATCAGGAGCCAGTTGCCGTCATCAATTGACCGACCTTTCTTCCCGGCCACCCCTTCATTTTGCCGAGGTGCTGGATCTGGCTTTGAGCGACTGTGCAGACTGAAAAATCAGATGAGCAGCGAGCCGATCTGATAAAAGGCAATGGCCAGAATAAAGGCAAATGTCGTGGAATAGAGAGTGGCGAACAGCGCCCACTTCCATGAACCGCTTTCACGCCGGATCACGGCGATTGTGACCAGACAGGGCGCATAGAGCATGACAAAGACCATGAGTGCAAAGGCGCGAACAGGATTCCAATCAGGCTTCTGAGCCAGGTGTTCAGACAGGGAGAGGAAATTATCCTCATCCGTATTTTCCAGGGCATAGGCTGTGCCGAGAACGCCCAGAACCACTTCTTTCGCTGCAAAACCGCCGATGAGCGCAATATTCGTGCGCCAGTCGAAACCGGCGGCCTGACTCACAGGCTCCAGCGCTTTACCGGCACGACCCGCAAAACTGAAGGCCAGATGCTCATCAGCGGCCACATCTTCAGCGGGTCGGGGAAAATACATGAGTGCCCAGAGTACCAGATTGATGGCCAGAATGACTGTCCCGGCTTTCTTCACGTACATCCAGGTGCGTTCCCAGGTGTGGCGCAGAACTCCACGCAGCACAGGCATGTGATAGGGGGGCAGTTCCATGACAAAAGGCATCTGCTCGCCCCGGACAAGTGTACGCCGCAGAATCCAGGCGGCCACCAGTGCCGTGATCCAGGAAAGAGCCCAGAGAATCATCATGATGAGCGTGCGGTTATGGGGAAAAAATGCCGCAATGAGCATGGCATAAACAGGCATTTTCGCTCCGCAATTCATGAAGGGCGTGACAAGCATGGTGACCAGCCTGTCCCGGTCCTCGCGCATGGTGCGTGTGGACATGATCCCCGGAACAGCACAACCGCCCGCACCCAGACCGCCGGCAACGATAAAGGCGAGGATGCTTTTTCCCTGCAGTCCGAAAGTGCGCAGAGGGCGGTCCAGAATAAAGGCCACCCGGGCGATATACCCGCTGTCTTCCAGTGCCGCGACAAAAAGAAACATGAAAAATATGAGAGGCACAAAACTCATCACACCGCCCACGCCTCCGATAACACCGTCATTCAAGAGGGAATAAAGCATGGGCATGCTTTCCTCCAGAGGCGTTATAAAGCGGGACAGGGAAAGAAAGAGCGTTTCCATGAAGCCCGTGGGACTTTGGAAGCCATCGAACCAGGGAATCCATGCCCATTCATCAGAGACTTTGAAGACCCAGAAAAAAAGGGCCGCCACAACCATAACAAGAATGAGAGGACCGGCAATACGGTTGCAGACAATAAGATCGAGACTTTCCGTGATGTCACGGCGGTTGCTCGCCGTATGGGTCACGCAGCTTTTCACCATTCCGGCCGCAATGCCGTAGCGGTGTTCCGCCACAAGAGTGGAGGCATCCGCATTGAAATGTCTTTCAATACGACTGATGGCATCATCGGCCTGCTTCAAAAGTGCATCGCTTTCAGAAGGAGTCAGGTCCCGTATTTCAGTGGCTGCACGCTCATCTTTTTCCAGAAGTTTGACAGCCAGCCAGGCGGGTGAAAAACGTTCTTTCAGAGCCGGAATCTTTTCGATAACCCGGGTCAGGGACACCACCTCATCGTCCACACCGTGACCATAAGACAGGGGGGAGGGATCGGCCTTTTCTTTTCCGTGAAGAACAGCCAGGCTTGCAGCGGATATCTCATCAATACCCTTATCCCGGCAGGCGATGGTGGGGATAACCGGAACACCCAGAAGCTGTGAGAGACCTTCCACATCAATCTTGTAGCCGCGCCGCTCAGCCGTATCCATCATGTTCAGTGCGATCACCATGGGTATCTGCATTTCCATGAGCTGAATGGTCAGATAGAGATTGCGCTCAAGATTGGATGCGTCAACAACATTGATGATGAGGGAGGGATGCTCATCGAGAATAAAATTACGGGCTACCAGTTCTTCTCTGCTGTAGGCCGTCAGTGAATAGGTACCCGGAAGATCCACCACAGTCGTGCGCTGTCCCTGCCAGCGCAGCACACCGCTTTTGATATCTACGGTAACACCCGGATAATTGCTGACCTGCTGAGCGGAGCCGGTCAGTGCATTATAGAGGCAGGTTTTTCCTGCATTGGGATTGCCTGCTATGACTATTTTGCCAGAGGACATGGAAAGGGATGATCCTTCACACGCTGCGTGAACCAGAGAAAAAAACGATGGGAGGGAAGTGTCAGTCCAGAGTATTCTCCGATGCGGACACAAAGGCGACAGGTGTATTCTTGATGCGCTCAACCTCAATGGTACGGGCTTCACTCATGCGCACGGCCAGATGGTAGCCTTTGACGAAGATCTCCACAGGATCGCCCAGAGGGGCATGACGTTCAACGCGAAGCTCTGCACCTTTTGTAATACCCATATCAAGAAGACGACGACGCAAACTCAACGGGGTATCAGTGCCGATACCCAGGATGATTGCCGTTTCACCGGTTTTCAATTCTGAGAGTGTGTGTTTTATGACCTGTCTCCTTGTAAGTGAGCTGAAGGATTTTCAGACACGGGCTGAGAGGAGTGAAGTTCCTGCATCGCACTGCATTGCTGGCGTATTTCTTCTGGAAGGCTGCAGGTGGAGCACCCGCAGCAGGGCGATTGATCACGACGCAGGAAGCGAATTCCATGACGGATCAGAAGAATCAGGGCCAAGGCCAGAATAATCAGAACGAAGATTGATTCCATAACAAACATCACCTCATGTTTGACCACCGCCTCCCACAAGGTTTAATGATGTGTTCACAAGTTAAGTATACTATACAAACACATGGAAAACAAAATTACTTCCCTCTTGATAAGCCGTCGCAATTCTTTCTTTTGCCCTGAAGAAAAACAGCGAGAGTAAGGGGTATCTGCTCTCCTTTGTCTACTGAGTCTCGGTAATATCTCGGTCCCGGTTCCCACCTCTCCCAGATCCGACCGATCCGACGGATTCCTCTGAAGAATAATCAAGACCTCAAGTCACAGCTGTCCAAATTAAGGGCACCCTTGAATCCATCTGCGCTGGCTGTTATCAAAGAAAATTGATCTTCTTATAATATGACAGGTAAAATAGCGGTAACACATTTTCTGGTGTCAACAACCCTTTTCAACTAACGATACAGCGAAAGCATGTCTATTTTGGCTCGATTTCCTTCTTTGGCGGTGCTCCTCCGCATCATCCTTTTTCTGGTACTGATCTCCAGTGCCTTGATTGCCGGTTCTTTTCTCGGGAAGCGCTCTGTTCCCGAAATGCCCCCTCTTGCCGTCCAGCCTTCTCACCAGGCGGCCTCTTCTGATACGCCCGACCCTGTGGGAGAGCATGCAGCGCCACTTCTTCAGAGCAGTGCACAGGCGCCTCCGCTTTTCTTTTTCGCGGGCAAATCTTCCGATGATGTCTGGTCCACAGTAGCCGAAGAAATCACTCTGGCCAAAGAAGCCGGCATATCCAATTATGTGGTACCCGTATCTCTGGACTGGTCGGAGTCCTGGCATCCCGAAAAGGCCTCTGAGATTCTGAAGCAATTGAAACGGTATTTTGAGATCAACAGCCGGACCAAAGTCATGCTCTGGATCAATCTCAATCCGCCCGCTTCCTGGCTGACCCGCAACCCTGAAGCCGCTTTACGTCTTCAGTCCGGCCTGCAGGCCTATCCCTCCGCAGGTTCCTCTCTCTGGCGGGAACAGGCCTTGGAGATTCTTGCCAGCGAAGTGGAAAAGCTGGAGAAGAGCGATCTGGCCCATCATATTACAGGCTATATCGTGGGTGCTCTGGGCGAGCAGCGGTGGCGCCTTCCCGGTGAGCATGATCAGTCGGAGGCCAATCAAAACGCTTTTCGCCAATGGTTGCGCAACCATTATGAAACAGAGGAAGCACTCACCGGCTCGTGGGGCCGCGATGAACTCACTTTCGATCAATGCGCCGTACCTGTCTTCGGTGAGCAGGATGAAAGCAAAAGCACGCCTCCTGTTTTTCTCGTACTGCCTCAGATGCAGGTTATGATGGATTATTACCGCTATTGTTCCGATCAGGTTGCCGGGATCATAGTGGAAGCCGTTGACCGGATCAAAGCAGTCAGCCGTGATGACGTACTCACTCTGGTTCCCTATGGCTTTTCCTATGAATTGACCGAACCGGCATCGGGACATTATGCGCTGGAACGACTGCTGCAAAGTGAGCTGGACGGTATCATTCTCCCTGTATCTTATGTGGACCGCGGTCTCGGAGGAACCGGAGGGCCTGTGGGTCCCGTGGACAGCCTGCTCTCCCGGGGCAAAACATGTTTTATCATGGACGATACACGAACGGGCGTGGAACGTGACGAAAGTACAGGCCGCTTCGGTCGTGTACGGGGTATCCGTCCTGATGATATTTTTGAGGTACAGAAACGCAACTTCGCCCTGGCTCTCAGTTATGGTCTGGGGCTTATCTGGACGGATCCCCAGTCGGAGGGCTGGTTGAATATCCCTGACCAGTGGCGTGAATTTTCCCGGTTGAAACATCTCTATGCCCGGCATCTGAGTGAAGAGGCCAAATCCCGGATGATCGACACTCGGGCCACCTTGACTGTGGTGGTGGATGAAGCATCGAATTTCGGCCTCACTTCCGGCGACAGGATCAACACGGCTTTGCTGCAGCAGGGACGTGAAATGGCCTTGCGTGCCGGCGTGAGCACCCGTTTTCATCTGCTGAAGGATGTGATTGAAGGCATCGCTCCACCTACACCGGTATATCTTTTTCTCAATGCCTTTACCTTGAGCGAAGAAGAGCGCGGCCTTCTCCATGCACGACTTACAGGAGAAGAAGCCACGGCCATCTGGCTCTATGCTCCGGGATATTTCGGGATGACCCCTGGCACAGCGGGCATTTCCCAGCTCATCGGGATGGAAGTGTCTTCTTTTGATGAGCCGACCTCGGGCGAATCGCTCTATATTCTCTCCGGCCAGTATATGCATCCGGAACAGTCCTTCGGTTCGAAAACGCTCTGGAATCCGTTGTTTTATGTGCGACCCCATGATGATCTTGATTTTCTGGCCCACTATGTTTCGGATAAGGACCAGGGAAGTATCGCCATCCGTACTTTTGCGGAAAACTGGACCTCCCTCTTTATCGCCACGCCGGAGCTGAGCCCGCCCCTCCTTCGTGAGCTCATGGTATTGCTCGAACAGCCCGTGCTGGCCAATGACAGTGAAGAGACCTGGTTTGATACCATTTACGCACGCAATAATCTCATGACCATTCACAGCAATCAGGCCGGCCGACGTTCCTTTTCTTTCGGACAGTTTTACGATATAGAAGATCTTTTTGATTCGGCCATGTCCTGGTTCCAGAAAGACACCATTCTCCTGACCATGCGCACAGGAGAGACCCGGATGCTGCAAAAAACAACGATTGACACGGAAAAACGATGACCCTGCATAAGCCCCCGGTTGAAGTCCGGGCGGGGGAGAGCTTCTCTTCTTCGCCAGTCAGGTTCTGCGGGAGAAGAGAGTGTTCATGTTGACCCGGAATCACAGATCCGCTATTTGCCGACTTCTCATTTACGGCTGGATCATAGTGCTCGTTCTCGCCATTCTCCCCTGGACAACCAATCCCGTAAAGCCCATTAAGGATCTTGTGACAGCTGTGGCCGCCGTGCTGGTCAGTCTTTGCGGTGCGGGCATCCTGTCAAAGCATGCCCTTCACCCGAAAAAATATTTCGCGCCGCCTCTGCTTATTCTTCTACTGTGCTTTCTCTGGTCCTGCATTGCAGCCCTGGCCTCCAGACATCGCCTCGTGGCTCTGGACGAGCTCCGCCTGTATTTTCCCATGCTGCTCCTTGCCTTTTATTCTTCTCTCCTTTTCCGCAACAACCGCGACCGAAAGCATCTGGCACTGGTAATCTGTGTGGCCGTCTGCATCTCCAGTCTCTATGGCTTCTTTCAGTATCTGGGCTTGGATCCTTTCCCCTGGATCACCCGGGATATTGAGGAATACAGGGGACTTCCCGCCACCTTCGGCAATCCCAATTTTGCCGGTCACAGTCTGGTGCTTGTGATCATTCTTGCAGCAGGATTGATTGCCGCCCGTCCTTCCGGTTTCGCCTGGCTGCTTCTGCCATTGCCTGTTTTTCATCTGTACCAGACGCACATGCGCGGTGCTTTTCTGGCTCTTTGTGCGGCCGCCTTTCTCACAGGCATAACGCTCTTCCTGCGACGTCGCCTCTCCTGTGGCGGCACCAGAAAAATCATGCTCGTTTTTCTCTCTCTCTTTCTTGCGGCACTGGCGGGCGTCAGTCTGGTCCTGCCTCTTTCCAAAAAAGTCTCAGGCTTCTATTTTCCCACGGGCGGCTCACTCATCCTGCGGTATAACGGCTATTACGGTGCCACGGAAATGCTTCTCGATCATCCTGTCCTGGGCGTGGGTCCCGGAAACTTCAGCAGCAAAAATATTCCTTACTGGACCTTTTATGAAAGACGGTGGTTCGCCGATGAGAACAAGAGAAATACCCGCGTCCATTGTGATCCTCTGGAAAGCGGTGTTGAGGCGGGCTTCCCCGGGCTGGCGCTGCATTTGTTCCTATTCGTCCTTCTGCTTACCCAGTCTCTGTATCTCGCTTTTGAAGGACCGGATCGGGAAAAGCGACGATGGGGCCTTATAACAGCCGCTTTCTTTGCGGCTTTTTTCGTGGATGGACTCTTCGGTTTCAATCTTCGTGTTCCCGTGTCCGGAGCGTTCTTTTATCTTCTGGTCGGTGTCTTCAACGGACTCTGGAAAGAATCCTGGTGCGAGCCTGAGCGCGGGAAAACTTTGCAGAAAGAGAAAAAACAGGCTGCCAAAAAGAAAAAGGAAGATTCTCTTTCTCATGTAAAAAGAGCATTTCCCTATCTGCTTGATGGACTGCTCATTCTCTTGTGTCTGGGATGTGCCTGGTGGGCATTGCAGCTTTTTCAGGCCGAAATATTGTGGCAAAAAGGAAACAGTGCGCTGGCCTGGGCCGAAAAAAACACAGGCCATCGTGATGTGCCTTTGTTTCTGAGAAAAGCTGAGGGTGCGGCTGTGCAGGGCTTTCAAAAATGCCGGTGGGATTCCCGTTACAGTAATCTGCTCGGCCACATCGCCCTGAAAAAAGGGGAGACCCGCGAAGCCATTGCCGCCTACACCCATTCCACCGGGCTGGATCCCGACCATCCCCACAGCTCCGCCAATCTTGCCAGAGCCTGGCTCAGTCTGGCCATGCAGTCATTCTCAGGCGACACTCCGGATTTTGAAGCCCTGGAAAAAGCTCTCAAAGAAGGGGAGGGAGCGGCCCGTCATGGACATCAATTCTGTCCGGAGTCCCCTTATGTTCAGGATGTGCTGTGGCGCATCATCCGTGCCCGTGCTCAGCTGGCCGAGCTCAAAGGAGAAGACTCTCTGTCTCTCTGGGAAGAGACCCGGGATCTTGTGGACAACCATTTACGTGATGTGCCCCTGGATGTACCTGCAGCCCGGCGAGCTCTTTTTGCGGCCTGTCAGCGCACGGACGATCTGGACAAAATGGAGCCCCTGCTCAATGAACTGGCTCTGGACCCCGGCTCCGGAGATGAGTTCTGGGACAGTTTCCAGCGCTTTGCGGAAGAAAGAGGGGAAGAGGATGCCTATATGGCTGCACTGTTGAAAGCACTGGCTCTCCAGCGCACACAGTCCTCTCCGGATCCGGACTGGATTCTGGCACTGCTTCGCCGCCTGGTCTTTGTCTGGAAAAAGGACTGTGATCCTTCCGATGAACCCTTCTTTTATCTTGATCAGGCTTTACAATGGTATCCTGAAAAGACCGGGTTCTGGGCCCTGGCCGCACGCTCTCTTCCGGAAGAGAAAATGCAATCCATTCTGCAACAGAAAAAAGTGGAGCTGGGCGGGAAAAAGATTTCCGAATTCATCTCCCTCTTCACCACCACACCGGAGAGCGAGACAAAGCTGGCCCGGGAAGCCACACTCCTGGCCCGCGATGCTCTGGAACGGGGAAGCATGGCCGCGGCGGCTGATTACGCTGTCTTTGCCCGTGCGCTCCTTCAGAAGATGACAATGCTCCCGATCAGTGCGGAAAAACAAGTGGAGATTCAGGCGAACGTGGCAACGGTTTTTCTGGAAGGAGCCCATTGGTCGGAGGCTGACCGTTATTTCGCTCTGGCCATTGAAGGGATGTCAGATGAGGCATCGGCCAGATTGAAAGTATCTCGTGCCCGGGCACTGGTCCAGCTGGAGCGACTCCCTGAAGCCCTGGAGCTCAGCCGTGATGCAGCCCGCAGCGCAACAGAAGATCCGCTGGTACAGCTTATTTATGGACGTATGCTCCGTCTCTCTGGACATAACGAAGAGGCGCAAGCGATCCTGAACAAAGGGGCGGCCTTACTGCCTCCGGATTCCGCACTCCGACGTCAGGTATTGCAGGAGCTGCAACAGGCAATGAGGGAGCGTGCAGATGACTGATCCGACGCTTCAAAAAGATCAACAAAATGAATCGCTGCAGCCGGATGCTTCCAGGCCTGATCAGTTTTTTCTGATCTCCTTCGCCGGCGTACTCACTTTCATGGCACTGGTCGCCGCTCTTGCGCTGCTGCTGCTCTTTTCCCGAACAGGAGAAACTTTCCTGACCATTCGTGATGATTCTGTGGGAGAAGTTTTGATGCGTCGCGGGGACCGCCTGAACAAAACCGCTTATAAGAAAGAAGCGCTGGCCTGTTACGAAAAAGCTTTGAAGGCACGTTTTGCCGGAGCTCAGAACAGAACACACAGTCTGGAAGCGGCCGGTCTGATTTTATGGCACTTCGGGGAAGAGAAGAAAGCCCGGGAGTATCTTGAGGCTTCGCTGGCGGGCCCGGAAGCCACCACAGCGCCTTATGAAGCGCTGGTGGATATTCACTTGAAAGCGGGGCGTGTGGAAGCGGCCGGGAAGGTATTGGAACAATGGTTACAAACAGAAGCTGATCCCGATGGGCCTTCGGAAGAAATGAAGATCTTGCTGGCTTCCGCAAAAATCGCCCAGGCTCAGGGAAGGGAGGAGGAGGCCCGGACACTTTTCAAAGCGGGAGCAGAGGAAGGGAAAGATCCTGCTTTTTCCGCCTGTCTCGCTCAAAATTATGCCCGGGCCGGAGAGCACGAAAAAGCACTCTCCAGCCTCGAAGTTTATTTTCTGCAAGGGGGCGATGAGCAGATGCGAAGCATGCGTCAGCTGTACAGGACGCTCAAATCCGGGGGGATGCCCACAGGATCATGATGCGACCTCAATTGCAGCCTGTAGCCTGTCAGGCCCGCTCTTTGCCATTTCTGTATGTTCTCAACAGGAAATATTCAAAACTGTCCAGAAGAGCCACATAAGAGGCTGTGATGATATTCTCGGAAACGCCGACAGTGGACCAGCTGTCTCTGGGGTCGGAGGTCTCGATGAGCACCCGGGTCTTTGCCTGGGTGGCCAGCTTCCCGTCCAGAATGCGTACTTTGTAGTCTTCCAGATGCATCTCTTCAATGGCGGGATAACAAGGCTGCAATGCTTTGCGCAGCGCATTGTTCATGGCGTCAACAGGTCCATCCCCTTCGGCCACGACATGGGAAATTTCACCTCCGGGCAGTTCCAGTTTGACTGTCACTTCCGAGAAAGTCGGACCATCGACACGGGGCTGGTTGACGCGGGCATGATAACCCAGTGTCTTGAAGAGGAAGGGGGTCTGATTGAGAACACGGCGTATGATCAGATGCAGCGAGGCGTCGGCTCCTTCAAATTCATAGCCTTTGTTTTCCAGATCTTTCACCTGGCGCAGGATTTCGCTCGTATTGGGATCATCTTTCTCCAGAGTGATACCCAGCTCTTCCGCTTTCTGAATGAGGCTGGAACGGCCGGCAAGCTCACTCACGGCGATGCGTGTGAAGTTTCCGACAAGTTCCGGCTGCACATGTTCATAGCTCGTCTTGTTCTTCTTCACAGCATCGGCATGCATGCCGCCTTTATGGGTGAAAGCATTCTTGCCCACATAGGGCGCATGATCACGGGGGCTCATATTGGCCAGTTCCGCAATGAAGTGGGAGCGGCGCGTCAGCTGTGCCAGCTGTTCATCGCTGATGACATCGTAGCCCATTTTCAGTTGCAGCCCGGGGATGACCGTGCAGAGATTCACATTGCCGCAACGTTCGCCATAGCCGTTCATGGTTCCCTGCACCTGGGTGGCGCCGGCCTTCACGGAGGCGAAGACACTGGCAACGGCACAGCCGCAGTCATTATGGGGATGGATGCCCACTTGCGTGTTCGGAACTCTTTCCACAGCGGCCCGGGTCATTTCAGCGACGGCATCGGGAAGCTGCCCGCCGTTGGTATCACAAAGAACCACGGCTTCCGCACCCGCCTCGGCTGCACACTGCAATACGGCGAGGGCGTATTCCGCATCTTCAATATACCCGTCGAAGAAATGTTCCGCATCCAGAAAGACACGGCGGTCATGGGCTTTCAACCAGGCCACCGATTCAGAGACCAGTGTAAGATTGTCTTCCAGGGAAATTCTAAGGACGTCTTTCACCTGGGAGGGGATGCTTTTGGCGAAAATGGTCACCACAGGACTGCCCGCCTGGATGAGCGAGTTCAGATTGGGATCATCGTCACAGCTGTATTTGATGTGACGGGTACTTCCGAAGGCCGCCATGACACTGTGTTTGAGATCCAGATCTTTAACCTGCTCAAAGAGTGCGGCCGCTTTGGGATTGGATCCCGGCTGGCCTCCTTCAATATAGTCCACTCCCAGAGCGTCCAGTGTTTTCACCACCAGCAGCTGGTCTTCAGCGGAAAATTTGATCCCGGGACCCTGGGCACCGTCCCGTAATGTCGTATCATAAATATGGATTTTTTTCATGGTTTATCTTCTTTCTGTATAGAATGCACCCCTGCATTTGTTTTATGGGTAAAAAGTGTGTGATCCTCCGCAAAATCAGACACTCTTGCGATAGTATATCAAAGCCGGGACTTTGATGCCTAACGTCACTTTCAGAAGCTCAGCTTTTCATCCTTCAGAAAGTGTGTCGTCAGACGAAAGCCCTCGGGAATCATGACGCCGCTGGATAAGGCGGTGCCTTCTCCGAAAGCGGCTGATTCTCCTGGGGTAATTCCCACACCACAGACAGCGAAAGGCACGGCGCCGGAGGCATGGGTTTTTGTGCTGATAAGCGTAAAGTGATCGGGAGCCACCAGAACACGGCTGTCGTCCCGTTGCAGGGCATAGTCCAGCATGGGCGCCACAACCTGTGTATCAAAATCTTCAATGGCCTGAATCTTGAGGGGAACACTTCCCTGGTGTCCTGCTTCGTCCGGGGCTTCCACGTGAAGATAGACAAAGTCATGTTTTTCCAGGGCATCCAGTGCGGCCTGCACCTTGCCCGCATAGTCCGTATCAATCCAGCCTGTGGCACCTTCCACGTCGATCACTTCCAGACCGGCACACAGGCCGATGCCTTTCACAAGATCGACAGCGGAAATGACGGCACCACTGAGGCCGAAGCGGTCTTGATAAGATTCCAGGGTGAGTGCCCGCCCCTGGCCCCAAGGCCACAATGAAGTGGCGGGAAGCTTTCCTTCAGCAACACGGGCCGCATTGACGGGGTGATCTTTCAGGAGTTTTTGCGAAGCTTCCATGAGCGAAAGAAGGAGAGGAGCCGCTTTTCCCTGAGGCAGCCAGGAGGCATAGGCCTGCCCGGTGATATTGTGGGGAGGCTCACATACGGCCTGTGCGAGATCGTCGATGGAACAGTCGGCCGAAGCGCTGATGACACCCGTGTGCCTATAGCTCACACCGCCATGAAGACGGATGGGAAAAGATCCGGAGAGTTTCTGATCCAGAAAAGAAATCAGTTCACGAGCCTCTTCCGTGCTGATGTGCCCGGCCGTAAAATCCTCCAGGGTGCCATTATTCAGCGTCACCAGATTACAACGGAAGGCCACTTCATCTTCGGCCAGTTGAATGCCCTGATTGGCCGCTTCAATGGCTGCGCGTCCCGAAAAAGAGACACGGGGATCATAGCCGAAAACGGACAGATTACCCACATCACTGCCGGGAGGCATCCCTTCGGGAATGGGACAGAAGAGACCTGTCACACCCAGACTGACCACGCGATCCATGTTGGGGGTGCGGGCTGCTTCCAAAGGCGTTTTGCCCTGGCATTCATCCAGAGGATGATCGGCCATGCCATCGCCCAGCAGAATGATGTATTTCATGTAATCTACCCTTGTTATTACACCGGGGCCTGTCACGATTGGATAAGGTAAGAAGACCCCCAGCATGCCAATACTGTACCATGCTAACGGTTTTAAGGGCAAGAGAATTCCTGAAAAGAGGAAATCAGGGAATAGGAACGAGGGGCAAGGGCACGTAGGGGAACGGCATGCCGTGCCCACTTTGTCCCCTTAGTCCATTCCGTCCATGACCTCCACTCCGTCCACTTGGTCCACTCTGTCCACTGAAAGCCGTTTGTGCTCAAACCCCGATTCAAAGCCTGTCCAGTATAAAAAAAGCGACGGCAACCGAAGTTGCCGCCGCAGATGATCGACAGAATAATGTCTGTTAAGACACTATCAGATAGCTGTGCTGTCAGCGTCAGCCTGAGCACCAACTTCCTGACGGATGATGCCGCTGGCATTCACGAAGAAATAGCGGATACCGGTGGTGCCATCCTGATTGGGATCGGCTGTGACTTCAAAGTCCTGGAAGAGGCCGTTGGCGTCTTCGACTTCACCGGCGAGGTTGAAATCATAGCCTTGCAGGGTGTCGCCATTGGCGGTGATTTCCAGATCCAGGAAGGAGGGGCCATCGGTCGGCTCTCTCAGGTCGGACCAGTCTTCAGCATAGCCTTTGGTAGCGGCGGCATAGGCGGTCTGAGCACCAACGATGGTTTTCAGGTTGCCAATGGCAGCTGCTTCATTGGACTGCAGTCTGGAACGCAGCAAATTGGGGATGGCGATAGCGGCGATAATCGCAATAATAGCCACAACAATCATCAGTTCGATCAGCGTAAAGCCCTTGTTCTTCATTGGGTAACCTCCGTTTTTGTTGTTTTGAACAAGTCACACACAAATTGACTAACTGACTACATGAGAGCAATTGCCGTGCCAATATCGAAATTCAGGAACTAAACAAATAATTATCAGTTTGTGACCGGGTTTCACGAAAAAAAACGGTGGGATGGCAAAAAGAATTGACAAAAAATGTCGAGCTTCAACAAATAATTGTCATGCCAAACTGAGGGTTGTCCGGTTCTCGGGGCTATTGGATTTCCAACATACGCTGTATGGGGATGAGTGCTTGTTTACGGATTTCCTCATCCAGTTCCACCTGATACTGCTTGTTTTTCAAGGCGTTGAGCGTATCTTCCAAAGTAATATAGTTCATATGCTTGCAGCGGAGGGTACAGGCCCGGACGAGTTTTCTGTGAGGGAATTCAGCAGCGAGATTATCGCCCATGGAACATTCCGTGAGAAGGGCATACCAGGGCGCATCCTTATCGCGCACATAATCGACCATGGCTTTTGTGCTTCCGGATTTATCGACCAGGTCAATGACTTCAGGGGGGCATTCGGGATGGGCGAGGATTACGGCATCGGCATATTGTTTGCGGATATTGGCCACATCCTCAGGGGTGAAAAGTTCATGGACTTCACACTTGGCCTTCCACCCGATGACCAGAGGCTGGTCTTTGGAAATAGCGGCGAATCGAGCCTCGTCGGCTTCTGAATCCAGATAGGGGAGTCCCAGTTGTGTGGCTGTGTTTTCCGCAAGATAGGCATCGGGCAGAAAAATAATACGCTTGTGACCTTCTTCAATGAGTTTGGTCAATACCTTGTCGGCGTTGCCCGAGGTGCAGCAATAGTCCGATTCCGCTTTGGCATCGGCATAGGTATTCACATAGGTGACGACCACAGCACCGGGAAATTTCTCTTTCAGGTTCCGGATGTCAGCAGCTGTGATTCCTTCGGCCAGAGAGCAGCCGGCTTTTTCTGAGGGAACGAGCACGGTTTTTCCCGGGTTCAGAATTTTGGCTGTTTCACCCATGAACCAGACCCCGCAAAAGACAATGATGTCAGCTGTGGTTCTGGCGGCAATGGAAGACAGTTGCAGGGAATCGCCCGTATAATCCGGGATACTGTGATAGAGTGCCGGTTCCATATAGTTATGGCCCAGGATCACCGCATTCATTTCATGCTTGAGTTCATTGATCCCATGGGCAATTTCCACTTTGGCTTCAATTTCAATTTCAGGCACAATACCCTGGAGCCGTTCATGCATAAATTTTCTTGTTTCATCCAGGCTTGCGCGGACCTGCAAAGTATTCATCTGGATATTCGTCACTTTCTGCTTGAGAGTTGAAACATGGGGAATCTGAATCGGGATGGAACTTCATTGTAACAGGATACACGCCTGCAAGTAAAAGACGGCGATGCAGTTTATAAAATGAAACAGCAACCAGGCCGTGTTTCAGTCCCGAAGAGAGATTATTTTTGTGAGATGAGCGGAAATGTCTTTTTTTCTTTCATCGCCATTGGCGGCTTCTTTGCAGTCAAGGGTGCGGTAAGATCTGTTTCGGGAAACAGTGGGCACAGTGGGACAGAGCGGCTGTACCCGATTCCTGACCTGAATTTCCGACCCGAAGACCGACCCTGCTTTTCTCCGTCAAGTATGTTATACTTCTTGTTGCTTTCCTTTATTTCCCTCCCCCATCAGCTTTTCAGCAATACCATAATGAATTGACATATAAATGACTGCTACACAAGTACGACTGCAAGAAGCGCCCTGGACCGGTACCCGTGAGGTATTGTCCATATCAGGCCCCCTTATTCTGGGCATGCTTTCCTATACGATCATGGAGTTCGTTGACAAGGTCATGTGCTCCTATCTGGGAACGGATGCGCTTGCGGCTGTGGGCAGTGCGGGTATTGCCTCCTTCACTCTATGCACGCTTTTTATGGGAATTGCGAGTATTGTCACCACCTTTGTGGCCCAGTGTTATGGTCGTGAAGAATACGAACTGTGCGCCCGTTACTGCTGGCAGGGCATGTATATATCCATTCTGGGTATTGTTTTCGCCATTATCCTGTGGCCATTGGCTCCTGCTCTTTTCGGATCCATGGGACATAATGAAGTGGTGACCCGCTATGAGCTGGAATATTTTCGTGTGCGCGTTCTGGGTTATTTCTTTGTTGGCGCCACAACGGCTCTGGCGGGTTTTTTCCAATCGGTGAGTAAGCCTCGTATCCCCATGTATGCGGCCATCATCGCCAACACCACCAATATTCTGTTCAACTATGTGCTCATTTTCGGCAAATTCGGATTCCCACGCATGGAAGTGGCCGGAGCCGCTGCAGCCACAGTGTTGTCGACGGTACTGCAATGTATTGTCATGCTCTGGTGTTTTCTTCACCCGCATTTTGACCGCAGCTATCAAACCCGCTCGTCCTGGGCTTTTGACTGGAAACGTCTTCGTGAGATGATCACCATCGGGATGCCAGCGGCCATCAGCATGTTTCTGGATGTCGCCAACTGGTGGATCTTCACCTCCTTCATTATCGGCCGTTTCGGAGCAGTGCAGCTTGCGGCCAATACCATTGCCGTCAGCTTCATGCATATCGGTTTTCTCCCAGCTGTGGGGCTCAACCATGGTGTGGCCACCATTGTGGGTCAATGGCTGGGCCGTCGCGATATTGCCCGTGCCAAAGCGCGCACCTATACGGCCATACGCATAGCGGGGGTTTACATGGTGATCATGGGTCTGACCTTCGCTCTCTTCGGCAATATACTCATCTCCGTGATCTTCCGTGCGGAAATGGATGTGGTGCGTCTGGGCCATAAACTGCTGATACTTGCAGCCCTCTTTCAGGCCTTCGATGCGGTAAACATCATTTGCGTGGGTGCTCTGAAAGGTGCCGGAGATACGCGCTGGATGATGTACATCACCTTTATCATGTCCTATCTGGTCTTTCTTCCTCTGGCACTGATTTTTGCCTTCTATTTCCAATGGGGTGCCTTCGGTGCCTGGATGGGCGCAACGATCTTCATCATACTGTTGAGTGGCGTTCTCTTTCGTCGTTTCCAGGGAGAAGGCTGGCGACATATCAATATATTTACGCACACCTCTCCCGAGTCCGTATCACTGGCCGGTTCCACGGAGCCGGGCTGTGCGCAAGAGTAGAACAGGAATGTGAGTCATGCCGTCTCTGGTCCATTTGACAGTTGAGGATACAGGCGAAGCCGTCCGCTTGGATGTCTATCTGGCTGACACTCTGGACAATCTTTCAAGAAGTTATCTTAAAAAACTTATTCAAAAAGGCAATGTAACCATTGACGGTCAGCCAGGCACGAAAGCATCGCAACTTCTTCAGGAAGGACAGAAGCTGACGGTACTCCTTCCGGCACCTCCGTCTCTGGTACCGAGTCCCGAAAATATACCCCTGGACATCCTCCATGAAGACGAGCATCTGGTTGTGGTCAATAAAGCTTCAGGGATGGTGGTTCATCCCGCTCCGGGACATCAGGGAGGCACCCTGGTGAATGCCCTGCTGTACCACTGTCCCGATTATGAGCAAACAGGCGACGATTCACGCCGTCCGGGAATTGTCCATCGCCTCGACCGCTACACTTCCGGTGTCATGGTGGCTGCAAAAAATCAAAGTGCTTATTTCCATCTGGCGAAACAGGCGGCCGAACGTGATTTTGAGCGTCGCTACCTGGCTCTGGTGGCCGGTGAATTCCCTGAAGAACGGGGCTGTATCAATGCCAGTATGGGTCGCAGTCTTGTAGACCCTTCCCGCATGGCCGTAACCGGAATTAATGCGAAAACAGCCATAACGCATTTTGAAACGCTGGAACGTTTCCAAGTGGCCTGTCTTGTGCGGCTTACACTGGAAACAGGCCGAACCCATCAGATCCGTGTCCATATGCGTTTTGCCGGGCATCCGATGCTGGGCGATCCCGTGTATGGTATGGACAGTTACGACTCTCTGGGTATTGATGAGGAGCTGATGGCTGCGCTTGAACAACTGGACGGTCAGGCCCTTCATGCGGAAAAACTGGGATTTACGCATCCTTTTACAGGAGAATGGTTGTCCTTTTCCAGTTCTCCTCCATCAGATTTTCAAGATGCTCTGAATGCACTTCGCAATTTGAAGTCAGACAACAAATAAGAAGCCGTGACGCATGCCGGCATTTTTGTGGTATAAAAAGTATGGCTCTCTTCGTTCTTGAAAAGATGCTTTTCAGTGTATTTTGCAGCTGTACAGTTTATGGTCGCTTGATTACTCAGGTTAATTATTGCTAAGATATACTTCAAATTGTTAAATGTTTTCGGTATCCGCTTCACATCTCACTGTGGGGAATACTCCCTCTATATCAACTCAGGACGTTTTCTTTGAGTGCAACATCCACCAGATGGTCCAAAGAATTTGAAGACTCTGTTATGGAGCATGTTGATCTGCTCTATGCGGTTGCTTTGCGCCTGACGCGCAATCATGCCGATGCGGAAGACCTTACTCAGAACACTTTTGTGAAAGCACTTCGTTTTCACGATAAATTCAAGCCCGGTACTTATATAAAAGCGTGGTTGCTCACCATCTTGCGCAACACCTTCATCAATGAGTACCGACGCCGTTCCCGCCGTCCTCTGGAAGTGGAACTTTCCGGTTTTGAAGTTGCCCGGGACACCAATCCTGACCCGGATATTTTCTTTGAGCCCCGTCCCGGCTGTCGTGAAGATTTGCTTGAGCTTGTGGATGATCCCGTGCGCCAGGCGGTAGAAGCCCTTCCTCCTGAGTTTCGGGAAGCGGTGTTGATGGCGGACTTGGAAGATATGTCTTACAAGGAAATTGCCGAAGCCATGGGCTGCCCTCTTGGCACGGTAATGTCCCGCTTGTATCGTGGTCGAAAGTTACTTCGTGATGCCCTTGAGGAATATGCACGGGAGCGAGGTGTTGTATCTTCTAAGTAGATATTGATCTGAAAAGAGTCGGACCCCGGTTGAAAACAGTATCTTTGAAGGCTGGGGTTCTTTTATGTGTCTGTTTTTTCAGCGCATTTCTTTTTTATATCACAGTAAAGTCTTTGTAACAGGAAAGCAGCAGATCCGGTCTTCAATACAGGCAAGCCGATGCCATATCCCTTTCCTCGGATCTGCTTTCAACAACAACCAGGAGAAAATTACATGGCAAAGTACTCAGTAGCACTGATTCCCGGTGATGGTACCGGGCCGGAAGTGATGGCGGAAGGAGTGAAGGTTCTTGACGCTGCGGCGGCAAAATTCGGATTTTCCTTTTCCTATCAGAACTATGATTTTGGCGGCGAACGCTACATGAAAACGGGCGAAGTACTTCCCGACTCCGCTATTGAAGAATTCAGAAAGTTTGATGCCCTCTATCTGGGCGCCATCGGTCACCCCGAAGTGGCACCAGGAATTCTTGAGAAGGGTATTTTGCTGCGTACACGCTTTGAGCTGGATCAGTACATCAACCTGCGTCCCGTGAAACTTTATCCCGGTGTGGATACGCCTATCAAGGATAAAGGACCGGAAGACATTGATTTTATTGTGATCCGTGAAAACTCCGCTGATATTTATACCGGTATCGGCGGTGTCCAGCGTAAAGGCACTCCTTACGAAGTGGCCATGCAGACCATGGTATACAGCCGCAATGAAGTGGATCGCTGCCTGCGCTATGCTTTCGAATGCACCCGCAAACGCAACAAAGACCTGACCCTCACCCTGTGCGGCAAAACGAACGTGCTCACCCACGTCTTCGGTCTGTGGGAACGGGCCTTCCATGAAATGGGCGAAAAAGAATTCCCGGATATCAAGCGTGAATATGCCCACGTTGACGCCACCACCATGTGGATGGTGAAAAACCCTGAATGGTTCGACGTCGTTGTGACGGGCAACATGTTCGGTGACATTATCACGGATCTGGGCGCCATGATCCAGGGTGGTATGGGCATCGCTGCCGGCGGTAACCTGAATCCCGAAGGCGTCTCCATGTTTGAGCCCATCGGTGGCAGTGCTCCCAAGTATACGGGCATGAATATCATCAATCCCCTGGCCTGTATTTTCGCCGGTCAGATGCTGATGGATGAAGTGGGCGAGCCCGAAGCTGCTCTGAAGATTGAAGAAGCCTGTGTCGCTTTCCTGACCTCCGGTCAGATCAAAGGCCTGTCCGCCAGTGACATTAAAGCGGCTGGCATGACCACCACCGCCATCGGCGACTGGATTGCCGACTATATCGCCAAAAACTGAGTTTGAAATGATGTTGCGGGCCCGTGGAGAATGTTGTCTTTGCGGGCCCCTTTTCTTTTTTATCCCGGAATGACAGACCATGCTTGTTCGTGAAATTCTTGAAGAGGAGGAACTGAAAAGGCTTGCGCCCAATGCGAGCTTTGCCCGTCATACAAAAGGGCGGGTCGTAGAAGAAACTGAAGATCCCTACAGAACTGCTTTCCAGCGAGACCGTGACCGGATCCTGCATACCAAGGCTTTCCGACGACTGAAACGGAAGACCCAGGTTTTTCTCGCTCCTGAAGGAGATCATTACAGAACACGGCTGACCCATACGCTGGAAGTATCGCAAATCGCCAGAACCATTGCCCGGGCCCTTTTTCTCAACGAAGATCTCACAGAGGCCATTTCTCTGGGCCATGATCTGGGACATACCCCTTTCGGTCATGCCGGAGAAACAGTGCTCAATGAGTTGTACAAACCGGGCTTCACCCATTACGAACAGAGCTTGCGTATTGTGGAGCATCTTGAACACCGGAAGAGCGGCGCCGGGCTCAACCTGACTTGGGAAGTACGGCAGGGCATTCTCAACCACTCCCACGGAAAAGTGCTGCTCTACGGCAAAGAAGCTCCCGCCATGTCGGCCGAATGCATGGTGGTGAGTCTCGCCGATGCCATCGCCTATATCAACCACGATATCGATGATGCCATTGCGGCCGGTGTGATCACCTTTGAGGCTCTTCCAGGAGAAGCGCTCGCCGTCGTGGGCGCAGGCAACTCAACACGGATCAACAGCATGGTCCTCGGTGTCATTGAAGGGAGCCGGGATAACAAGATCAATATTCTTCCTGAAATCCGGGAGAGCATGCGCATTCTCCGCGATTTTCTTTATCAGGAAGTATATCCCCGCGAAGAGATTGAGTCAGAAATCCGGCTGGCCCGTCAGATGGTTCGTGATCTGTACTGTTATCTGCTGGAGCATCCTCCGGCCGATTTCAACAGCAGGAATTCCGAGGACGATTTTGAGCGACGACTTGTCGATTATATCGCCGGAATGACCGATGAATTCGCCATGCGCCTCCATCATACGCTTTTTGGTGGATCACAGGCCGGGAAGTGAATCCAGCGCTACAGGGCCATCAGCATGGAGGGGCTCTCCATAAGTGACGCCAATGCGCCGACCCCAGAAACGGGCACGATGTTCAATGGATTCCCAGAATTCAGGGGAAGAAATATAGGTGCTGGCTCCTTTGTAATCGGGATTATGAAACTGAGAACGGTGTGCGGCGATGGACTCCAGTTTCACAGAGAAATAATCGCTGATATCCATGATGGCGAAGGGTTCGGGAGCCATGTCCAGATAGGGATGAAAGAAAAAGAGTGTTTCCGGACGATAAGGCTCATGACCTGTTTCGATACGGCGGAGCCCTGAAAGGAAACAGGCTTCTTTGGCCAGGTGATAAGTGGCCGCATGGTCGGGGTGACGGTCAGGGGTCATGAGTGTCAGCACGACTTTGGGCCGGAACTGGCGGATATAAGGGATGATGACCTTCCGCTGTTCAGGGGTATTGGACAGGACACCATCGGGCAGACCTGCATTGACCCGGGCTGTGAGCCCCAGAATCTTTGCAGCCTCCTCAGCTTCCAACTGACGTTCCTCAGGGGTGCCGCGACTGCTCATTTCTCCCCGGGTCAGGTCGAGGATGGCAACCCGCTTTCCTTCAGCGCTGAGCCGGGCAATGAGCCCGCCAATGCCCAGTTCCACATCGTCGGGGTGGGCGCCAATAGCCAGAATATCTGCAGTGGGGAAATTCTCATTCACAGTTCAAACTCCTGAACTTGCCCATAGGCCGGTGAGAAGTCTTGAAGCATCCGATCCATGAGCGACCAGCCATATTCAAAGAGAAAGGAGAAGACCGAGAGGACACGTTCCTGCTCTTTACCTTCAGGGAAATAAAGAGTCTGCAAACGGCTGAGTTGTGCCTCCAGTGTGGCGCGTTTTTCCTGATCCGAAAAGAGCAGTGCCTCGCCCAGTCGAGTCAAAGCCAGAAGCTGATTGTCATGAAAGCGTCGGGCCATCTGTTCAATGGACGGCGGGTTTCCTGCAGACAAATAAGGCCTGATCAGATTTTCAAGAGCTTCGACATACATATATCTGTTCATCTCAAAGCGTTTATACATACCTGTGGTATCGTCTTTTTTCAGGGCCCGAAGGAGCAAGGCATCGAAATCAAAGGCCTCGGAGGGATCCACATCCAGACGGGTACGCAGTTTGTCGGCTTTCAAAGTGGTGACTCTTCCGCGCATCCGTGGATAGACAACGGGCATGGGCCGGTTGAAAAAGCGGAAAATCGGCTGCAGCTGCGCCCAATAGGCGATCTCGCCGGGACCGGCCACATAGGCCAGCGTCGGAAAAAGGGCCTGCTGAATGATGGGTCGGAGCGCCACATTTCCTGAGAAACGTTCAGGCTCATGAACGAGTCTGGACTTGAGTTCAGCCTGCGAAAAGGAGAGCCCCTCTTCGGGGATATGAAACTGTCCTGATTCATAAAAAACAGGCCGGCGCCTTTGCTCCACTTCCAGGAAAAAGTTGCAGGCATGAGGTTGCCGGTGAATAGGCTGGCCGAAACCCAGAGCTTCCAGTTCTTTGCCCCGTTCCAGAAGCAGAGCGGTGCTCCGGAGAGGAGCGTCAATCTCCTGTTCCAGAATCAGCGCTGTGATCCGCCGTGCCGCAGACAGGCGGGGATCAAAAATCCGCAATGGTGTGCCGGCGAAAAGGCGCGCCTGAATACGGGAAAACCAGTCAGCGAAGGAAGCGGCTTCTTCCAGACTGTCTTCCAGAAAAGAAAAAACGGATGGCGTCTCTTCAGAGGAAAAACAATGCTCTTTCGCCTGACGGATTATTTCTTTCAATTGTTTCGTAAGGGGGATCTCCCCTGCGGGCATGCCTTTGAGATACCCTTCTTCCGCCGAGGGATTGTAACGAAGGGTGAGAAGATCATTGTTTCGGGTCAGCAGGGTCGCATGGCTGATCTCGTCAAAGTCGTGGTCGTCCGATGCCGTCCAGAAGAGGGGAATCACCGGTGCCCGGGGTTGACTCAGCGTCTCGGCCAATTGGATGGTCGTAATGCTTTTATAAATGGTGTACAGAGGTCCGCCGAGCAGACCCGCCTGTTGTCCCGTAACAATCACCTGACACTTTTCCGGGAGCGGATCTTTTTCAAAGGAAAGTGTTTTCTGATAGCTGTTGATTGCCTCGGCAATACCTTCAGGCCAGGATGCCGGATGGACCATCTCTGTTGACAGGGCTGATGGAGCGTGATCGAAAAGCTCCAGAGCCTTTTCCTCGCCGGAAAGATATGCCTCATGAAATGTACTCATGATGCGTCCTTGCATCCGAGAACAAGCATCCGGGGACTGAGAGTATCATAAGGCGAAGCGTCGTAGTCGCCCCAGACCTGTCGGATATGCAGTCCCGCCCGGAGGAGCATGGCCTTCAATTCATCCAAAGCATACATGCGTACCGACTCGCTGTTTTTTCCTATGATTTGTCCATCCCGCTCCACAATAATATTTTTGTTGATGCGCTTTGTATGTTCATCGATCCAGCGTTTCTCGTGAATCAGATAACCCTTTGATTCGCGGGTGGACTCAGGCACGAGACGGGCTTCAATCTGGTCGGGATTCAGATAGTCAAAGAAGAATCGTCCTCCTGGAAGCATTGCGGCTTCCATCTGAAGAAGAGCCTTTTCATTTTCCGAATCTTCCATGAAGTAACCGAAGCTCGTGAAAAAATTGAAGACCACGGAAAAGGTGTTTTGAAAAGGCAGGGCACGCATATCACCCCGTATGAGCGGAACCAAACCTCTGGTGTTTTTTTGTGCCTGGGCGAGGAGCTCCGGTGAATAGTCGAAGCCGCACAGCGACACACCCCCTCCGTTCTGCAGCAGATTGGCGAGATGCCGGCCCGTACCGCAACAGAGATCCAATAACCTGTCTTTGGGGTTGAGCCCGGTTGCCCGGGCTGCAAAGGCTGCTTCCGGTAGAGCCGAAGCGACAGAACGATGGGCATAGACGATGCTGTAGAGCTCACCAAAAGCATCTTCATACCAGTTATCAGGAATCACATTGTGCTCGTTCATGTCAAGACCGAAGGTTTTTCTTTGCTCAGGATAAGAGGAGGCCTTTCATTCCCAGGCATCAAAGACACGGTAGATGGCTTCCACCGATTTCTCAAGATCCTGATCTTCCACACCGATGAGAATATTCATTTCTGAAGAGCCCTGATTGATGACCCGGATATTCACCCCGGCTCCGGCAAGCGCTCCCGTGAGACGGGCCGCCACGCCGACCAGTCTGTTCATCCCTTTACCCACTGTGGCGATAATAGCCAGGCCGGAAGTCACATGAAGTTCATCAGGTTCCAGAAGGCGTTCAATAGCCTCTACAATGACTGTCTCTTTTTCTTTCAGTTCTTCATCTGAGGCGATGATGGAAATGGTGTCGATTCCCGTGGGCATGTGTTCCCAGCTCACCCGGTGTTCTTCAAAGATGGAGAGCAGTTTTCTGCCGAAGCCATGTTCCTTGTTCATCAAAGTTTTTTCAATATTGAACATGGTGAAGCCCCGCCGTCCGGCAATACCGCAGACAGGGCGTTTGGAATCCCGGTTGGCCACGATAAGCGTTCCGGGATTATCCGGTTTTTTGCTGTTCAGGATGTGAATGGGAATCCCGGGCTCACGGACGGGAAAAATCGCCTCGTCATGAAGCACCGTGGCACCCATGTAAGAAAGTTCTCGCAGTTCTCTGTAGGTGATCTCTTCGATGCGTTTGGCATCAGGAACGATCCGGGGATCAGCCATTCTGAAGCCGGATACATCGGTCCAGTTTTCATAGAGTGTGGAAGCGGTTGCCCGGGCGACAATGGCTCCTGTTACATCGCTGCCGCCCCGGGAAAAGGTTTTTATCTCACCCTTGGGCGTGGCTCCGTAGAATCCCGGAATGACAAAGAGTCCGTCCCCCTGCAGACGCTCGGCAAGCAAGGTATAACTTTGAGGATCAAGCTGACCGTTCTTCTTGAACAAGATGCATTCGGCCGGATCCACAAAGGTGGCTCCCAGTGCTTCCGCTATGAGCCGTCCATTGAGGTATTCGCCCCGGGATGCCATATAGTCCGGCGCCTCGTCTGCAGCGGCATGCCTGGAGATTTCCTCCAGACAGGGTTGCACATTAAAGGACACTCCCAGCTCGCGGGCGAGCGATGAGAAACGCTCTTCAATAATGCCTTTGGGTTCCGCCGGATCAAGACCCCGCCGTGCCATACTGTGCCAGGCATAGAGAAGATCGGTTATTTTCTGTTCATCGGCTGTCCGTTTTCCCGGAGCCGACGGTACAATATATTTTCGCGAGGGATTGGCCCGTATGATGTCAATGACCTGCCGTATACAGGCCGCATCAGCAAGAGAAGAACCACCGAATTTACAGGTGATACGCTCCATGAAAATTTCCTTTAAAGGGTATGGGTCTGCAACCAGAGGAATACACAAAAACTACAGGACACTTCAGAACCAGCCGTAAATAAGGCGTTGAATGTCATTGAAGGTCACAAAAATCATCAGTGCAACCAGCAGAAATATGCCGATCTGCTGCATGCGGATCAGAAGTTTTTCGTTTACAGGCTTGCCCCGGACAGCTTCAACAGTATTCATAACCACCTGGCCGCCATCCAGAACAGGCAGGGGCAGAAGGTTCAGCACGAAAAGGTTCACACTGATGAAGGCTGTGATCTTGAGCAACCAGTCCCAACCGGCCTGTGCGGCCTTGGTGGTAACTTCATAAATCATGACAGGGCCGCCCAGATCCTTGGGACTCACTTTACGCTGTACAAGCCCCACAATGGTCATGATCGTTCTTTCCACAGCCAGATAGCTCTGATAGACGGAGTGGGGGATGAGCTTGACCAGAGGAACATTGTGCCAGACCATTTTCGGGCGCAATCCCACACCGAAGGCACGGACGGGAACAATGCTGACAGTGGTCGTAAACTGTTCATCAGGCTTCACCATGCCGAAAAGGAGGCCGGAACGCTGTACCTTGAGTTCCAGATCCTGGCCGGGATTTTCTTTTTCGAAAAGGGTGAATTCATCAAGATTCATGGAGCGGCCATTGACAGACGTGATGACATCTCCCGTCTTCAAGCCTGTTTCTTCCGCTGTTTTCGCATCAATGCCCAGAACAGAAAGAGTCTCCCATTTTTCTCCGGAACTGAAGGCGATGCCTTTCACACGGCCTATGGTTTTGGGAGTGGCCGGGATAGTGAGCAGATTGCCTTCCCGTTCCACCTGCAATGCCACCGTATCCCCTTCAGGAATTGTTTCCACAGCGGCGATGAAGGAGGACAGGGAGACCACATTTCCATTGAGAGCGTGAATGATATCCTCCTCCTGCAAGCCCGCAGCTTCTCCGGCGGAATCAGCCATGACCTGTCGGACTATGGCTGTTTCAAAAGGACCTACGCCAAAGCGCGCATGACCTGATTCATCCAATACTTCAGGCGTTACCGGGGACAGGAATTTCTTTCCGTCTCTTTCCAGAACAATCTCATGAGACTTGTCGGGGCCGCCCAGTACAGCGGTAATGGCCAGATCAGTCAAATTGCCGATTTCACGACCATTGACACTGAGAATACGATCGCCCACCAGCCAGCCCAGACTGTCGGGAGCCCGGTCTGTGTCAGTGATTGTGTTCTCACCGGCCAGAAACAGAGGGGCTTTCGCCACGGGAGAGTTCGCTTCAATTTCGCCCACACGGGCCTCTGTTTCCCATTCGGGCACTTGACTGCCGATGAAGCCCACCAGTGCATAAAGGACCACCGCCAGAAGAAGGTTCATCGTCGGCCCGGCCAGAAGCACGCAGATTCTCTGAAGGACGGGTTTGTTCTGGAACCAGCGTTCTTCAGGAACATGGCCGTATTCTTCTTCCCGCTCTTCATCGCTCAAAGGCACGTCTTCCTGGCCCGCCATCATGACAAAACCGCCAATGGGCAAGGCGCCTATACAGTAATCTGTTTCACCCCACTGAAAACCGAAGATGCGGGGAGGCATGCCGACGCTGAAACGTTTGACGTAAATGCCGAAGCTTTTGGCAGCCAGAAAATGCCCCAGTTCGTGGATGAAAATCAGAAGGCTCAAAACGGCAACAAATACAATGATGTTTATCAGCATGGAGGATAACTTTCTGAAGTTGATTTTATATGTGCCCGTGCCAGAAGGCGGGCTTCCCGGTCAGCAGCCAGAACCGCTTCCAGATCGTAAGCACTGGAGGATTCACTCTCATCCAGTGTCCGGGCAACTATATCTGCAATGGCAAGAAAGGGGATTGCAGACGCACAAAATGCCGCCACAGCCTCTTCATTGGCGGCATTGAGAATGGCTGGTGCCGTACCTCCACAGCGGGCCGCTTGCCGTGCCAGATCCAGGCTGGGAAAGGCCTTGCAGTCCGGTTTGTCGAAGGTGAGGGTTGCCATGTCTGTCAAGTCCATTCTTGTATTGGACAACACCAGACGGGATGGATAACTCAGAGCATAGGCGATGGGCAACTTCATGTCAGCCGGCCCCAGTTGTGCAATAAAAGACCCGTCAATGAATTCAACGAGACTGTGAACAATGCTCTGGGGATGTATGACCACCCTTATCTGGTCCAATTCTAGCCCAAACAGCCACATGGCTTCAATTATTTCCAGGCCCTTGTTCATCAATGTCGCCGAATCAACACTGATTTTAGTACCCATGTCCCAGGTGGGGTGGGACATGGCCTGGCTCGGTGAGATTTGGCGCATCTCTTCGAGCGAGCAGCGGTAGAAAGGTCCGCCCGAAGCTGTCAGGTGAATTTGACGCACATCCCGGGATTCAAAACCTTGCAAACACTGGAAGATTGCACTGTGCTCACTGTCCACAGGAAGGAGCGGGGCGTCATGGGCAATGGACTTCTCCATAACATAACGGCCGGCCATGACCAGAGGTTCTTTATTCGCTACGGCAACGGGAGTGCCTGCTTCCAACGCGGCCAGGAGAGGATGAAGTCCCACAGCGCCCACTACGGCATTGACCACCATGTCCACAGGATGAGAAGCCACTTCAACCAGACCTTCCAATCCGGTGAGAATCTCACAGTCTGTGGTCAGACGGGATTGAAGGGTATCGCGCAGTGCCGGATCAAAAATGCAAACATAAGGAGGCTGAAATTCCTCGATCTGACGCAGAAGAAGATCCACATTACCCCGGGCTGCAAGAGCCTGGACACAATATTGATCACGATGTTGGCGGATCACTTCCAGCGTATTGTGACCGATGCTGCCGGTGGATCCCAAAAGAGTAATTTTTTTCATAAGTGCCTTGAAAAGAGACGGAAGACAGTTCTTTTTCAGGGAAAAGCATAAGATGGAGGAGCTCAGACTCTCGGCTAATATATAACCCCCGGGCTTCTATTGTCAATTACCGCTGAAAGGGACGGCTCGTTTTTGATCTTATATTTGCAATAACTGACAATCATGGGTATACTGGTATTAATGAGAAAAGAATCAATTGCTTTTTTCGGGGCTGGCTGACGGCTGAAGCATAGCAGCCCTTCCGTGGAAAAGTTTGCGGACAAGAGATTTCTCATCAGAATAGAAATGCCGAAGAAATTGTTTCTTATAAGACCCTGGGTAACATGAAGGAAATTATACATGAACGCACCTTTCTTCACAAAGATGATCAGCGCCCTCTTCCTCCTTTCATTGATCCTTCCGATCCTCCCTGCAAGTGCTGAAGAACCTTGTCCGCTCACCGGTGAGCAGGTATATCCTGTTCTGGCGGATCTGATATTCGTTGTCTTTGATCTGAACAGAGATGGCAAAATCACCCGTCAGGAACTGGCGGTCATTTCACCTGATCTGGCCAACAGCGGTTTGGGCGATTTTGTGGGCGACAATGGCACAAGCCGCTGGTGGGTGCAGCGGTATATGGAAATTTTGAAACCTCTCAATATGATTGATACCAATCGAAATGGTCTCATCGAATATGAAGAGGTGGGGGACGACGTCCCTCGCGAAATTTTTGACATGCTCGACTTCAATGCAAACGGGGTGATTGACTGCGAGGATTTTGATTATCTGACAGAGGAGTATACGGAAGCTGAGGGGGATGAGGAATGTGGATCCAGTGATATTCTGGCTCTCATTGCCCGGGGTGGCGTTCTTTATCTTGATCAGGATGGTGACGATCTTATCAGCCAGGATGAAATCATTGTGATCTTGTCCGAATCCGGTGATCTGGGCTCCAATGCGGATACTTTCCATGCCCTTTTCAATATGCTTGATGCCGACAAGGACGGCTATCTCTCCGCTGTGGAAATACACGGTACCCTTCTGTCCATCCCCATCAATGTCATCCATATTGTCGACACGAACCGCGATGGTGCCATTCAATATCTTGAAGTTCCCTTTGTGCCTCTCACGCTTTTTGCCCAGCTGGATACTGTTCCTGATGGAAAACTGGATTGCGCCGATTATATCGACCAGTATGAAAATAATGAGATAGAACTGCCTAAAGGAGCACTGGGAGGTGTTGTCCGTGATGCCAAGACACAACTGCCCCTTTCCGGTGTGACCGTCAAAGTCAGCCCGGGCGGATTTTCTGATACGACCCTGGCTGTGGTCGGTACTTTTGGATTTCCTTCCCTGCCCTACAGGCAATACACCCTGACAGCAACCAAAGAAGGATACCAGCCTTACAGCAAAAGCTTCCGCATGGACACTCTCGTGCTTACCCTGGATATACTTCTGGAACCGGAAGTGGTGGTTGAAGGAGAAGTTGAAGGGGAAATAGAAGGAGAAATCGAAGGGGAGGAGCCCGTACTGGCTCATGTGGCCGGTGTTGTCCGTGATGAAGCCACGGGTTTGCCCGTATCTGATGTGCTTATTACCCTGATACCAGGCGATTTCACCGTGCACAGCCTGGATATTCTGGGTACTTTCCTGATCAATGATATTCCACCGGGCATCTATACAATCACGGCCGAAAAAGAGGGATATTTCAGCTATGAGCAGGAGATTACACTGGACGAGGGCGAAATAGAACCTCTGGATATCCAGATGATCCCCGAACCCATTGTGGAAGGTGAAGAGATCATTGAGGGTGAAATTATTCCTGAGGGTGAAGAGCTTCCTGTTGAGGGCGAGAGTGTTCCCGATGACAGGCCCAAAGGCGCATTATCCGGTGTGGTTCGCAATGCCGCCACCGAGTTGCCCGTTCCCAATGCCGCATTGACGCTCATGCCCGGCGGCTATCAGGCTGTAAGTCAGGAAATCACCGGATTGTACAGGATTGCGGAAGTGCCTTTCGGTACCTATACACTTCACGTGGCTCACCCGGCTTTTGAAAATCACATGACTTCCGTGGAAATCAAACAGACTTCCATCGGTCCTATTGCAGTGACGGAAGTTCTTCTGGATGTTGTTCTCACCATGAAGACGGGAGAAGGCGAAACGATTGCAACAGATGTGGAAGGTGAAGCCGTCCCGCATGAAGGCGAAACTCTTGAACCTGTGGAAGGTGAAGCCGCTCCGTCTGAGGGTGAAACCCTTGAGCCTGTGGAAGGCGAGACGATTCAGCCTGAAGGCGAAAGGCCTGTGCTTGAAGGTGAGCAGCCATCCGAGGGTGAAGACGACGATGTCGCTCCCCGTTCCGGCTGTAATGGTCGTGTGAGCGTATCCTCCAAATCACTTGCCGACGATTGGTTCCCGCTTATTTCGAGTTTCCTGGCTCTTCTGTTTTTCTCCGTCTTCGGAAAACGCTGATTAACATTCCAATTCATGATAGGCTATAATGGACAGGGAGGGGAATGTCCGCAGAAAAACCTGAAAGGAAGCCGTGAAAGCTGAATTGGATTGTTTGGAGTGTTCTCTGCGACAGGCACTTCGTGCCGCGCGTATGGCCGGAGATGACCCGCAGATGCATCGGAAGGTGATGGATGCTGTCGCCGCCGATATCCCGACCATGGATCTCAATGACTCCCCCGCTGTCTTGTCTCTGGGATTGTACCGCTATGCCCGTGAGTTTTCCGGTAATCCCGATCCCTACAAGAATATTAAAAAAGAGCAGAATGCCATGGCTCTTGCTCTGGAGCCTGAATTGGACAAGCTGGTGGCGGAAAGCGATACCCCTCTGCTCACGGCCATCAGACTGGCTGCGGCCGGAAATATCATTGATCTGGGCGTCATGCACACCCATGAGATTGATCCGCGTCTGGCCATCAAAGAGGCCATGGAAACGACACCGGCCATTGATCACAGCGATCGTTTCATCCGGAGTCTGGAGTCCTGTGAAGACCTGCTGTATCTGCTCGATAATGCGGGAGAAATTGTTTTTGACAAACCCCTTATCAAGGAGCTGCAAAAGCAAACCCGGGTTACAGCCGTGGTCAAAGCAGGTCCCATCATCAATGATGCCTGCCTGGAAGATGCGGAACAGGTGGGGCTTACGGACTTTTGTGAAGTCATCGATAATGGCGGTGCCTTTGTCGGCTCTCCTTTGAAACTCATTCCTCCTTCTTTCCGGGAACGGATGGAAGCGGCGGATGTGATTCTGGGTAAAGGGCAGGGAAACTATGAGACAGTGGATGAGTTTGACGGAGATGTATACCTCCTGTTGAAAATAAAATGCGAAGTCATCGCCCGCCATTGCGGGGTGCCCATGGGCGAAAGTATTTTCCTTTCCACCCGTGCCCGCCAAGAGAAGCGTTGACTGGACCGGCTCATCCCGGTATAATCAACAGTGATCATGCCCGTCCCTGTTGACAGCTGAAAATGCCCGGCCCCTGCTGTTTTTCCGGCCGTATAAGGATTCTTATCCATGAAAAGGCTGACCTTTGACAACTTCATCCCCCATAAAAGTAATCAGGGAGCATACAATATCGCCCGGGAAGTGGCGGGACTGAAGCCTGATCTGCCGCGCCCCATTGTCCTGCTGGGCGAAAGCGGCGCAGGAAAAACACATCTGCTGTGGGCAACGGTGAATCATTTCCGTGACCGGAACTCTCAGGTTCGGGTGGCGCTCATCTCACCCCGTGACTTCCCCGACAAAGTGAAAGCTCTGGCCGCCGATGAAGCCAAACTGGCGGCACAGCCACCCATTGTCCTGCTTGTGGACGACTTGCACGCTTTTGATAAAGAATCGGCTGATCTGGAAAAAACTGTTCTGGCCTTGATGGATCACGGTCACAATGCTGTGTTAACCACGCAAAAACATCCCAATGTGCTTTCCGGCTTCAGTGGTAAATTCAAAGCCCTTCTCAATGCCGGTGCCATTGCAGGCATCAAAGCCTTGCCCAAAGCCGAAGGAACCATTATCCCTGAAGCGGCGCTGGAGCAGATTCTCGAACTGAAATCCCGTGTTTCCCAGTTGCAGCGGGACAAGGCATTGCTGGAAGCGGAAAAAGGGGAAGTACAACCCTCCGAAACTCCGCCGGAGCCTGAACACCTGAAACCGGCACCCGCTGATGACAGTGCTCTCCGTTCAGAACTGGAACAGGTAATGCAGCAGCTTCGCAAAGCCGAGGGAGAGGCGGAGGCCTGGAAAGAAGCGGCCTCGGCCATGATGAAGCGCGTGGAAAGTTACAAGGCTTTGCAGCAGTCCCAGTTGAGCAGCATTGAAGAACAGATCGCTGAAGTGCTTTCCTTCGCTGATCAGGCACTGCTTACCCTTGATGAGGAAAGTCTTCGAAATGCCAATGCGGAACTGGCGGCTATTCTGGCGAAAAGCAGTGCTGAGCATGCGGCTGCATTGCAGGGGGAAGGACGTAAAACATTGCATTCTCTGGCCGAGCAGTTCAAAGAACTGAAAGACCCGCCGGTAACATAAGTCACTCTCCCGCCTTGAACAAGTCTGCGCTCCCTCCCCAGGAAAGGTATTTTTGTGCATCAGGAAGAATTTGCTGAAGCTGTTGTTGAATTGTTCTGGAAGATCCATTCTCTGGATCGTGTTCCCCGTGCCGGTTTCCTGCTCCGTGGCGTGCCCGATCCCGAGACTGTGGCGGCACACAGTCACTTCATGGCTTTTCTGGCCTTGTTGTTTATCAGAGAAACTCCCGGCGATTATGATCTGGGCAAAGCGCTGGCCATGGCTCTGGTCCACGATCTGCCCGAGGCCAGGCTCATGGATGTTCCCATGCCCATTGCCCATAAATGGTTGGGAGAAGCCAAAGAACGGGCGGAACAGGGAATTTTCGAGGAAATGTTTTCTTCTTTTCCCGACTATTATGCCGAACTTCACGCTGAATTTTCCGAAGGCAAAAGCCCGGAAGCGCGCCTGCTCCGGGCTCTGGATAAAGCACAGATGATGCTCAAGGTCATGTATTACGAAAAAGAGAACCGGGGCTGTGTGGAAGAATTCTGGCACAACCCCGGCAATTTCAATGATCAGGGCATTCCGGCTGTTTCCGCTCTCTTCGATGCACTGTGTAAAAGGGCGGGAAGACAACGACCGGCTCAGCCGTCTGAAAATCAATAACAACAATCAATCAAGTTGTTCCAGAGGCTGATAGTTGCCCTGCGTGTAGCCCCGGGCCATCCGCACAGGAGCCGCCCATTTCACGGCATTATAGATCACCTTCATCACATGTTCATTGTGGTAAATGGGAAAGCTTTCGTGACCGGGCTTGAAATAAAAAACACGGCCCGCCTCTTTATGCCAGCAGCAGCCACTGCGGAAGACTTCACCACCCTGGAACCAGCTGATAAAAACCAGTTGATCAGGCTGGGGAATGCCGAAGGGCTCGCCGTACATTTCCGTACTGGGCAATTCAATATACTCCGGAAGACCTTCCACAATGGGATGGGCCGGGTCGACAACCCAGAGCCGTTCCTTTTCGCCATGCTCGCCATGTTCACGCCATTTCAGATTGCAGCGTGTGCCCATGAGAGAAGTGAAAGGCTTGGAATAGTGGCCGGAATGAAGAACAATGAGTCCCATCCCTTTCAAAACACGTTCCTGAACACGCCGTGCATTTTCATCCGTAACCTGGTCATGGGCTTTGTGACCCCACCAGGTCATGACATCGGTATTGTCCAGAATCTCTTCAGACAGGCCCTGATCAGGATCGTCAAGCAGCGAGCAGTGTACGGAGGCGATGCCCGGTTGTTTCTCCAGATAAGAGGCAATGGTACCGCCCATGCCGAGAGGATAAATTTCCTGACAGCGGGGCATTTCCTTTTCATGAATTCCTTCGTTCCATACGGTCACGCGGATTCCCTGAGACATAGTCATACTCCTTTGTGAAAAGTGGATTGCAATTGCAGTAAGAACAGAGAACATCATCATAGCACCAGCATGGATGTTGAAGGCAAATCAGGAGTGGGGAGGCTTCACCATGGAAACCTGGAGAAATGCAGAGCAAGAGAAGGGACTGAACAATCTCATCCCTTGTCCCTCATCCCTCGTCCCCGCCTTTTCCCTTTCAACTTGCGCCAATGCCAATGGAACCCGTATACTTTCCACTCAAGGGGAGGTAAGAAGGGATATTCATGGACACAACTGCTTTACAGCCTTTGCAGGGTCTTTTTCTGCTCTTTGCCTTTATCTTCGGCCTCAATGTGGGCAGCTTCTGCAATGTATGCATCGGCCGCTGGCCTGCTGGTGAATCAGTCATCAAACCCCGTTCCCGCTGTCCGCGCTGTCTCAATGCCATCGCCTGGTATGACAATATTCCGCTCATCAGCTGGCTGGTTCTCGGGGCAAAATGCCGTCACTGCTCCAAACCCATCAGCGTGGTCTATCCCGTGGTGGAAGCGCTGACAGGTATCCTTTTCGCCCTGACTTTCTGGCGTTTCGGTTTTGTAATCGCAAGTCCTGTTTACATGCTTTTCTGTGCAGCCATGATCATCGTCACTTTTCAGGATTTGGCCGACTGGACCATCCCCAATGAAATCACTTTTCCCGGGATCCCTTTGGGCGTGATCCTGGCTCTGGCCGGAACCGCCTGGGGTGAAGCATCGGGCCTTCGGGTCACCGATGTGGTTGACTCGCTTCTGGGTGTCCTCCTCGGTGGGGGAATTCTTCTGCTCCTGGATCGTGTTACTGTATATCTGCTGAAGAAGCCCGGCATGGGATTCGGTGATGTGAAACTGCTGGCCATGATCGGCGCCTTTCTGGGCTGGCAGGGTGCTTTGGGCACTCTGGTCATCGCCTCCTTTATCGGAAGTTTCGCCGGTATCGCTGTCATTGTCTATTTCAAGTATGTCAAAAAGGAAGCAGCGGCACCCGCGGAAAAGGCGGAGACAAGCGAAGCTGCGGGCGATAAAGCAGATGATGAAGATGAAGAAATCACGCTGGAAGGGCACTACCTTCCCTTTGGCCCCTATCTGGCCGTAGGCGCCCTGATTTTCATGTTTGTCGGCCCGGAACTCATAGACTGTTATTTTTCTTTTCTTGAGCCCTCCGGCGGAATTGTTCTGATGAACGAGTTGACGGATATCGGATTTTGATGAATGCTTTGAATCTTCCCCTGGTGAAAGGATTGCATACAATTCTGACACCCACCCCCTTTCCTGTGGGGCCAGCCAATGTATATCTCTATGAAAGCGATGAGCTCTATCTGATCGATACGGGCACCAATACGCCTGAATCCTGGGAAGCTTTTCTTCAGGGCATGAAAGCTCTCGGCCGAGCGCCGGAAGACATCTCCCATATTATTCTGACCCATCATCATCTGGATCACGTAGGACTGTCCCGAAAAATAAAGAAACTTTCCGGCGCAATCATCCATGCCCATCCGCTGGTGGCTGATCAGTTCGCTCTTTTCTTCAACGAAAAATTCACACGACACAATCTCGCAGGTGTTCTTTATGAGCTGGGTCTGCCCGCACCTCTCATTGAAAGCCTTTGCGAGGAAAGGCATGACTTCAGAGAATATCTGGATGAGTTCACAGTTGATGAAGTGCTCCGGGACGGGGAAATGGTGGGGCCTTTCCGTGCCTTTTTCCGGCCCGGCCATTCACTCACGGATACAGTGCTCGTACATGAAGAGGAACAGTGGGCTTTCACAGGGGACCACCTGATCCACAACATCACCTCCAACCCCTTGCTGCGTAGACAGGATGCGGAAGGGCGCCGGGAAAAAAGTCTCATCCAATATCGTGACTCACTTCTGAAGACCAGAGCAATGCCCCTCAACTGCTGCTTCGCCGGACATAACAAAGCCTTTGAGAATCATCAGAAAGTCATAGACCGCAATCTGGGGCATCTGGAAAGGCGCAACGAGAAAATTCTCAGTCTCTTCAATGGCCGGAGTGCCACTCCCTTCGAAATAACGGGACTGCTCTTTCCTCATCTGTCCGACAGTTATCTGTATTATTGCCTTTCCGCAGCCACCGGACATCTGGAGCTTCTCGAAGAGCAGGGGATTGTCGCCCACGAAAAGCAGTCGGGTGTTCTGCGGTATTTCGCCAGATAATCCTTTCTTTTTTCTCAAAGGAATTCATTGCCCGAAAGCCTTTTCGGCGGAGGATTAGCATGTCGTGGGAGCGCCAATGTCCCCATTGGCAGATAGCGCATGATGGCCTGGAGAATATAGTGACTTGGTTGCGGCAACAGGCTTCAGGACTTTCTCCACCCATTATTTGCCTCAAGTTCTTGCGTCGCGCCAAGGTTCTACAAAAAAAACACCGTCTTTGCCGCGATGTGTGCCAATGTGGAAATTGGCGTTCCCAGGTAAGTACCAGACGGTTTTCTGACAGTGTCGAGAAGAAAGAATAACGTAAAGGCGACATACAACACTGAAAAGGGCGGTCATACCCCTCACAGTCTTCCCAATCTGGATACCGGTCTTTTTTGCGTTGTGGTGGGACGAAGGGGCCGGGTCGCCAAAAAACCGGTATGACGGAGGCGGGGTATGTCTTGGGGTAAATAAGAGGCTTGAAGGGATTAATGGTCTCCGGGAAATCGGTCGGATCAGTCGGATCGGACGGATGTCGAAGGGACGCAGCTGTTACTCTTTGGAAATCAGTGTTTATCACTGCGCATCTGTGGTTCCAGGGGCCGTTGTGTCCGTGCTATTTCTTCGAGCTCATCGCAGTTAAATCAAAAGCTTCATTTGGCTGGGGCCATGCACTTCTGCATAAGTCGGCTGATTTTATGATTTCTTGACGTGGCCGGCTTTATATGATACACTTATCCTGTTAGCACTCTCCTTGAATGAGTGCTAACAGGCCACAGGAGTGACAAATGAAAGCCGGAAAAGGACGTATGAAACCGCCTGTATCGCTCAATGAGCGTGAACAGGTGATTCTGCAAGCGGTCATCAACAGTTATGTGGCCCATGCGGAGCCTGTCGGTTCCCGTACCGTCGTGAAGCGTTTTGGCTTGAATTTGAGTGCAGCCACAGTGCGCAATGTCATGGCTGATCTTGAAGAGCAGGGCTACCTGCAGCAGGTACACACCAGTTCGGGCCGGATCCCCACCGATGCCGGATATCGTTATTATGTTGATTATCTGATGAAGGTACAGCGTTTGACTCAGTCCGAGCGTCGGCGTATAGACGATGAGTTTAAAAGACAGCTCAGCGATGTGGACGGTGTTCTCCGTCACACGAGCCAGCTGCTTGCTCTGGTCTCCCATCAGGCGGGGCTGGTTGAAGCGCTGGATATGGAGCAGGCGAAAGTTCAGCGTTTTGAGTTGATGCGCATCAGTGATGACCGTGTTGCGGTTCTGATTGTTGACAACTTCGGTTCCGTCCATACCCTGCCCACGACGGTAAAAGCCTCGGCCGGCCAGGATCAGCTGAGCTCCTTGAGTAATTTTTTGAATTGTAATTTTCAGGGGATGACCCTGGGCACCCTTTCCGGGGCGATTCGCGGCCGACTGGGCGACGAACTCGCTGAGCAGCGTGATCTCGCCCACAGCGTACTGGATATTCTGGATACGATGCCTCAGCGCCGGGGACGTCGCCTTTTTTTGGAAGGTGCTGTTCAGCTATTTGAACAGCCTGAATTTCAGAGTATTGATCAGGCCCGTGAAGTGTTCGGACTCCTGGACGAGCATGACCGGCTGATTTCGCTTCTTCGCAAGGCTGTGTCCGAAGATGGCGGCCCTGCAGTATTTATCAGTCAGGAAAAAGACGATACTGTCGGTGTGGAAGATATCGGTGTGGTGGCTGCGCCCTATCATGTTGATGGTAAACCGGTGGGGCTTATCGGTATTCTGGGTCCCCGGCGTATGCCCTATTCGAAGCTGACGGCTATCGTACAGCATACTTCCGAGGTGGTCGGTCGTTTTTTAACCCGGCTCATGCGTTGACAGAGCCTGGAAGTTTAAAGAAATCCTGTTAACAGATGAGTGATTCCATGGATAAAACAGAATTCGAAAAAATGTTGGAACGTAAAGCAGCTGAAGAGCAGGCGGCAAAAATTCTCGAAGAAGTGCAGGAGACTCCTGAAGTGATTATAGAGGAGCCTGCTGCTGAGGACACCGAGTTGGAGAGCCTGCAGAAAGCGCTTGAAGCAGCCGTGCTGGAGCGTGATGGGCTCATGGACCAGCTCTTGCGTGCCCGGGCCGATTTTGACAACTATAAGAAACGCAATTTCCGCGACATGGAGCAGCTCCGTGCGACGGCTTCCATCAATCTGGTGCGGGCTCTCCTGCCTGTTCTTGACAATATGGAACGTGCTCTGGCTCATGCAGCTGAGGAGAATCCCCTTACAGAAGGTATTCTCATGGTCCGGAAACAACTGCTTGAAGTGTTGGGTGCCGAGGGACTCACAGCCATTGAAGCCAAAGGTGCCGAATTTGATCCCAATTATCATGAGGCCCTGGCCATGACACCGGCTGATTGCAGTCCGGGCACTGTCATGGAAGAATATGAGCGGGGCTATCTGCTCAGGGACGTTCTGTTACGTCCGGCCAAGGTGATTGTAAGTTGTGAATTGGAAGACAGTGTCTCTGATGAGGGAGAGGCTGATTCTGACGATACGATAAATGAAACAGTGTTTTCTGAAACAGAAGAAGATGAGAAATGATCGTGTGCTGCTACACATCTGAAGGAGAGATAAACTATGGGTAAAGTTATCGGAATAGACCTGGGTACGACAAACTCATGTGTTGCCGTCATGGAAGGCGGAGAATCCGTTGTCATTACCAATGCGGAAGGCAATCGCACCACCCCCTCCGTCGTAGCCTTCAACAAAGAGGGCGAACGGCTTGTCGGTGCTGTTGCCAAGCGGCAGGCTGTGACAAACCCACAAAATACAATTTTCAGCATCAAGCGCTTTATGGGGCGGCGACACAATGAAGTGAAAGAAGAAGAAAAGATTGTCCCCTTCAGCATCGCTTCCAGTTCATCAGGCGATCTGGAGGTCAGCATTCAGAGTAAATCCTATCGTCCCCCTGAAATTTCGGCCATGATCCTCCAGAAAATGAAAGAAACAGCCGAAGCCTATCTGGGCGAGACAGTGACCCAGGCTGTGATAACCGTCCCGGCCTACTTCAATGATTCACAGCGTCAGGCTACAAAAGACGCCGGGCGTATTGCGGGGCTTGAAGTACTGCGTATCATCAACGAGCCCACAGCAGCCGCGCTGGCCTATGGCATGGAAAAGAAAAAAGACGAAAAAGTCGTTGTCTATGATCTGGGCGGCGGTACTTTCGACGTCTCTGTGCTCTCCATCGGCGATGACAGCTTTGAAGTGCTCAGCACCAACGGTGACACCCATCTCGGTGGTGATGACTTTGACCAGAAAGTGATCGACTGGCTGGCGGAAGAATTTCTGCGGGACCAGGGCATTGATCTGCGCAAAGACCCCATGGCTCTGCAACGCCTGAAAGAAGCGGCTGAAAAGGCCAAATGTGAGTTGTCCAGCGCTACGACCACCGATGTGAATCTGCCCTTTATCACTGCTGACCAGGCCGGGCCCAAACATCTGAACTATACCCTGAGTCGAGCCAAACTCGAACAGCTCTGTGATGCACTGTTGCAGCGTACCAAAAACCCCTGTTACCGTGCTCTCGAAGATGCGGGCCTGTCCTCCGCAGAGATCAATGAAGTGATCCTCGTGGGCGGTATGACCCGTATGCCCGCCGTGGGACGCATTGTGAAAGAGGTTTTCAATAAAGAACCCCACCGCGGTGTGAATCCTGACGAAGTCGTGGCCTTGGGCGCGGCCATTCAGGCTGGCGTACTTTCCGGCGATGTGAAAGACGTGTTGCTCCTGGACGTGACCCCCCTGTCCCTCGGTATTGAAACTCTGGGCGGTGTCACCACGAAACTGATCGAGCGGAATACAACCATTCCCGTGACAAAACGCCAGACCTTCTCCACGGCCGCTGACAACCAGAACGCCGTGACGATTCATGTCCTTCAGGGCGAACGTGAAATGGCCGCAGACAACCGCACGCTGGGCAAATTTGACCTCATCGGGATTCCTCCCGCACCCCGTGGCATTCCGCAGATTGAAGTGTCTTTTGATATTGACGCGAACGGCATTGTGAACGTCTCGGCCAAAGATCTGGGTACGGGCAAAGAGCATGCCATCCGCATTGAAGCGTCCAGTGGTCTGTCGGAAGAAGAAATCGACAAGATGATGCGCGAAGCTGAACAACATGCCGAAGAAGATAAAGAACGGCGTAAAGTCGTTGAAGTGCGTAACAATGGCGATGCCATGCTCTACTCCACGGAAAAGAGCCTGAAAGAACACGGCGACAAACTTGAGGCACAGGATAAACAGAATCTTGAAGATGCGCTCAATACGCTGCGAGAAGCCTTGAAAGGCGACGATGTTGCCGCCATTGAATCAGCTTTGGAAAATGTGAATACGGCTGCTCATAAACTGGCTGAAATCCTGTATAAAGATGCCGCACAGGCGCAGGAAGCGGCCGGTGATGCAGCCGGTCCCGGCGCCGAATATGTGCGCCCTGAAGATGCCGGAGCAAATACAGACTCCACCGATGCGGATTTCACCGTGTTGGATGACGATGAAAGCAGCAACAACTGAGTCAGTCAGTGTTGCCTTCTTTGAGATGATTTGATCAATCCCGACCATGGGAAAGAACCTCGTGCAGGAAAGTCATAGCCATGCCTGCTGCAAAAGACTTATATGAAATCCTGGGTGTGCCCGCCACGGCCAGCCAGGAAGAAATCCGCAAGGCCTATCTGAAGCTTGCCCACAAGTATCACCCTGATAAAACAGGGGGAGACAAGGAAGCGGAAGATAAGCTCAAAGAGATCAATGCGGCCTATGATGTGTTGAAAAACCCTGAAAAACGGCAGCAGTACGATCGCTTCGGCACTGCGGACGGTCAGCCCTTCGGAGGCTTTGAGGGCGGCTTCGGTGGTGGCTTTGAAGGCGGCTTCGGCGGTGGTTTCGGTGATATTTTTGATATGCTTTTCGGGCAGCAGGGCGGTCGGCAACGGGCCAACCGTCCTCAGCCCGGACATGATCTGGAATACGAACTGCTTCTGACCATGGAAGAGGTGGTCAAGCCCCTCAGCAAAAAGATCAGCTTCGCCCGAAAAGAAAACTGTTCGGATTGTAATGGAAGCGGAGCAGCCAGAGGCAGCAGGCCCGAGACCTGTCCCGACTGTCAGGGCACTGGACAGGTACGCAGCTCTCAGGGCTTTTTCAGTATGAGCCGTCCCTGCGCCCGCTGTTCAGGAACAGGGCTGTTCATCGCCAAACCCTGCCAGACCTGTAAGGGGAAGGGGCAGGTGCGCTCCAAGCGGGACGTGAGCGTCAATATTCCCGCCGGAGTGGATACGGGCATGCGTCTGCGTCTTGCAGGCGAAGGCGAAGCGGGGCTTCGCGGAGGACCACGAGGTGACCTCTATATCCGTATCAAAATTGCGCCCCATCCTTTTTTCGAACGGGTGAACGAAGACGTGTATTGCACGGCCACTATTTCGTTCACGCAAGCCGCTCTGGGTGCCACAATCCGTGTGCCGACCCTTACAGGCATGGGCGATTTGAAGGTGCCCCCCGGTACCCAGTCAGGGGCGAAACTACGCCTTCGCGGCCATGGATATCTCGCCATGCACGGATTCCGCCAGGGTGATCAATTTGTTCTGATCCACGTGGAAACACCCCAGAAGCTCTCCAGGCCCCAGCGTGAATTGCTTGAAAAACTGGAAAGTCAGGGGAACGCCAAGACCTATCCCAAGCGTGCCGAATACGAAAAAACCATCGAAAATCTGCGGAAACAGAAAAAATAATTTCTTCCCCGGTTTATTTTTTCTCTGTCATCAACTGACGCCAATTATCCCGCTGAAGAAAACAACCTTCCACATTGGATTCCAGTTCTTTGAACATGGCCGGGGTCAGAGAGAAAGAAAGCATGTCCTTCGGAAGCAGGTGGCGCACATTGATTCGTGCGGATATATCAATCATACCCACAATGGCCCGGGGGAATTCCCGTTTCTGTTCATTGTAGAGGGCGATACCCGCCGCCTGGCAGCCGGCGGCGAAGGGTACGATCACACGCTCCTTATCGGGATGCTCATAATGACTGAGTACCGTGAGAGCGGACAATTGATCCGGATTGACAAAGAGCGTGATGCTTTGTACCTGCGGATTGTCCAGGTCTCCCTCTTCCAGGGGGCGAAGGACGACGTACTCTGCGGGAATTTCGCGGGGACCCAGATACTCCACAAAGCGGCGCGCGGCATCGGCATCTTTCAGATAACGTTCCCCTGAAAGATACTCCCGGGCCATGGCTTTATTACCCGCCTCTGTCATGGCCGTGGCGATCATATCAGCACCGGGGATGTCTTTGTTGCCCTCAGAGAGGAAACGAAAAAAAGCGTCTTTGCCTCCGGGAAACTGTTCATAACAATTCCCCAGACCCATGCCCACGCCTCCACCGGGACAGCCATAACTTGACCGGGATATGGCTGCGACACGACCCTTGGCAGCCGTTACGAGGTGAAACATGAGACAGCCCCATTTCCCTTCTTTGAATTCCAAAGCCTTTTCCGGTTTCTCATCCTGCCAGAGCAATGAAACAGGCTTGAACTGCAATTGAAGGGCATCGAGTAATTGACTTTTCATGGGGGCTGTCCTTTTTTAATAAGGTCTGTGGTTGTGTGCAGTACGCAATAATGGAATCATAGCAAATCCGGGAAGGAAGAAGAAATTGCTTTTGCCAGAGGGCTGTGCGCCAAGTGGACGGCGGGGCGAGCCTCTGGATCTTTACAA